>OOBS01000196.1_pt1 | contig 30119 bp, 19 predicted proteins | sample 1671381 | NCBI WGS metagenome assembly OOBS01 (sample SAMN06348151, study PRJEB24527) | human gut metagenome | biome: human gut; feature: ankylosing spondylitis patient; material: feces | host: Homo sapiens | place: China | collected 2015-10 | reverse complement strand
TTATCTGATTAAACTGATGCTTCGCTTTGAGACAGTATTTCAGTAAAATCAGCAGAATCTATATTCAATAATAAATGGATGCGGATTATCTGATTAAACTGATGTGCTAACATGTTCTTCTGTTCTCATGTCTTTGTTTAGCGTCGCCAAACAACAAGCTCATTACTAATAATAGAGGTTGTACAATTGATTGCTGCGGAGGCCGGAGACCTCCGCTACTATTCCGTCTTTCAAAAAAAAACATGTTCTCATGTTCTTCTGTCTTTTCAAAAAAAAACATGTTCTCATGTCTTTTCAAAAAAACTTGTTCTTATGTATGAGCAATACTTGCCAAGAAGATTCTCAAGTGGTAAGTCGCCTTTCTTGAATCGTTCTGCATCTAAGGGTAAAATTCTTTCATGTACTCTCTGTTTGCCTTTGTACAGAGCTGTAAGATACGTGGCATTGTTGCTTTCTTTTATATCGATGTCCGAGAAGAATGCAGTTATATCTTCAGGGTCGTAGATAATAGAGTAGCTTGGACGCTTAGCTCCAGGAAAATCCTCACGTAGGATATCCTTTTCAACGAGGTCTTGAATGTCTCTTAGGGCAGTATCTTTAGAGCATTTTGCCAACGAAGCCCAAGTCTTGGATGTTATTTTGGCCTCGTAACCATCGAGGAAGAGATTGAGGACATCTTTTTGTCTTTGGCTTAATGCAACAGAAGACGCCTTTTGCCAGAAGAAACTTTTGTTTAGAATCGTAGTTACTATGGTTTCAGCTTTATCAAGTGCAATGGATAGAGTGTGGGCATACCAAGATATCCATTCTGTGATGTCGCCATCGCCGTGCTGCATTTTCTCCAATATGTCGTAATAGTGGTTCTTGTCATTGTTTATTTGTGACGAAATATTATAGAAACGAAATTCGCTCTTGTCGGCACGTGCCAAGAGCATGTCGGATAGTATTCGTGCAAGACGTCCGTTACCATCCTCAAAAGGGTGGATACTTACAAACCAAAAATGGGCTATAGCCGAGCGGATTACAGAACTGACGTTTTCTTCAGTATTAAACCATTCAATAAAAGTCGCCATTTCTTTCTCCACACGTTCAGGTGATGGTGCTATGTAATGTACTCTCTCTCTGCCAAACATTCCAGAGACGATATGCTCCTCATTTGTACGATATCTGCCTACTTCAATTTGTGAGCCCTCACTAAAGCCAGTAGGGAAGAATGAGGCTTGCCAAGCACATATTTTCTCTTTTGTCAATAGCTGATCATAATTGTTTACTGCATCAAGCATAACTGCTACAACAGAGTCTACATAATGAGATGGTGCAGTCTGCTTGACATTCTCAATGCCAAGTTTTCTGGCTATAGAAGATCGCACCTCGTCAACATTCAGTCGTATTCCCTCTATCTCCGATGAATATACAATGTCGTAGGTCAGATTCTCTGCCATAGCCTTTAGCTTGCTGTCAAAACCAAGTGATGCAAGTCTACCATATAGCAATCCTTGCTTACGGCTCACTTCTTCGAGCAGTGCTGTAAGTTCAGAAGCGTCCCATCTGAATGCCGTCCAATTATCTCTTTCGTGTATATACATAAGTAGGTGTTCTTAATTATTTTTATATTTAAGAGTATTAAATAGTATGGTAGATATAATCTCAGATATAAAAGCGCGTAGCGGCTCCTACGTAACTGTTATATGAGGTTATAGATGCTATGGTAGGTGATGCTGTTATTATATAAATAATTATGAACACCTACTTATACTAATGTTTTTAGCTTGATGCGACAATATGCGTAGAATAACGTCGCAGATTTTGCGACAAAAATAATGAAATTTTGTCGCAATGGCAAATTATAATGATAAAAAAAACACTCAACCCTTACAGATGTAAGGATTGTTCAAAAAAAACATGTTCTCCTGTTCTTCTGTCTTTTCAAAAAAACATGTCCTCATGTTCCCATGTCTTTTCAAAAAAACATGTTCTTATGTTCTCATGTCTTTCAAAAAAAACATGTCCTCATGTTCTTCTGTCTTTCAAAAAAAACATGTTCTTCTGTCTTTCAAAAAACCATGTTCTCATGTCTCTACCTGTCCCCATTCCAAAATTAAAGATACCTTTATACAATTAAAATTCTCTTTTTGCGTTATAATATAAGAACCGAATATAATAGAATGAAAAGACTTATAGATTTTATAGCCTCAGCAATAGCTCTGGTCGTCTTCGCCCCTTTATTTCTCGTATGCTATGTGGCAATACGTCTTGAGGACGGAGAACCTGTCATCTATCGTCAAGAGCGTATTGGGCTGCATGGCAAGCCTTTTTATATCTATAAGTTTCGCAGCATGACCCACGATGCCGAGAAAGACGGTCCGCAACTGTTGCTCGACGGAGCCTTATGCGACCCACGCCTTACTAAGACTGGCAAATGGATGCGTGCCCATCATCTCGACGAATTGCCACAGTTGTGGAACGTGTTCAAGGGCGACATGGCTTTCATTGGCTACCGACCAGAACGCAAGTTCTATATCGACCAAATTATGCAGCATAATCCACGCTATGCCGAATTGTATGCCATACGTCCTGGTGTTACATCATACGCCACCCTGCACAACGGCTATACCGACACTATGGAGAAGATGTTGCGACGCCTCGACTACGACCTCTACTACCTCGAACACCAGAGTCTGTGGACCGACATCAAGATTCTCGTCACCACCTTCTTCCACATCATCTTCGGAAAGAGATTCTGAAGCTAAAAAGTAATACTAATATACTTTGCCATTTATATTTATATACTTTGCCATTTATATCAATATACTTTGCCAAGTATATAAAACTACTACAATACAAAGACAGTCTCGTCACCGCAAATATTGCGCACCTTTAGGCGCAAAGGCTTATCTTCCGCTATGCCAAGGCGCATCTTTTTGTGCCGAGATGCAGTCTACAGAAAGCCACTCTATACATTCCAGTCCATCATCGCTTATCTCGATAGGCTTGAATGTGGATTTCTTGCCGTCAGCCACTTTCTTGGTGTGCTGTTGGTTGGCTTTTAGGTTGAAAAGTGTAGTTTTAGCCTACCATTTTCATAGGAAAAGTGTAGTTTTCGCTTGTATATTTCATAGGAAAAGTGTATTTTTGCAATAGTTATATAACAAGAAAAGTGTAATTATGCTATACCGTAAAATAGAAAACGACATTGTAAGTCACTTACAATCAAGAACTGACAAGATTCTGGTTATTGATGGTGCACGCCAGATTGGAAAGTCGTATATAATTAGAGAAGTTGGAAAGAAACTCTTTTCTAACTATATCGAGATAAATATGGAGACAGACAAGTTGGGCGACCGTATTTTTGCTGATGCAAGAACCAAGGATGATTTCTATCTTGCGTTAAGTTCTGTTGCAGGCGACAGAATGGGAAGCAAGCAAGACACGCTTATCTTCATTGACGAAATACAGGCTTACGACCATCTCCTGACATTGTTGAAGTTTTTGCGCGAAGACGACAAGTTCACTTATATAGCCAGTGGCTCTCTTCTTGGCGTAACTCTTAAAATAACATCGTCAATTCCATTAGGCAGCATCATCATCAAACACATGTATCCTATGGATTTCGAGGAATTTCTTATTGCCAATGGTGTAGGACAGTTGGTATTGGACACTATGCATCGGAATTTTGCCGAACGCAAACAAATGCCGGATGCTATTCACAACAAGTTGCTCGACCTATTCAAGAAATATCTACTTGTGGGAGGTTTGCCGGATGCTGTTAAAGAGTTTGTCAAAACTAAAAACATCACTACCGTAAGGAACATACAGAACAACATACACCATTTGTATGGTGTGGACGCAGCAAGATATGAGGAGATGCATAACCGTTTGAAAATACAACGTATCTACAGTATGATTCCATCAAACTTGGAGAACAAGAAGAAACGGGTGATTGCCAAAGACATAGAAGACAAGAAAGGCAAACGTATGAGTGATTATGTTGAGGAGTTTGACTATCTCATATCATCAGGCATTGCCTTGGAAGTGAAAGCTATAAGCAAGCCGAGTTTCCCATTAATAGAAAATAGTGGAAAAAATCTTCTTAAGCTGTACATGAACGACGTGGGCATTCTGACAGGCATTTTCTTTGGCACAAACATAAAGGCCATTATGGACGACATAGCAAGCATCAATCTTGGCTCTGTCTATGAGACGGTTGTGGCGCAGGAATTACGCGCACACGGATTCAACCTTTATTATTACGACAACAAGAAAACAGGCGAGGTGGACTATCTCATAGACGACATGGTCAATCTGTCTGTTCTTCCACTGGAAATAAAGTCGGGCAAAGATTATCAAGTGCATAGCGCATTGGATAAGTTCCTGCAGATTAAGGAATATAACATTCACCAGGCTTTTGTATTGTCGAATGCCAAGAATGTGGAAGTTAAGGACGGAGTGACTTATCTACCTATTTACTACATTGCGTGCATTATGCCAAAAGGAAGTGTATAAGTACCAAAACGAAGACTGAAAAGAAAAGGAAAAACAAGGGATGATGAAGGGCTATGGGATGTTTTATAACATGACAATAGTTAAAGAAACACATAAAAGTCAAGTTTATGACGTAAAAAACAAGACTTTTATTAACTTTGCACTCGTAAGAGAAAAGGAGATTAACATGGTTATAGCAAGACTGATAAAGGAAAAATTGTCATCGACCCCTGCTGGGGTTGTATTAACAACAAGAGACTTTGGTGTGGAGATGCGGTATCAGCCGGCACTTGCCAAAGCTCTCAATCGTCTTGTGCTCCAAGGCGAACTCCAAAAGATAGCTAAAGGGAAATACTATATTCCAAAGAAGACCATTTTTGGTAATCTAAAACCTGCAGATTCTGAACTTGTAAAGGACTTTCTGGAACAAAATGGTAAGATTGTAGGCTACATTACAGGAACGACAGCATTTGCATCCATGGGCTTGACTACACAGATAAGCTCATCCATCCTTGTCGGAACAAATAAATACCGTAGACCAATCACAAGGAATGGCGTAAAAATCTCTTTCTTGCTACAAGAGAACGCCATAACATCAAGCAACATTCCACTACTTAGATTATTGGATGCTCTGCGTCTTATAAAGGATATTCCGGCCACTTCACCAGATGAATGTGTGACGAATATTTGCAAAACAATCAATGCTCTTTCAAAGGAACAGAAGCAAGAGTTGGCAAAATTATCCTTGGCATATACACCTTATGTAAGAGCTTTGCTTGGAGCCATCTACGAGAACATAGAACTTGAAACTGAAACAATAAGTAAAACATTGAATGGAGTGACAAGTTACAAGTTGCCAATCTCCGACAAAGTATTAGCAAACAAAAGAAACTGGAACATCATATGAGATTACATGAAGACTGGGAGTTATTCTCTGATGCCTTGCAAGCTGCATCGCAACCAGTAGAGAATGGAGGACTTGGCATCAAGAGCATTTTCATCGAGAAGGACTATTGGATTTGTCGCTCGTTGTCATTGATGGCTGCGAACGACAAGGATAACCGTGCCATATTCAAAGGAGGAACAAGTCTTACAAAAGCATATGGTATCGGTAGTAGATTCTCAGAAGACATAGATATTGCTATCTCTGAGGCATGGACGCTCAGCGGCAATCAATTGAAGATGCTGATCAAGAGAACTGCCAAAAACATGACAGAAGGTTTGCAGGAAATGGATTTGCCTGGTTTTACAAGCAAAGGTTCTCATTATCACAAGGCATACTATTCTTATCCAAGAGCTATTGATACATTACAAGTAGGTGCTGTCAAGGCAGGACAGTTGCTTGTCGAAATCAACTCATTTGCCAATCCATATCCATTTCAGAAATGTAAACTGCAAAGTTTCTTGACCGAGTTCCTGCAAAAGACAGGCAATGAGAAATTGATAGAAGAATTCGATATGCAACCTTTCAATGTGAATGTTCTCGATAGGCGCAGAACTTTGACAGAAAAGTTGGTGTCACTGCTGCGTTGTTCCTTGGCCAACAACTACATGACAGAGTTGACAGCCAAGATACGACATTTCTATGATTTGCATTTCCTCTTGAATGATATTGAAACACAGGACTATCTGAAAAGTGACGCTTTCAAGTCAGACTTCAGCAACTTGTTTGCACAAGACAAACAGAGATTTGACAAGCCCGAAGGATGGCAAAACAAAGACATCATGGATTCTCCAATCATCAATGACCTACATAATGTATGGTCGGCATTGAGCAATGTATATTCACGAGAATTGCCTGACCTTGCCTACAAAGAGATACCGAATTTTAAGAGTATCGAAAATAGCATGGAGCAGTTGATTTCGTATATGACAAAATAAGTAGAACAATTTAAGACGTATGACACCAAAAGAATATGAGCAATATATAGCAAATATATTCCAAAAGCAAGGATATAAAACAATTGTAACTCCATACTCCAATGATTGGGGAATAGATGTTATCGCTATAAAAGGTAAAGAAAAAATAGCAATTCAAGCTAAAATGTATGGAAATAAAAGAAAAGTCAACAGGGCTGCCATTATGCAACTATATGGAGCTATGGCTTATCAAGACTGTACAAAAGCAGTAATTGCCACCGATGGAGAACTTCTTGATGATGCAATATCTGTGGCAAATAAGCTGAAAATAGAGATATTGACAACAAAAGCAAAGTTTGTTTCAACTTTTCATAAGGAAGAGGAGAACTCAGATTATATCCATAAAGATTTGAGCATAGAATATCCAACATTTGATGAAGTATGGCAAAAATATATTTTAGCATTAAAAGGGAAAACACTACAGAACACAAAGGGAGAAAATAAAATTCTTGATGTAAATATGGGCGGTATTACACGAATAACTTCAAATAAAAAACATAGTTTTATCCCTATAGAAGGTTTCCATTTGGCATATAACGAACTGATTAGAAAAGGAAGAGTAACAAGGGATTATATCAATCAAGAAGTTGATAAAAGATGTTCATCAGGCATCGTACTCATACTTGGCCAAATTCCTTTTGTTTCCATTGTAAGAAATCCGACTTCATTGGAAATTCAAGGATTATAGATGTGTTTCATAAACCCAAATCGGTCATTAGAGATTTTTTCGCGCAAAATATCAGATTATAATAGACCATACCATCGTTATAGCATCTGTATACTAACACAACATGTATCTTTTGTTCTATTTTGAGACAAAATGAAAGCGATATTTTCTAATGACCGATTTGGGATAAATCGGAAAGATTTTTTATTTAAAATCAATACCCTGTTTATTACTATCCGTCCGTTTATGGATGGAATCAAAGAATGAGTTAGAAAACTCGTGCCGAAAATGTGATGAAACCATCAAAAAGTCGTGCCGAAAATGTGATAAATGTAGTTAAAAGTCGTGCCAAAAATGTGATAAACAATATATAATCCACTGATAATTAGTATCTTTGCAAAAACACCTATAGATATGGAAAGGCATGAAGAGTTGGCTGAGGCATGAACACTACTTATTTCGCATTTTTACATTTATTGCCTTGCGTCCATCTACTTGCAGCGACTCGTCTATGAGTCCGCTTCTTCTGAATATCAGCACATCATCTGATGCAACCTCGGCTGTATACTTGCCCGACTTGGCTGTAAGTGCAACCACTCGTTTGGATCCTGCAGAATATACCTCAACGCCTTCGATAGGTGTAGCCTGCACATCACGCACCACTCCAGTAATCTTAATAATGCGTCCCTTTGTCTTAACAGCTACAGTCTGAACCATTTGCTCGGCCTTATCAACCGACATGCCTCCGATATTTATTGTGTCGCGAAGCAATATGCTGTCGGATGACTCGCCTACTTGCAACTCAAAGTCGCCTGGCTCTACCCTACTATCACCTTTCTCATCGGTAAAGGCAAGGTCGGCAACAGCAAAATGCAAAGCCACTCTTGCACGCTCGCCTGGTTGTAGGTATACCTTGTTAAATGCCTTCAACTGCTTTACGGGCGTTGCCACCGAACTATACATATCGCGCACATAAAGCTGCGGCACTGCCTTGCCGGCAACATCTCCGGTATTGGCAACATCAACATACACCTTAACCGAATCAGCCTGTGTGTCTACTCTCATATTAGAGTAAGCATATGTGGTATACGACATTCCGTGACCAAACGACCATAAGGCATCGGGCGAAGAAAAGACATAGTCGCGTCCTGGGCTTGTATAGCTGCCATGCTTATGATAGAAACCACGATCGCTCGGCAAATAGTTGTAGTAAGCTGGCAGATGACCTGCACTCTGCGGGAATGAAACTGTAAGATGCCCTGAAGGATTGACCTTGCCAAATAGAATGTCGGCAATGGCATTGCCTTCCTGTTCACCAGCATACCATTGCACAATGATAGACTCTATATTAGCCTTCTCCCAAGCAATAGCAAAAGGCTTACCCGTAACAAGCACAAGCACAACTGGTTTGCCTGTGGCTTTAACCGCACGTATCAAATCACTCTGAGCACCCGTAAGCGAGAGAGAAGACAAATCAAATCCCTCACCACAATTGGCTCCACCATAATCGCGTGCAAGCGAAGCACTGGCACTACCGCAAAATACTATTGCAACATCGCTCATCTTGGCAGCCGACACAGCCTCTGCAATATGCGATGTATCTGTAGTCATAAGATTGCATCCACGGGCATAGCGCACCTTCACCCCATGCTCATCGGCCATACTACGTATAGCCGAAAGAGGTGTTATGCCGTCTTTATTAGATCGGCTCCACGAATAGTCGCCAAACTGCACTTGGTCAGCATTGGGTCCTATTACAGCAACCGAACCAAGTTGTGATAGGTTTAGAGGCAACAAATGATTGTCGTTCTTAAGAAGTACTGCCGACTCCTCGGCTATCTCGCGTGCAAGACTTGCATTGGCTACAGAACGTAGTTGTACTGAAGAGGCATAACGTTTGCTATAAGGATCCTCAAATAGTCCGGCACGAAACTTGGCAAGCAACACACGGTGTACAGCCTCGTCAATAAGCCTAACATCAAACTTTCCTTCCTTGACAAGACCTATAAGCTTAGGATAACACTCGCTGGAAGCCTCAACATCCAATCCTGCCGACAGAGCCTGCACAGCAGCCTCGGCCTGGCTTGAAGCCGTGCGCTGGAAAGTGTAAAGCATATCTATCGCTCCCCAATCAGAATATACATAACCCTTGAATCCCCACTTGTCGCGCAACACATCTGTAAGCAGATAGCGTGAAGACGAATTAGGCACACGGTTCCAAGAATTGTATGTCGACATAACAGCCTGTACGGGCAACGTTGTTATAACCTTGCGGAAGGGATACAAATAAACATCGTGCAACTCGCCAACACCACAGTTTACCGATGCAAGGTTAAGGCCTCCCATCGGATTGCCGTGTGCACCAAAGTGCTTTAGCATTGGCGATATGCCATTGTCGAGATATCCTCTCACTTCCTCGCATGCAAACGCAGCATTAAGGAAAGGGTCCTCGCCGAAGGTTTCCTCAACACGTCCCCATCTAATATCGCGCACAACGTCTATGCAAGGCGCAAGTATCTGGCGTATACCTTCATAATGAAGTTCGCCGGCAATAGCCTGTGCACGTCTGTAGGCAAGGTTAGGATTGAAGGTAGATGCCAATGCAATGTTCTGTGGAAATATGGTAGAGCCCTCGTGCACCGAGCCATGCAAGGCTTCGGCCACGGTAAATACTGGTATGCCAAGCCGGGTGCTGTCTACCATATACTTCTGTATACGGTTCATATTGTTGTGACAACTCTCGCCCGTCAACGGAAATCCCTCAACAAAACCCCAGCAACAATCGCCCACGAAGCTACGCATACGCTCTGTATCGAGCCGCTGCCCATCAAAGACATCCCATGAATGAATATGACGTATCTGCGCTATCTTCTCCTCAAGAGTCATACGTTTAAGCAAGTCGGCTGCACGTTCCTCGGCCGTATACGATGGATTCTTATAGAGTTGTGCCTGCATTGGTTGCACAAAACCAAATGCGCAAGCAGCAAACCATAAAACAAATGAATAAGCTATTTTCTTCATAAGATAGTGTCTAAAAGATATATTATGCAAAGATAATAAATGTTGTCAAATAAGAAGACTGAAAAGTTTTTTTTAAAAGACATGAGAACAGAAGGACATGTTTTTGGGGAAAGACAGAATAGTAGCGGAGGTCTCCGGCCTCCGCAGCAATCAATGATACAAACTATTAGTAATGATGTAATTTGTATTCGACATGATGCTGCGGAGGCCGGAGACCTCCGCTACTTATAGGTGTAATTAAGACGCACAAATAAAAACTCGTGCAAAAAATGTGATAGTTGGCTGGAGCATAAAAACAAGAGGAGGTTGAGCTGTTTCTGCTCAACCTCCTCTTTATTATGTTATTTAAGTTTCGCAAGCGAAAGTAGTTATAGTAAGTAATAGGAATATAACTTGCTTCGCTCATGAAGTGAATGGACATTACAGCTGAGCAAACTCAACCACCTTGTCTACAGCAGCCGACAAGCCATCTTTGTTCTTGCCACCTGCCTGGGCAAAGTGAGGCTGACCGCCGCCACCACCTTGGATAAGCTTGGCTGCCTCGCGAACCATCTGACCTGCGTTGAGTGAGTGATCCTTTACAAGATCGTCGCTCATTGCTACGTTAAGCATTGGTTTGTCATTAGATACAGTACCGATAACGGCAAGCATGTTCTCGGTTACAGCCTGACGGAGCTTGAACATCAAGTCCTTGGCAGCAGCCGGCTCCATAGGCAATACGGCTGTGATAACCTTAACACCGTTCACCTCGCGAGCCTTCTGGATAAGCTCTGACTTGGTGCGCTCCACAGCCTGAGCCTGGAACTGCTCGATGTTCTTCTTCATTGCGTCGTGCTCCTCGATATACTTACCGATGACAGCCTGCAGGTCCTTAGCATTGTTGAACAATGCACGGATGGCCTTCATGCCGTCCTCAATGTTATATATCAGCTCCTCGCACTCCTTGCCAGTCTTTGCCTCAATACGGCGGATGCCAGCGGCAACACTGCTCTCAGAGATAATCTTGAAGAATCCTATGCGACCTGTCGACTTTGCGTGAATACCACCACAGAACTCACAGCTCGGACCAAAGCGTACAACACGCACTTTGTCGCCATACTTCTCGCCAAAGAGGGCAATAGCACCAAGCTTCTTAGCCTCCTCGAATGGAGTGTCGCGATGCTCGTCAAGCGGAAGATCCTGACGGATGAGGTCGTTGACAAGACGCTCTACCTTGCGAAGATCCTCGTCAGACACCTTAGTGAAATGAGAGAAGTCGAAACGCAATGTTGTTGGCGATACGAACGAACCCTTCTGCTCAACATGGTCGCCAAGCACCTGCTTCAAGGCATAGTCGAGCAAGTGGGTAGCAGTGTGGTTTGCTGAAGAAGCCTCACGAGCGTCTACGTCAACACAAGCCATGAAGTCTGCCTCCGGATTCTTAGGCAGAGCCTTAACGATATGGATTGACTGACCATTCTCGCGCTTTGTGTCGGTGATGGTCACTGTCTCGTCCTCGCTTACGAGAACACCATTGTCGCCTACCTGACCACCCATCTCACCATAGAAAGGAGTGTTGTCGAGTACAAGCTCGAAATATGTGTTCTTTTTCTGTGTAACCTTGCGATAGCGCAGGATATGGCACTCGTACTCAGTGTAATCGTAGCCTACAAACTGCTGCTCACCCTCACGGAGGATTACCCAGTCGCTATTCTCTACAGCCGCAGCATTGCGGGCACGGTCTTTCTGCTTCTGCATCTCAGCATTAAACTCAGCCTCGTCAACAGTGAAGCCATTCTCACGGCAGATAAGCTCGGTAAGGTCGAGCGGGAAACCGTAAGTATCGAACAAGCGGAATGCCTGAACACCGTCGAGCTGTGTCTTGTTCTGCTTCTTAAGCTCTTCCATTGCCGAAGAAAGGAGGTTGATACCCTTCTCAAGTGTGCGCAGGAATGAGTCTTCCTCTTCCTTGATAACATGTAGAATAAGGTCGTGCTGAGCCTTGAGTTCTGGGAAAGCCTCGCCCATCTCACGTGTCAATACGGGGATGAGTTTATAGATAAATGCCTCCTTCTGTCCGAGGAATGTGTAAGCATAGCGCACAGCACGGCGAAGGATACGACGAATTACGTAGCCTGCCTTGGCGTTAGAAGGCAACTGGCCATCGGCGATAGAGAAGGCTACAGCACGCAAGTGGTCGGCACATACGCGCATTGCCACATCGGTTTCTTCGCTTACACCATACTTAAGACCTGTAATAGCCTCCTCTTCCTTGATGATTGGCTGGAAGATGTCGGTGTCGTAGTTGGAGTGCTTGTCCTGCATGGCACGAACAAGACGCTCGAAGCCCATACCGGTATCAATAACGTGCATAGGCAGCGGAACGAGAGAGCCATTGGCCTTGCGCTCGTACTGCATGAACACGATATTCCAAATCTCGATAACCTGTGGGTCGTCCTTGTTTACGAGTTCACGTCCTGGAGTCTTAGCTTTCTCCTCGGATGTACGTGAGTCGAGATGAATCTCAGAGCATGGACCACAAGGACCTGTGTCGCCCATTTCCCAGAAGTTGTCATGCTTGTTGCCGTTGATAATATGGTCAGCAGGCACGTGCTTTGCCCAATATGATGCAGCCTCATCGTCGCGTGAAAGTCCTTCCTCCTCGCAACCCTCGAATACTGTAACGTAGAGGTCGGCAGGGTTGAGCTTCAAAACATCAACGAGATATTCCCATGCATAGTCGATAGCACCTTCCTTGAAGTAGTCGCCAAACGACCAGTTGCCAAGCATCTCGAACATGGTGTGGTGATAGGTGTCGTGGCCTACCTCTTCGAGGTCGTTGTGCTTGCCGCTCACACGGAGGCACTTCTGAGTGTCGGCACGGCGACGTGGTTCTGGCTCACGTGTGCCGAGAATGATGTCCTTCCACTGGTTCATACCAGCATTGGTGAACATCAAAGTTGGGTCATCCTTTATTACCATCGGAGCACTTGGCACGATGGTGTGTCCTTTCGACTCAAAAAACTTCTTGAACGAGTCGCGGATTTCATTAGCTGTCATCATATTATATAATATTATATATTTTGTTTATTTCTTTCTAAAACATTTGCAAAGGTACTCCGTTTTGGTTATTTTTGCAAATAAATTAATAATTAATATGGCACTGAACACTAACAAGAACGTGAAACTATACTATTCCATAAAGGAAGTGGCTCAGATGTTTGATGTGCGAGAGTCGACTCTGCGCTATTGGGAGACCGAGTTTCCTCATCTCAAGCCTAAGACCGTGGGGCAGAATGTGCGCCAATATACGGAGAAGGACATCGAGCAAATTCGCGTTATACACAATCTCGTAAAAGTGCGTGGTTTCAAGCTTGCCGCCGCGCGCAAGATGCTGAACAAGAACAGAGCCGGTGTTGACAAGAACGCCGACATACTTGCCACGCTCATCAATGTGCGCAACGAGTTGAAAGAACTTAAGAAACATATTGACGGACTGGTTTGATTGGCATCTATTAATTTAAACTATAATCAAATTAAACAATAATAAAAAAACAAATGAAACGAATCTTGCTACTATCTGCCGCCACTATTATTTCGGCTGCACTATCGGCTCAAACAGTCGCTAATATGAACGACCTTAAGCCGGAAAAGAAAGCTATGGCAGTAAGCTTTAAGCTTACTGGCGAACTGTCTACCAAGGGCAATTCGGACTATAGACAAATGCGCGACCTGTGTTTTCAGACACGCACTATCGACCTAAGCGACGCTAATAGCACCGAACTGCCAAACAACGCGTTCCACTCACGCCATCAATTAGAGCATATCACACTGCCTAAGATACTGAAGTCGATTGGCACCCAGGCTTTCTTTGCTTGCGACAAACTACATGACATCACTATACCGGCATCGGTAGAGATAATAGGCGCAGCTGCCTTCTCGGGATGTAAAAGTATTACAGAACTTACTATTGAGGGCCAGCCAGTAATAGGCGAATACGCCTTTGCACGACTCTCAGGCTTGAAGACAGTAAAGCTCAACTCGAAAGTACCACCTAAGGCAGATGTGTCTTCATTCTATGGCATAGCTCCGGGCAGCGTAAGACTTATTGTTCCGAAAGGCAGCGAGAAGGCTTATATGAAGGCTACAGGATGGAGCCGTTTCTATGCAGAGCCAAAGATGGTCAACGAGGTGAGCGACCCGACACTATGCCTAACTCCTATGCCACAGGAGCTTAATGTACAAAAAGGCGCAAAGACACTTAACGTGCATACAGCTTGGAATATCGTTGTTGCACACATGGACGGCGAAGGCACAATATTGAACAACGAGGTGGAACAGGCTCGCGAGATGCTAAGCAACCGCATAGGAAATATCGTAAACAGCCGTCAGCGTGGTCTGCAACTTGTGCTCGACATCGACTCTTCGCTCGAAGATAACGAGGCTTACACACTTACAGTCGACGCAAAAGGTGTAAACATAAAGGGAAAGACACCGAGTGGAGTGTTCTGGGGATTGATGACTTTAGACCAAATACTGCGTGGTTCGGGCAATAAGGAATGTGTGGACGCTATTCCACAACTCACGGTAAAGGATACTCCACGCACTCACGTTCGCGAACTTATGGTTGACCCAGCCCGTACCTTTATCCCATTCAACGAACTTAAGGCTTTCATACCTGAGATGGCCCGTTATAAGCTCAACGCCTTGCACCTGCACTTGGTTGACGACCAGGCTTGGCGTATAGAGATAAAGAAGTATCCACAGCTTACAGAACAGGCTTCTTATCGCTGGGGACAGGACGACATCCAAATGCCATATAAGGGATATTACACACAGGAGCAGATGCGCGAACTGGTGGCTTATGCCGCCAAGTATCACATCGATATTGTGCCTGAAATAGAGATGCCTGGACATGAGGTTGCCGCTATCAGCGTATTCCCCGAACTTACATGCCATCAGCGTCTGGTGCCTATACGCACCACATGTGGCGTATCCAACGAACTGCTATGTCCTGGCAACGAGTTTACATACGAGTTTTTGGGTAATGTGTTCAAGGAACTTGCCGACATCTTCCCATCTAAGTATATCCACCTTGGAGGCGACGAGGCTGGCAATCCGGCTCTCGACTGCTGGACCGACTGTCCTAAATGCCAGGCTCTAAAGAAGAAGATAGGCATAACAACTACCGACCGTTCGGAGAACTGGAAGCTACAAGGCTACCTCTTCGACCGTATCATCGAACTCTTGCGCGACACTTATCACAAGACACCGATGTTCTGGTACGAAACAGACTTCAAAAAGATACAGCCAGGTTGTGTAACCTTTGCTTGGCGTCAAGGACTCACAGAAAAGGCTCTTGATGCAGCAGTAGAGAACAACGCACGCATTATGCTATGCCCTGGAGAGCACTGCTACTTCGATTATCCTATGGCTAAGGGTGACATGCCAGAGGTAAACTGGGGTATGCCTGTAACATCGCTTAAGGCCACCTATTCGTTAGATCCTTCGTGGGGCAAGGGTGCCGACTTTGAGAAGAATAATCTCTTTGGTGTTGCCGGTACGCTTTGGAGCGAGTGCATTACCACTCCTGAACGTATATACTACCAAGCTTATCCACGTGCCATAGCACTTGCAGAGGCAGGTTGGACCAAGAACAAGCCATCGTACGACAACTTCCTTGTTCGCCTTAAGTCAACAGCCAAGGATATGATGCGTCGCGGCATAACATTCTCAATGGAATACTAAACAGTAGTAATTGCATACTATAAAAAATGAGGAGATGTTTAGACTACATCTCCTCATTTTTTATAATTTGACTTGCAACATAACAGTTATTTTCTCAATGTCCTCATTGCATTAAGAACAGCCAGCACCGTAACACCAACATCAGCAAACACTGCCATCCACATGTTGCCGAGTCCTACGGTTGCAAGCAAGAGCACTGCCACCTTAACACCTATAGCGAACACCACATTCTCGCGGGCTATGTGTATTGTACGGCGTGCTATGTCTATGGCAGTGGATATCTTAGACGGCTTATCATCCATAAGCACCACATCGGCTGCCTCAATAGCAGCATCGCTACCAAGTGCTCCCATGGCTATACCCACATCGGCTCGCTTAAGTACCGGGGCATCATTAATACCATCGCCAACAAAAGCAAGGCTCTTTCCTTCGGCTTTTTCTCTTATCAATCGTTCCACATGGGCTACCTTGTCGGCAGGAAGGAGCTCGGCATGATATTCATCCAAGCCTAAACGCTCTGCCACATCCTTGCCTACGGCTTCACGGTCACCGGTGAGCATAACCGTTTTCTCTACCCCAAGACGTTTCAGTGAGGCTATAGCCTCAGCGCTGTCCTCCTTTATCTTGTCGTTGATGACAATGTGTCCGGCATATTTGCCGTCGACAGCCACATGAATGATTGTGCCTGCCAGATGACAGTTGTGGGCTTCCAAACCTATATCCTCCATCATCTTTCCGTTGCCAACGCATACCGTGCGACCTGATACCTTGGCACGTATGCCACGACCTGCTATCTCTTCCACTTCTTCTATTTTGCAGCCATCGATTGCCTCCGAAGGGAAGGCATTGCGCAAGGCGGCTCCTATGGGATGAGTGGTGAAATGCTCCACATGGGCAGCAAGATGAAGCAGTTCATGTTCATCGAAATCGCTGGGATGCACAGCCTCTACAGCAAACTCGCCATGGGTAAGTGTGCCTGTCTTGTCGAACACTACTGTGCCAAGGTTGGCCAATGTGTCCATATATCCACTGCCCTTGATGAGTATTCCTCTGCGCGATGCCGCTCCGATGCCTCCGAAGAACGACAGCGGTACACTGATGACCAAGGCGCAAGGACAAGAGACTACGAGGAATATCAATGCTCTATACAACCATGTGGAGAATGCTGTGGCATAGCCATCTGCCGAGAAGAATGGCGGAATGAAAGCCAATGCCAATGCCGCAAACACTACTATCGGGGTATAGACATGCGCAAAACGTGTGATGAACGACTCACTGCGCGACTTGTTCTCATTGGCACTCTCCACGAGTCGGATTATCTTGGATACTGTGCTCTCGCCGAATGTCTTTGTAGTCTTCACACGTATCACTCCCGTAAGATTGATGCAACCTGACACTACCTCGTCTTTCTCCTCTACTTCTCGCGGACAACTCTCGCCTGTCAAGGCTATTGTGTTGAGCGATGTAGTGCCTTCAACAATTATTCCGTCGAGAGGTATCTTCTCACCTGGACGCACTACGATTGTCTCGCCTACACTTACTTCCTCTGGTTTGATTGACTCTACCGTTCCGTTACGCTCCACGTTCGCTACATCCGGACGTATGTCCATAAGATGAGAGATGCTCTCACGGCTTCTGCCTTCAGCATAACCCTCGAAGAGTTCGCCCACTTGGAAGAAGAGCATTACAAACACTGCCTCGGGGAATTGTGTCTCGGATCCTGGCAAAAAGCCTATGCACAAGGCTCCTATCGTAGCTACCGACATAAGGAAATCCTCGTTGAACATGTCGCCCTTGGCTATTCCTTCCAATGCCTCGCCAAGAGTGTCATGACCTATCAGCAGATATGGCACAAGATACACAAGCAGCAACTGCCATGTGGAAAGACTTGTATTGTGCTCTACTATCACTGCTCCTATAAGCAGGAAAACTGTTGCTGCTATCAGCAACAGCTTTCCTCTCAGTCCTCCTTCGCCATGCTCATGATGGTGATGTTCGTGCTCATGATGATGGCCATGGCTATGACCATGCTCATGAGTATTGCAACATTTACATTTGCCCATAATCTTTATATTTTTATAGTACATTATTAATTATGGTGCAAAGTTAAGGCTTATCTTCTGCAACTGGGTTGCAAACTATACAGCATCGTTTATAATACCTCAGCAGCTGCCTTCTGCGCAAACTCTACGGCGTCGCCCTGTGCCTCATACGGATAGACATTGTGCTTAAGCGTCCATGCCTCGTCCATAGCATAGAAGTCGATGTTCTTCATTGGCTTGCCATCGAAAGTATCGGCAAGAGCCTCGAAGTAAACCTTCCAACGTGGATAGTAGAAGTCGGCAAGCACACCATTCCATTCCTTATGGGCATACTCGCGCAGACCGCCTTTCTCGGCAGCGTCACGATTACCCCAAGTTGTTATCTGCACACGAGCGTTCCACTCATAATGGTTGCTCTCTTGGGTATTGGTTCCAAGATTGCGTGCGCTTCGAATCCAAGTACCCACCATAAAGTCGGGTATTGACGACAGAAGACGGTCTTGCTGTAATATTATATCAAGGAAACGTCGTGTGGTATAATCGAACATCTTGCGATCCTTTGCCCGATATGCAGCCACTATCTCGGCATATACGTAACGTGCTTTCTCGGCTATAGCCTGACGGGTAATGTCTACAAGGTCGTAGCGGAAGTTGGCATTTGCCTTTACCTCATGCGAAGCCTCAACCATAAGTTGTGCTGCACGTATAACATCATCTGGATTATAAAACTCTTCCATCTCCGACCACGACGACACCTGATATACATCCAGTGCCGGACGAGCACACAGCACCGACTCGTGGCATCCTTGCTCCAGCACCTTGTCTGATGCACCATATACCGAGCGTGCAAGCAGCATCCAGGCATCGTGCACCTTAGTATTATTGATATTGCCATAACGTGCCTCAACATAGTTGTTGAGCCATTCTTGCCAGCCAAACTTATTGTTGCGCCAAGGCAACTCGCTAACAAGCTCGTACATCACAGGGTTGTTCTCTATGCCCTCCATTGTAAGACCAACACCCTTCAGTGTAGATGCAAACTTGCTCTGACGTGCCTTATAATACTCGTCTACCACGTGCTGCAACTTGCCATACAATCCAACGTTGCTACCAAAGTTTAACAACATACAGAAAGCCCAGTCGTGTCCGTTGAATCCTTCCTTACGCAACCATGTCGACTCAGGGTCGCCCCACTGCGGACGTGTTTCCGAGTAGAGGTCGAGCACAAGCATATCTCCATTTTTAAGATGCTTTATCATATCGGGATAAGGGCATGCACCCCAAGCCTGTGCTACCCACACCGCCTTTGGATTGGCAGCCTTCATAGCAGACATAATAGCCTCGCCAGCCTTACCGAGGTCTACACCACGTGCGTTGCCACCCTCATGGAAGGGATCCATACTATAATATTGTGCCTTGCCATAGAGTTTCTGCATCTCCTTATAATATATAGCGGCTATCTCGGCAAAACGTTTATCGGTAGGCAGAAGGAAGGCAGGACGCTTATAGTCGTTCCACTTGCCAGGGTCTGCCACGTTGAGACCAAGGCGCTGCTTGGCATCGTGCGGCACCATACCCGAGTAGCCAGGCAAACATGCGTTGATGCCAAGCTCCTTCATACGCTTCATTATCTGCTTCTGCAGACGCTCACGCTGCAGGTACCAATTGTCCGAGTTTGGACCACCCCAACCCTCAAGGTTGTTCATAAGCCACCATGCCTGGAATGCCGGACCAGCTATAAATTGGTTAGCCTCATCCTTTGAATAGCCAAGCTTAAGCAACACATTGCGCCATACCACGTCTGTACCCACAATATCGAGGCATAGATTGATGCCGTGCAGAGCCATCCAGTCGAGTTCTTGTTCCCAACGCTTCCAATCCCAGAATGCCATTGAGTAAGACAGCGTACAATAGTTGAGGTAGTAGCGGTGCTTTATATCCGTAGTATGGCGCTCAACTCCCTGCACCAATGGCAGCGTTGCGGGTAGTTTGGCGTGCATAGAGTTCCATGTAAGATGTACGCCCATGCTATACTTAAGATACCAGTTTATGCCCGAGGCAATGCTTACATAGTTGTTGCCACGAACGAGGGGCTTGCCCTCACTACTCGTAATCTCGAAGAAGTCTGCATCGCCACTAACCATCTCTGTCATAATCTTGCGAGACGCACCCTTGTCGATGCGCTCAAGCAAGCCCTCGATAGGTGTAGCAGCAAACAATTGCAATGCTATAAAAAGCATGAAAGCAATCAATAGATTTCGTTTTTGGGTCATTGTTATAATGGTTTTATTTAAATTAGTTCAAAAGTAACTGTATGGTGCAAAGTTACTTAAAACTAATGGTTATTCATACAATTACACTTTTTAGTTTCACTTTTTGCAGCAAAAGCCTTACCTTTGCACTCCGAAAAAATAAGAGATAAAATAATATGGATTTCAATTTCATTGGGACAATCTGGTCTCTTCTTCCTCCCGTCGTAGCCATTGCACTGGCACTGAAGACCAAGGAGGTATACTCGTCGTTGTTCATCGGCATAGTGCTCGGTGCAGTACTTTACAGCATGTCGATGGGCACAGGATTTGAAGGTTTCTTGACACATCTGCTCAACGACACAGTAGGCACAGGATCTGACACCAAGCAGTACGGACTCATTTCATGCCTGTCCGATCCATGGAACGTTGGCATTACCGTGTTCCTTGTCGTACTGGGTTCTATAGTGTCGCTGATGAACAAGGCAGGAGGTTCGGCAGCATTCGGACGCTGGGCGTCAAAACACATCAAAACAAAGATAGGCGCACAGATTGCCACTATCATTCTCGGCATTCTCATATTCATTGACGACTATTTCAACTGCCTCACAGTAGGTTCTGTGATGCGTCCGATAACAGTACGCCATGGCGTGACAAAAGAAAAACTCGCCTATCTCATTGACTCAACGGCAGCCCCAGTCTGCATCATCTCGCCCATATCAAGTTGGGCAGCAGCAGTATCAGGATTTGTGTCAGGCGGAGAGAATGGATTGGCGTTGTTCTGCCAGGCAATACCGTTTAATTTCTACGCATTCTTCACTATTATATTCATGTTTATGATTGTAGTGTCAGGCTTCGACTTCAAAGCCATGAGCAAATACGACGCACGCTTGCAGGAATGGTACGAGCGCACTGGAGGACAGGTAGACGAGGTGATTGACACCAAGCTACATATTGTAGAACACGGTGTGGGTGCCAAGCAGGATGAAAAGAAACCTGCAACGACAAACGGTTCGGTCATAGACCTTGTAGTACCTATACTGATGCTTATCGTTTTCTGTATGGCTGGCATGGTTTACTCAGGCGGATATTTCGACACAACAAGCAATTGCTATCACAACTTCGTAGATGCCTTTGCAGCAAGCAACGCCTCAGTAGGATTGGTTATCGGTTCGCTTGCAGCATTGATTCTTACAATAACAATGTTTGTTGCACGTCGCACTTTGAAGTTCGACAATGCCATGAGCTGCCTCATCAAGGGTTTTGAAGCTATGGTTCCAGCCGTACTGATACTTACACTTGCATGGACGCTGAAGAGCATGACCGACTCACTTGGTGCAGCCGAATACGTATCGGGCGTAGTTGCAAGTAGTGCCTCAGGACTCCAGATGCTGCTACCTGCAATAATATTCATCGTAGCAGCATTGCTTGCCTTTGCCACCGGCACATCTTGGGGAACATTCGGTATACTCATACCAATATGCATAGCCGTATTCCCGGCTGCAGCACCGCTACGCATCATATCCATATCAGCATGTATGGCAGGTGCAGTTTGCGGCGACCACATCTCACCGATATCTGACACAACGATTATGGCATCGGCAGGTGCTGAATGCAAGCACGTACATCACGTGTCGTCGCAGTTGCCATACGCTCTGACAGTAGCCGCCGTGTCGTTCCTGACATTTGTCGTGGCAGGATTCACACAGCAGTTAGGTGTCGTAGCCAGTGCTGCTATCTCATGGATATTCGGCATAGCAATGATTTTCTCAGCATTGTGGATATTGAAAAGAATTAGTTATAAAAAAAGTCTGCGTCAATAACTGAACGCAGACTTTTTTATTGGTTTTATTTTGCTTTTACTGTGAATTTCTCCACCAGTGCACCCTTTGTATCATACATATCAAGATGTAGATTCTGTCCCTCTGTCCATCCTGAAATGACGTGATCGAGCGAGTTGACAACAACCGGGAACTTCACTTCATCGTCAGGCTTATTGATAATGTGCCGATGCAAATGACCGCACAACATTACATCAACCTTAGCCTCGTTGAGTATTGGCACAAACTTGCGCAACACTTCATACTGACCATGCCACATATCTTTTACAGGACGAGGCGGTATATGACCAACCACAACATGCCACTTGGCACGACGATACTCTTCTGACTTAACTACTTGAGCAAGCCATTCTGCTTGTTCATTACGATAATTGTCATAATCAGTAATACCACTATATTCAAGGTCTGTATCAGGTTTATCCTCACCTGTATCCAGCATAATGAAACATACAGGTCCTTGTGAGAACATATAATACAGATGCGGTTCCTTTGGGGAAAAATACTTCTGACACATTGTAGCATATTCACCACGAGTTTCGTGATTGCCACGAACATAGTACAGAGGTTTCTCTTTTGCAAAGAGTTTAATGGATTCATCCATAAAACCTGTGAAAATCTGTTCCTCGCTAGTGAGATTAGAAAGCATATCACCATTGAATATTACCATGTCCTTTTGCTTGTAATTGGCAACATTCATCAGCTTTGTAATGTCACCAGCTCTGGCATGAATATCGTTAACAACGGCAAATGACGTTTCTGCCTTCTTAGTATCGTTAGTGCGGAACATTGGTGGCTGTCCATAAAACACGTCAATGGCGTCGGTACGACCATAGTTCACTATCCAACTCTTGTGTGAAAGCACTTCAGTAACATACACACGATAGCGATAGTTGGTGCCAGGCTTTAATCCCTTAACCTTGACAGAGTGAAGAGTCGAAGTATTCTTAACGCCATTCGTGGTGTCAAAATACTTAGGACGTTCCACGGCATAATAGTTAGTGCCGTCGTCAGGTGCCAGCTCTACCCATCCTATTGACGGTTTATTGGCAACCCATACGAATGTGGCTTCTGTCTCGCCTACATTCTGTAAGTATGGGCCATGGGTTATGTTTATACCATCGGCCAACGCCCCCATAACGGCCCATACAAACAACAAAATTGTCAAAGCAATTTTTCTCATCATTATAATCAATTAACAAATTATTAATTCTGTTCGTAACCTTCGGTCTGTGTAAGATTTGGATTGGTTGTGAGCTGTCCGTCAGGTATAGGCAGATAACGCATGTATGGCTTAAACACAAGTTTGTCAAGTGTGCGTTCTGACTCATTCTCTGCTGTAGGAGCCTTTATCACGGCACGACGATCAGGATCAGGTTCATTATAATCTACAGTACCTACTGGATGATACCACTTGCCATTGAGCACAGTCTCTGCCAACATCTTGCCATCCTTATCATGCCAACGCAACAAGTCAGGACGACGCAGACCCTCACCAGCCAATTCAATGCAACGTTCGCGACGTATCAGTTCTCGGCGCTTGTCTTGAGTGTCATACTTGCTGCGGTCTACCTTTATTTGTCCACCACGCTGACGCAACTCGTCAATATAGTCAAAGGCTTCGGCAATATTCTCATTCTTCTCTATATTTATCTCGGCAATGGTAAGCAGCACCTCGGCATAACGGAAAAGTATAGGACACAACTCGTCGTCGGTAAGCGATGCCGAATACTGTGATCTTGGAGTTGTATACTTTGCCCAAATCATACTGGTATGCGACGCATTGTTCTCCTTATTCCAATAATCGTAATTGGTCTTGCCATCGATCTTCTTGTCGAGTCCATTGAATATACGTGTCTGACCGTTAGATCCAACCCAATCCTGTCCAGAGTAGACAACTGTATTCTTCAGACGTGGGTCGCGATTGGCATATGGATGTGTTGGGTCGTAACCAGAACCTGGCTCATTAGGCATCAAGCCATTGTTCATCTCAAACATATCAACAAGATTCTGTGTAGGCACGAAAGAAGCCCAGCCACCATCGGCATTATTGAACAAACGAATGGTATTGCCAAATGCGTAAGTGGTAGTTACATGCTGCATCGAACAGATTATCTCCTTCGAGTCGCGTCCCTTTAGACTGAACAGCTCGAGGAAAGACATATCCTTCTCGATGTTATACAAATTAAGAGCCTGAATATCGCGGGCTGCCTTAAGTGCCAAGTCGAGATCGCCCCAATAAAGCGAGGCACGCATCTTTATGGCAAGAGCTGTGCCCTTGGCTATACGTCCACGCTTGGCAGGCTGCTTGTTCAATTCTGATGCAGCTTCGTCGAGTTCCTTGTATACAAACTGCTTAACCTTATCCTCGCTGTCACGTGGCAGCTTTGCATCATCTGCAAGCTGAGGCAGGTCTGTGATAAGAGGTACACCGCCAAACCAGTAGTTCATCTGGAAATAACGGTAAGCACGTATTGTACGCACTTGTCCCATAAGATCTTTCTTGGCCTCATCGCTCAAACCACTAACTTTGTCGATATTGGCAAAGAAGTTATTGCATCGGCGAATGGTTTTGTAGTCGTAATAAGCCACGGTCGACGAACGCGACATCGAGCCGTTGCCTACATATTTGTATTTGCTTGAACCGGTATGGCTATAAGCAATATCCGACATACAATCGGCAAAGAACACTTCTGTAGAACCGGTTGCCGGACTATACCAGTTGGGATAGCAAGCCACAACAGCCTTTTCGGCATCGGTAGGTGTCTTCCAGAATGTAGAGGGCGAAAGCTCGTCCTTTGGATATGTGTCAAAAAAGTCAGAGCATGATGTCATTAAGCCTCCGGCAAGCATCAATGCTATAATTGAATATTTTAGTTTCATAGCGTCAGTTTTTTAGAAAGTTAGGTTTATACCGAATGAATGTGTGCCCACCTGCGGATAGTGTGATCCACGTCCTGAAGGCGATTCTGGGTCGATGTTTATAGGCAGATTGTCTACCTTGAAGAGGTTTTCGCCCGAATAGAATACACGCATATTACTTATACCGAGATGCGAGAGCCATTGCTTAGGCAATGTGTATCCCACCTGAATGTTCTTAAAGCGCAGATAGTTGGTGCGCTTTACCCAGTAAGAAGATACCGTGTTAGGATAGCTGGCTGTCTTGCTGGTTTCGGCTATACGTGGGAACTTGCCATTAGGATTGGTCTTCTCGTCGAAGGCATCAAACCATGCTGTACATGGGTGCTTTGAGTCGCCACTAAAGTCGCCATATACTTCTTCGTTAAAGTAGCGGTACACACCAAGCGCTCCCTGCAATAGCACAGAGGCATCTATATTCTTCCACGATGCAGCAAGATTAAGACCATAGGTAAACTTTGGCTGCGATGTACCAATTGTGGTGCGGTCCTTTACTGTCAGCTTGCCGTCGCCGTCAACGTCCTTGTAGCGCAAGTCACCAGCCTTGAACTTCTTCGAACTTCCAAATGGATTGCCATACTGCTCGGTAAAGGCATCTGCCTCTTCCTGTGTGCGGAACATTCCATCGCATACATATCCGTAGAACGACTGATATGGCTCGCCTACACGATTGATGAGATACGAGCTAATCTGCTCTGTTACACCACCAAGGTCGAGCACTTCGTTCTTGTTATAGGCAAAATTGCCGGTAGTGTTGAATGTCCAATCGCCCCAACGCTTATGGAAAGCAAGCGACATCTCGATACCGCTATTGCGCATGGCACCCACATTGTCCTTATATGCACTCAAACCAAACGAGCCAGGAACCGGTACCGACATTATGATACCTGTTGTCTTGCGGTTGTAGTAATCGATGGTGAAGTCGATGCAATCGAGCAACGACAAGTCAAGACCTATGCCCCATGTTGTAGATTTCTCCCAAGAGATGGTTGACAGTTTCTGCGCTGTCTGAGCTACACCCGATGCCATATTGCCACCAAAAGGATAGTCAACACCTACGCTGTAGGTTACAAGCCATGGATAAAAGTCGGTCAAGGCATCCTGGTTGCCAAGCTGTCCCCACGATGCACGCAACTTAAGATTCTGCAACCACGAGCGTGTAGGTTCCATGAAACTTTCTTCGCTGACGCGCCATCCTGCCGAGAACGAAGGATAGTAGCCCCAACGGTTGCTTGGGGCAAAGCGTGACGAGGCATCGGCACGGAAGTTTGCCTCAAACAGATAACGTCCGGCATAGTCGTAGTTTATACGTCCAAAGTAAGACATCATTGCCAATTCGCGTGTATATCCGCTATTGGTTTGGGTAGACTCCTTACCGGCGTTCATGTCGGTAATGTCGTTGGTTGGGAAATCGTTGCGGTAGGCCTGCAACTCGTCATAGTTGTATTTCTCGAGATGGTAGCCTGCAAGACCTTTCAAGTTGTGCTTGCCAAAGTTCTTGTTGTAATTGAGAAGTAGGTCGAGCGACGGACGGTTCCATGCATAACGGCGTGAGTTGAGCGATGCCGGTCCGTGATACTTGCTCGAGTTGTATTGTATGTCCTTCATAAAGTCGTCGGTAGCCTCCCATTGTGATGTGAATGCGCCCTTGGCTGTAAACTTAAGTTCCTTAAGTATCTGATAGTCGATAGCCAATATACCTGTAAAATTTTGGCGGCGACGCTTTATTGTTTGGTCAAGGTCAAGCCATGCTATCGGGTTGCCATCACCAAGAGTACCATATGTACCATCCTCGTTCTTGTAAGGCACCCATGGTGCAAATAGGTTAACCTGACGTATTATCTGGTCGGAACCACCACCAACATACGAGTTGGTTGGATCTTCGTATTTATTATTTATATACGATAAACTTGTGTGCACGGCAAACTTGTCAGACAACTTTACGTCAACATTTGAGCGCAAGTTGAACTGTTCGCGATTGCTGTGAACCATAATGCCATTCTGGTTTAGATAGCCAGCCGACACCATATAGCTTGCGTTGTCGTTGCCGCCATTCACGCTTGCGCTATGCTGATGCATAAAGCCATTGCCCTGATAGGCAAGGTCCTGCCAGTCGGTATCTGGATGTCCGTAAGGATCGCTTCCGTCACGGAACTTCTGTATATCCTCTGGTGTAAATCTTATTGGCTTGTCGCTTGCCTGCAAAGCCTTATTGAGATAATCGGCAGCATCGGCAGAATGCATACGCTCTACATGTCCGGTTGCTATTTGCCAGCCAAATGTACCGTTATAGCTGATTGTTGGTTTGCCCGACTTACCACGCTTAGTTGTGATAAGAATTACACCGTTGGCTGCCTTAGAACCATAAATGGCTGCCGAAGCGGCATCTTTCAATACTGAAATCGACTCGATATCATTAGGGTCGATATTGTTCATGGTTCCACTCTCAATACCGTCAATAAGAATATATGGTGAAGAATTGTTGAGTGTTCCTACGCCACGCACGGTCATTGAGGCATTGTCCTCACCTGGTCTACCCTGACTGTTGGTTACCTGCAAACCAGGTACAAGTCCCTGTATACCAGCCTTAACCGATGTTATAGGACGTGCTGCCAACTCCTTGCTCGATACAGAAGATACCGAACCTGTAAGGTTTTCCTTCTTCATTGTACCGTAACCCACAACCACGAGTTCTTCGAGGTTCTGTGCGTTTTCCTTCATTGTTATTTTGTTCGTAGCGCCGCTACGTACCTTAATCTGTTGCGACGTGAATCCTATATACGAAATATCAAGAGTTGGATTCTCCTTGCTGCTATTAAGATTGAAATATCCGTCTACATCAGTAACAGTTCCATTCTTTGTACCTTCTTCCATTACTGATGCACCAATGATAGGGTCGCCATTTACATCAAGCACACGTCCCGACACTTTATATTTGCCTTTGCCTTGCTGAACAGCTGGTGCACCCTGATTGTCGGCCTTCACAATAATGATGTGACGGTCTACAATCTTGTAGGTAAGATTGCCGTTGTCCTTAAGAATTTGTGCCATAAGCTGTCCGAGCGACTCGCTCTTCGACTTAAGGCTTACTGTTTTGTTTAGGTTGATGGTGTTCTGCGAAAAGTCCACCGACATCTGCGTCTGCTTCTCAATAGCCTTGATAATGGTCGAAACCGAGGCCTTGGTTTGCGGCAGATGAATCACCTGGTTTTGTCCGAACGCTGCCACCGACATCGACAAGCATAGCGCGAGTGTAGCGGCAGTCTTTTTGTTCATTAAGGTTTTCATTGTTGTTTTAGGTTTATTAATAATATAGGTTTTATATATTGTTCTTTTTTTATTCAATATAGTTTAATAATATTATATTTCCTCACGTATTGTATATTGCCAGAGGTCATCGACAATACTTTAAGTACGCGATCTATCGGTTCACCCTTGCGGAAATTCATTGTATATCGGCGATTTAGGTCTATATCTTTCGACACATCGAAGCGTACATTGTAGTGACGTTCTATTGTCTTAAGTATCTGTCCAAGGGATTGTGCCGTAAAGGTAATGTTACCATTAACCCAGGAGCCAATTGTCAAAGCGTCTACACGATGCTTGCGCATGCTTCCGTTGCTGCGGCAGTATACTAACTGCTCATTCGGGCGCAACAAAACAGACTGACGATTGTCAAAGGCTTCGACTAAACCTTCCTCAAGTGTTACATATATACTGTCTTCCTCATTGTACGAGTTTACACTGAAGTGTGTACCCAACACCTTGACCTTAAGATTGCCCATGTTTACTACAAATGGATGTAGCGGGTCTTTGGCTACAGCAAAGTGACAGTTGCCGTTGACGTATACGTTGCGGTTGTAGTTGTGCTTGTTGAAGCGTGCGGGGTATATCACGGATGTACCGGCATTAACAATAAGCTTGGTATTGTCCGACAGCACTACACTGTCTATCTTGCCATCAGGCACATACAGTTCCACAAGAGCGTTGTCGTCGGCATAGTATTGTGCCGAATAGTTCCAGGCGGCAAGAGCTGTGAGCAATGGCGTTACAATGATTGCCGCATATTTAAGTATGGAGCCGAACAACTTCTTACGGCGATTGGAGCTTATATGCAAACGACGATTACGGCGGAAGGTTTCAAGAGCTTCTGCTATCTGGCACTCATCGATGTTGGGCTGCGGTGCACCCCACAATGCGCGCAAGTTGTCGTCTTTATTATCTTTCTGCATAAATGTTTTTGTTCGATTTCTTTAATAAAGAGTAAGAAAGTGGGAGACACACGTAATGCGAAATGGTTAAGTAATGTTAAAGAAAATAGATATCGTATATGAATAAGAAAATACTAACATAACACTTGAATGCTAAAAAGCCAAGTATATGGTAAGTAAACTATAATGCCATAATGCTCAACAGTCCTATAATTGGCAATAGTTTTTTTAACTGTACCAAAGCAAGGGAGATATGTGTCTCTACAGTACGTTTGCTAATACCAAGACGTTGCGCTATCTCAGCATTGCTCAGTCCATCCACACGACTCATTACAAACACACGGCGGCGCTGCTCTGGCATAGAGCCAACCTCGCTCATTATAAAACTATAAAGTTCTTCATAACACAACTTCATATCACCGGAAATATAATTGCTTTGGACGTTACATGCCGACTCTTCATCGATGCACACAAGCGACTGTTTAACATAATGTATAGCTGAATTGCGTGCAGATATAAACAAATAGTTATCAAGATTTTCAATTTTTATAAAGCGCTCACGCTTTATCCATAATTCCATAAAAAGCTCCTGAACTATGTTCTCTGCCTCACTCTTGTCATGGCAAAAACACATGACAAACCGCAATACCTTAGGATAATAATCCACAAACAATGCGTCAAAAGCCTTCTCATTGCCTTCGGCAAGGGCTGACATAAAAAAAGAATTGTTTGTAAACTTATCCATAACTATATTACTTCAATAAATATAAACGGCTGCAAAGATAAACATTTTTTTAAACATGCCAAAGAACGCATGCTATATATATAATATAAGGTACGTATATAATAATGTGTAACGCGTGCAAAAGGAAGAATAAGGACATAAAAAAAAGGTCTCCAAAGCCGTTAGACCTTGAAGACCTCAAGTAAAGAAGGCAGCCACCTACTCTCCCGCATTGCATTGCAGTACCATCGGCGCAAGCGGGCTTAACTTCTCTGTTCGGAATGGGAAGAGGTGGGACACCGCCGCAATAACCGCCTAA
>OOBS01000152.1_pt1 | contig 37938 bp, 29 predicted proteins | sample 1671381 | NCBI WGS metagenome assembly OOBS01 (sample SAMN06348151, study PRJEB24527) | human gut metagenome | biome: human gut; feature: ankylosing spondylitis patient; material: feces | host: Homo sapiens | place: China | collected 2015-10 | reverse complement strand
ACTTGCGCCGATGGTACTGCAATGCAATGCGGGAGAGTAGGTAGCCGCCTCCTTTTATCAAGAGCCTCAGATTTCGAAAGATTTCTGAGGCTTTTTTGTTTTCATGCAGTTTTGCTTTCTTATCGCAGCTTTATCTCACAGATTTCGCGGCTCCTTTTATCTTTTTACCTATTCGGTTCTGGATTTTGTAAATGTGTATAGATTCAAAATAAAAAAGGCTGACCAATAAGGTCAGCCCAATTTGATATTATTTGTTTTTACGGTGATTTCGTGTCTTCTGCTTTGACTTTTTCGCTTTGCTGGAAGAAGTATTAGCTGCAGGCTTTTCCTTGCGTACAGGAGCCGAATCGCCGGCTAGGGTGAAATCTAGTTGTTTCTTCTCCAGGTTGGCTTGCGCCACCTTAATGCGGATAGCATCACCTAATTGATATTTATTATGGTGACGACGACCAATCAAACAGAAGTTCTTTTCGTCGAAGTCGTAATAATCGTCAGCGATGTCGCGCATCGGAATCATTCCTTCACAATGGTTTTCGTCTATGGTAGCATAAATTCCGTAAGAAGTAATACCGCTTATATGGGCATCGAATTCCTCGCCGAGTTTATCTCCCATGAATTCTACCATCTTATATTTGATACTGTCACGTTCTGCATTCTGTGCGATCTGTTCCATTTCAGAGCAATGCTCACAGAGTTCTTCGTAATGTTTCTCGTTGGCACTTCTGCCGCCATCTGCGTACTTAGTAAGCAAGCGATGAACCATCGTATCTGGATAACGGCGGATAGGTGAGGTGAAGTGGGTGTAGTATTCAAATGCCAGTCCAAAGTGTCCGATGTTGTGAACGGAGTACTTTGCCTTCATCATGGCACGGAGTGCAACCATCTGGATGAGATTGTTCTCTGGTTTGCCTTCGCAATCTGACATCAACTTATTGAGACTTCTTGCTGTAGCGCCCTTCGTACCCTCTGTTTTCATCTTATAACCAAACTTCACAACGAATTCACGCAAGGTTTCCAACTTCTGTGGGTCAGGATTGTCATGAATACGATAAGGAAGCGTCTTTGGCTTCTTTCCTTTCTTTACCTTTCCGATACTTTCTGCCACCGTACGGTTGGCGAGTAGCATGAATTCCTCTACGAGTTTATTGGCATCCTTAGAGCGCTTGTAGTAGCAGCTTACTGGTTTCCCCTTTTCGTCAACGTCGAAATGTAACTCTTCGCGGTCAAACTTAACAGCACCATTTTTGAATCTTGCGGCACGCAGTTTCTTAGCCAGTCTGTCAAGCGTAATGAGCTGAAGTGCGTTTTCTCCTTGATAAGGATGTTCCTTTGTTTCTGCTGGAGCAGGTTCGCCTGTACCATCAATCACACCATTTGCTTCGAGGAGTTCCTGTACCTCTTCATATTTATATCGGCGGTCGCTCTCGATGACGGTATGTACGATGCGATAGTTCTTGACTTCGGCATTGTTGTCGAGTTCGAAGATGACGCTGTACGCAAGTTTTTCCTCATTAGGACGAAGCGAGCAGATAAAGTTACAGAGACGCTCTGGGAGCATCGGAATGGTGCGATCTACAAGATATACAGATGTTGCACGTTTCACGGCTTCCTTGTCGATGATACTGCCCTCTGTGACGTAATGTGACACATCTGCGATATGAACACCTACCTGCCAGTTACCATTCTCCAATCTCTGGATACTGAGGGCATCATCAAAGTCCTTGGCATCCTTCGGGTCGATGGTGCAAGTGAATACCTTGCGGAAGTCCTCTCGTTCTTTGTAATCCTGTTCTGTGATTTCGCCGCTTATCTTGTTGGCTGCATCTTCTACATTCTTTGGATATTTATAAGGTAATCCATATTGAGCAAGAATAGAATTCATCTCAACATCATTATCACCCATCTGGCCAAGAATGTCAACAACCTCGCCAATAGGACTCTTGTTTTCTCCATCCGGCCACTCGATAATCCGGACTACTGCCTTGTCATCGGTCTTTCCTCCCTTCACCTTTCTTCTAGGAATGATGATGTTGTGAGCAAAGACATCGCCAGGTGTCACGAGGTAAGCCAGATCCTTATCTACTTTCAGACGTCCTACGAAGGTATCTTTAGCGCGTTCAAGGATTTTGTTGACCTGTGCCTCCTTGATGTGATTCTTACGACGAGCCAGGAAGGTGAATTCCACCCTGTCGCCATTAAGTGCTCCCATCGAATTACGTTCAGAAACGAAAATAGGCTTCTCGCTATCATCAGGGATAACAGAGTTTTTGCCATTTGCCTTTCTAACGAATTTACCTTCCATCACCTGTATGCTTTGATTCAGGCGATAAGAATTATCACTTACCTTAGCCAGGTAGTCATCCCATGCCATTTCCTCCATAATGTCAATCGCCAGCATCTTGAGCGGATGCGTCGTGAGACGGAGGGAACGGAATATCTCTTTAAAGCTGAGCGTTTCGCCCGGTCTTTCGGCAAAGAATTCCTGCAGCATCTCAGTGAGCTGCGCTTTGTTCATTCTTTTGCCACCTTTTTTACCTTTTCCCATAAATTATGACTATTATTAGTTTTATAAGGCAAAGAAACAAAAAAAAAAGGAGAAAACAAAGTTTCTTGGCATCTTTTTTCGTTTTTTATTAAATATGAGGCAAAAAAGGACACTTGTTTCGATTTTTTTTCATAAGTTGCGTCGCATGCCGCCTTCATCATGCCGTGGTGGGCATAACGGTACACAGCTTCTCCACATCCTCTTCGAAAGTCTCACGATTCAATGCCTTGTTCTTGAATGCTGACCGATAGTTGTAGATAGTGCGAGGCATATAGAACAACAGGGAGGCAATCTCGGAACTATCCTTAACGCCCAATCTGATGAGGGCAAATATGCGCAATTCGGTGGTGAGTCTCCTGCTATGTGCTGGTTTCACTTGTCCTTCTGGTTTGAGCAAGGCATTGAACTCTTCTATGAACGAAGGATACATGTCGAGGAAGGCGGTGTCGAACTGTAGCAAGAAGGTGGCTGAGTCCTTGTCTGACAAGCGTGAGGAGGAAGTCATGTTGAGCAAGTCGTTTATTTGTCCCACTTTGATCTTTCGGCGTACCAATAATTCAAACTTGCTCAGTCGGTCAATGAATTTGGCGCATAGGTCGATATACAGTTTCGCCAATCGCTCGCGTTGCTTGTTGGTGTCTATCAAGCGTGTGTTGAGCAAGTTGAGTGCATCATTGAGGCTTGATAATTGCGTGTTGCTGTCAGATAGTTCGATACGATGCTTGTGCAGCAACTTGTTTTGTTGTCTCAAGAAGTAGAAAAGCACGAGCATGATGATGAGGAGGATGGAAATCCCCCACAAGGCAGCACGCATCAAGTTGTTTTGTGTGGTTAGCTTCTCTCGATAGTTCTTGACAATGATAGGCAGCTTTTGCGAGATTTCGATGATGCGCAGTCGGTTGTTGTACGCCTTTGCGTCATCCATGGCAAAGTTGATGTAGCGTTCGGCTCTAGAAACGTTCTCGTTGTCTTTCTGGTATAGATACATGGCAAAGTCTTGTAACGCAAGATTCTCGCGAGTGCAGTTCTTCAGGTCACTGATACATGCCTGTACGATGTACTCTTCGTATTTCTCGGGTTGATGATTTGCACTATAGTTGTTGGCTATTGCAAATGCCGCCATGGCATAGTAACGAGAGTTGACAGGTACTTCCTTCAAGACACGAAAGTAGTGACTCAATGCCTTCTTGTCGTTACGTTCCACGTAAATGTAGTACTCTCCCAGAAAAAAATTGTAACGTTTGTCATTCTTGCTGAGCAGACCGACCGCCTGTTTCAGAAACTCAGCAGCTTTTTGTCTGTACTTGGGAGCGTATGTTGCGTCATGGCAATAGTCAGACCAATACATATATATATAATACTTCGTGATAGTATAGTCAAAGGAAAGAGATGGAGAGAGCGAGGAAAAGTCTATCTCATTGAGCAGAGACATTGCCTCTCCATAAAGTCCACCGATGGCAAGCAGTGATGCTTTTTCTATTCTGCTTTTGTCATGGTAGAACTGGTTGGCGGTCTTATCAGCCAACTCTATGGACTTGTCAACATACACCATGGCGGAATCAAACTGATAAACGTAGTATTCATTGAATAGCTTGTCATAGACAGAAAGTAACGTGGCGGTGCTCTTGTCCTTGTCCATGATTCCCTTGTAGGTGTTGATACTAGCCTCCTTTTGCTTGTAGATTTGGGATATGTTGTCTAAAAGGCTATCTAAAGTAAAAGAAAGTTTCTCGTTTCTTGTTGCAGACAAATGGCAACAAGAACATATCAATATGAATGTTATAATAATTCTTTGCATGGTAATCTCGCTTCTTAAAATTGTGTGCAAATATACAAAATTATTTTTGGGTAGCCAAATAATAGGCTGTGTTTTTATGAAAAAACACTTATTACCGCAAAATCCCCTCCAAAGACGAATGTACTTGATACGAATTTTCGATTATTTGTATGTTGCTCATTATCATGGGAATAAGGGATTTGTCATCATTCGTTTTTGTACTAATCGTGTACTTTGCCGCATGATGGTAGTAGATTATGACTATCTTTGCAGCGTCTATTAATAAAAATGGAATTATCTAGCAATCAACTAAATTTTTGAATTATGAAGAAACCTTTCATTATGCTTATGATGAGTAGTTGCTTATTGTTAACTCCTTCCATGGCACAAGTAGTGGTCAATGATCCTGTAGCAACAAGTCAGGCTGTCATTACTTGTGGCAATGCTCGTTTTACGGTTCTTACTCCGGAGATGATAAGAGTGGAGTATAGCGATCAAGCGAAGTTTGAGGATCGGGCGACCTTCACCATTGTCAATCGTAAGTTGGATGCGCCTCAGTTCACCAAGAGTGAGGATGACACCTATTTATATATAATGACATCCAACCTGAAGCTCAAGTATCGCAAGGGAACTGATCCACGCACCCTTCCAGCCTCTTCAGCCAATCTTACCATCGCTATAACAGGTAATGGTGTTTCTACAGTTTGGTATCCTGGCAAACCAGATCCACTGAACTTAAAAGGAACTTGCCGTACATTGGATGGTCTGATGGGCGATAGCAAGCGTTCGGAAATGGAAAGTGGTTTGGTTTCTCGCTCTGGTTGGGCTGTGATAGACGATTCATGGGCTTCACCTCGTTCTGATGGAGGACGTTCTTATGCCTTGTCTCCTAATAGTGATATGGGGTATCCTTGGTGGACACAGCGTGCAGACAATCATGCCATGGATACTTATGTGTTAGGATATGGCCATAATTACAAGAAAGCTCTTGCAGACTATACCAAGATTGCTGGTAGCATCCCTCTGCCACCTGATTATGTGTTCGGTTACTGGTATAGTAAGTATGCTTCTTATTCGGCAGATGATTATCGCAACATTATGAGCGACTTGAAAGCCAATAAGATACCTACCGATGTGATGATTCTCGATATGGATTGGCATTGGAATGGAAATGCTTATAGTCAGTCGGAAGGTCGTGGTGGTTGGACTGGTTGGTCATGGAACACCAACCTCATACCTAATCCAAAAGGTCTTCTTTCCGAGATGCGCTCACAAAATTTTAAGACTGCGCTCAATTTGCATCCTGCCGATGGTATCAATCAGATAGAGTCGCCTACTTATTTCGCTGCCATGAACAGTGAATTAGGTGGCAAGTACCTGAATGACAATCGTGACAATATAAATTGGAGCTTGGATTATACCGATTTCACCAAGTCGTTCTTTAAGAATATAATTCGTGACCATGAGAGCGAGGGTGTGGATTTCTGGTGGATAGATTGGCAACAATATCTTACCAGTCCGTATACCAACTCGTTGAGTGAGACTTTCTGGTGTAATTATGTCTTCTTCAATGAGGCTGCCAAGCGTGACAACCATCGTCCTGTTATCTTCCATCGTTGGGGAGGCTTAGGCAGTCATCGTTATCAGATTGGTTTCTCGGGTGATGCCAATATTAGTTATGAGGCTTTGGCTTTTGAACCTTATTTCACAGCTACGGCATCTAATGTGGGCTATGGATATTGGGGACATGACTTAGGAGGCCACATGTTCTCGAACGAGGAGTTGGTAAACAATCCTAACTTGGTGTTGCGATGGATTCAGTTTGGTGTGTTTACTCCTATATTCCGTACTCATGCTACCAGCGATTCTCGCATAGAACGCCGTATTTGGAAATTCTCAAATTTCCCAACCATCTTGGAAGCAGTTCGTCTGCGTTACTCTCTCTTCCCTTATATATATACCATGGCGCGTAAGACCTATGATACTGGTGTGTCAATCTGTCGTCCATTGTACTATGAGTATCCTGAGGTAGAAGAAGCATATACATACGATAATGAGTATTTCTTTGGTGACGATATCTTAGTGGCACCTATCACTGAGAAATCTGATGCAAGAGGTATCACGACAAAGGATGTATGGTTGCCAGAAGGAAAATGGTGGAGTGTGTCTACTAATGAATTGATAGAAGGTCCTCGTTTGGTTACCATGTCATTCACAGATAAGCAGATACCTTATTTCTATCGTCAGGGAGCATTGATTCCTAACAATCCTGCAGACGTGATGAATGTTACGGAACGTCCTTCGCAATTGGTGCTCAACATAATTTCTGGAGAGAATGGCAAAGGTTCCATTTATGAGGATGATGGTGATAATCCTGATTATTCATCTAATTATGCAGAGACTATGCTTAGACAGAGCTTTGATGGGCATGTAGGTGAGTATGTCATTTCTCCTCGCAAGGGTACATCTAAGGAGGCTCCAAGTAGTCGCTCTTATAAATTGTTGATATACAATACAGATAAGCCATTGTCCGCTAAGGTGGATGGAATGCAAGTTACTTTCACTTATAATGCGGAGAGTAAGTGTACTACGATTGAGGTACCTTCTGCAAGTTGCTCTATGGGGCATCGCATAGAAGTGGAGTATGCCACAAGTTCTGCTGTGGCAAGTATCACGGCAAATGATGCAAAGATAGCTTATGACAGTGCCAGCACAAAGTTTATCGCATCTGCCCAATGCTCAAAGAAAATATTGGTAGAGTAATCAAGATAATTATCATAAAATAATTATACTATCCAAATAATAATTTAAAACAATTAAAAATGAAGACATTCCTAAAAAAGACAATTGCACTGGCATGTTTTGCCATGCTGATGCCTCTTTCGCTTCTTGCGCAAGATGTTCTGAAAGTGCACGGAATCGTTACTGACCCTTCGGGTGAGCCCCTGATAGGTGTCAATGTAAAGGCTGGCTCTTCTAGTGTGGGAGCAGTCACTGATTTGGATGGAAAGTATTCCATCGAAGTTTCACCTAAATCTACTCTTACCTTTTCATACGTAGGTTTTGAGACAGTCGTTGAGTCGGTGAAGAACCGCAGACAGATGGATGTCACCATGAAGGAGAGCTCTGATGTGCTCAATGAGGTGGTGGTTATCGGTTATGGTACTATGGACAAGAAAGAGCTTACTTCTGCCATTTCTCACGTAAGCGAGAAAGACTTCCTCACCATCAGTTCCCCTGATGTTTCCATGATGATCCAGGGTAAGGTGTCGGGCGTGAGCATCACCAATACCGCGGTGGGCGACCCAAACAATCAGGCAAGCATCCAGATTCGTGGTGTCTCCTCTCGTGCCGCAGGCAATGGACCTCTGATTGTGATTGACGGTGTGCCAGGTGGCAACCTCACCAACATCAATCCTAATGACATCGCTTCTTTCGACGTATTGAAGGATGGTGCAGCCTCTGCTATCTATGGTACTCGTGGTTCCAATGGTGTCATCTTGGTAACGACCAAGAAGGGAAGCAAGGACGGCAGAACGCACGCTTCTTACTCTACCTCTTATACTTGGAACACGATGGTGAAAGACCTGAAGATGATGAACGCTCAGGATTTCCGTGATGTTCGTCTGGGATGGGGTGACTCTGGCGTTGACCTCGGCGGTAATGTAGATTGGCTTGATGCCGTCAGCCGTACGGGTACTACCATGCAGCATACCCTGACCCTCAGTGGTGGCAATGACAAGAGCAACTATCGTGTGAGTGCCGATTATCGTGATGCCAAGGGTATCGACCTTCGTTCTCGTCGTCAGGAGTATGGCGCTCGTGCCAACATCATGCATACCACCAAGGGTGGACTCTTCACCATTACTGCCAATGTCGCTCCTCGTGTCATCTACAGCGACAAGGCTGATTACAGCGTATTCAAGGATGCTCTTGAGGCTAACCCAACTACTCCTTTGATGGATCCAGATAATCCGATTCGTTATTATAACTTCAAGGGTCAGGTTGTGGGTTCCAATCCTGTGGAGCGTCAACTCTTGGAGACCGATAAGGATGATATTCGTTTGATCGACTGGGATGGTACCGTTAAGTTGAACCTCTTGCCTTTGTTGGCAAAGAATGCATCTGGCAATCATCATCTCTCTACACAGGTGATGTTCGCTGACCATCAATATACTCATGATGCCTCTTGGTTCCGTCCTTCTACCAGCACCATTGCCATCGAAAGTGGTCGCGAAGGTGAGGCTAGTCGTTCTTCCAGCAAGGAGAGCCAGTATGTAGTAGAGTGGCTCAACAACTATAGCGGTAGTTTCGGCAAACACAATGTGAAGGCTATGGCAGGTTACTCTTACCAGTATTCTCAGTATTCTGGTTTGAACGCATCCAACAAGGATTTCCCTAATGATGCTCTGGGTCCAGACAACTTGGGTGCTGGTGAGTTTAATAAGGAAGAAGGTGAGGTAAACATGGGCAGTTACAAGAACGATGCCAAGCTCATCGCTTTCTTCGGTCGTGTAAGCTACGACTTCGCTGGCAAGTATATGTTCACCGCTTCTCTTCGCCACGAGGGCTCCTCTAAGTTTGGTGCTAACCACAAGTGGGGTAACTTCCCAGCTGTATCAGCTGGTTGGCGTATCTCTGAAGAGAAGTTTATGAAGGGCGTCCAGTGGATCAGCGACTTGAAACTTCGTGCCGACTATGGTGTGACGGGTAACCAAAACTTCGATAGCTACAAGTCATTGAATACCATGAATGGATTTGGCTACTATATATATAATGGTAAGTTCTTCCAGGTTTGGGGTCCAGCCAAGAATGTGAACCCTGACTTGATGTGGGAGAAGGGTAAGAACTGGAACGTAGGTATCGACTTCTCTTTGCTCAACAATCGCATCTATGGTTCTTTGAACTACTTCAACCGCAAACAGCAAGACTTGTTGGGTGACTACAAGGTATCTGTTCCTCCATACCTCTTCGACAATACATTCGTCAATGTAGGTACGATGAAGAACTACGGTTTTGAGTTTGACCTCAATTTCCGTCCAGTTACTACCAAGGATTTCTCTTACGACTTCAACCTCATCGGTTCTACCATGCAGAATAAGTTCGTAAGCTTCAGCAACTCCCAGTTTGTAGGTCAGGACTATTATGATGAGGTAGGTACTTCTGATCCATATCCTTACTACAACTTGCAGCGCATTGAGAAAGGCGAGTCTATCGGTAACTTTTATATGTGGAGATATGCTGGTCATACAGAGGATGGCGAGTGGTTGGTCTATGACAAGAGCGGTGACATCATCCGTGCTTCCCAAGCAACGGCAGACGACCGTGTGAAGGTGGGCAATGGTTTGCCTAAGTTTACCTTGTCTTCCAGCCAGAACTTCCGCTACCGCAACTTCGACTTGTCGTTGTTCTTCCGTGGTGCGTTTGGATATGACATCTTCAACATCCACGATTTCTATTATGCCAACCGCAACTTCACTGGCAATCGCTTGCAGAAGGCATACGGCAAGAACTTCAAGATTTCAGGCAATGCCACCCTGTGGTTTGTGATTACTTCTTGGAGAGAGGTGACTACTTGAAGCTCGACATGATTACATTGGGCTATACGCTCAATTTGCAGAAGTGTCGTTTCATCGACCGCATTAGAGTATATGGTACTGTAAAGAACGTGTTCACCCTTACCAAGTTTAGCGGTGTAGATCCTTCTACCTATCAGGTGAACGGACTCACCCCAAGTGGACAAGGTTCTCGTGACTACTATCCATCTACCCGCCAGTTTATCATTGGCTTGAACGTAGATATCTGATAATCATCTAAAAATATAGAAACAATGAAAATATTCAATTATATTGTATCTGCTGCTTTTGGTACACTTGCCATGACAAGTTGTACTGATTTGAGCGAGAAGCTCTACGATCAGGTGGCATCAGAGAACTATTATAATACCAAGAACGATGTGGTCAGAGCCACATTCCGTCCTTTTGAGCATGCTTACTGGAGCATAGAGAGTCGTCATGTGCTCAACGAGCTTACTGCCGACCAACTGATTACTCCTACCCGTGATGGTTGGTGGGATGATGGTGGAAAATGGCGTAGATACCACTATCATGAGTATAATGTAGAGGACGGAGGTGATTGCCAGACCGAATGGAATGGCTGCTTCCAGGGTATCATGCAGAGTTGTAAGGTCATAGAGGACTTAGGTACGCTTTCTTTTGAAAAGTTCGGTTTCTCACAGTCTGAGTTCAACAACCTTACAGCCCAGTGCCGCGTGTTGCGAGCATGGTTCTACCTTCGTTTGCTCGATGGTTTCCGCAATGTGCCATTGGTGACCACAACCACTGGCGCTTCCATGAAGCAAGTGGAGCCTAAGGTAATCTACGATTTCATAGAGAGCGAGTTGAAGGAGTGCTTGCCACTTCTTGTTGAGAAGACAGAGCTTGGAACAAACTCTACCCTTCAAGGTCAGTGGACCAAGGCAGGTGCAGCCGCCTTGTTGGTTCGTCTTTATCTTAATGCCCAAGTATATATCGGCGAGGATCATTATACAGAGTGTGCCCAAGTGGCTCAAGACATCTTGGATGGCAAGTATGGCAAGTATCAAGTAGCAGACCGTTGGGATGCCGCCTTTGACTGGGACAATGATGCTTGTGATGAGGTAATCTTCGGTTTCCCAGGTGCCCCAGGCTATAGCCATTGGCAGTATGATGGCGATACCTATATGTGGACAGTACCTGCACGTGCCAACTATTATCTCAATGATACCAAGAACAAGGCAGGTGGTCATAACACGAAGTATGCAGCTTCTCCAAGCTATGCGCCTAACGGTACGATGTATAAGTACGACTTGGGTATGCCTATCCAGAAATTCAAGAAATATCCAGACGATGAGCGTCTGAAGCTCTATCGCAACTTGGGTAACAGCAAGCGTGAGGGTATGTTCTTGTATGGCTACTTGGAGTATAAGGATGAGAATGGAGCTACCAAGCGTGTAAAGGCACCAGAGGTAGATTATGAGTTGTATATCCGTGATGCTGTGGGCAAGTTCCAGAGCACTCCTCCTACCAAGTGGCTATCTGCAACCTCTTCTACCTTGCGTGATGGTGACCATAACTCAGGTTGGCATTTCGTAAAATATCCTCTTTATAGCGATGATGATGAGCATCAGTTGGAGAGCGATTATACAGAGATTCGTTTGCCAGAGATTATCTACTCGCTCGCAGAGTGCAAACTTCGTCAAGGCAAGCCAGAGGAGGCAGGTAAGTTGCTCAACAGCGTGCGCAAGCGTAATTATCCTGCTGCTGATTATGAGGAGTATCTCTATGCGCCTGAGGGTAATGCCAAGCTTGACCTGGACGAGATGCTCGATGAGTGGGGACGTGAGTTCTTCGCAGAGAGCCGTCGCCGTATCGACCTCATCCGCTATGGCAAGTTCTCTTCTGGTACCTGGTGGGACAAGACTCCAGATGCCGACAAACATACAGAGATTTGGCCTATCATGCGTGATGTCTTGAATGCAAACCATGAGTTGGTTCAGAATCCTGGTTATAATAAGTAAACCATTTTTAATAAGATACAATTATGAAACGAAATATTCAATTGAAGCAATTCAGCCTCAGCTTGTTTATTTTCTCTCTCCTGATGACCTTGTTTACTGGTTGTGATGGCGAGAAAGACTTGAAGATCATTGATGGTAATCTGCCAATTAAGACTTCTACGTTGTTCATGGTGGGTGATGCAACCCCAAATGGATGGAGTATAGACGATCCAACTCCTTTTACCCAAAAGGCAGATGACCCTATGCTCTTTACTTGGGAGGGTACTCTCAATGCAGGAGAAATGAAACTTTGTCTTGTAGCTGGTAGTTATGACAATCCGTTTATCCGTCCAGTCAATGACCAAGAGATAATCTCTAAGTCAAATGTTAGTGGACAGACTTTTGCGATGTGGGCAGGCGCCCCTGATAACAAGTGGAGAGTTACAGATGCTGGTAAATATCGTCTTACGTTTGATATGCGCAATTGGACCATGTCTACCGAATACCTCGGTGAGAAAGAAAAGCCAGCTGTTGAGCCTATATCTTTAGAACACCTGTATATTATCGGAACCGCTACTCCTGGTGGCTGGGACTGGGGACAGGCAACTGAACTTACGAAGAGTTCTGACTACATCTTTGTATACGAAGGAGAATTAAAGACAGGTGAATTGAAATTTAGTGGCGAAAAAGATTGGGGTGCTTCCTTCATCCACTGCCCTTCAGATGGTGTCAAGATTAACAAGGATGGTGTAGAGGATGAGAAGTTCGAATATTACGCTGGTGGTAACGACAACAAGTGGAGAGTAGAGGTACAGGGCAAGTATCGCTTAACCTTGGATCTTAAGCACTGGACCATCAAGTCAGAGTTCTTGGGTGAGCTTCAGAAAGAAACACATATCTATATGATAGGTGATGCTACCGCAGGTGGTTGGGCTTGGGACAACGCGCAAGAGTTTACCCAGGATGCATCTAACAAGGATGTATTTACATGGGAAGGTCAACTCACGGAGGGTACATTTAAGATGAGTGAGGAGAAAGATTTCAACGCTCCTTTCTATCGTCCTTCTTCTGCCAATGTCACAGTAGATGCTAGTGGAGTTTCGGCTTCAGATATGGTCTTCACGGCAAGTCCTGACGACCAGTGGAAAGTAACAGAGGCAGGTACTTATCAAATCACCATTGACATCAACAACAAAACGATAAAGGTGGTAAAGAAATAATCAATTAAAGCGATTAGAACAATGAAAAAATCAATATTATTTTCCTTGGCGATAGTTGCCGTTTCTCTGTTTGGCTCTTGTGCCAATGATGTGGAAATGAACTATCCTTCTACTCACAAGCTATCCAACCTTCCTGTAGTGGAAGGTGTCCACGATGGTGTGAAGGCTCCTCTCTATTGGAGTGTATATGAGTATTGCATGTTGCAAAACGCTAAAGGTGTAAGCAACAACGATATGGATCTTACCTCCGACCAATGGGATGAACTTATCGACTATGTGGCCACCCAACTCAAGCCATCAGGCTATGACATGATTTGTACGGATGGTTTCATCCCAATGCTTTCCGAGGATGAGAGCGGTTATATGACCCATTATGGTTCTCAGGCTCTTAAGGACATTGCAGCCAAGTGTAAGGCGAAGGGCTTGAAACTGGGTGTCTATGACAATCCTCTCTGGATTCATGGTCCAAGAGAAACCAAGATAGAGGGCACGGAATATACCTTCAACGACCTCTTCTATAATGGCGAGAATAAGGACAAGTTGTCTCATCCTACTGCCAAGGACATGGATTTCTCTTGGGCTGTAGCCGAGAATCCCGGTTGCAAGGAGTATATCGATGGCTTCTTCAAGCATTACAAGGAGATGGGTGTAGAGTTCATCCGAATGGACTTCCTCTCTTGGTATGAGGATGGACAGGATCGCAACGTCGGTGTCACTGGTCGTGGCTATGGTCGCGAGAGCTATGCGCTCGCCATGCGATACATCGCCGAGTCTGCCAAGAAATATGGTATCTTCACCTCACTTGTGATGCCTCACTTGTATGCCGACGCACAGGTAGAGAGCCTTTATGGTAACATGATTCGTATCGTGGCAGATACAGGTACTGGTGGCTGGTGGCACTGCTCTGCCCAGGACAAGGGTAAGTCTTATCGCACATGGCCTAACTGCATGAATATGTTTGATGGATTTACCTATTGGTCGCATATCAGCGGTCGCAACAAGGTGATTCTCGATGGTGACTTCATTCGCCTCAATACATTCGATACGGATGCAGAGAAGCAGACGGTAGTTTCCTTGCAGTTGATGGCTGGTGGCCCAGTCGCAGCCTCCGACCTGCCATCTACGATTGGCAATGACATGAAGTATTATACCAACGATGAGTTGCTCGCCCTCAACAAGGATGGTTTCGTGGGCAAGCCTCTCAGCGACAAGCTCAACGACAAGAACAATGAGATATGGTATGGACAGATGACCAATGGCGACTATGTGCTTGGTATCTTCAATCGCAATGACAACTCCGACCAAGTGACAGTTGATTTCAGTACGCTTGGCATACAAGGCACCAAACAAATCCGTGACCTTTGGGAGCATGAGGACGAAGGCAGTGGCTCTTCTATCACAGCTACTATTCCTGCTCATGGTTGTAAGATCGTAAGACTCAAGTAAAGTATATAATTTACCTAATTTTGTATCACAATAAATGAAAAGTAAACTGAATAAACTATGTGTAACGTCCCTCTCTCGTCTAGAGGGGCTGTTACCTCACCTTTTGTTAGGTTGCATGATGCTCCTTACTGCAAGTGCATCTGCCCAGAAGGTATCGTCTCCAGATGGTAACCTGAGTGTGGAGTTCTCGCTTACAGGCGATGGCGTTCCAACTTATCAAGTGTCATTCAAGGGAAAACAAGTCATCAAACCCAGTACATTGGGCATTGAGTTGGCTGAGGAGAACTCCTTGATGGATAAATTCCGCATCAACAAGACTTCTACATCTACCTTCGATGAGACATGGCAACCAGTATGGGGTGAGGAGAAAGAGATACGTAACCATTACAACGAACTTTTCGTTGAGATGGAGAAGCCTTCCAATGGTAGGTTTATGAATCTTCGTTTCCGTGTCTATAACGATGGTGTAGGTTTCCGCTATGAGTTTCCTCAGCAGCAGTTCCTTCCTTATTTCGTGGTCAAGGCAGAGCATACGCAGTTTGCGATGACTGGTGACCATAAGGCATGGTGGATTCCTGGTGATTATGATACTCAGGAATATGACTATACAGAATCAAAGCTTTCTGAAATCAGAGGTTTGTTGCAAGGAGCAGTGAGCAGCAATGCTTCGCAGACCATCTTCTCACCTACAGGTGTGCAGACCTCATTGCAGATGAAGACAGCTGATGGCATTTATCTCAATATCCATGAGGCTGCTTTGGTGGATTACTCTTGCATGCATTTGAATCTCGATGACAAGAACCTCGTGTTCACCTCTCAGCTTACCCCTGATGCACAAGGCAACATGGCTCACATGCAGACCCCATGCCATACTCCATGGCGCACTATTATGGTGGTAGATGATGCTCGCAAGGTACTTGCTTCTCGCTTGATTCTCAACCTGAACGAACCTTGCAAGTATTCCGACACTTCATGGATCAAACCTGTCAAGTACATAGGTGTTTGGTGGGAGATGATTGGTGGTGGCAAACAGTGGTCTTATACATTCGATTTGCCTTCTGTCAAACTTGGTGAGACTGATTATACCAAGGTAAAACCTCATGGTCAGCATCCTGCCAATACACAGAATGTAAAGAAATATATCGATTTCGCTGCCAAGAACGGATTCTCACAGGTACTTGTAGAAGGTTGGAACATAGGTTGGGAAGACTGGTTTGGTCATAGCAAGGACTATGTGTTCGACTTCCAGACTCCTTATCCAGATTTCGACATCAAGTATCTCAACGATTATGCTCATTCTAAGGGTGTTCGCTTGATGATGCACCACGAGACCTCTGCTTCTGTTCGCAACTATGAGCGTCATTTGGAGGCTGCCTATAACTTGATGAATAAGTATGGCTACAATTCGGTGAAGAGCGGATATGTGGGTAACATCATTCCTCGTGGTGAGCATCACTATGGTCAGTGGCTGAACAATCACTATCTCTATTGTGTGACCGAGGCTGCCAAGCACCACATTATGGTGAATGCTCACGAGGCAACACGTCCTACAGGTCTTTGTCGCACTTATCCTAACTTGATAGGAAATGAGTCGGCTCGTGGTACTGAGTATGAGTCTTTCGCAGGCAACAAGGCTTTCCATACCACTGTATTGCCTTTCACTCGTTTGCAAGGTGGTCCTATGGATTATACCCCTGGTATCTTGGAGGGCGATATGAACAGGATTGATCCAAGCAAGCATCATCATATCAACTCTACCTTGGCTCGTCAGTTGGCATTGTATGTTACGATGTACAGTCCATTGCAGATGGCAGCTGATATCCCAGAGAACTATGAGAAGTATGCAGATGCCTTCCAGTTTATCAAGGATGTAGCTATCGACTGGGATGAGAGTCGTTATCTTGAGGCTGAGCCTGGTCAGTATATTACCATTGCCCGCAAGGCTAAGGGCGAAGACAAGTGGTTTGTTGGTTGTACAGTGGGTGAGACTCCTCATCAGTCTACCCTGAAACTTGATTTCCTTACACCGGGCAAGAAGTATGTTGCTACAATCTATGCCGATGGCAAGAATGCAAGCTACAAAGCCAATCAGCAGTCATACGTCATCACTAAGCGTGTGGTAACCAATAAATCTACCCTTAAACTGAATGCTGGTGCAGGTGGTGGTTATGCCATCAGTCTCATGCAAAAGTAAAAAGATAGATATATTTTTCTCCCCATACCTATACCTTATTATATATAGGGGTATGGGGAGTTTATGTTCATCATCCTTATAAAATCGTTTTTATGAGAAAACCTTTACTCCTCTTCTTGCCTAAACGTATGATGGTGTTGGCATTGCCCCTCATGCTTTCCCTTTGTAGTTATGCTGCCACAGTTACTTCGCAGTTGTCTGTCAATATGAAAACCGACAAGGCTTGCTATGTACCAGGACAAACTGTTACGTTTGTGGCAGAAGGGAATATTCCTTCTTCGGCCAAGGTGCGTTATCGTTATGGTTCCCATGTGCTTCTTGTCCAAGACTTCTCAGAGGTGGCTAAGAGTAAGCAGTGGACTTGGTTGCCACCATCTGCCGATTATCAAGGTTATTTGGTGGAATTGTATACAGAGGGCAGTGGTGTGGAAAATATTCTTGGTACGATAGCCGTAGATGTTTCCAGCAATTGGAAACGTTTTCCACGTTACGGCTTTGTCGCTGACTTTAATAATTACAGCAGTACAGTCGATAAGAACGCCAACATCAAGAGCGAGATGGCATATCTCAATCGATTGCATATCAATGGTGTGCAATTCCAAGACTGGCAGTGGATGCACCATCGACCTGTAAAATTGAATGGTGATGGTTCGCTCACCCAATGGTATACCGATATTAGCAATCGATGTGTAGGCGTGGAATATGTCAAGAACTATATTGCCACACAACATGCTTACGGCATGAAATCCATCTTCTATAACCTTTGCTTTGGTGCATGGAAGGATGCTGCAAACGATGGTGTGAAGTCTCAGTGGGCTTTGATGAAGAAGGATGGTAATGGCAATTATTATCAAGACTATCATGGGCTCCCTTCTTCTTGGGCAAGCAATATCTATCTGCAAGTACCGGGCAATGGCGATTGGCAGCAATATATGGTGGAACGAAACAAGGAAGTGTATGGCAATTTTGATTTCGATGGTTTTCAGATAGACCAGTTGGGGTATCGTGGTACTGTGTATGACGCCAATCATCAAAAGGTAGATTTGCCTTCGGGTTATGGCTCATTCATTGATGCCATGAAGCAGGCTCATCCCGAGAAGTCCTTGATTATGAATGCTGTGTCGGGTTATGGAACAGAGCAAATCGTGAATAGAGATGTGGATTTCTGCTATAATGAGGTATGGGGCAATGGCAACGGTTATGGCGGAGCACCAGAAGACCAGTTTGCCAATCTCTATGACATCATCGCCACTAACGATCGCTTGAGCGACCATCAGCATCCCACGGTCTTTGCAGCCTATATCAATTACGACAAGGCTGACAATGGCGGCTCGGGCGACCACATGGTCAATACGCCTGGTGCCTTGCTTACCGATGCGGTGATGTTTGCCTTGGGAGGCTCTCACTTGGAGATGGGCGACCACATGCTCACTCGTGAGTATTTCCCAGCGGCTCCTTTGGCGATGAGCGATGAACTGAAGACTGCGCTCGTAAGGTATTACGATTTCCTGACAGCTTATCAGAATTGGTTGCGTGGCGTGTCTTCCAAGGCTGCTTATTCGGCTCATGTGAGTGTGAATGGCAATACGGTGAAGGCATGGCCTCCACAAGCAAACTCCATCGTGACGTTCGCCAAGACCGTGGGCAACAGTGATGTCGTTCATTTCCTCAACTTCTCCAACACCTCCGACCTTTCTTGGCGAGACCTCAATGGTACTCGCCAGAAACCAACCCGGAAGGACAACTTGGCTGTAACCATCCAAACCAACCGTAAGGTGTCTAAGCTATGGGTAGCCAGTCCAGACAGTCATGCTGGTGCGGTGCAAGAACTTTCGTTCGAGCAAATAGGCAATCAACTTACCTTTACGCTTCCTTCCCTGGAATATTGGACGATGGTGGTCATGGAAGGCGAGAGCCAGGTTTATCTGACGGGTGAGGCTGTGAAGAAAGATGGGTATGGAGCCTACGACCTATCGCAAGCCATACCTTTGAATAAGGCGAGTGGGAGCAACGTCTATAAAACCACGGTATATCTGAAAGGAAACGAGTTGTTCAAGTTTACTGATGGTCGTGATTGGGGATATTGCAAGAGCTATTGCTCGGAGTATGAGAATTATCAATTCAACTCCCATATTCAGTTGGCTTACCTCTCCACTTTTGGCAACGATTACAAGTTTTGTGTGCCAGAGTCGGGCTATTACGACATTACCATCAACCTGGATAGCATGCGAATTGTGGTAAAAAAAGCCGATCCCATGGCGATAGAAGGCGTAACGGCGGATGTCGCTGCCAACAAAGACCATGCTCCTTGGTATTCTTTGGCAGGTGATCGCGCTCCCAATCCTCATAAGGGTATCTATCAAATGCCGATCATGAATGGTGAGACGACGGGATAATATGGATTGCCAGTGGCAACTTGTGGCGCAAGCCGATATGCCTTGTCTGATAAAAGTTCGTTTGGTGGCTCTTTTGGGATAGTACAAATCACAATCTGACAACATACGATTGGAATTATACAACGGCTCCATTATTGAAGGATGATTTTTCGGGTGAGGACTTGACTCAAAACTTGACTGATTATGATTGCTTGAGCTGTGGATACAACAAGTTGCCTAGTGGAGCTATTAATGCCAATGACTAATCATATTCTCGGTCAGTGGAACGTGATCAAATAAAATCTCTCTCTTCACGGACGTGCGCTCCATCCCTATGGCGTACGTCCGTTTTTATTCTCTGCGATGCTCCGAGAAATCGCAATATGTCTTCTTCTCTTGTCCTACATGTTACAATACTGTTACAACTTGAAATATCGGTAACAAATATTTCGTAATAACGGAAATTCTTATTATATTTGCAACCGAAACGTAACAAACATTTCCACAAATACAAATGAATATGGATACAAGTCAATATCTTGTGATTTTTTTTCAGATTCTCGGTTCTTTAGCTTTGCTCATCTATGGTATGAAGGTGATGAGTGAGGCCTTGCAGAAGATGGCAGGATCTCAGTTGCGCCACATTTTGGGCGCTATGACAACCAACCGATTTACGGGAATGCTTACAGGTACCTTTATTACCTGTGCCGTTCAGAGCTCCTCTGCAACTACCGTTATGACGGTTTCTTTTGTAAATGCAGGTTTGCTGACCTTAGCCCAAGCAATTTCCGTTATTATGGGTGCCAACATTGGTACCACGTTTACGGCATGGATTATGTCGCTGGGTTATAATGTAGATTTAACGATTGTCGTATTCCCTGCGTTCTTCCTCGGCATTATGCTGATTTATAGTAAGAAGCGCCGTTATTTCGGAGATTTCCTTTTTGGTATCGCCTTTCTCTTCTTCTCGCTCGTTCTGTTGAGTAGTGCGGGTAAGGCTCTCGATCTGGAACATAATCCGGCGGTTATCGATTTCTTTGGATCTTTTGATACAAAGAGTCATTTCACGATTGTAGTCTTCCTCCTGATCGGTACACTTATAACCTGTATCGTACAGAGTTCGGCGGCTGTGATGGCTATAACTATCTTACTCTGTTCTACAGGCGTACTCCCTATCTATCTGGGTATTGCCTTGGTGATGGGTGAGAATATCGGAACTACCGCTACAGCCAATCTTGCCGCTTTGGGTGCCAATGCCCAGGCTCGTCGTGCAGCCTTGGCCCATCTGGTATTCAATGTCTTTGGTGTAATCTGGGTTCTCTGCCTGTTCTATCCATTTGTAGATTTCGTTTGCTCTATCGTGGGGTATGATCCTGATGGTGGTATGTCTGCGGCACAGAAGACGAAGTTGTTGCCAATTGTCCTGGCGATGTTCCATACCTGTTTCAATGTTTGTAACACGGGCGTTCTGATTTGGTTTATCCCACAGTTGGAAAAAGTTGTCTGCAAACTTATCAAGCCTAAGGCAGATAAGGAGGATGAAGATTTCCGTCTGCGCTTTATCCAGGCTGGCATCATGAAGACCCCAGAACTTTCTGTCTTCGAGGCACAGCAGGAAATCGGCAGTTTCGGCGAGCGCATCCATCGTATGTTTGGTATGGTGAGAGAGTTGCTGGAAACTCAGGATTCCAAGACTTTCGACAAACTCTATGAGCGTATCGAGAAGTATGAGGGTATTTCTGATAATATGGAGATTGAGATTGCCAAGTATCTTGATCAGGTGAGTGATGCTCATCTGAGTGATGATACCAAGGCGAAGATCCGTGCGATGTTGCGTGAGATTTCTGAAATCGAGAGTATTGGTGACAGTTGCTTTAATCTTGCCCGCACCATTAAGCGCAAGGGTGAAAACAAGGAGGAGTTTACTGCCAAGCAGAGTGAAAACATTCATCAGATGTTTAAGTTGGTAGATGAGGCGCTGACTCAGATGAACTATATGTTTGCTCATGAACGCCATTCTATCAATCTCAACCATACGTACAATATCGAGACTGAGATTAATAATTATCGTACTCAGTTGAGAAACCAGAACCTGGATGATGTGGATAACCATCTTTATACCTATGGTGTAGGTACATTGTATATGGATATCATTCAGGAATGCGAAAAACTGGGTGATTATGTGGTTAATGTCGCCGAGGCTCGCATGGGCGTCAGAACATCTGAGGCTGTGTAATGCAGAATATTATTGATAGAGAGAAAATAAAAGTAATAAAAGCAAACGGGGAAGTATCAATGGATGCTTCCCCGTTTGCTTTTGTTGTTTATATATTCAGAATGTTTTTACTTTTCCAATATTTTCTTCAGTTCCTTCATACCATCTGAAGCCCCTTTCATGATGTGCTCTATCTTGTAATATTCATTGGTGTTTACGGCACCTGGGTCTATCAGATAGATAGGAATGTGAGGCTTGGTATATGAAATCAGACCTGCAGCAGGATAAACGTTGAGTGAGGTTCCTATAATGACGAAGATATCGGCTTGCTGTACAGCTTCGGCTGCCGGCTCAATCATAGGAACGCTTTCGCCGAAGAAAACGATAAATGGGCGCAACAGGCTTCCATCTCCAGCTTCGGTTCCCGGCTTTACCTCGCAGTCATCCTCGGGTAATTCCTTGATGTAGCGATAGTCGTAAGGGGCGCGTGAAGAGCAAACCTTTGACAGTTCGCCATGCAGATGGATTACATTCTTGGAACCTGCCTTCTCATGCAGATTATCTACATTCTGGGTGATTACCGTCACATCGAAGTCTTTTTCCAGTTCCTTGATAAGTTTATGCCCCTCGTTAGGTTGCGCAGCATAGAGTTTATGGCGCAACATATTGTAGAAGTTTGTTACTAGGGTAGGATCAGCTTCCCATCCCTCATGGGTAGCTATCTGTTCTACAGGATAGTTTTCCCATAATCCATCATTGCCACGGAAAGTTTTGAAACCACTCTCCACAGACATGCCTGCACCGGTTAAAAATACGAGTTTCTTCATCTTATCACGTTTTAATTATTCATATTTTCTTAATCTTTTTATTAAGAATGCACAAATTTAGCAATTTTTCTGCAAATAACATCGTTTTAAGCGAGAAAAATGTTATCTTTGCACTCGTTTTAAGGACAAAAAGTACATTTTAAGATTATTAATACATTTTTATAAATAAATTTTATGGATAAAGTAAGTTATGCTTTGGGCATCGGCATCGGTCGCCAGTTGGCTTCTATGGGTGCAGAGAGTTTGAATATTGATGATTTTGCACAGGCTGTAAAGGATGCCATCGCCGGTAAGCTTCAGCTCGGCGAGCAGGAGGCTCAGGAGTTGGTACAGAACTTCTTTGCAGAGCAGGAGGCTAAGGCTCAGGCTGCTGCTGCCGAGAAGGGCAAGGTTGCTAAGGAAGCTGGTGAGAAGTTCCTCGCCGAGAACGGCAAGAAGGATGGTATCATCACTACTAAGAGCGGTTTGCAGTATCAGGTTTTGCGTGAAGGTAATGGCAAGGCTCCTAAGGCTACCGATCAGGTTGAGTGCCACTATGAGGGAACGCTTATCGACGGTACTAAGTTTGACAGTTCTTACGACCGTGGTCAGACTGCTACCTTCCCATTGAACCAGGTTATCGCTGGTTGGACAGAGGGTCTTCAGCTCATGACCGAGGGTGCCAAGTTCCGTTTCTTCATCCCTTATCAGTTGGGTTATGGTGAGCGTGGTGCAGGTGCATCTATCCCTCCATTCTCAGCATTGATTTTCGATGTAGAACTCGTTGCAGTTAAGTAATCTGTTAGTAGATATATTTAAATGAAGTAAAGGCAATCTTGGAATATAATAGATAAAAATAAAGATTTAAAATATAAATAAGGAAATGAAAAAGTTATTTTTCGGAGCCCTCGTGGCTTGTGCTGCTGCTACATTCGTAGGTTGTGGCAATTCTACTCCTAAGGCAGATCTCAAGACTGATGTAGATACTATGAGTTATGCTATGGGTATGTCTCAGACTCAGGGTCTGAAGGAGTTTATGGTAGAGCGCATGGGCGTTGATACTGCTTACATGGATGATTTCATCAAGGGTCTTAACGATGGTGCCAACGCTGGTGACGACAAGAAGAAGGCTGCTTACTATGCAGGTATCCAGATTGGTCAGCAGATCAGCAACCAGATGGTTAAGGGCATCAACCACGAGGTATTCGGTGAGGATTCTACAAAGTCTATCTCTCTGAAGAACTTCATGGCTGGTTTCATCACAGGTACTACTGGCAAGAAGGGCTTGATGACTGTTGAGCAGGCTGCTCAGATAGCTCAGGCTAAGATGATGGCTATCAAGGCTAAGAACATGGAGAAGGAATATGGTCCTAACAAGGTTGCTGGTGAGAAGTTCCTCGCTGCCAACAAGAAGAAGCCAGGAGTTGTTACTCTGCCTTCAGGTGTTCAGTACAAGGTAATCAAGGAGGGTAACGGCCCTATGCCAAAGGATACTTCTATGGTTAAGGTTAACTACGAGGGTAAGACAATTGACGGCAAGGTATTCGATTCTTCTTTCAAGCGTGGTCAGGCCGTAGATCTCCGTGCTAACCAGGTTATCAAGGGTTGGACTGAGGCTTTGGTTCACATGCCAGCAGGTTCTGTTTGGGAGGTTTACATTCCTCAGCAGTTGGCTTATGGTGAGCGCGAGCAGGGTCAGATCAAGCCATTCTCTGTATTGATCTTCAAGATTGAGTTGATTTCAGTAGGTGGCAAGTAATTTTTGTGGGAACTCATTTTTATAGAGGACTTTATAAATGAAGAAAATATTAATGACAGCACTCGTCCTCGTGGCGGGTGCTTCTTTGTTTACAGCTAGTGCTGCAAGCAAGAAGAAGGTTAAGAAGGCGGCTACTCTTGTTGAGTTGAAATCATCAGCCGATTCTTTGAGTTATGTAGCTGGAATGAATGCCACTCGTGGTCTGATTCCTTATATCCAGCAGAGTTTTCAGGTAGATACTGCCTATATGGAGAATTTCCTTCGTGGTTACAAGGATGCGCTTGCCATGGGAATCAATCCTAAGACCGTAGCTTATTCTGCAGGTATGGAGGTTGCCAAACTGGTAGAGAAGCGCGTATATCCTGGTACAAAGGAAGAGTTGAAGAGTACAGGCGATTCTATCAGCCATGCTATGTTCCAGAATGGTTTTATCGCAGCTTTGGCTAATGATACAACATTCTTTACCTCTAAGGCTGCTGCCGATTTCCAGAAGGAAGCTTTGGCTGGTGCCGGCGAGAAGTTCCTTGCTGCTAATGCCAAGAAACCTGGTGTAAAGGTGTTGCCTAGCGGTTTGCAGTATAAGGTGATTACCGAAGGTCATGGCGAAGTGCCTAAGGCAAGCGATGAGGTAGAGGTTATCTACGAGGGTCGTCTGATTGATGGTACCGTTTTTGATGCTACATCCAAGCATGGTGGCAGCAAGACAGATAAGTTCCGTGCCAACGGATTGATCAAGGGTTGGACCGAGGCGCTTACTCTGATGCCTGTGGGCAGTAAGTGGCAGGTTTACATTCCTTACGAGTTGGCTTACGGCGAGCGTCAGGCTGGTCAGATTCCTCCATACTCTACTTTGGTGTTCGATCTTGAGCTGGTTAGCATCGTAAAGCCAGAGGTAAAGGCTGAGCCTGCTGGCGAATTGAAGGAAGATGTAGCCGTAGGTGCAGAGAAGAAGGTGGCAAAAACTCCAGCTAAGTCTGCTGCCAAGAAAGCTGCGCATTCAAAGAAGAGAAAGTAATTACTGAAATTCATTTCAACAAGTAATTACTACTAAAATATAATAAGGTAAGAGCCAAGGATAGAGTGTTATCTTTGGCTCTTTTTCACGGGTGATAAAGTGGTGAAACCTTTGCGTGATCATTACTTCTCCGAGGTTATCAGATAAGCGTATGATTTTTCTACTAAAAGTAGCAAAATGCCAAGGTTTTTGGTTAAAAACAGTATAAAAAACAACAAAATGCACGGATATTGCAAAATATTCGTGCATTTTGTTTGCAGTTTCAATAGATTTTATTAATTTTGCTATCTGGTATAGAAAAGTACCTTATAAATAGAATAATATAAAACAAAACGAAATGGAGAAAATAGACAATCTAGACAGAAAGATTCTCGGCATCCTTTCCAAGAATGCCCGTATTCCTTTCAAGGACGTAGCCGCAGAATGTGGCGTGTCTCGTGCTGCCATCCATCAGCGCGTTCAGCACTTGATGGAGGATGGTTTCATCACCGGTAGCGGTTTTGATGTAAACCCTAAAAGCCTGGGTTATTCTACCTGCACTTATGTAGGTTTGAACTTGGAGCGTGGTAATATGTATAAAAAGGTGGTAGAGCGCTTGCAGAACATTCCTGAAATCGTAGAGTGCCACTTTACAACCGGTTCATACACCATGCTGATCAAGCTTTATGCCCGCGACAACGAGCAGCTCATGGATCTGCTCAACAATAAGCTTCAGGCTATCCCTGGTGTGGTTTCTACCGAAACGCTTATCTCTCTTGAGCAGAGCATCAAGCGTGAGATTCCTGTACTTCTGGATGAAGATTAATAAGAGTCTCCATACTTGAGTACGATTTTTAGAAGATCTTGAATCATTATTTTTTGAAAGATAAACAAATGGAAACATTTGACTTAGAGTCGCATCTCCAGGATGCATACTCTAGATTTCCCGAAGCGAAGCATCAGCCTGTAATTGGCCTTACTGCCAATTATGAAGGTATCGATGCTACGCTTTGCGACCGTTATTATAAGCAGGTAATAGCGGCTGGCGGTACGCCGGTCATTATTCCTCCTGTTGCCGATGCTCAGGTCATCGTCAATACCCTGGAGCATCTTGATGGATTGATTCTGACGGGTGGCGGCGACCATAATCCGCTGTGGATGGGCGAAGAGCCTTCTCCCCGTCTTCACAACATCAATCAGGAACGTGATGCTGCCGAACTGATGATTACCCGATTGGCTTTCAACCGCCAGATTCCGATGCTTGGCATCTGCCGGGGCATCCAGACCCTCGCCATTGCGCTGGGCGGAAAGGTGTGCCAGGATATCAAGCAGCTGGTAAAGCACAGCCAGGATGCTGACCGTACTGAACCAACCCACATCGTAGAAATCAAGAAAGATTCCACCTTATATAATATATATAATAAGGAGAAGATCTTTGTCAACTCGTTCCACCATCAGGCGGTAAGCGAGCCTGGCAAGCATCTGCGCACCATCGCCAAATCTTCTGACCATATTATAGAGGCTGTAGAGAGTAGCGAGTATAAGCAGATTCTCGGTGTGCAATGGCATCCGGAATGGCTGGAAGAAGAAGGATTGAAGATTTTCCAATGGCTGGTTAATCAGGCTAACAACTTTTATGCAGCCAAGCAGTTGCATAAGCGCATCCTTACGCTCGATACCCATTGTGATACTCCGATGTTCTTCCCTCAGGGCATCAAGTTTGATCATCGCGATTCCCGCATTCTGGTTGATCTCCATAAGATGACCGATGGTCATCAGGATGCTACCACGATGGTAGCTTACCTGCCACAGCCTCAGATAGGCGAGAGCTTCAGCAGCAAGGTGGCTTTCGATGTAAAGGGACCTGCGCAGTATGCCGACCTCATCTTCGACAAGATAGAAGAGATTGTGAGCAAGAACAGGCAGTATCTTAGCATAGCCCGCACTCCTGCCGATCTTTATAGCGATAAGCGGAATGGCAGAAAGAGCATCATGCTCGGCATCGAGAACGGTCTCGCCCTGGAGCACGATATCAGTAACGTGAAGCATTTCGCCCAGCGCGGCATCGTTTATATCACGCTCTGCCATAATGGTGATAATGATATCTGCGATAGTGCCCGCGGCTGCAATACCCATAATGGTGTGAGCAGTTTTGGCGAGAAGGTAATTCAGGAGATGAACCGTCTGGGCATCATGGTAGATTTGAGTCATGGTGGCGAGAAGAGTTTCTACGATGCACTTGATATCAGCCAGACTCCTATTGTCTGCAGTCATAGCAGCAGCCATGCGCTCTGCGATGTGCCTCGCAATCTGACCGATGACCAGATGCGTGCCCTCGCAGCAAAGGGTGGTGTGGCCCATACCACCCTCTATCACGGATTCCTGCGTAAAGAGGGTGAAGCCGACATCATGGACGCTATCGCCCATCTTGAGCATGCCATCGATGTAATGGGTATCGACCACGTAGGTCTGGGAACCGACTTTGATGGAGACGGCGGCATCAGAGGTCTCGCCGACTCTTCTGAACTCATCAATTTCACCCTCCAGCTGTTGCGCCGCAAATATAGCGAGCAGGATATTGTCAAGATTTGGGGAGGCAACTGGCTCAGAGTGATGACGCAGGTGCAGAACTTTAAACATTAATGTTATGACGAAGAAAATGAAGATAATTTTAGGCTTGGTAGTTGCTGCCGGAGTGGTAGCTGGAGCTATCAGCTATAAGAATGCCAACACCAGTTCGCCGGAAATCCAGGAAGTAGAGGAAGCCGAGAAGTTGAATCCTGTAGGTCCTGCCTTTAATGCCGATTCGGCGTTGGCTTATTGTGCGGCACAATGCGATTTCGGTCCTCGCGTCATGAACAGCGAGGCGCACGACAAGTGTGGCGAATGGATAGTGAGCAAGTTCAAGCAGTTTGGCTGTGAGGTAGAGACCCAGAAGGCTGACCTCAAGGGCTATGATGGTACCATCCTGAAGAATACCAATATCATCGCCCATTACAACCCGAAGGCTGAAACCCGCATCTTGCTCTGTGCCCATTGGGACAGCCGTCCTTGGGCGGATAACGACCCCGACAGCACCAACTGGCGCAAGCCTGTAATGGCTGCCAACGATGGAGCCAGCGGAGTAGCCGTCATGTTGGAGATAGCCCGCCAGCTGCAGGCTGACAAGAAGCTGAATCCTAACATCGGCGTAGATTTCGTATGTTTCGATACCGAAGACTGGGGAACACCTCAGTGGGCTGATGTTCAGGACGATGGCGATACTTGGGCTTTGGGTGCCCAGTACTGGAGCGAAAACAAACCTGAGGGATATAATCCTCGTTTCGGAATCCTCCTCGATATGGTGGGCGGACAGGGAGCCAAGTTCTATCGTGAAGGCATGTCTATGCAGTATGCCGGTGGCATCGTGAAGAAGGTTTGGGCTGCAGCCCGTCAGGCAGGTTTTGGCTCTTACTTCCCTAAGAGCGATGGCGGAATGATTACTGATGATCATATTCCGGTCAACGAGAAGGCTAAGATTCCTACCATTGATGTGATAGCTTATTATCCGGATTGTCAGCAGAGCAGTTTCGGTCCTACCTGGCACACCGTGAGCGATGATATGGCTCATTTGGATAAGAATGTGCTTAAGGCGGTTGGTCAGACCATGATTCAGGTGCTTTATACTGAGGAATAGGTGGGCATCCCATTCGAATATAAAAGGAAATGTTCCTAGGAAAAGTTGTTGCTTTTCTTAGGAACATTTCTTTTTTCAGTCTGTTTGAATCTTCGTTCATAGACGTTGAACCGCCGTTCAGTGTCTTTGAACCGACATTCAATGTCTTTGAACGGCGGTTCAATGTCTATGAACGGAGATTTCTTCTGCTTGTATCAACAAAAAAACTTAGGTATAAAAGCAATTCCTATTGACTGGAAATGCTTTTATACCTAAGTGTATGGGCTTTCTGAATAAGATGAGCTGGTTAAATCTGCCCTGATTCTACCTGTCTTACCACTCTTTCTGTTAATCTGTCAACGCCGTTCGGGTCGTACTTCTTGTTGAGGCTGGCACCGAAGAGGCTTGCAAATGCCTGATAGAATCCGGCACGGATAGGACCCAGGAAGGCTTGTATAAGATGATAGGATGAAGAATTGCACTCGCGATATACCAGTTTGATGCAGAGTTTACCCTGTGCATAGGTGAGTTTCTTCATTCTCGGGGTATATTCCTGTTTGATACCTTTCTCCACCAGTTTCATGTGTGCATCCTTTGCCTTTTTGTTAGGCAGCGTTTCCAGATAATCACCCGTTTCGATGATAATCTTTCTTACCTCTTTGGCTATCGGCAGCACCTTCTTGATGTTGTATACCAAACGGTTGTAAGCCATTCGCTCCTTGGCGTTCTTAAATACCGGCTGCGGATAAACGTACACGTTGTTCACCTGAACATATTGCACGCTGTCATGATCCAGGAGCACTTTTCCTACCTTCACCATCGGTTCAAAGGTAGGAGCATCCATGTCCACCTCCCTGTCTTCAGGGTTGTCGCCATCGGTCTGCGCCATGGTTTGCAGGGTGATGCAGAAGAGCATCGCCAGTAAAAAGCATATTTTCTGTTTCATGTAAATCTCCTCAAAGTTCTTTGTCCAGCTCCTTTTTTCGTGGAGCTTCTTCTATATATAAAGAGGTGTAAGCCCCTTTGTGTTACTAATTACGCCGCAAAATTACAGATTATTTCTCAAATTGAGAAAGATTCTTGGCTTTTTCTTTCTCTTTTTCATATTTTAGCAGTAACTTTGTCTTAATTTAATAAATGAAGTGCCTACTGCAGATGAAGCATGCTCATTCCATAACATCCCTCTTGTTGAAACTGTTTCTCGTAGGCAGCTCCCAAATCTTCTGTGCCTCATGGGCTCAAGCCCAATCTTCCTCTCTTTTAGAACAGGGCGCCGCGCCTGAAGATTCTCTTTCCGCTTCGCCACCCTGGCAGCAACTACTATCCGACCTTTCTGCATCCGAAGATTTCGAGCATGTAGCCTGGCAGGACTATGAAGAAGATTTGGAGGAGATGGCACAGCATCCCGTTAATCTGAATACGGCAACGAGAGAAGAACTGGAGCGCATACCGTTTCTTACAGCATCGCAGGTAGAAGACATCCTGTTCTATATTTACCGCTATGGCCAGCTGAAGAGTATGAGCGAGCTTACCCTGATAAGCAGTATCGACTGGTATCAGCGCCAGCTGATGAGTTGTTTCTTCTTTGTGGCCGATGACGGGAGCAAGCCGGCTTTCCCCAGTCTTAAAAACATCGCCCAGTATGGCAAGCACGAGGTGATGGGCATGCTGAAGGTTCCTTTTTATGAGCGCAAGGGCGATGCGAGCGGAACCGGCGGCTATCTGGGTTATCCTTATAAGCACGGACTGCGCTACCAGTTTCGCTACGGCAATTCCGTCAAGCTGGGATTCGTTGCTTCTCAGGATGCCGGCGAACCATTCTTCGGAGGCAGGAACACAATGGGTTACGACTTCTATTCCTTCTATCTTCAGGTAAAGAACCTGGGCAGATGGAAGAATATCACCCTGGGCAGATACAGACTGAACGCAGGATTAGGACTGATACTCAATAATGATTTCGGCTTCGGCAAACTCTCAGCCTTAACCTCCTTGGGCAGATCATCTTCCTGCATCATCCGCGGTCATTCCTCCCGTTCTTCAGCTAATTATCTGCAAGGCGCAGCAGCCACCTATACCTTATTAAAGGGCCTCGAACTGACCGGCTTTCTTTCTTATCGCCAGATAGATGCTACGCTTTCTGCTGACGGCGGGGGCATCAAGACCATTCTGAAGACCGGTTTGCATCGTACGGTGAATGAGATTGCCAAACAGAAGATAGCATCCAATACACTTGTGGGAGGCAATATCAGTTACAAGCATCAGGGCTGGCACATCGGAGGTACAGCCTTTTATACCTCTTTCTCCCTGCCGCTCACGCCCAATAAAAGCCAGCTTTACAAGCGTTTTGCTCCAGAGGGGAATGCCTTCTGGAATGCCAGCATCAGCTACGGTTACATCTCCCATCGCCTCACCCTCTCCGGCGAGACGGCTACGGGCGATTGCGGTTCCATAGCCACGCTCAATGCTGCCTCCTATCTCTGTTCCGACCATTTCACGCTGATGGCTCTCCACAGGTTCTATTCAGCCCGATATTATTCTCTCTTCAGCAACAGCTTTTCCGAGGGGAGCGATGTGCAGGATGAAAACGGCGTATATCTGGGCTTTACCTGGATTCCTGCCCATCATTGGAGCATCACAGCCTATAGCGATTTCGCCTATTTCGCCTGGCCTAAGTATCAGACCAGGGAGAGCACACAGAGTTGGGATAATCTGCTGAATATCCTCTTTCAGCCCTCAAGAGTGCTGACGGTAGGAGGAAGGTTCCGTTATAAGGATAAGGCGGGAACCACGACCGGCCGTCTGCGTCTCTATGCCACAATGTCCCAAAAACGATGGAGCGCCAAAACCAGTTTAGACTATACGATGAGCCAGACAGAAAGCGCGATGAAGAATGAGGGCGATGAACTTAGTAAAGGCTATATGGTGAGCGAGCATATAGGATGGGAATGGAAATGGAAGAAGCAGTTGAAAGGAACGTTGAGAGGCTGCCTGGGCTATTTCCATACTTCCGATTTTGCCTCCCGTATCTACGCTTATGAGCCTGGTCTGCTCTATCAGATGAGTTTCGTGAGCTACTACGGCGAGGGCATCCGTTACGCCTTGGTGGCACGCTCAGAGATAGGTTCCCATCTGCTGCTTATCGCCAAATTGGGTACAACCGATTATTTCGACCGCTCTCACATCTCTTCGGGTTTGCAGGAAATCTCCCGCTCTTCGCAAACCGATCTGGAGATACAGGTAAAGTGGAAATGGTAAGAAAGAATGGAGAAAAACGGGAAATATATATCAAGAATAAAAAATATTAAACGTTTTTCTTGTTTAAATAGAAAAAATGAGTTACTTTTGCATCTGAATAAATACTGGCTTACAAATGAAGATATTGATAGTTATCCCTTGTTATAACGAGGAAGAAGTGCTGCCTAAGACCTTAGATGTGCTGGGGGCATTGATCAGAAAGATTAAGAAAGAGACTGATGCCGACACAGAACTGCTGCTTGTCGACGATGGCAGTCGTGACCATACTTGGCAGATGATTTCGGATGCTGCCAAGGAACATGGGTATGTGCATGGCATTAAGTTGTCGCATAACCGGGGCCATCAGAATGCGCTCTGGGCAGGTATGGAAGCTGCGGTAGACCATTGCGATGCGATGGTAAGTATCGATGCTGACCTGCAGGACGATGAGAATGTTATCATCGATATGGTGCGCCAGGTGCAGGAAGGCAAGGATATCATCTATGGTGTGCGCAAGGAGCGCAAGACCGATACCTTCTTCAAGCGCTTTACCGCCCAGGCTTTTTATAAGCTGATGCAGAGTGTGGATAAGGATACGGTTTACAATCATGCCGATTTCCGCATGATGACCAACCGCACCCTGAAGGCTCTGATGCAGTATCCCGAGCGCAATCTCTTCCTCAGATCCATCGTACGCCAGTTGGGCTTCCGGGAGGGATTCGTCTATTACGACCGCAAGGCTCGTGAGGCGGGTGAGAGTAAGTATCCGTTTACCAAGATGCTGAGCTTCAGTATCGATGGCATCACCTCGTTCTCCGTGGCACCTCTTAGGTTTATCACCTTCCTGGGTTTGGCGATGACTTTGGTGGCAGTCATCATGATTATCTTTGCCTTGGTAGAATATTTCCAGGGCAAGACCATCCAGGGCTGGACCTCCATGCTTGTTTCCATGTGGTTTATCGGAGGCATCATCACCACGGGCGTAGGCATCACGGGTGTTTATATCGGCAAGATTTATACCGAGGTGAAGCGTCGCCCACGATACTTCATCGAAGAAAGAGTATAAGAATAAAGATATAAGCGTAACATAAGAAAAGCGTGTGTAAGATCAAAAGGCGTGTCGTATGAGCGGCACGTCTTTTGATCTTATCGCATAGTTATATTGAATTCGTTTTTGATGAATCGCTAGAAACCAATATGAGATGATGCCTGTCCTTTGTTTGTGGAATGTGGCTAATCGTTTCTTACATTTGGGTACATTTTTAGATTAGTGTTGAAATTAGCAAATGTAGTATCAAAAGTAAGCCCACCATTGCTATCTACTAAGTAGTAGCCAGAGTACGATTTGCCTTTCCCCATGTTTGCATGCATGTAAACATTAAATCCAGGGAAGAAAGAGGCACGAGTGGTCGGTTGTGTTCGATACCCATCTACAATCCACCAATGTCCAGCTCCAGTACTAGTTTGCCCATACATAAATACGGGTCTTAATTCATCAACAGAAGCTTTTAATGTGGCAATGTTCATTTTCTGCATGTTGTCCACGTATATCCCATATTTTTTTAAGAATTTGATAATATTACTAAAGTTGACGCTACTAGAATTACATTGATATTTTACTCCACATTGTTCTCCGATAAATTTCATAAGTTTAGCAATCATCAGACATTTGTCATCAGGATCTTTAGTGTACGAACCAAAGTAGTCTGAGGTATCATGTATTTCTTCCTTTTCGCATAGATAGTCCCAATCAATTCTTGTCCCATCAACATAAATGCTCGGTTTGTAAAAAGACATGATTTCAGCAGTCGCAATGACAACAGAGCTAATTGGGTAACGATAATCCCAAAGCCAATTGTCGGAGCAGTTTTGTTCCATTAATTGGTTGTATGGTAGTCCGTCGTTCCAACTAACTTTAATGAATGGACCATTTCCTGCGATGGCATTGCTAGGGGGTGTTGTAATAGTTGCTCTTGTGTTCCTAATTTGTTTCGGAGAAATGAACTCTTTAATTTTTGCAAACTCAACTTTCTTTGGGGTGGTATTTAGCACTTTTGCTATTTTCTCTAATGTCGTATTTCGTAAGGAATCTTTGTTAGAATCTAAACTGCTAATGGCGTTAGTAAAAAGTTCTTTTGAATATAGAAGTGGTGGCAACTCTTTTGAGAAACTTGTACTATCGTTTCTAAAGTATGCTAATACATAAGGGAATCTCTTGTCGCCAGAAATAATTGCTGTATAGACTCCTGTTGTAGAATTTATTTTCAACTCGTAAATAGGACAATGTAATTTGTTATTATTTACTTGGTTCTGTAATTTGTTTGATGGTGAAATGTTATACTCTTTAGTTTCTTCTATTTTGATTACAGGGTTGTTTTGTCGAGTTGTAAGGTTGTCTTCTGCAAAGAGATTGAAAATGTCAACAGCTTCGTCTTTAGTCAACTTGACTTTATCATCAAACATAATACTGGAAATTTCAGCCTCTGTTAGTTCAATTTTGTTCTCATAGTAATAAAAATTGAGAGCATCATTGTTGGTTTGACAAGATGTGATAGTCATGGTTAGAGCCATTAATATATAATAGATTTTTCTATTCATAAATTTTATGTTAAAAGGATTGAGAACTTGCCTAGTTCTCAATCCATGTTAGAAATAGTGTTAATTTGAAAGTGATTACCCTTTGCGAACGTTTGGATAAGCCTTGAGCTCATAGTCAAAAATATCATAATCACTTTTTGGATTACCATTACAGTCAAAAGTGATATCACCAGAAGACTGATATAAATACCATCCGTCGCTATCGCCTCCCCATCCAAAATTACAGTGGCAATATACATTATATTGTCTCAAAATCATTCTGTACGAAGAATTTCTTTGTCTTATTTGGTATCCATCAATTAGCCAGGCATGTCTTCCGCTAGCATTGAATCCTCTGGTGTAGACATGGCGACCAGTTCCTGTAATGTAAACAAGTCTTAATGCATCAAGACTAGCCTTCATATTTTGAAAAGTACAGTCTTTTGCATCATCCATATATACCCCTAATGTCTTCATATAGTTACGAGCCATTTGAGTGTTTGTTGAGCCACCTTTTGGTCCATATTTTGTCCCACTTCCTTTTGCAATTAGAGAAAAAACACTTGCAACAGCTTTTGATGTTTCTGAACTATTGTCAAACATTGGAACTGATTGAATATTAGCAAGACTCCAATCTATCCCTGGCATAGAAGGTTTAAGATATGCAGCAATTTGTGCCATGGCAGTAACAACACATCCTGCAGGATAGCGATTGTCGTATCTAAAGTCAAATGCTCCTTCATCATTAGTTCCTGTTGTCGGGTCGGCATATAAGTTATAGGGAGAAACTTGGTCCCATTGGGTTGTTGTGAGGGGACCAATTTTTGCCATTTCAGTTCCACCAGGTGTGACAGCCCATCCTCTTGTTGGATTTTCGTAAACAAAGATGTTGTCTTCAAAGTCTTTAAACTTAAAATCCCCGGTAAACTGTCTAATGTGGCGAATCTTGTCAATAGTTTGTACTCGCAAGGAATCCTCATAATGTTTGATTTGTGAGATTGTGGACAAAACATATTGCTTTGCATTGGCTAGCATGATGTCAGATGGTAATATGCTATTTCTGTTATAGGAGTCTATGTAAGCAATTACCGCAGGAAAACGCTTATCTCCACAAACTAACGCTTTCTTTTTCTCTGGCTGATTTTCAGTCTCATACTCATAGAAGGTAACATGGTCTTTATTGACAGAACGTGTCGAGTTGTTCTTTGCGTTGATGGTGTACTTGTTTTTTAGGCAAAAAGTAGGCATAGAACTTCTTGATACATTGTTTTCTGCAATAAAATCAGCAAGAATGTCTGTTGCGGCTTCCTCAGATAAGTCATTGTTAGAGTCGTAGGCAATACTTAACAATTCTGGTTCAGTTAAACCTATTGCTAGGCGGTGTAACAGGTTACCACCATTGTCTTGAGCACCTTCTTCTAAGTTTTGGGTGCATGATATTGCTATACATGATAGCAATATTCCGAAAATAAGTAATTTTTTCATGTAGTGTAATATTTTGGTGAATATTTTATGATATAAAGCCTCTCAATGTCGAATCGCCATAGTAAATTTCTAAACAAGCGGCTGATGCTGGTTTCTCGATAGTAAAAAATGTAGCGTTAAAGGAAAATTGACATAGAATTTCTCCTTGCTCATTTTTGAATACTATACGACAGCTTGTTGGTACATTTGTAAAATGTATCATTCCGTCTTCACAGAAAACTTTTAAAGGTTTCTTTGAAGGCATTCTGTGACGTTCATGGTAGTTCTCTCTATCATTGCTATATACCGAAATAGGGAAAAGTTCAATATCGAACTTTTGCTGAGCATTTAGGTATAATGTAGAAAACCACATTAAAATAATTAAACTTAGTTGCTTCATAACGTTTCTTTTTTTGGTGGCAAAATTATGAAAAAAAATAATATGGTGGTCAAAATCCTTTTCACAAATATTTCACATTTTGTAAGTTGTTGATATTCAGGTTGCTATTATGGAAGAAGCCAGAAGACATGTGAAATATTTCACATGTCTTCTGGCTTCTTTCTAGTAAGAGATTTCAAATTTCAGATGGAGCGAATGAATATATCTAACTCTTCTGCTTTACCGTCTTTATGGAAAAGCTTCTTATATAAACGTTTTCTAGCCATGCTAAGTGTTGATGGTTCTCGGTGAAGTATAATTGCCATGTCAGACAAAGTAAATCCGACTTTAAGAAGTAGGCATATTCGGTATTCGATTTCAGATAATTTGCAAATTCTGTAAAGTGTAATTTTAAAATCGTAATAGTTTTTGTTGACTAATTCATCTAATTCTTTCCATTCGTTCTCATTGATATTGTTTTTGTTTTGTGTTTTTTGGATGAAAATTGAATAAATGTTTGTTTCTTTAATCTGTGATAGGGTGTCTTTATTGTTGGTCTTTTGCGAGGCACTTTTTTCCAAAATATGTTGTAATTCCATCGTTTGCCGTTTTTGTTCATTTTTTGCTATTTTGTATTTTTTGTAGTACACATAAAATAACAAAAATGTGAGTAGGGTTGTTAGTCCATATATAATTTGCCATAATTTATGTTGTTTGTTTTCATTTTGTAATTTGATATATTCCTTTTCTTTTTGCGTATAATCATAAAGAGACTGACTTTTTGCGATGGCGTTGGCATTCGAGATATTTTCAATGGAATCAGCGTATTGGATAAATAGCTTCCATGACAGTAAGTCTTTGTAGGAACAATTCTTTTTTAATGCCATCTCAACCTTTTCTCGATAAGCAGCTTCTTTGGCATAAACGTCTCCTGTTTCTTCAATTTTCTTTATATAGTAATTGACAGAATCAGGAAGATTGCACAATTTATAGTATTTTATAGCCATAGAAAAGGTACCACTTTTATTTTCTTCTCTAATATCATTGAGTAGTGGAAGAAAATATTTGGCAGCTGAATCAACATCTTGTCTTGAGTCTAAATAAATATTAGCCAAACTTGATTTTGCGGAAGTTATCATTTTCGGCATTTTGGCTTTTAGTGCTAATTGTAACGATTGTTGGCTGAAGAAAATCGCACTATCGACTTTGTTGGTGTTGGCGTAAGTATATCCTAGGTCTCTAAGATCATATATTTGTCCTTTTATATCATTTCTTATTAAGTCGATATGATATGATTTCTTATAGAAATCTATGGCAGAAGAGAAGTTGCCTTGGTAAAGCATAATATAGCCCAGTTGGGCATATGTAAGCCCCTTTAAACGAATATCTTTACACTCGTTTAATGTTTTATGAAAGTACTCTAAGGCTTGAGGAGAGTCGTGTAGGTCTAAATAAGTTGTACCTGTTAAGTAATAAATCTCAGGTAGAAGTTTCTTATCGTCATTTCTTTCATAATAAGATTTTAGTAGATTGATTTTGCCTAAATTAGGATGTGGGGTACAAGTCTTTTCTTGTGCTTTTAGCTTCAAGAGGTTGTAATACATCCAATAGGCAGTCTGAGTTGTATCAAAATTATTGCCAATTTGTTCCAATTTAGTTAAAGCTAACTGAGGATTTGAATAGCATAAACTGTCAATTTCTACTAACAATAGTTCGTTAAAATTTGAGATAATGGCTAAGCAGCTTTACGTTGCCAGCCAA
>OOBS01000138.1_pt1 | contig 40423 bp, 36 predicted proteins | sample 1671381 | NCBI WGS metagenome assembly OOBS01 (sample SAMN06348151, study PRJEB24527) | human gut metagenome | biome: human gut; feature: ankylosing spondylitis patient; material: feces | host: Homo sapiens | place: China | collected 2015-10 | reverse complement strand
CCAAGGGCTTGAACATCGTGAAGTATAGTGATGGAAGTGTGAAGAAAGTTGTTGTAGAATAATGGGTGGCAAACATCCGTGTGAGACAATATTTTTATATGGGGTACGAGCAATCGTACCCTTTTTTTGTATTTAAGCATTAACATTTGCTCTCATTTTTCTCTAAAAACTTTGGCGTTATCAAGTAAAAAGTGTACTTTTGCTGCAAAAATATGTGTCTTGACACAAAAATTTTCAATGAATGATATATTTTGAACGCAAGGGATATCTAAGTAAGCTCATCTCTGCAGAAGGCAATGGGATGATAAAGATTATTACCGGTATCCGAAATGCAGTTCTTGACTTCCGACAGATAGAATACACTCATATTATGGAGAATGTTATCTATAACAAGCTTCGCAAACAAGGCTATGGCGTGGATGTCGGCATTGTTGAGAGTTTCAAGCGAGATGAAAATGGCAAGCTGCAGCGCCGGAATCTTGAGATTGATTTCGTGGTGAACCGTCATGATGAACGTCTCTATATCCAGTCGGCTTTCGCCTTGCCTGATAAGGAGAAGGTAGATCAGGAGCAAGCTTCTTTATTGAATGTAAACGACGGCTTCCGCAAACTGATTATCGTAGGGGATAGATATCATTCTGGGTATAATGAAGAGGGCACTCTGATGATGAGCCTCTCAGATTTCCTCTTGGGTAAGGGTAGTAAGGAATAGATGGACTTTTTGGGGGTTGTCATACTCCGTTTATAGGCTTAATATCAAAAAAGTGCAAGTTTGCCACTTTTTGATATGAGAAAAAAGAATATAAACTAAAATAATAGAACTATGAGAAATTTTACATTTAAAGGACTGCTTTTAACTGCGGTATTTGCGTTGCTTGGTTGCTTATCAATTCAAGCTGCAGATGACGACTTGATTACCAAGCAGATTACAATAAACTTGGACAAGGCTGGTACTTTACCTAACAAGATTGCAAGTAGTGAGATGTATAAAATTACGAATCTGAAGATTATTGGTGAGATAAATGGTACGGATTGGAATATGATTCGTGAGATGGCAGGAAGAAATTATCAGGAAAGTAGTACAGAAGGAAATCTCTCTGTGTTAGATTTGTCTGAGGCGAAGATTGTAGCAGGTGGTGATTATTATTATTATGATAATCTTTTTAATAATAAAGTGTATACTTCTAATGATGAAATAGGCGAGTACGCATTCGCATACTGTAGCGGATTAACGAGTTTAACCCTTCCTGTTGGTATTACCTCAATAGGCGAATTCGCATTCTCTGGCTGTAGCGGATTAACGAGTTTAACCCTTCCTGCTGGTATTACTTCAATAGGCGAGTACGCATTCTATGGCTGTAGCGGATTAACGAGTTTAAACCTTCCTGCTGGTATTACCGAGATAGGCGAGAGCACATTCTCTGACTGTAGCGGATTAACGAGTTTAACCCTTCCTGATGGTATTACCTCAATAGGCATTAGCGCATTCGCATACTGTAGCGGATTAACGAGTTTAAACCTTCCTGCTGGTATTACCTCAATAAACTATGGCGCATTCCTGGACTGTAGCGGATTAACGAGTTTAATACTTCCTGATGGTATTACCTCAATAGGCAGTCGCGCATTCTATGGCTGTAGCGGATTAACGAGTTTAACCCTTCCTGCTGGTATTACCTCAATAGGCGATGACACATTCTATGGCTGTAGCGGATTAACGAGTTTAACCCTTCCTGCTGGTATTACCTCAATAGGCGAGTACGCATTCTCTGGCTGTAGCGGATTAACGAGTTTAACCCTTCCTGCTGGTATTACCTCAATAGACAAGTACGCATTCTCTGGCTGTAGCGGATTAACGAGTTTAACCCTTCCTGCTGGTATTACTTCAATAGGCGAGTTCGCATTCTCTTACTGTAGCGGATTAACGAGTATATATGTATATGCAGAGAAAATACCAAGAATAGGTCGTTATGCATTCGAAGGTTGTGCTTCCAGGAAATGTACACTTTATGTACCTAAGGGAACTTATGATAATTACAGGCTCTCTGAATTTGGCTACTTTGAGAATATAGTAGAATTCGATGCAACAGGTATCGACAAGACTACAACCTCTACTGATGTTGAGGAGGTATCTCGCTATTCTCTAAATGGTCAGCGATTGGTAGGTCCAACCAAGGGATTGAATATCGTGAAGTATAGCGATGGTAGCGTGAAGAAAGTTGCTGTAGAATAATGGGTGGCAAGCATCATTGTGAGACAATATTTTTATATAGGGGTACGAGCAATAGTACCCTTTTTTGTATTTACAACTAAAAAGGGTGTGACATGTAATCACACCCTTCAAGTGAGTCGTTTCAACCGTACCCTTTATAAATTTCGCCCTATAACTTCCATTCACAACATTATGGGGTAAGTTAATAGGTACGCTATATGTTTTGGTATATTTAGAACTCAACCCTCAATCCCACTTGCAGGTTGAATGCCCAAGGTTTGTCTTTGAATATAGTCACCACCTGGCTGTTGTTGTCTATATAATATTTCACGCCAGGTTCGGCATACAGTCCCACATGCGGCACTACATCCAGCTGTATACCAGCCGCTGCATTAACCGAGAATTGTACATTGTCGCGGTCTACATCAGTCTTTACATCAGCGGCAGTCATTGTGGCCTTTACATTAAAGTCGGCCTGTCCTCCAGCAGTAGCGTATGTCTGTATATGCTTGTTGTTCCAAACACGATACTTTATGCCAAGAGGTACACCAATATAGTGAAGGCGCTGAGTCTCTGTAATGTCGTCCTTACCCGAAGAGCGTATAAAGTCGGTTACGGCACGTGTATACACCACACCCGTAATAAGCGACATACGGTTGTTGATGGCATAACCCACCGAAACGCCATATGATACAGGCTGTGCATGATGCTTGGTCTCACTATATCGCGACATAAGGGCGGCATTGCCCACAGGTCTGTGTATGTTAGGATGCGAAGTTTCGTCGTCGTTAGTAAGATCTCCCATCATCGAGGCGTTGATAGAGCGTGCCACAGGCATATTGGCATATTGGCTGTCCATCATGCTGCCAGCCGTGTGAGCGCCAATGCTCCAATGAGCCAACTGTTTGTCTTGCTCGTCGTTCTCAACATACATCATTCGTGGAGCCGTGTTGTGTGGCGCATATCTCTTGTTGTCGGCCACAACCACCTTCTTTTCCATCTCTGCAGAATGCTGTGCAGCCGATGCTTCATCTTCCTTATAAGCCACATTAGTCTCGGTATTGGCTTCGGTTATGTCTTCTGCATTTGCGTTGTCTATAGCCATAGCCTCGTTAGCAGCAGCCGTAGCCTTGCCTGTATGGTTGTTGCTTGCAGCCCCGTTGTAATTATATTTTGCAGCAAAAAGTTGGGTTGCAGCATTGGTACTGCTGCCATATGCGGGCTCTGCATTTGGCTTGGTTGTGCTTGCAGTATTGGGTGTAGCGTTATTGATGGCATTGTCAGCATGTGCTTTAGGGCTATTTGCGGCAAGTCTCTCTATAGTGTCCTCGTTTGCCTTGTAGCCTATAGTCACCAGCAAGGCAGCCACAGCAGCAGCCGACACACTCCATGTGGCAATGCGTCGTATAGTATATCGCGGCTTCATTACAGGCTTGTTGTCCTTGGCATCGAGCCGCATCTCTATCTTCTCCCACAAGTCGTCGGGCGCAGGAGTTTCCCTATTGGCAAGTCGCCTGTTTAACTGTCTGGTCCAATCGTCGTGTTTCATATTATATTCTTTTTTCTATGTTCGTTAATCATACGTGCCAACATCTTCTTGGCATGAAAAAATTGTGATGCCGATGTACTTGGCGTTATGCCTAACTTGGCAGCAATCTCCTTATGGCTCAAGTTGCCGAATACATAAAGGTTTAGTACTACTCTGTAGCCCTCGGGCAGCTGGGCAATCATCTTGGCCAATGTGTCATCGTCTATCATGCTGATGTCGGGATCTTCGTCGGGTGTGTTGTCTGGAATGTTGTCGGTAAATGTTATGCCGTTGCGTCGCCGCAGAAATCCCAAAGCCTCGTTGCTCACAATTCGTGCTATCCATGCCCTAAGCATACCCTCGCCGCGATACTCGTACGAGCCTATCGACTGGAATATCTTTACAAACGAGTCTTGCAAGATATCCGACACGTCGTCCCTGTCCGGAACGTACCTTAGCGCTATGGCCATGGCAAATCCCGAATATTGGTCGTAAAGGCGGCGCATTGCCAACCTCTCTCCCCGTTGTATATCGCTAACGAGTTGTTCCTCTTGTTTCATTTGTTGTTGCAGCCCTTACTTTTTGCCAGTAAAGGAAAGTCTGAGCGACAATGGTTGTGGCGAGTTGTTGTCGGTCGTTACAGATGTGGCGTGCAGGATAATTGTCAGTATTCCGGCGTTCGACAACGATGCCCATGAGCCGTAGTCTGTAGAGCTTGATATAGACGATATGGCAAGCGCCAGCCTATGAGGCTGTCCGTCGATAGTGGCGGTTAGTCGCCATTCAGTAGGCTTGATAGTGTAGGTTATCGACTTGTCTGACGTAGGTGTGCAGTCAAACCTCAGTCGCCCCGTGCCAATGCTACATTGTGCGTTGCTTATTGTTTTGCCTGGAAACAGTTGGTTAAGTATCTCCTCGCATGGTACATTACTCACCTGAAAATAATCGGCGCATACCAGCACCGTGCTCTTGGCAGCCGTCTGGTTGCCTACAGTCCATTTGCCAATATATGGCGTAACCCCCTCGCTGTTGTACGATCCCTCTAATGCGGCATCGTCGCTGTTGGCACACGATTGCAATGTGCCCACAGCCAATACCCATACCATCGACACCACAGCCATAATGGCCAGGTTGTACAAACGTTTTATAAATCTGTTCATCTTATATATTGCGTCGACACTTGTGCCGATACATATTATAAATGTGCAAAGATATAAAATATTGCACCGATGAGCAAAGTTTTTTTTATGTTCATACGCAATAAGTTGTGCTAATCCGTTCAAAATTTGTACTTTTGCAGCAGTTTAGAAATATTAGAAATACATTAAGGTGGATAACTTTTAACATTATGAAAATAGGATTGTTTATACCTTGTTATGTCGATGCGCTCTACCCTGAGGTGGGTGTAGCCACTTACAAGCTCCTGAAGAGCCTTGCCCTTGACGTAGACTATCCCCTCAACCAAACTTGTTGTGGACAGCCAATGGCAAATGCAGGATTCGAGAAGATGGCAGACAGCATAGCAAGCCGTTTCGACCAACTGTTTGATGCCTACGATTATGTAGTGGCACCATCGGCCTCGTGCGCCGCATTCGTTAAGCTCTATCATCCGCGTCTTGTAAAGGAGGGGCACCAGTGTCTTACATCTAAGAAGATAATGGATGTTGTGGAGTTCTTGCACGACGTGGTAAAACCCACGAGTCTTAAGTCAAAATTCCCGCATATTGTAAGTGTGCACAATTCGTGCCACGGCGTACGCGAGCTTGGCTTGTCGTCGCCATCAGAGCGCAACGAGCCTCAGTTCAACAAGATAGTAGACTTGTTGCGCCTTGTGGATGGCATAACCATATGCCAGCCCGAACGTAAGGACGAGTGTTGCGGATTTGGCGGTATGTTTTCTGTCGAGGAGCCTGATGTGTCCACACGCATGGGCGAGGACAAAATAGCACGCCACATAGCCACCGGAGCCGAGTATGTTACCGGTCCCGACTCGTCGTGCCTCATGCACATGCAAGGTATTGCCAAGAGAGAGAAAAAACCAATAAAGTTTATCCACGTAGTACAGATATTAGCAGCCGGATTATGAGTACACTACACAGCGAAGCGGCACGCCGCTTCAATCAAGACCGAGAGAAAACTACCTGGCATGACGCCACCTTTTGGGCTTTAAGGCAGAAACGCGACGCCATGGCACAGACATTGCCCGAATGGGGAGACCTGCGCCAGCATGCCAGCCAAATAAAGCGCCACACCATTACACATCTTGCCGACTATCTTGAGCAGTTTGCGGCTCAGCTCGAAAGCCGTGGCGTGATAGTGCATTGGGCTAAGGATGCCGATCACTTCAACAATACGGTGCTCGATATTCTGCGCCAGCACGGCGTAAAGAAGATGGTTAAGTCGAAGTCGATGCTAACCGAGGAGTGTGGCATGAACCCCTTTCTCGAGCAAAATGGAATAGACGTGGTAGAGACCGACCTTGGCGAGCGCATCTTGCAGCTGTTGCATCAGAAACCAAGCCACATCGTTATGCCCGCCATACATCTTAAGCGCGAGGAGATAGGCCGCATGTTTGAGCAGCAAGGCATAAGCAAGGAGCACGGCAATTACGACCCAACATACCTTACACGCTGTGCACGACAGCACTTGCGCAACCAGTTTATGGAGGCAGGGGCAGGCATGACGGGTTGCAACTTTGGTGTGGCCAAGACGGGCGACATAGTGGTGTGTACCAACGAGGGCAATGCCGACATGTCTACATCCATGCCAAAGTTGCATCTTGTGGCTATGGGCATAGAGAAGATTGTGCCCGACTACAGCTCGCTTGCCGTATTCCAGCGCCTGTTGTGCCGATCGGCCACAGGCCAGCCCACAACTGCCTACACCTCGCATTTTCGTCAGGCGCGCCCAGGAGCCGAGATGCACGTTATACTGGTGGACAATGGGCGCAGCGATATGCTTGCCGACCCCGACCATTGGCAGACGCTTAAGTGCATACGTTGCGGATCGTGCATGAATACTTGTCCCGTATACCGCCGTTCGGGTGGCTATGCCTACACCTACTTCATACCAGGTCCTATAGGTATAAACCTTGGCATGCTACGCAATGCAAGCCGTTATAGCGACAATGTGTCGGCTTGCACGCTGTGCCTCTCGTGCGATAATGTGTGCCCCACTATGGTTGGTCCTGGCTCGCAGGTGTATCTGTGGCGACAGAAACTCGACTCGCTGCACCGTGCCGACCCAATGAAGAAGTTCATGTCCGAGGGTATGGAACTGTTGTTCGAACATCCGCATCTGTATGCCTCGGCCTTAAAGCTTGCGCCGTTGGCCAACGCAGTTCCTGACGGTATAACACACATACGCGCCATTAACCCTTGGGGTGTGGGACATGCCATGCCGCAGTTTGCGCGCCAGTCGTTTCAAGCCTTATGGAAGAAGGGTAAGGTAGAGTAGCAGTTGGGGGCTAACGCTCCCGTAGGAACAATCAAAAAAAACAACAAATGTACAAGGAAGAACTATTGCAGAAGCTCCGCCGCAACACGCGCGAGCAATACGACATGCCAGACAGCCACATTGCTGGCACAACCTATCCCGACGCCGTGGCACAGTTTGTTGAGGCAAGCAAGGCTGTAGGCGCCCATGTGCTGATAGCGCAGGCAGGCGAGAGTCTCGACAACATTGTGCGCCGAGCCTATCCTGAGGCAAAGGTTATAGCCTCCAACATAGCCGAGTTGTCTATAGCCACCATCAACCCCGACACGGTGGAAGAGGCGCAACAGCTTAACGGTACCGACGTAGGTGTGGTGCGCGGACAAATAGGTGTGGCAGAGAACGGATGTGTGTGGATACCGCAGTCGATGCGCCAGAAGGCTGTGTGCTTTATAGTTGAGCAGCTTGTTATTGTGTTGCCCAAGAGCGGCATTGTCGACAATATGCACCAGGCTTACGATTGTATACAGATGCCTACAACCGGACTGGGTTGCTTTATCTCGGGTCCATCCAAAACTGCCGACATAGAACAGGCGCTTGTTATGGGCGCTCAGGCAGCAAGAGACGTAACGGTTGTTATTACACAAGACTGATAAAAAGCGGACGTTATTTTTATACGTTTATTCCAAATACTAAACAAATAAACACGATTATCGCTTTTTGTTGATTATTTGATGCATTTTACGCCATAAAGCCCCGTAATCACGATGGATTACGGGGCTTTGTGGATTTGTTAAATTAAGGGTTGTATTTGCGAGATTGTGGGGGAAAAAGTTGGAGATTATTAAAAAAAAAGCTAACTTTGTAAGGTATATTCACGTTTGATATACATACTTTAACACAAAATGAGTGCATTGTCTAATGCCAAAACCCGACGAGACGGGCATGATTCTCCTACAATTGGACTTACCTCCAATGTCCTCCCCAAAGCTTCGAGCTCAGATACAGGGGTGTCGGTAGGGAATGCACCGCCGCAAGCACCATTTGCATACGATCCAAAGAAAAAGTGGTATGTATTACGCATAACCTACTATCGAGCGCAAAAGGCTTACGACTTGCTGACAAAAAACGACATTGAGACATATATGCCCATGAGATGGGTAAAGCGGGAAATCGATGGGAAAGAAAAACGCATAACACGCCCACTAATACCAAATTTACTTTTTGTTTATACGACATTTGCTAAACTTGACGCCATTGTAAAAACCAAAGACGGTACCAACGCAAGAAGTTTTATAACCTACTACTACGATCATTTTAATACAGGACCAAACGGAAAAAATCCTCCTCTTACAGTTCGTAATGATGATATGGCCAACTTTATTCGCCTTACCAGCATAGCCAACGAGCACATCATGGTAGTTAAACCTGAGCTTTGCCACTATCGCAATGGTGATATGGTAAAAATAGTAGACGGTGAGTTTAAAGGTATTTGTGGACGTGTGGCACGTGTTGCTGGTCAGCAAAGGGTGGTTGTAGAGCTTAAAGGCGTGTGCCTGGCAACAACTGCTTATGTGCCAAGTAGCTTTATCAAGAAACTGACGTAAAACAAACTGAAACTGTACATTATTATATTTTATACATTATATATTATATATTATATATATCATTATCACCATATATGGACATACTATTAGGAAAACAAGGCAATCAGCCGTTCCCACTGACCGAACCAAGCATAAGTAGACAGCATGCATTGTTTCATTACGACCCCAAGACGGGCGTTATGACTCTACAAGACAACAACTCTACCAATGGTACATGGATATTGTGTAAAGACGGAACTTACAAGCGTCTTAATGGAACAATTAGAGTTGGTGCAGAGACTGTGGTGCGCCTTGGTGCCAAACAGACATTCCGAATAAAAGACTTGTTGAAAGGCAGTCAGACAAAAGAACCCGAACAGAAACCTGTAGACATAAGCGAACTGCGTAATGTGTACGAGGCTTATAGTCAAAACAAAATGACGCTTGAGGCCAAGACATCCAACATAATGATGTGGCGTATGACATCGATGTCGCTTGGTACGTTGGTGTCGCTTGTGTTGACGGTGTTCTTGCCAAAGGACTTTGCTGGAGACGCTACGGTAAGTACAATACTCAAGGTAATAGGCTCGCTTGTTGCTATAGGACTCTCGTGGTGGATTGTTGATATGAAGAGCCGCGGATTGATACTGCGTAAGGATCAGAACGAACGCTTCTTCCGTAAGAATTATTGCTGTCCTAAATGTGGCTACCATTTTGGTAGCAAGATTTATGACAACATTCTTGCAGAGGGCCGATGCCCAAACAACAACTGCAAGTGTAAGTTCACTGGCAAATAATAATTACTTTAAAAAGAAAGGCTGCTTATGAAACTGATAAGAATATTTAGAGCAGCATTGCTTGTATGCTTGCTGATCATAGCCCTAATTCCAATAAATGCACAAAAGACTTATGTGGTGACTGTTGGATTGGGCGATTATAAGTATCCGCAGATAGCGCCTTCGCTGCCATGCTCTGTGGGCGACGCCAAAGCAATATCCCGATTCTTTCACAACTACAACGGAAGCCATGTGTTTATGTTGCTTAACGAGAACGCCACACGCAACCATATTCTGCGTGTGTTGAAGACAGAGTTTGCCAAATCGGGACCTGATGACGAGATAATATTTGCCTTTAGTGGTCATGGCATCCAGGGAGGCTTGACTACCTATGAGACAAAGGATATGTCGAGTGTCATCAGCTACAACGAGATTCAGAATATAATGAAAGCAGCAAAGGCACGTCGCAAGATTATTTTGGCAATGGCGTGCTATTCGGGTGGGCTTACACTCAAGTCGCGGCAAGGTAATAATACTAAAAGACCGCTTGCAAAGACCGAGAAGTCAAGTGTCATGATATATACGTCGAGCCGTGCAGACGAGGTTTCGTGGGAACGCTCTGATATGCGCAATTCCTTCTTCTTCAACCGCATACTGCAAGCTTTTCGTGGTGCAGCCGACCGTAATGGCGACAAGAAGGTTACGGCAAGAGAGCTATTCAACTATGTCAATTCAAATGTTGTGAAAGACACAGAAGGCCAACAACATCCTCAGATGTGGGGTCGCTTTGACGACAGTATGGTCGTAGTATATGTGAAATAACGTAAAAAAAACTTCCATTATGATTATAACGTGTCCAAACTGCGGACGTCGCTTCAATCTAGAGCGTACACCGCCAACACTATTTCGCTGCCCAAAGTGCGCATTCACAGTACCTTTTAATATTGTACTTAATGGACAAGGTGGCAACTTAAAAAAGGACGTAACCAATTCGGATGAATTACAACAGACTGCTACAGTTGATGGACCATCGTTGCCAACAGATGGTGGTCAGCGTACATGTGTGGTGGAAGACCTGCAAAACAAGACTCGTGTGGTTGAGGGTCTTGGCGGTGACAGTGCAAAGACAAAGATGGTGGCATCGCTACAACGTAAGTCGAGAGCTTTACTGCAAATGACATATGGCGGACGTAGTTGGGGAGTGATAAATCTTCCACATGGCAAGCCATTCAACCTTGGACGCAACAGTGCCGACAGCAATGCTCAAGTAAAACTTACTCCAGACAAGTCGATGAGTCGTATACATGCTGGTATGCGTACACTTATGGGACCTAATGGAAATGAGTTGTATCAAATAACATCTGCCAAGAACGACAATCCCGTATACGTAAATAATGTGCCTATACCTAAAGGCAAGGCCTGCACGCTGAAGTCGGGTGACACTATACGTATGGGCGATACAACAATACTGTTCAGACAGATGTAATCCATATTTTAAGAAAGGAGAATGATATGTCACAGAACAAGACCATAGTGCCTGGTGTTGACTACGACAATTTAGGCAAGACAGAATATAACAATGAGGCTTTCAACGACTTCTATAGCCGTTCTGGTAACGACGACAACCGTACATACATACCAGGTGTTGCCGCTAAACAGCCTCAAGCAGAAGTGTCGGCTGGTGCAGTAGGCGCAGTTCCGACACCAATAGGTATGACTAACGAGGCTGATAGTCGACATTTTGCGCTTCAGAATAGAGTGGTTGTAGGTGTGCTTTTTTCTATATCACACGGATTGCTTGGCGAGATGTTTCCTCTGTATCTCGGACGCAACATTGTTGGATATACCGAGAATTGTGATGTGCGACTTCTTGAGAATACAGTATCGTCTGAACATGCCATTATATATATAAAGAAGGACGAGTCGGTCACTGGTTACAATATAACCATAACCGACTATAACTCGACGTATGGTACTCTTGTAAACAATCTTGATGGCAGATATGAGACGCTGCAGGTTAATGAGAATGATGTATTGACTATAGGCAAGCACTATAGGCTGCTTGTCAAGATGTTCAACACCGATAAGGCAGCCTTGCAGGAGGAACCAGAGTTTGAGGCTATGCAAAACAATGCGCAAGTGGCCATGGCACAACCATCAAGCGCATCCAACTATTCATCCAATGTGTCAAACGACTTTTACACCCCATCATCAAAAGACGAACAATCGTCAGCAAGAACTGTTATATACTAAACGCATAAAAGTAAACAAAACATAATTACTATATGGCTATCATTAAGTTACAGGGAGAAAAGGAAAAGAAAGAAGGTATTTACTACGAGTTTGACGATAGCTCTGTGCCATTGGGCGAAGGCGGAATGGGCAAAGTTTACCGCGGACGTCGCATCAACATGTATACTCGTGAGATGCGCGACGTGGCTATAAAGTTTATGTTTGCCGGTCTACCTCCTAACGTCATACAGCGTGCCGAGGACGAAGCTAATATAAAGATAGTACACGAGAATCTTGTTGAGATGATGGGATTTCTTGCTGTTGAATCGACAATGCCTAATGGTGCCAAGACTGTACGTTATCACGTGGTAAGCGAATTGCTTAATGGTGTGGCTCTATCAGATCTTGTACAGGGGGTAGTTACCGACCAAAGTGGCAAGGATATACCATATGCACAGACCTTATATAAGATGTATAACACATCGCCCGAGCTTTTTGCTGTTAATGTGGTTAAGAAGGTGCTGTCGGGTATAATGGCTTTGCACGATGCTGGCTATATACATCGTGACATCGACCCTTCGAACATTATGATAACGCGCGACGGCAAGATTAAGCTTATTGATTTTGGTATTGCCAAGAAGGTGGATGGTCTGAAGACACACGACCGCAACCTTACAACAGCTGGACAGTTTATGGGTAAGCCACAATATGCAGCCCCAGAACTCATCATCGGAGACTTGAAGAATCAGAACAAGCCTACCGACATTTATGCTATTGGCGTTCTATTGTTCCAGCTAATAGTAGGACACTTGCCGTTTGAAGGACCTTCCAACGTGGTGTTAAATGCGCATCTGCATAACAAAATGCCGTTGAAACAGGTTAAGGATAAGCGTCTGCGTGCCATTATCGATCGTGCTACTGCCAAGGATTGTACTCGTCGCTATCAGACAGCAGCAGAGTTTCGTGCTGCTCTTGATAGTTATGCGTCGGGTGCCGACAGTGGTTTTGACATAAAGGAAAAACTGCCACTTATAGGTGGCATAGCCGCTGCAGTTGTAGCAGTAGTTGTGGCTGTTGTGCTGTTTGTGCCTAAGGGTGGCGACAGTGATACTGCCAACAATGCACCAGTTGCAGAGAACACCGAGCAAAACACAAATAAAGAAACTGCAGAGGTGTCAATGCCTGCAGTAAGAAAACAACTGCTCAATCCGAGCGAGGCTAAGGCAGGATTGGCTGCATTAAAAACTCTTGCAGATGCAGGCGACGTTGAGGCTAAGTTTACATTAAGTCGTCTGTATGCCGTATCGTCAGGTTCGTTCACGCTTAACGATGAGTTTGTAACGATGCAAGCTAATCTCAGCGGTGATGTTAAACCCGATCCAGCCAAGGCACATAAGATGCTTGGTGAGATAGTAAAGGCAAATTCAAAGTACTATCCTGCTCTATACGAGTTGGCATGCGATTATTATGAGGGACCAGCCCTCACTGGAGGCGAGGATCGCAATCTAAGATATACAAAGGAATTGTTGGACAAGGCTTACAAGTATGCCTCGGAAGCCGACGATCCTGTATACGTAAATAAAATCTCGGCTCTGCTGAGAAAGTACTAACCATACACAGACTAAACGTATGGATGAAAATAATATCAATCCTACGGCAGGACTTGAGGAAATCAGGACCATAGCATCGTGCAACATCTGCGAAGCAGTGGGACGCACTGGTATAGGCGGACGTAAAGAGAATCAGGACTCATATAACGGAGTGCGCATTGGCGAAACCGTAGTACTGACAGTTTGCGATGGCATGGGCGGTATGAATGGAGGACAGACTGCATCTCGCATTGCTGTAGCCGAGATAGTGCAGACTATGAACGAGACTCCTGAAGAGGAAATATCTGCAGATACAGTACGTCTGGCTGTGGAGAATGCCAATGCAGCCATCTATCGAAGGGCAATGAACGAGCCGCAATTGCGAGGTATGGGCACTACAGCCACTGTTGTGGTGCTGTCGCCTAAGGCTGCCTATATTACGCACATAGGTGATAGCCGCATTTATCTATTGCATAAGGGCAAGAAGGAGTTTCGCACATTTGATCACTCCAAAGTGTTCGAGATGGTGGAGCAAGGTATGATAAGTGAGGAGCAAGCACGACAGTCGAGTTTCTCAAATATAATAACTAGGGCTTTAGGTATACGTCCTCAGGTAGAGATGACAGTGGAAATCTTGCCTTACCGCAAGGGCGACCGCTTCATATTATGCTGCGATGGTATATGGAATGCCAAGCCTGAACCCGAAATGATAAAACTCTTTAACGAGTGCAAGACGGCTATAGATGAGGTGAAGGTGCTGACAGAAACCATCAACGCATATGGAATGGAGATTGGTGGCGAACACGATAATCTGACCGCAATAGTGGCTGACATTAAGTGCAACTCGAAGATGCAGCATAGTTGCTTCAAACTTGTAGGTAGAGCATTGGGACGTCAGTGGCAGCGTATCAGGGGCACTTGTAAGAAAAAAAAATAAGTATATAAGAGCAAACAAATATGGAGAAACGCATAATAATAGGCAGAGGAACGGATTGCGACATTACAATCCCCGATGAAACAGATAATGTGAGCCGCCATCATCTGGTGATTTCGTTCAATATCTTCGGCAAGATGAAGATAAGCGACACCAGCAGCAACGGCACGTTTATCAACGACAACCGTATGCTGAAGGGTAGTTCGGTGCCTGTAACACGTAATGACAAGATAAGGTTAGGTGCACAATGGGAACTTGACTGGAACCTTGTGATTGACCCATTTTGCAAGATACGCAAGGCTATTATAGCTTGTTTGGTTGCTGTTGTATTAGCTCTCGTTGGATGGGGAATATATTGTGCTGTGAGCCCAAAAGCTGATGACTCGACAAAAATTATCATACCGAAGGCTGAAACAAATTCTACGGATGAACAGTGGAACGGAGATTCAACAAAGCATGTTGTGCCAATAGATGAACGAATAAGTGTTGGAAATGCCGCACGTAAGCAGTCTGGCACAAATGCAGGAAAGGGAAAATCGCCAAGAAACGTTCGCTATAAGTCGAAGGGAACAAATGGAAAGGCAGACAGGCAATACGCAAATGACAACTCAAAAGAAATGTCGAACAATAACCAAGACAAATCGTCAGGCAAGAATATAACCATTGTAAACTGATATTAGCTATAAACAAAAGCTGATAACAACGATTAAGACAAAATATAGAAACACAAAACTCTTGAAAATGAAAAAAATGCTTTGCTCTACACTGGCGGTTTTACTCAGTGCCTCAGCAATGGCGCAGACTGCCGATTGGCTTGTAACACCGCAGTTTGACGAGATGAAATACTTTGCACCTAAGATGTATAAGGTGACCAAGAATAACAAGGTTGGCATGATTGGTGCCGACGGTAAGACTATACTCGAACCACAATATGATGCCATAAACCTCTTTTACGAAGGTCGTGCCGTGTTTGTAGACCGCACTTCTGAAGGTTGGCTCATAAGGGGTGTGATATCCGAAGATGGAACCGTAAATTATGCTGAAGGCAACTACTACTTGCTGCCCAAGTATATGTTCTACTCGGAGGGTCTTCTTACCGTTCGTAACGAGCGTGGGCTGTATGGCTATCTAGATGAAAAATGTAAACCGGCATTCGACTTTACATCCGACGAGGTGAAACCCTTTAGCGAGGGCTTTGCAGTAGTGGGCGAGGGCGACACCTTTCACTGGATAAATACCTCGGGCGAGCAGATTCTGCCACGTTTAAAGAATGGCGGCACACCATATGGCGGCACTAACTTCCACAACGGCAAGGCTTATCTATGGGACGAGGACGGCGTGTTCTTTGCCCTTGACGACAACGGCAAGACAACAAGGGTACCAACACGACAACTTACGGTAGACTATCTGTATCGTGTGGACACCGACTATGGCGACGAGGTGCCATATGCTGCCTATAACCCCGACTGTTCGACGGAATGGACACCAGAGCAGCGCGAGGGCAAGTGGACCTATATATCCAAAGGGGGTAAGTTGCTTACGCCTTTCCAGTATCAGAGCGTGGCACGGTTTGTCGATGGCTCGGCTGTGGCAGAGGCAGACGGTCGCTACGGATTGTTAAAGGTTGTGGACGACCATTCCACCTTCTACACCACCACGGGCAAGACTCGTCATGTGTTCTCGGCAGGAGGTTCGTGTACATGTAGCTTTGCGCTTGCTGTACCCCAGAAGTGGCAAGGTCAAGACCTAAACGTAAGTCTGAAAGATACTGAAACAGGTGCTGCTATATCCTTGACTCCAAGCAGTCAGAATCGCTATAGTTTTGCCTATCGTCCCAACGGCGCACGCCACAGCGAGCGCAAGACTTTCCGTGTGGAGGTGAAAAATAATGGCATAAGTTTATGGCAAGGCGAGGCAGACTATGTGTTTGAACAGCGGGCAAGGCTACAGTCTAAGATTCGCGTGAACAATGCCGATGCCAACCAAAACGACCGTTGTTACGTAACAGCTACCGTGACAAACCCTTCGGGCATAGCCGTAACCACCACCGTAACGCTACATGGAGGCGGAAGCAAGGCACGGTTTGAGTCTAAGACCACCACATTGACCATTCCGCCATACAGCTCGAAAACTATCAGCAGTTGGTTCTATGTAAAGAATGTGGAGCTAGGCGGATGGTGCTCGGTATCGACATCGGAGGGAACCCAGGCACGCAAGAGCAATTTGGAATTGAAACCATTCTAAAAAAAGGACTTATATAGAAAAACATTCACATTAAACACAAAACCAACATTATGAACAAGAAGAGTTTTATCCTTATGCCTCTTCTGGCTTGTGCCCTCACGGCATCGGCTCAGATCAATGGCAATGGTGGCGACTTTGAGCAGAAGCCAAAGAGCCAGACACACAGAACTAACGGAACAGACCTACAAATCAAGACAAAGAACTATGGCTACGAGTTCAGCATGGGCGTACGTGCAGGCGCAGGTGTGTCCATGATGAGCGAGGGCGACGACCTTAAGGTGTACGACGGCAGTGGTATCTCTTACGGAGGCGGTGTGGTAGCCAATGTGCGCTTTGGCTCAAAGGACTCGCGAGGACGTGCCTTGCATGGACAGGGCCTTTTTGGTATCGGTCTTGAGCTGAACTACAAGAACCATACCGTGAAGACTCTTGGTGGAGAGGACCTGAAGATGGGCTATTTTGAGGTGCCACTGATGTTCCAGTTCTACCCTATGTACAACAGCAAGCAGATGAAGAACCTCTACATCGAGGTGGGTCCAACGTTTGCCGGAACACTATCGTCGAGCCCCGAATATTTAGAGGTGGATAACACGCGCTACAAGACAGGCGATCTGAAGGGCTTTGACGTAAAGGCTACAGTGGGCTTGGGCTATCGCTTCAACACAAATGCAGCCAACGAGGGATTCTATGTAAACGCACGTTACTATCTTGGCACAAGCGAGCTGGCAGGCAATTTCCCTGGTAAGATTTCGTCGGCAGAATTGTCTATAGGTTACACATTCCACTGTCTTGGCGGAAACCACAAGAAGGAGAAGTAGAAAACATTTTTTTGAACCAAAACAACTAAATTAGTAGACGTATGAAAAAGATAATATATTGCCTTGTGGCACTCGTTGCAGTGGTGCTGGCATCGTGTTCTAACGACGATATAGAGGTGGCGCAGACAGGCGGATTAACGCTGACGGTAAACACACAGGCCGCTTACGACCAGTTTAACACCACTGATGAGGTGCGTGAGATGCTGCGCACCAACACCAATACCTTGCATGTTATGACCTTTGTATATGACATAAAGGGCAATCTCGTTACGAGCAAGGAACAGGACCAAAACACATTCAACACCGTGCAGTTCGACCTTGGCAGCGTGCCTAATGGTGAGTATACGGTTCTAACCATTGAGACCGTAATGGTGCAGAACAAGACAACCAAGAAACAGGAGTCGCCAGCATGGAATTTTGAGGGCATGGACAAGCTGTCTACGGTAAAGGCTACACAGAAAAGTTATGAGGTGTACTATCCATACACCATTGGCGCCTCGACCGACAAAATTGTGGTGAACAACTTGACAAAGGCTTCGGTTACGCCAAAGGCCATAGGCTCTCTGTTCCAGTTCTATTTCGAGAATTTTGACAAGTCGTCTTACATTGACGTGGGCTTTGCTTGCGATGACATGATAGACTACTATCTGTTTGACTCATCGCTGGAGCGCAGCGCACGCTTTCATACCGACCTTACAAGCAAGGGATACACCAATGTACGTTGCAGCGCTGCCATCGACGGCAAGAGCAATGTGCATCAGACCAGATACATTTTGGAGAATAACATTTCTTACGACTTCTGCTTTACAAAGACTGCCGCAGACTCGAAGAAGGGCACATGGACATATTATAAGTCGCTGCATGGCAAAATGGCGCTTGAGGATGGCAAGGTTTACTATGCCGGTTCAAATTATGTTGACGCCAATACTCCTATGAGCGTATATCTGGGCAATCAGGAAGGATTCAAGGCATGGGTGCAGACATTGAACGGACAGACTACATCGATTGTGCCTGAAATATTCACAACATGGAAAGCGGATGTAAGTAAGGTACAGTCGTTTATGAAGGGTTACACCATGACCGTAGGCGAATCGGGCAAGGCCATAAAGCAGACCGATGGCTCGTACGGAATACAGTACAAGGGCAATGGCAAGGAGTCGAGCATAGCCTACTTCTTCGAAACTGCTACTACAAGCCTGTACGAGGCAGACATCATTTATGCAAAAAATGCCGTTTCGGATACCGACTTGAAGAATTATGCAAATACCAATTTCACTCCCATCGCCGACGATGAAGAAACCAAGTCGTATATGTACATGAGTAAGGATGGAAAGACCATTGTTGTTCTGCAGCTGCTGAGTGATAAAAATATTCTCGGATATGTGGATATGGACTATCTTAACAAGAACTCTGTACCCAAGAAGGATATGCCTAAATATGCCATGAGAATGGTGACAGGCAAAAAACGATAATACATCATTTTATAGGGGAGGGGGTTGTCCCTTCTCCTATAATAAAACTCTTGACAATCATGAAAAAATTGACATTGCTGATAATGTGCCTTATGATTGGGCTTGGCTGTTATGCCGTACCGGCACAAAGGGTGGCAAGGCATATAGGGCAGCCCGATGGCTCGGTGCTTGACGTGTATCTGTATGGCGACGAACACTTCCATTTTTTCATGACAACAGACAGCGTGCCTGTGTTTGGTACGGCACGCGGATTGTGCTATGCTGACATCAGAGGCGAGGAGTTGGTTGTATCGGACGTGCTTGCCCACAATGCACAAGAACGCAAGCATATGGAAACGACGTTTGTCAGCAACAAGACTATTGTGGCAAACTGGATCAAAACGCGACACTTGCAGCGTATGGACGAGGCCAACGGCAAACGTATACAACGGGCGGCAAGTAGAAGAGTTGGAGAGCCGAAGCAATATGTTGGATCGAAAAGGGGACTTGTAATACTGGTGAATTTTGCCAATCTGCACTTTAAAACCGAAAACACCCAAAAGGAATTTGACAATCTCTTTAATCAGAAGGGATACCAAAAGAACGGCAGTATTGGCTCGGTACACGATTATTTCTACGACCAGAGCTATGGCAAGTTTGACCTAAGGTTTGATGTTGTGGGACCGGTTACGCTAAGCCACGACCTCGACTATTATGGCGCCAACAACGTAATTACCAACAATGACAGCAATCCGAAGGACATGGTGGTTGAGGCTTGTCGGATGGTAGACTCGGTAGTCGACTTTGCCGACTATGATTGGGATGGCGACGGCGAGGTGGACCAGGTGTTTGTTGTTTATGCCGGTTATGGCGAGCATGCAGGAGCGCCCGAAGAAACTATATGGCCGCACGAGAGTAGGCTGGGAAGTAAGGCAATATCTCTTGACGGAATAAAGATAAACACTTATGCTTGCTCGTGCGAACTGGTAGGCAAGGATGGCAACACACTTACAGGCATTGGCACTCCATGTCATGAGTTCAGCCATTGTCTTGGGTTGCCCGACTTGTACGACACCGACTATAGTGGGGCCTTCGGAATGAGTTATTGGGACGTGATGAATTCAGGCAGTTACTCGGGTCCGGGTAACAACGGCGAGGTGCCATATGGCTATTCGGCTTATGAACGATGGTTTGCTGGATGGTTGGAGCCTGTAGAGATAACGTCGACGCAACACATTGTGGACATGAAGAATGTTGCCGACAAGCCAGAGGCATACCTTATATATAATATGGGCAACCGCAACGAATACTATATAATAGAGAATCATCAGCCTACACGTTGGTTTAGCTATGTGGCAAATTATACCGGTATTGGCGGAATGCTGGTGTCGCATGTCAATTACGATAAGACGGCATGGACATCCAATAAGGTTAATCCAAGTCCGACACTTCAACGACTCAGCATCATACCAGCCGACAACAGTTATGGCAGTACGGAAGAAGAGTTGCGTGGCGACCTGTTTCCTGGTAGCAAGAAGGTGACATTATTGTCGAGCACATCGCATACTGCTACAGGCGGAAAGATGTACAACAAGAACATCGATGACTCGTATTATCTGAATCGCACGCTAAACCGCATTGTCGAAAACAACGACGGAACAATAGGTTTTGATGCTGTATTCGCCGAAGATACGCCAGCCCCAATAGGTATGTTGCCATTCGATATTAGCGATGTGGGCTACACAGCCAAGTGGGCGGGAGTAGACAATGCCGAATCGTATACTGTAGAGCAACAAGCCGTGGGATTGGGACTGTCTATGGTGCCGGTAATAAAGAGGCAGACCATAGAAGGGGTGCAAGGAACTACATTGCCTATGCAATGGCTTGTAAAAACTGGCACAACTAAGTATAGGGTTAAGGCCATAGTCAATGGTTTTGAGTCAGACTGGAGTGGACTTGTTGAGGTTGACCGAACCACAAGCGGCATAAATCCTCTTGCAGCCGGTAATGACGAGGAGACAATATACGGTATTGACGGACTGAAATACTCGCATGTGCGTAAGGGATTGAACATCGTAAAGCGCAACGGAAAGGCGGAAAAGATATTTGTGAAATGAAATCTATAAACTTTACAGAACAAATGAAGATATTAGTGAATTTTATCTCGGCATTGGTTGCATTTGTCCTGATGCCATGCTATTCGGCTAAAGCCCAAGCCCCGTCAACCATAGTTATGAAGAATGGCTCTACAGTTGTGGGACATATTGTGCTGCAGCGTCCAGGCATTGACATTATGGTGAAGACAGAAAAGGCTGCGTTTGTGGTTGAAGAGGACAAGCAGCCATCCATTCAGGCAAAGAATGTTAAGTACGAGAATCTGTCGCGCCAATGGAAACGGTGGTCGCTTACGAAGAACGCTTTGCAAGGCGATGCCAACGGTCGTTATCTCGTGATGTACGACATCAAAACCAAGGACTATACCTATACCAATGTGGCACGTGTGGAACGCGAGAAGACGCCGAAGGTGGTTTATGTTCAGGTTATGCCTGAGACCTACAAAATAAAAATGAGAGATATAAGCTGCATAAAACGTGTGGAGCCTACTGCAAAGGAGCGAAACAGCGGAGTGGACGACGAGGTTGTGATTGTTGGCAACAAGACCTATAAAGGCACTATTGTAAATCAGGTGCCAGGCAAGAGCATGACTGTGTCCACGGCCGACGAGAGTGTGGAAATACCAGCCTCTAAAGTGTACGAGGTGCGCAAGGTGGCACGTGTGGCGTCGGACAAGCTGTACGAACAATCCGACTACCGCAACACAATTGTATTGAAGGACGGATCGCAGAAAGAAGGTGTGATAGAGGTGCAGCGCTATGGCAAATTGCCTAAAGACCAATATACAACTCTTGTTATGGCAGACGGCAAAAACGTTAAGGTTAAGGCATCCGACATTGTCGAGATACGCTATACATACGAGGAAAAGCAGCACGACACATACAAGGCTGGAGGAGTGTATGTCAATGAGTTTCTGCTTCGCAAGGCTAAGACAAAGGTGGAGAACGGTCATACGATGTATGTAGACAAGAAGGTGTTTGTATTTCCCGAGGGTATGGTGATAACGTTCAAGTCGGCGGGCACAAAGCTGCAAGGTGACTGGTACCTTATAGCTCTTGATAACACCACTACTGAAGACGGAGTATCAACACAAGGCTATACAGCCGAGACACGTGTGTCAAACGCCATAAAACCTTCGAATACTGACATGGTGGATGGCGTAAGCAGTATCAACTATGTTTATCTGTCGCCAGGTTACTATGCCTTGGTGAACGACAACATGAGTGACACGTACATAATAAAAATAAAGAAATAAAAAACAATCAGCATTTTTTTTCTTGCCTTAGGTGTAAGAAAATTGCAGCAGGCGGGTCTTTATCTATAAAAGGACGACACTGCAAGGCAATGCCGATACCTTAAACTAAACATTAATTGCATAACCATCATTAAAAACAAAGAATTATGACTACAAATGGAACAAACCCCGGAATGAGTGTTGAGGATTACGAGAACATGGCTGTTCAGAAAAGTAATGTCGCTAAGCGTGTGGCTGCCGGTGCAGCAGTTTTTGTTGGTGGTGCGGCTGTTGCCGGAGGTGCTGCCTATGCAGCCAACCAAAATGACAACCAGACTGATGAAACGCCGCTCACCGAACAGGATATTGTTAATGGTGCTGGCGTAGGCGAGACTTACAAGCAGGAGACTGAGGAGACAACACAGGAGCATATTGTTTATGTGGAGAAACCACAGCCACAACCACAGCATAACGACAACACGTCAGAAGATGAAACGTCTATCACCTGGGACAATACAACCGATTATTATGTAGACGGCGAAAAGCAAGGTTCTATTGAGGAGGGTACAATCGACGGACATAAGTTTGCCCTTGTTGACACCACTGGCGACAATCATGCCAACTATCTTGCCATAGACATGAATGACAACGGTCAGTTTGAGGACGACGAGATTATTGCTTACACACCAGAGGATCATGTACACATGGGACATGATACAGCTCATACTACAGAGAAGCACTATGAAAGCAATGGCGAAGAAGACGTGTATTATTCGGAAGGTTCGCATGGACAGAATATTAATGATATTGCCGAAAACAACAACGGCAAATCAGACGATATGATTCACAATAACTTCGAGGATGAGAAGACGGGCGAGGAATATAGCGGCGACTATGCCGATAACAATCCCGACTACAATCCTGATGCAGATGTGGACTATAGCGAGCATAACGACAACTATCTGGCCGAGAACGACAAGTATGACGACGACGAGAACGATATGGAGTATACTGCCGGTTTGAATATCGACGACCAGGATGACGAGAAGCTTGGATATGATATTGAGGTAGAAAACAATGACAATGAGTTGGCTTACGGCTCGGTAGACGACGTTGTTGAAGACGATGGCAACGACATGGCTTATGAGGAGCCTGCCGACGAGGAGCCGGATTCTTATGATTCAATGACAGGTGGTGATGAATTCCTTGGTTAATCCAAGGAATTTGCTTACCGCCATAAAACATATAAAAACAACCATTTAAACAATACAACTATGCCTAAGAAAGTTTGTCCTAACGGACATATATACGATTCGAGTATTTATGGTGACGAATGTCCTTTGTGCCCTAAAGGTGGCGAAGAGACGCAATATGTACAACGACCCGACATGGGAATGCCTCCTTACAACCAAGTTGCAGAACCTGCTACAGGCATTGGTACGCAAGTTGGTTCGCCAGGCGGTGGCACACAGGTTAATCCTCCTGCTGGTGGAGCATTCCAAGGTGGTGCCGGCAACTTTCCTATGGGTGGAGGCACGGTTGGCGCTAATGCCAATAGTGCCGAGGGCGAGACAATAATTCGACCTCAGCAGCAGCCACAGCAGCCAAGAGCAGGTGTGGTAGGTGGAGGCACCGTGATTCGTCAGCCAAAGGGCATGATGCAAGCGCAAGGCAGAAAGCTTGTTGGATTCCTTGTAACCTACAACCGCAATCCGCAAGGCAAGGCTTTCAACCTTTACGAGGGCAAGAACTTTATTGGACGCGACCGCTCGTGCGACATTTGTGTTCCTGAAGACAATCAGATGTCGGGCAGACACATGTCTATTCTTTACCGTAACGTCGACAATAAGTTTAAGTTCCGTGACGAGCAGTCGAGCAACGGAACCTTCGTAAACAAGGAACTTGCCGACGAGGGCGAACTTAAAAACTACGACATAATACGTCTTGGCGGTACAGTATTTATCTTTATAGCAATACCAAAACTTGGATAAAGGAAATTATGGAAAACTATATTATAGCAAATTGCACAGATACGGGCAAGGTGCGTAGCGTCAATGAAGACAGCATGACCACCTTTGAGTCGCCTAACGGCAGAGTGGTTGCCGTATGCGATGGTATGGGCGGACAGAATGCCGGTGATGTTGCTTCGCAGCTTGCCGTAGCTGTGATAGAGGATATTCTTACCGACAACACCTTTGCGTCTCCAGAAGAGGCGATAACACGATCTATTGTTGCCGCAAATCAGGCCATTCTGCATAAGGCGGCACAGAATCCGGCACTCAGCGGAATGGGTGCCACTTGTGTTATGCTCATTGTAAAGGATGGGAAGGTATACTATGGATCTGTAGGCGACAGCCGCATCTATTATGTGGCCGACCATATGATAAAGCAGATAACCAAGGACCAATCGTATGTGCAGACTCTTGTGGATGCCGGACAGATTTCGCAGGAGGCTGCCGAGCATCATAAGGACAAGAACCAGATAACCAACGCTCTTGGTGTTGAGGGAATGACACTTCCTGTTATCTGCCAACTGCCTATCACTCCAGAGCCGGGCAGCATATTTGTACTTTGCTCTGATGGTCTGAGTGGAATGATAAACAACAATGCAATTCTTGAGACTGTGTCGCGCCATGACCTATCTCTTAACGAGCGTGCCAACATTCTTGTACAGCAAGCTAATAATGCCGGTGGTCTCGATAACATTACTGTACAGCTTGTTGAGTTCCCTGCTGTAGGCCGTGGAGCTATAGCTTCGACTTCGTCAACAATGTCGCCACAGCAGATGTATATGCAGACAGAGAATAATGCCACGAAGAAAAATCGCACCCTTATCTATTCTATTGTAAGTGTTGTGTTGTTGCTTGCCGTTGGTGGCACTACCTATTTTGTACTTAACAATGAGAAAGAGCAGAAGAGGGAAAAAACAAGCAAGAATAGCGTGGTTAGCCAGCCTGTTCAGAATAAAGAAACCAAAAAGACGGAGCAGTCGATTACAACAATAAAGTATGTGCCTTCGCCTGAAAAAGAGGAACCTGCAAATAATACTAAAAAGGAAACAGGAAAGAAGACTAAACAAGGCAAACAATCCTTGGCAAAAGATGTAACTGGCAAGAAGAAAGCTCCAGTTTTGGATGTTAAGTCAGGCAAGGAAAAAGTCAAGGATACAAAAGAAGCCAAGGAATCGGATAAACTCAAGATTGGCGACTTTAGCAAGGATAAAAATTTTTAGACTATAAAAAGCGCAACTTCAATGAGACAAATAGCAAACTTTACTGTTGAAGACCAGCCCATAGCCCGTGGTGGCATGGGCCAGATCTTCAAAGGTCGCGACCAGAATGGACAGATTGTTGCCATTAAGGAGATTTTGCCGGAGTTTGCCAACGACTGGACCATATTGAGTCGTATTGAGAAGGAGGTGGAGTTTCTGCTCAAGGTGGATCATCCGTCGATAGTGAAACTCTATTCTGCCTTTCGTGATAATGCCACCCAAAACTACTATATCGTGATGGAAATGGTGGAGGGCGAGAACATCGAGCAGTATGTAACACGCAATGGTGCCATGCCTGAGGAAATGGCTGTAAGCCTTATGCTCAAGATTCTTGATGCATTGCAGTGTGTGCACAATGCCCATATTGTGCATCGCGACATTAAGCCATCTAACATTATGATACGCCCCAATGGCAATATCTGTCTTCTCGACTTTGGTGTGGCAAAGGATATGGACGGCAATGGTCCTGGCACTATTGTCGGTTCGGTAATTGGCACAAGCGGATACATGAGTCCGGAGCAAGCCGATGGCTATTCCATCAACTTCCGTTCGGACATCTATTCGCTTGGCTGCGTGTTCTATTATATGCTTACTGGTCATCATGCCTTCAGCACCCTTGCAAGCGATTTCGAGACAAGGGATGCTATTCTTAAGAACGAGTTTCCTCGACTTTCCAAGTATAAGAAGGGATTGTCTGACGCCTTGCAGCCCATTCTCGACAAGGCCACCGACAAGAATATGATGCAGCGTTACCAGAATTGTTACGAATTTATGGCAGCATTGCGCAACGGCACACATATAAGTACTGCCAATGAGACTTCTCCACAAGTGCTTATCTCTGTGGGACGCGAGATGTGCGATATCATTATCAACGACTCGGCACGCAAGATTAGCCGTCACCATGCCGATATTGAGCTTAAGGAGTTTACTGGTGGCAAATATTATGTGTTTACCGACCGTAGCGCCAACGGCACAATCATTAACCGTCAGGTCTTGCGCAAGAACTCTGTCAACATTCCTGCCAACGGCAAGGCGCCGGAGATATATCTTGCAGGAGTGCCCGATGGACATCTCGACTGGAATATGGTTGTTGCCGAGCTCGACAAGCGTGCACGTGCCATAGAAAGCGCTGCAATTGACGACAACAAGACAGAGATTGTAAAGGAGGAGGGATTGGCAGATCCAAGCCTTAAACCATCAGTAGAAAAAGATCCTGAGCCTAATAATGAGTACGAGCCTAAGGATGCCACAGTAATGCTTATATTCGCTTATCTGTTTGCGGTAGGTGGAGGATTCTTAGGCATTATTCTCGGTATTTCTGTAAAATGCCAAAAGGTGGTAGACGACAACGGGGATAAGGTATACAAGTACAAGAGCTCGCATCGTACGCTGGGTGCTATTGCTGCAGTTATCGGTGCTATTTCTTGTATTGTGTGGAAATTGGCAGTTCGTTAGTTGTTAAGCCAACAACAGAATCTATAAAAACAAATTAGTTTATGATACCAACAGACATTCTTAACTACAGAATAGTGCGTCATCTCGGTTCGGGCGGCATGGGTAGCGTGTACCTTGCCGTCAACACCAACATCGACCAGCAAGTAGCCATCAAGGCATTGCGTCCAGAGGTGGCAAGCAACGCCGTATTGCGCGCACGATTCAAGCAGGAAGCCGAACTCCTGTGCTCGCTCGACCATCCAGGAATAGTGAAATTTCTAAACTATGTGGAAACTGCAGACGGCGTTTATCTTATCATGGAATACGTTAAGGGCATCACTCTCGAAGACTTCATCAACAAGAAGAACGGTTTGATAGTAGAGAAGAAAGCCTATCCGTTTATTTGCGAGATACTTGACGCCTTTGCCTATGCCCACTCAAAAGGCATTGTTCATCGCGACATCAAGCCTTCGAACATCATAATCCAGGATGACGGGCACATTAAGATAATGGACTTTGGTATCGCACAGATTGTGTCTGAGGCTAAGGTTTCAGACAGCAGATACGTTATGGGCACACCAACCTATATGAGTCCGGAGCAGATATACGGCAAAAATGTCGATGCCCGCTCGGACATCTATTCGATTGGTGTGCTCATTCATAATATGCTTACGGGGCGTGCTCCATATGACGCCACATTGCTTACTGTGCAAGAGATTAAGCGCAGAGTGGTGAAGGATGCAATGCCGCGTATGGCAGAATATTACCCATACATATCCAATGCTATACAGGCTGTTGTAGACCGTGCTACACAAAAGGTGCCAGAGGCTCGATACCAGTCGTGCGAGGAAATGAAGCAAGCTGTAAAGAAAGCTCTTGCTCCCGACCCAATACCACGCAAACTGATGTATGCGGGTGGAGCCGTGGCATTGGTGTTGCTCTTGGCTGGTTTCTTTACCTGGGACTATTTCCGCACAAAGGTGCGCTACTATCGCGACTATGTTGAGGTGTACGGATTGCCTGAAGGCGTTGGAAGTCTTAGCGGAAGAGAGATGTCGCATCGCGAGGCATCATACCGCTTTGAGTATTCGCGCTATCGCTTGCGCCGTGTGTCTTATGTCAACAGCATGGGCAACCTTGTCGACCATCACGACACAGAAGACAAAGACCGCATTGTCGACATGACCGTAACCTATACAGAGGGTAGTGGCAAGATTGACGCGGCCAAATATATGAACCGCAGCGGCAAGGTGTTGTACGTAAAGGATTATGACAGCAACTTCAAGACTTGTACGTTCAAGTTAGACGATGAATTGGGAACAGAAATGACCCTAAATGCACAGGTGGCTCTTTTCCAAAGCAATTTTGACAACACTCTTGAGGACGGCAAGGGCAAGATATCCAAGTATATTCTTGACTATGACGATAATGGTTATCTAAGAAAGGTTGAATATGCGGGTTTCGGCAATGTGCGTGTACCTGACGGACAAGGCATTTTCGGCAAGAGTTATGTTGTCGACGACAAGGGACGCATTATAGAGGAGCACTATCTTGGCAAGGACGGCAAGCCAAAAGCCACTCAGTTTGGCCTTGGTGTAAAGAAGTTTACATATGACGACGACGACAATATAGCTAAGATAGAATACCAGACTGTTGATGGAAAACCAAGCAGCGATGGCAACAATTGCCCGATAGTGCTGCTCACTTACGACAAGTGGGGCAACCGTATACTTGAGAAATACACCGACATAAACGGTAATCCAGCGGTACGCAAGGATGAGGCTTTCTCGGGTGTGGCTTACGAATATAATGACGATGGTTTATGCGTTAAGCAGCAATATCTTGGTATGGACGGCCGACTTACATATATACAAGGTGTTAGTGGATATGTAAACGAGTATGATGACAACGGCTATCTTGCCAGTCGTTCTTATATCGATGCCAATGGTCATGCTGCCTACTTTACCGAAGAGAGTGGCGATTTTACTTACTCCAAGATAGAGTTTGTGAACGACAACCATGGCAACGTATTAGACCTGAAGATGCTCAATACATCAGGAACGCTCACCGAGTCGGCAAATTTTGCTCACAAGGTTTGTACCTACGACTCTGTTGGCAACAACACAAGCGAATATTATCTTGATCAAAGTGGCAAGGTGTATATTCCTGCCCAAAATGGCTATGCTGGTATTGTAATACAATACAACCCTCAGGGACGTGTCGGCAAGGTGACGTATATGGACGAAAAGAAACAGCCTATGGCATTGCCCACTTCGCATATTTGTTACTTTACTAAGGACTATGACGCTCGTGGCAACATCACAAAGATATGCTATTATGACGAAAAGGGCAAGCCTGTACTTTCTGATGAGGGCGTGGCAATGGTAACCCGCGAATATGACGACAATGGCAACGAGACGGCACGTGCCTTTTACGACACAAACGGCAAGCCTTGTGTGCTCAACTGGTATTGCGCACGTATAGAGTATACTTACGACGACCAGGGCAACTGCATCACCGAACGCTACCTCAATACAGATGGTAAGCTGATGCTTTGCAGCGGCATTGCTGGCTCAAATTACGCATACGACGAGCGAGGCAACCGTATCAAGGATTATCCAATAGGTACAAACGGAAAACTTGCTGCCGGAAAACTTGAGGAAAGATCTCGTTATGACGATCGTGACAATGTTGTAGAATCGAGCTACTTCAATGCTGCTGGCAAACCCGCCATATGCGATGAAGGCTATCATAGACTTGCAGCAAAGTACAACTCCAACAACCAGTGCATTCAGGTGGAGTATTATGGCACCGACGGATTGCTGAAGAATGTAAAAAATCAAAACTATGCTGTACGCAAGTCGGAGTATGACAATCGTGGCAACCGTATCTCGGAAGTCTATTTCAAGCAAGATGGCACAAGAGGCACAGACAAGTCGAAGGTGCACAAGTACTATAACCAATACGACAAGGTTGTAAACAATGTTTCACACCAGATATCGTTTGGCGTGGATGGCAAGCCGGTTGCAGCCGACGGCATTTCTCCTGAAGGCCGTCTCGAATACGACAAGCGAGGTAACTGTGTAAAGATTGTTTGCTACGACGGTTATGGAAAGAAAGTTAATGGTCAGCACAATTGGTGCGAGCAGCGGTTTACTTACGATGATGCAGGACTTCAGACATCTTTCGCCTACTACGACATAAACGGCAAACCCGTTATCGATAAGTCTACAAAGTGTCACAAGACAATGCGCACATATAATTCGATGCGCGAAATTAGCACCGAGACCTACTATGGTGTAGACGGTAGGCAGATGCTAAGTGAGGTTGGCTATAGCAAGATGACGTATAAGTATAACTCGCAGAACCAGCGCACCGAGATAGCCTATTTTGGAACAAATGGCAAGGCCGTAAATTGCAAGAACGGATGGCATCGTGAGGTTTATGCCTATCGTGCAGGTACCGAGTATAAGTGCGACCTATACGACACCTCCAATCGTAAATTGGCCACAATGCTTATGTTCAATGGCAACTGGACCTTGCAGAGTGGCGGCGGCGTATCTCCATGGCGTTTGGTATGGCAGCAGACAGCCCAGGCTTGTCCGGTGACAATAGCCAATGGCATTGTCTTCGAGAAGATAATTGTTGGCAGTAACTCGATAACTCTACATGTTAGATTCAGCAACTTGACGGCAGACATGATTAATGAGGAGTTTATCAATGCCCTTCCCGAATTCGGAGCCCAGTTGAAACGCAATACACATACACCTTCGAGTGTTAGTCTGAACTTTGTGATTTACGACAAGTATCACAATCGTTTGTAGTTTATAACATTAAATAATAATATCAATAAAAACCTGATAATAATGAAAAAAATTAAAGTGATTTTGTGCTTGCTGCTCATGTCAGTGGCAACTGCATTTGCTGGAGATTTAAGTCCGGTGCAAGAAAAGGCTCAGCGCAGCATTTATTCTTTCTTGCTCAAGAACAAGTACGATCCAACTGTAGACACATCAGACAATAGTGTTTGCTTTCGCAAGAACGACGTGCTCTACTGGATAACGTTTGAGGGCGACTCACCTCTGCTGTATACATTCCACCGTAAGGCTTTTAAGGTTGGCGTAGGCGATAAGGATTTTAAGAGCAAGCCAGCCATCATGGCTTGCAACGAGGTGAACCGCAAGCACAAGACCGTTAAGCTAACGGTAGGCGAGAAGCGTGTCGACATCGCCATTCAGGTTTATGCAGCCAAGCCTGAGGATTTTACTGCCGTGCTTATTACCTATTTCAATATGTTTGACAAGGTAGATACCGACTTCAAGTTGGCTTATGCCGCAGCCATCAAGGCCGAGCGCGAACATGAGAACAAGCTCGAGCAAGAGGCCCGCAAGGATCTTCCGCCAAGCGAACTGCGCGGCTTGATACAGAGCGCTTCGTTCCGTCTTGTGTCCGAGGACGACAAGGTTGTTACCGAATACGACAAACCTTTGCGTGCTTTCAATGCCCGTTATATCCAGGCTGCCTTCGAGTTGGGTCCTTGGAAGGAGAAGGCCGAAGAGTATGTTCTGCAGCTGAAGATAACAAAACCCGATGGCAAGACAATATTCCTATCTGGCAAGAAGTACACAGCCGAGGCTAAAGTTACTATTGAGAAGTCGAAGAAGAACCAGGTTGTGGAGTTCGACAAGTTTGGCTCTAATAAGGAAGGATTTTGGAAGGCCGGAGAATATAAGGTTGAGGTGCTTGAGTCGGGCGACACCATCTACCAAACCTCATTCAACATTCTGTAATATATAAATGTATTCATTATGAAGAAGTTTCATATATATGCATTATTTGCGTTGCTCCTTGCATCCACGGTAGTGGGGTGCAAGCCCAACAAGAACGATAAGGAGCAAGAAGAGCTAAAGACATTTGTCGATAAAATCAATGCTAATCCGGGGCGTGAGCTTCCCAATGGCACCATACTTAACAGCCTTGACTATGCTCCTGGCGACAGCCTCTTGGTTTATCACATACGTGTTAGCGACAAGCGTTTCGATGGTGTTGAGGCCGATTCGGTAAAGGCCCAGTTGCTCAAGGATTTGTCCTTGTCCGACAATAAGGTTCTTGTAGGCCTGCTCAAGCGCAACAATATTGGCGTGAAGTATATCTATACCACCGAATCCAAAGAGATAAGTGTTATATTGAGCCCGGCAGAATTAGGCTCTTCTGCCCAGTAAACATTATTATTCTAACCCATAAGCATTGGTTCTGTAAGTGTGTCTTGCAGGGCCAGTGCTTTTAGTCGTTTTATTTGCTTATGACTTTTACAGATTCTATAAAGACGTGCATCAACAAGTATGCAACATTCTCCGGACGTGCTCCACGTTCTGAGTTTTGGTGGTTTGCGCTTTTCAATGCCATCGTGTCTATTTGTGCCCAAGCTGCATTTTTTGGCATCGGGCTTGGCTTGGGAGGTGTGAAAGGTGCCGCATTGGCCACCAATATATGCTCGGTATTGGTATTGCTGCTGTTTTTTGTTCCTTCGCTTGCTGTTGCTGTGCGCCGACTTCACGACACCGGACGTAGTGGTTGGTGGGTTATGTTGGTTTATGGCCCAACGTTGCTTTTGGTGGTGCTTATGGTGCTGGTTATGCTTACACGCAACGAGACATTGGCAATTCTATTATTGGTTAATTACGTTCTATTGTTAATTGGCAGTCTATGGCTGTTGGTGCTGTTCCTTCTGGATAGTGACGAAGAAAACAAATACGGACTTCCGGTCTACTAATACACTTCAAACAATTATAAACATAACAAGAAACAACAAATTGATATGGCTATTTTAAGATTACAGGGAGAAGCAGAGAAGAAGAAAAACATATACTTTGAGGTCGATTCTGCCGACGCACCTATTGGCGAGGGTGGCATGGGCAAGGTGATGAAGGGCATTTGTGTGGACATTGCTACAAAGGTGTCGCGTCCGGTTGCCATAAAGTTTCTCTATGCCGACCTACCCGAACACGCTATAGAGCGTGCTCGCCGTGAGGCTTCAATACAGTTGCGCAACGACAACCTTATCGAGATGCTTGGCTTCATTGAGGTGGATACCGTTCGTGGCAGCAATACCGTCAAGCACTATCATGTGGTGAGCGAGTTGTTGCATGGCATTTCGCTTGCCGAACTGCTCGACGGCAAGTGCAGCGACAAGGCTGGCAACGAGATTGCTTTTGCCAAGAAGATGCTAAAGGACTATCAGTCAGACCCTGTACACTTTGCCAAGACTATAGTAATGAACGTGTTGTCGGGTCTTATTGCTTTGCACGATGCTGGCTATGTGCATCGCGACATCGACCCCTCAAACATTATGCTTACTGCCGACGAGCACATCAAGCTTATCGACTTTGGCATTGCCAAGCAGGTAAACAAGCTTACCACCAACGACCGTGGTCTTACCACCACAGGCTCGTTTATGGGCAAGGCCGAGTATGCGGCACCCGAACTGGCTCTTGGCGACCTTAAGCATCAGAACCAAACCACAGACATCTATGCCATGGGCATACTGCTCTTCCAATGTATTGTGGGACACGTTCCTTTCGAAGGTCCGTCGCATGAGGTTCTCGAAAAGCAGCTTCATAAGAAACTCCCCTTGCAGCTTATAAAGGACAAGGGCTTGCGCAACATCATAGCGTGTGCCACAGACAAGAATCAGAAGGTGCGTTATCAGTCAGCTGCACAGATGCGTGTGGCCATGGAGAACCTCGATGGTCAAAAGCGCGAGATGAAGAAGTCTACCAAGATGTCTATTGCCGCTGCCATTGGTGTGGCTGTTGTTGTGCTGCTCGCCATAGCCGGCGTGTCGTACAGCAACCACCAGAAGGCAGAGCGCGAGGCACTTGCCAAGGATCAGGCCATGAACGACTCGCTGCGTTCAAAGGTGTCTGACGCTACAGCCTCGGCCGATGCAAGCTTTGCTCTTGGCCTAAAGCACGACGAGGGTTACGAGGTGGCTCTTCTCGACGCCTTTAACGGTTATGCTCATGCAATTGGCACAGCTGCAAAGATGACAGCCAACAATGTAGACACCAAGCCTATTGTTGCTAAGAAAGACAAGACCAAGGCTGCCTTGCAGGAAGCAAGAAAAGAGCTTGCCGACAAGAAAAAACTGTTCACCGATGAGGGAATGGCCGACATTGCAGCCGAGTTTGACAAGCGCATCAAGCGCATAGACGAGGCTGTGAAGTAACTTCTATAAGAATATAAAAACATCAACAACTAAAAAGAATTTTTTTTACGTATGAAGAATTACATCAGATTTGTAGTGGTCGTACTGTTCGCCCTTATAGCTGTTAACGTTAGCGCACAGTCGGCTGGCGACCGCTTGTTTGCGCAGGGGCAGAAGTATCAGATGAAACAGACTGTAAAATCGCAGAATCTTGCCATTGCCAAGTTTCGCAGCGCCAAGGCCGCTTACGATTCTGCCACCAAAAAGGCCATGTGCGACAACCAGATTGCCATTTGCCAAAACAACATCAAGACCATCAACTCCAAGTCCAAGGTTGTAAGGCATAAAGACAAGCACAAGACTACCGACAACACCCAAGAGAAGCAACCGCAAGAGGCCGAGCCCGAGCGCGAGCCCGTCAAGCTGTCGCTCTCTGTCTCGTCGTTGGAGTTTAAGGCTGCCGGCAAGAAGAACGACAACCACGAGGTAACAGTCAACTGCAACTACGACGACTGGACCTTTACACACCCCGATTGGGTGCAGGTGGTAAAGAACGGTAACCGACTGCTGCTTACAGCCTCGGCCAACGAAACAGAGGAGGAACGCTCAGGCAACCTTACCGTTACGTGTCATGGCACAAAGGCCGAATTGATGATTTATCAGAAGAACAAGTTCTCGATAAAGTCTATCTTCGGCAACAAGAAGAATAAGAAATAATCCATCACATATATGTCCAATCCCGACCATGCCATAGTGCAGGCTCTGCTGCGCCACGACGACAGCGTTACACGCGAGTTTTTCTACCGCAAGTGCTACCCACTCTTCAAGTCGGTATACGACAACTATCACACCGACTGTTCGTCGTGCGTGGAATTTATTAACGAGATTTACATACTCTTGCTCACGCCCAGCCGCTCTACCGGCAAGTGCAAGCTCGAGGGATTCCAGTTCCAGAGCACGCTCTTCACATGGTTGAAAACTGTGTGCTTGTTTCATTGCTACAAGAAGTACGAGGCAAGGAAACGGGCACCCCAAATGCCCATTAGCGAAAATTTTGACGACGAAGGTGTAAGATTTGATGCTCAACACGGGTCTATAGATTTAGACCAGTCGGCTCTGCATGGCCTGGATGCCGAAACAATACTGCGTCTGATGCCCAACCGAAGGTACAGCACCCTTATACGTTTGCGTTATCTGGAGGGGCACACCAACGAAGAGACAGCCCATATGCTTGGCATGAACCTCAACACGTTCTACAACAAGCACAAGCTGGCTAAAGAACAGTTTAAACGTATATTAAGAATGGAGGAATCGTACAATGACTGATTATTACGACCCGCTGCCCTTTAGCGAGGAACAGTTTGCGGCATGGCTTGACGGCACAATGTCGCCCGACGAGGAACAGCTCTTTATGCAGGAGTGTGCCTCTAACCCCGATATGCAATCCTTGCTCGACGCCAACGACAACATCGACGACTCTTTTGAGGAAATGATTGCCAATGGCTACGAAATGCCTGAAGAACTGTATGCAGATAGCTTCCTACTGCCAGAGATTGGCGACTTCGATGATGTCGATGACCACGTCTTTGGCTTCGACGACCAAATTGCCGACGATGACGATGTTGCCAATTCTGACGATATTTCCGATGCCGACGATATTGCCAATTCTGACGATATTTCCGACGATGACGATGTTGCCAATTCTGACGATATAAACAGCGGCTTCGACCAGTTCTTTATATAATAACTCAATCTAACTTATAATTCCCCTCTAAAAATATGGATATTCTGGATAGTAAATGGAACTGTTCCGTATGCATCGATTCGCGCCAAGGTGGACGCCCCGAGAACCAAGACTGCTATGCTTGTGCCGATACGCCTATAGGTTTTGCCGTCGTGGTGTGCGACGGTATGGGTGGCGGACCTGGTGGAGCCAATGCCTCAACCCTTGCCGTACAAGCCATCTTGCAGCACCTTAACAGCTGTCAGCCGTCTGCCGACGTACAGGCTGCGCTTAAGAATGCTGTCGGCTCAGCCAACAGTCTGCTGCGACAGACTGTGCTCGATCATGTTGAGCTACAGGGCATGGGTACCACGTGTGTAGTGGCCGTAGTCAATGGCAAGACAGCTACCGTGGCACATGTGGGCGACAGCCGCCTCTATCAGGTGCGGGGCACAAAGGTGCTGTTTCGCACAGCCGACCATTCGGTGGTGGGCGAGATGGTGCGCCGTGGTGAGCTAACTGAGGAGGACGCACGCCGAGCCGCCAACTCCAACGTCATTACAAGGGCTCTTGGCATAACGGATGTCGTGGAGCCCGAAATCGACCGCCTTAGCCTTGCCCCTGCCGACCGCCTTGCTCTCTGTACCGACGGCGTGTGGGGAGCCATGTCCGAGGCACAGGTGGTGGCTTTGATAAGCGACAACAAGAGTCTGCGCGAGGTTGTAAGGCAGACAATGGACAGCGTGGAGATGATGGGACGTGCCAAACCTGGCTACGACAACCTTACGCTTGGCATTGTGCGTATTGCAGCACCCAAGGCTCCACGCAAGCCACGTGGCAAGATGTTTATGCCCCTGCTTGGCCTAATGCTCGTGGCCAGTCTTGGCCTTAATGCCTACTTCTACATGTCGTCTGCCCCCAAAGCCAAGAGCTACAGCCAAGACCAAAGCTATAGCGAAGACCAACAATGGGACGCCAAGCACACACAATATGTAGCGCCCCACGACGACTCCGCTACCAGACAAAAGTCCACGCAAGACGATGCGCCCCATGCCGACTACAGCAAAGACGAGAATCCAGACCCCAACCTGAATTATCAGTATCTTAAGAGTGAGAGTAGACAGAAAGACGACACTATACGCAAGCTGCGCCAGCAGATAGAACAGGCTCTCAACGCCAAGCCCGTGGCACCAACCGCAAGGCAGCACACCAACAAGTCGCGCATTACCGAGCGCATAGTAAAGAATCTCAAGGCTATGAAGGAGCCGCAAAAGGACAAGGTACAGGCTACCAAGGCAAAGCGCCAGTATCAGCAACTTATACTTAAGGACTTCGAGCAACTTAAGAACGAGTATCGTCGCACCAACAAGAGCATCTCTGATGTAGAGCGACAAATCAAATCGAGAGCCTTGACTGAGGTTAGCCCTGACGGCAAACCATCTGCCAAGTCAAACCAAACGATAGACTACGTGGTGAACACCCTTAACAACATGCCTGTGTATCCGGCTAAATAGAAGCAAAGTGTAGCCCTCTCTACATGATTCACAAAATCGGCAAGTAAAACAAAAAACGACAACGCCGACTGTTAAGAATAAAAGAATTCTTACAGTCGGCGTTGTTTACATATAACAGTAATAATCCTCGCCAATATCTCTATATCAGCGGCATTCCAAGTTCAGCGCATTCTCTGCGCATATCTTCTGGCCAAATAGAGGCCTGAATCTCGCCAATATGTGCCTTGTGCAGCAGAACCATGCACAGGCGGCTCTGACCAATACCGCCGCCCACCGAAAGGGGCAACTCGTTGTTGAGCAGTCGGCGGTGGAAGTAGAGCGATGCGCGGTCTTCCTTGCCCTCAAGCTTAAGCTGGCGCTTCAAGGCCTCGCTGTCTACGCGGATGCCCATAGACGACAGCTCGAACGAGCGTTGCAACACCGGATACCATATAAGTATATCGCCGTTAAGTCCGGCCTTGCCATTCTCGGCAATAGTCGACCAGTCGTCGTAGTCGGGGGCGCGTCCGTCGTGCTTCTCGCCGTTGGCAAGCTTGCCGCCGATGCCAATGATGAACACAGCTCCATACTTCTTGCAGATAGCGTCCTCGCGCTCCTTGGGGCTGAGGTCGGGATACATAGCCAGCAAGTCCTCGCTGTGTATAAAGTGGATGTCCTCGGGCAGGAATGGTCTAATCTGCTCGTAGGTCTCGCACACCAGGTATTCTGTGCGTCTGATGGCTGCATAAATGCGCTGAACCACATCCTTTAGGAATGCGATAGAGCGCTGGTGCTGTGCGATAACAGCCTCCCAGTCCCACTGGTCAACGTACAGCGAGTGTAGGTTGTCCAGCTCCTCGTCGGCGCGTATGGCGTTCATGTCGGTGTACACGCCATAGCCGGGCTGCACCTGATATTCGGCAAGTGTCAGTCGTTTCCATTTGGCAAGCGAGTGCACCACCTCAGCCTTCTGGTCGCCAAGGTCTTTAATAGGGAAAGTAACAGGACGCTCCACGCCGTTAAGGTCGTCGTTAATGCCAAGTCCCTGAAGCACAAACAGCGGAGCCGTTACGCGGCGCAGTCGTAGCTCGGTGGCAAGGTTTTGCTGGAAGAAGTCTTTTATAAGTTTAATGCCCTGCTCGGTCTTGTAGGTGTTGAGCAAGGCACAATAGTGTTCTGGTCGAATAAGTGTGCTCATCGTGTGTTATGTTGTTGTTTTGTAATATTTATCCTTTATGTTCTATACGTTTGTAAATGCAAAGGTATAGAATAATTATCGATTGGCAAAACAAAAAGCCGTGAAAATATCAAAAAGATATTAAAATAAATTGTTTGCTTTACAAAAGTGCATAATAATGCAAGGTATGCTTACCTCCTACAGGATGTTCTTCTCACGCATACTCTCTTGTTGCGTCGAACGAAGGGCATGCTTTTGCCGCAAAGTCCCTGTGCGACCGTATCACAGCTCCTGGGAACACGTGCTTGAGTGTCCTAACGAGATTGCGCATAGCCTTTCGTTGCTCCACGGTTCTTGTGTCCTTAGGCGTCTTGCCGTCGGCTGCAAGACCACCGATGTAGCACACGCCAATCGATGTGGCATTGTGTCCCTTGCAATGTGCGCCCACCTCGGCAATTGGTCGGCCACGCTCCACCTCGCCATTCAATCGCACCACGAAATGGTAGCCAATAGATTTGAAACCCTGCTGTCGATGCCAGCGGTCGATGTCGGCAGCTCGAAAGTCCTTGCCCTCGGCAGTAGCCGAACAATGGATTATTATTAAATCAATTTTTCGCATAATATATATAATGAACGTATAATTTTACTTGTAGTTCTTTTGTATGTAATTCCCACAGAAAGCACAGACCAAACAGAAGCCTACGGGCTTAAGGTTTTTCGAATCCACAGAATGGCCTACGCTTCGCGATGCAAGAATCCACAGAAATGAATGCTTGCTGCGTTCTGTGGGAACTTTTCCCCTCACATTATAGCAAAGCTAAAAATGCGATGCGCACGAGCTTGCGGTTATTGCGCAAAGGATTGACGAAATGAAAGTCAATATCGCCTGAATTACTGAATGTTTCTGTTCTTGAGTCATAATAATAATTTTTTTTGATGAAACTTTAGCAAGTTTATAGAATTCAGAAGTTAGAGAAGTTAAAGAAGTTAAGTTTCGCAAGCGAAAGAATTTATCGGAAGTTTAGAAGAAGTAAGTTTCGCAAGCGAAAGAAGTTATCGGAAGTTAAGAAGAAGTTAATCCATCTACGATGGATGGAAGTGAACGGACAATACATATGTCCATTAACTTCGGGCGAAGCCCAAACTTCCTTTAACTTCTAATTTCCCTCTTCACTATTGGATTTTTCACTCTTCACTTTTCACTTTTCACTTAAACTCCCTCTTCACTCTTCGTTCTTCACTTAAACTCCCTTTTTCTTTATCGCTTCCAAATCCACGCTGCCTTCACCATTTTTCTCCGCCTTAAGCGCAGCAGCCTGCACCACACGACTCGACGTTGGACTAAAGACAGCATCGTCGATAAGATTCTCCAGTTCGCTGTCCGGGGTGAAGATAACGTTAATCTTCTTGATGTTGGCAGCGGTGAAATCCTTCACATTTTCTGCACCTTGGCTGCTGATGGTGAAACCGAATGTACCCAAGCCCTCAAGCTGCACCTTGTTGCCGTTCAACAGTTGCTCGCGCACACAGCAGGCCACGTCGGCAAGCACGCCCTTGATAGTGCCCTTCGAGAACACGCTGTTGTGTCGCGCCACGTGCGCCACAAACTTGTCGGTACCCAGCTTCTCTCTAATCTGAGCGGCTGCATAAGCCTTCGCACCTTCATCCTTACTCAAGTGGTTGGTGGTCATATAAACAGAATATTCAATCATAATTGTTAAAATGTTTTAAAAGTTAGACAATAAAATTTTAGAGTTAAGAACGAGTTCATATTTAGCTTTATATATGAGCGGCAATCTGTAGGAGGGTATGGCTTCCTTGCCGTACCCACTCTGCCATGAGTGTCCTGCCGATTTAGTGGAGGGTGTGTCAAAACTCCCAATATAAATAACAAAAAACTCGTTGTACGTTCTTGTGTGGATGTACAACGAGTTTTTGTTTTTCTACAAAAAAGAGCCTTATAAACAATT
>OOBS01000137.1_pt1 | contig 40515 bp, 36 predicted proteins | sample 1671381 | NCBI WGS metagenome assembly OOBS01 (sample SAMN06348151, study PRJEB24527) | human gut metagenome | biome: human gut; feature: ankylosing spondylitis patient; material: feces | host: Homo sapiens | place: China | collected 2015-10 | reverse complement strand
TGGGAGGCATTTGGAGGGGGAACGGAATTTTAGCCGTCTATATATTAATATCTATTATAATTTATGGAAAAGATTATTTTCTAAAAGAAATATCATTATTAAACTTCCTGTGCAGAATTATTTTCTTTTTTATTTGTGCGGCATGGGGTGAAATAAAAATGCTTTATTTCATTATTCCTATTACTATTTATATAACATATTGTTTCTATAAAAAATTCAACCTAACTCATATATTAATAATCATAATAGGTTACTTTACTCTTATGCCTCTTATACAATGGGGACTATCATTTTATTATAACCAAGATTACATAGAAACTTTAAATATGGAGTCTTTAAATGAATATAATAATGGTGATTATGGTTTTTCTGGATACAGTTATAATAGAGGTACATGCATAAAACTTGCTACAGCACAATTTCTCAAAGACCCCTTTCATCTATTATTTGGTCATGGAATAGGTTCCGCAACTGTTTCTACAATATTTCCTTCTGAAATTGGGAGTAAATATGGTTCTGTGACCTGTTATTTTTTCTTTACAAGTTCCTATGCCTTGATAGAACTTGGTTGGGTTGGCTATGTACTTTACATATTATTCCACCTACTATTATTGTATTCTTTTTTTAAATATTATAAGCAAGGTAACAACATAGAAATAAAAAATTGGGCTGCAGCAGGATGTATATCTACTATTATTACTTTTATTATGATTTACTACAATAGTACCCCTTATATTGATTATTATCCTACATACATATTTTGGAGTATGTGCTATATAGCAATCAAATATAACAAAATCTCTACTATTCACCACAAATCTGAATCATGCACAAAATACTTCAATAAAAAGACTAATTCTTAACAAACAAATATCAATATAAAACTAATAAGTATGCTATTTAATACATTTAATTTTTGGATAGTATTTCCATTTATATTTATATTTTATTGGCTAATACCATCTAATAAATACCATCTAAAAAAGTTATTTCTTATCGTCATAAGCTATTTACTATACATAAATTATAATGCAACATACACACTCATTCTACTATATGTCACATTAGTCACATATGTAAGTGCGAAAATTCTAGAAAATATCAATTATCAAAGACGGACACTCATTATAATAGGTGCAACGTTAACTTTAGGACCTTTAGTTATCTTTAAATACTATAATTTCATTACTGAAAATATCAACAAAATTTTATCATTAAGCGGTCTAAAGTTTAACTTATCAGGATTAAATTGGATTATACCTTTAGGTATTTCTTTTTTTACATTTCAAGCCTTAGGATATTTATGGGATGTATATTACAGAAAAATAAAAGCAGAAAAATCACTCATAGATTATATGATATTCATTTCATTTTTCCCCCAAATAGCATCAGGCCCTATTAGTAAAGCTTCAGAACTATTCCCACAAATAAAGCAGTTTCATCCTTTTAATTTCAAACAAGCTGTAGAAGGATTAAAACTCCTACTATGGGGAATGTTCTTGAAAGTAGTAATTGCAGATAGACTAGGATTATACGTAGATACAGTATATAACAGTTACGAACATCAATCCGGTATAACTTGCTTAATTGCCAGTATTTTTTATTCTATTCAAATATACGGAGATTTTGCTGGATATTCATTTATGGCAATAGGGATTTCTAAAACATTAGGATTTAATCTAATCAATAACTTTAAAAGGCCTTATTTTGCTATTAGCGTAACTGATTTTTGGAAGAGGTGGCATATCTCACTTTCAAGATGGCTAAAAGATTATATATATATTCCAATTGGTGGGAATAAATGTAATAGACTAAGAAACTATTGGAATATTATTATAACTTTTATTATAAGCGGGATTTGGCATGGTGCCAATTGGACATTTATCATATGGGGGCTCTTACATGGTATTTTTCAGATTTTAGAGAAAGCATTAGGACTTCAAAAATATGCAGGCAATAATAAAGTAGTTAAAGTCGTAAGAATCTGTATTACATTCATATTAATCGATTTTGCATGGATATTTTTCAGGATGCCTAACCCCAATAGTGCATACGACATTATAATAAAAATATTTACAGAATTTAATGGAATAATTTATAAGACGTCTAATACAAATACTCTGCTCTATTTTATAGGAATTCTTATCTTATTATCAAAAGATTTTATAGATGAATTTTATATCAACAAATTTTCATTCTTAAACAAAAAGACCGTAAAATGGATAATATACCTAATTCTTTTTGCTATGATTATAGGAATTGGGGTTCTTGATAGTGGACAATTTATATATGCTAATTTCTGATTTATATGAAAACTTTTCTTTCTAATATAATTTTATTCTTTATTGCATTCATCATCTTAGATAAACTATCTGGTGTTGGCTTTGACTATTTAAATTCACACGCTAAAGGTGGAGATACAGCAAATCAATATTATATATGCAAACAAAGCAATGATGACATATTAATACTAGGGTCATCTAGAGCCAACCATCATTACGTCTCATCTATAATAGAAGATTCTTTAAGAATGTCATGCTATAATTGTGGAGCAGACGGAAATGGAATTTTCTTACACTACGGAAGATACAAACTTATTACGGAAAGATATACTCCTAAACTTATTATCTACGATTTAGTAACAGCTTTTGACATAGAAGCAAATGATAATCTAAAATATTTAGAACAATTAAAGCAATATGCTTATACTCCTTCTATTAGAGAACTCTTTAATAGTATTTCTACAACTGAAAAATACAAATTACAATCTAAAATATACCAATATAATACTAAATTCATACAAATGATAGGTGATAATATAAACCCTCAACAAACTTCTTTTAAAGGTTATAAACCAATCTATAATACGATGAACTATGAGCCCAAAATCCTTCATGATACAAATAATAATATAAAGATAGATAGCTTAAAATTGAAATATTTGGAATATCTCATAAAAGATACCCAACAAAAAGGCATTAAACTAATTTTCATGATTTCACCTCAATATAAAGCAAAATCTTCATTAGCATATGAGCCAGCAAAAAGAATTATAAGAAAATACAATATTCCTATTTTTGATTTTTTAACAAATCCACATATTTCATACAATAAAAAATTTTTTAGTGATCCATTTCATTTAAACAACAATGGAGCTGAAGCTTATACAAAAGAAATTTTAAAAGTCCTCCAGAAAATAGATTGAAATATTCTTTATAATAATTTTTTATCTTATCATCAAAAAATCATGCTCAAAGTACTAATTGTTGCAACTTCAAGAAAAACCCGAGGTGGTATTACTTCTGTTGTAAAAGCTCATGAAACAGGAATTCAATGGAAAAAATACAGTTGCAAATGGATTCAGACCCATAGAGATGGCAATACATTCCGTAAATTAATCTATTTAGCTATTGCAATATTAGAATACATATTTTTACTACCCTTTTATGATATTATTCACATTCATTTAACCGCAGGAAACTCCGAAAGAAGAAAAAGACTCTTCTTCAACCTTGCAAAATATTGTAGAAAAAAAACAATTCTACATTTCCATCCCTCAGGAGAACAAATACTCAATGATAAATCAAATTGTTTGCGATTATATAATATTTTCCAAAGAGCGGACTTAATCTTAGTTCTTTCTGAACATTGGAAATCAATACTTCAAAATAAATTACAAATTACAACTAAAATCGATATTCTTTATAACCCATGCCCTAAAATTAATAGGCAAAATGATATACGAAAAAAACAAATATTATTTGCAGGTACAATTATACCAAGAAAAGGTTACGAAACATTATTAAAAGGTTTTGCTTTAATTGCATCAAAGTACCCGAAATGGAAAATTATTTTTGCGGGCAATGGAGAAACAGACAAAGCTCAAAATATTGCAAAAAACTTATCTATTGCGGAGCAAGTAACGTTTACAGGCTGGATTTCAGGCAAAGAGAAAGAAACAGTCTTTCAAGAAAGTTCTATCTACTGTCTGGCAAGTAATGGAGAAGGATTTCCTATGGGGATGTTAGATGCTTGGGCTTATGGAATTCCATGTGTTGTTACCCCTGTAGGTGGTATTCCTGACATTATAATAGATAATAAGAATGGATTAATATTTCCCATAGGAGATTTTCAAGCTTTAGCAAAACAATTAGAAAAACTAATTACCAATAAAGATCTTAGAGAACGTATTGTAAAAGAATCAGATAAATATGTTAACGGAATTTTCAATATAGATAACATAAACAAACAATTAGACATTATTTATTCTACACTATAATAACTTATGCTATCAATTCTTATTAATGCTTATGCCTGTTCTCCTAATATGGGGAGCGAGCCTGGAATGGCATGGAACTGGTGTATAAATCTTGCACAATATTGCGAACTTTATATTATTACAGAAGGAGAGTTTAGAGATAAAATTGAAGCAGTTATTCCATCTCTTCCTCAAAGACACAATATGCACTTTTATTATAACCCAGTTCCAGAACATGTTAGAGAAATGTGCTGGAATCAAGGAGACTGGCGCTTTTACATTTACTATGACAAATGGCAAAAAAAAACATTACAAATAGCCAAAGATATCATAGCACAACACCACATAGACCTTATCCACCAACTAAATATGGTCGGATTTAGAGAACCTGGTTATTTATGGAACATTAAAGATAAACCTTTTGTATGGGGGCCAATTGCAGGTTTAGGCTCCATTCCATCTTCTTTTTTAAAAGGTGGAGGCCTCAAATTCACACTCTTTTATCTACTAAAAAATGAGATTACAAAATTGCAACTCAGATTTTCAAAGAAAGTAATTGCTGCCCTTAGAAAATCAGACGTTTTAATTACCGCAACTCCTGAAAGCGGAGAAATTATCAAAAAAGTCCATAATATAGAAAGTATTCAAATTAATGAGACAGGATGTTATATAAAAAAAGACATTGAAAAAGCCAACAAAAGTAACGAATATTTCGATATTCTTTGGGTAGGACGTTTTATTTATACTAAGCAGCTTAAGCTTGCTTTAAATGTCATAAAAGAAATAAGTCATCTTAAAAATATCAGATTTCACATTGTAGGACAGGCTTTCAAAGAAGAAGAAACCCAATTGTATAAGAACTATGCTACAATTTTAAAAATAAATGACAAATGCATCTGGTATGGACAGATTCCTAACAATCAAGTCCAAATACTCATGCAAAAATCACATATATTCTTTTTTACTAGTATTTTTGAAGCAACTTCAACTGTAATATTAGAAGCTATTCAGAACAAACTCCCTATAGTCTGTTTTGACAGATGCGGATTTGGCCCTATAGTCACATCTGATATTGGAAGAAAAATTCAACTTACAACACCTCAAAATGCCATCAAAGACTTCAGTAATGAAATAATATACCTTTACAACCATCGTGAATTGCTGGAAGCAATGAGTAATAATTGCACAGAGAAACAGCAAGAACTCTCTTGGGATTATAAAGTTAAACAAATAATAAATACTTATTACAAAATACTAAAAAATAATGCAACAACGAAATATAGGTATTGATATTCTAAAGTTTTTTGCCGCACTACTTATTACCAATTCCCACATGGAATTACTCTATGGAAAATATAGTGTATTTGCTACAGGAGGAGCTATTGGAGATGTATTATTTTTCTTCTGCTCTGGTTTTACTCTATTTCTCGGAAGGATGGGGAGATTAGATAACTGGTATAAACGAAGAATCAATCGAATTTATCCCACTGTCTTTGCATGGGCCATATTAAGTGCTTTCTTTTTCAACCAGCATCAAAGTATGGATTATACCATTATTCATGGTGGAGGATGGTTTGTAACTTGTATCATGATATATTATGTAGTGCTTTACTTTATCCAACGATTCTTGTTACACCATTTGAAATGCATATTTGGCATAGTGACATTAATCTGTATTGTCTGGTATTTTATCATAGATCGACCAGCTGATTACAATATGTATGGAGCTACTTATTTCAAATGGGGACATTACTTCTTATTCATGTTATTGGGAGCCATGATGGGCATCTCTCAAAAGCAATGGAATTTTAACGTTAAAACCGATTTCATTAAACTTATAGTCAGTACATTTGTCTATTATGCCATCTTATTTGCAGGGAGGAAATATCCTTTATTCTCCGAACTTCAAATAACCTCACTTATTCCTCTACTATTTATTGTGTATTACTTTTATAAGATATGTAGCAGTGATACTTTAAAGAGATGGTATATGAACAAATACATAGGATGGGGTATAAAATTCATAGGGGGGCTATGTCTAGAAATATATCTTGTACAAGGCAGTTTATTTACCGACAAAATGAACAATATCTTCCCATTAAATATCTTCATCATGTTTTTTATAATTATTACCGTAGCGTATATTTTACGTTGTGCAGGAAGAATTTTCTCACAGACATTTAAAGATGGAGAATATAATTGGAAAGCCGTTTTTAAACTAACATAAAATATTACATGGAAAGAAAAGTAGCACTAATCACAGGTATTACAGGACAGGACGGATCGTTCCTGGCTGAATTTTTATTGGAAAAAGGTTATGACGTACACGGTACTATTCGCCGCTCGTCAGTGGACTTCCGCGAACGTATCGCACATCTGGAAGGACAACCGAACTTTCACTTGCACTATGCGGATTTGAGTGACTCGATGAGTATTCTGCAAGTGGTAAGCAAGGTACGCCCCACGGAAATTTACAACCTGGCTGCACAAAGCCACGTACAGGTAAGTTTTGATTCTCCGGAATTTACAGCCAACGTGGATGCAACAGGTGTACTCCGCGTGTTAGAGGCTGTCCGTCTGTGCGGACTGAAAGATACTTGCCGCATCTATCAGGCATCTACTTCGGAACTTTACGGAAAGGTGGAAGAAGTGCCGCAGAATGAAAACACGCCGTTCCATCCTTACAGCCCGTATGCAGTGGCTAAGCTGTATGGCTTCTGGATTGTGAAGGAATACCGCGAGGCTTACAATATGTATTGCTGCTCAGGTATCTTGTTCAACCATGAATCGGAACGTCGTGGAGAAACCTTCGTAACACGTAAGATTACATTGGCTGCAGCCCGCATTGCACAGGGAAAACAGGAGAAGCTGTATCTGGGTAACTTAGACTCACTGCGCGACTGGGGTTATGCCAAGGATTACGTGGAATGTATGTGGCTGATTCTGCAGCATGAAACTCCGGAAGATTTCGTCATCGCTACGGGTGTGCAGCACAGTGTACGTGAATTCTGCTACCTGGCATTCAAGTATGCGGGCATCGAACTGGAATTCAAGGGTGAAGGTATCAACGAAAAGGGTTATGACAAGGCTACCGGCAAGTGCCTGGTAGAGGTAAGCGAGGATTTCTACCGCCCGACAGACGTAGTGAATCTCTGGGGTGACCCGACAAAGGCAAAGGCTAAGTTAGGCTGGAATCCGTCGAAGACAACCTTTGAGGAACTGGTAAAAATCATGGTGGATGCGGATATGGCAAAAGTGGCCGTAGAAAAGGCGGGAGAACAGATTCGCACGAACCTGGCAGAGTACCTGGAGAAGGGAATCGTGAAATAATGAAGAATGAGGAATGAAGAACGAAGAATTAATAATGAAGATTATATGTTCTTTTGTTCTTCTGTCTCTGAAACAATAAACAATTAATTTGTCGAATATGGACAAATCAGCGAAGATATATGTAGCGGGACACCACGGACTGGTGGGTTCCGCTATCTGGAATAACCTGAAGGAAAGAGGTTATAATAACCTGGTAGGACGTTCGCACAAGGAACTGGATTTGCTGGACCCGATAGCGGTAAAGAAGTTCTTTGACGAGGAACAGCTGGATGCGGTGATTCTGGCTGCGGCACATGTGGGAGGCATCATGGCCAACCTGCAATATCGTGCGGACTTTATCTACCAGAACTTACAGATTCAGCAGAACGTGATTGGCGAGAGTTTCCGTCACGGGGTGAAGAAGTTGCTGTTCCTGGGCAGTACCTGCATTTATCCGCGTGAGGCTCCGCAACCGATGAAGGAAGAGGTGCTTCTCACCTCCCCGCTGGAATATACGAACGAACCGTATGCCATCGCAAAGATTGCGGGACTGAAGATGTGTGAAAGCTTCAACCTGCAGTATGGCACGAATTACATCGCCGTAATGCCAACCAACCTGTACGGTCCGAATGATAACTTCCACTTGGAAAACAGTCACGTACTGCCGGCCATGATCCGCAAGATTCACCTGGCGAAATGCCTGAACGAGGGCGACTGGGATGCGGTACGCAAGGACATCAACCTGCGCCCGGTGGAAGGTGTAAACGGAAGTAATACGGACGAGGAGATTCTGGAAAAGCTGGCGAAATTCGGCATCACACCGGAAGCTGTTACGCTTTGGGGTACGGGAAAGCCGATGCGTGAGTTCCTGTGGAGCGAGGAAATGGCGGATGCCAGCGTACATGTGTTGCTGAATGTGGACTTCAAACAGACGTATGATGCGTCAAAAAAGAATGCAGACGGTATTACTGAAATCCGTAACTGCCACATCAACGTGGGTACGGGCAAGGAAGTGTCTATCCGCGAAGTGGCAGAGAAAATCATGAAGGAAATCGGCTTCAAGGGTGAACTGCGCTGGGATGCATCGAAACCGGACGGCACACTGCGCAAGCTGACGGACGTAAGCAAGCTGCACAGCCTGGGATGGCATCATAAAGTAGAAATAGACGAAGGTATTCACCGCTTGTATGAATGGTACCTGAAAGGTATCTGCATCAATCATCAGACGGTATAATCCAAATGGAAATTCCCCATGCATGATAAAAACGCCGTATAAAGCAGACCGGTAAAAGTATTTGATAAAAGTATGCTTCATTCCATATTTTTAATTACCTTTGCTAATAATCGCAGTAAATAAAATGGAACTCACTCACTTCTTTTATAAAGAACCTACCTGGGAACTAACCCAAGCCATTCCTTTCAAGGCTGTCAATCTGCTTGTAGGAAAAAATGCTGTAGGCAAATCGAAAGTCATTGCCGCAATTTTTAACATGGCCAATATTATCTTGCAACAAGATATGCCGTTTGTATCAAGAATTTCCTGCTCTTCCACTTTCTCCTTTAAGGATGAAGAAGAAGTAATAGAATACCATTTCACATATCAACGGGGGATAATAACGGAAGAAAATCTGACAATAAACGGACAAAACCTGCTGAACCGAAATGAAAAGGAAACATTGCTGGAAGGGATGCCAATCAATCCTCCAACGGATAAGCTGACGCTTCACGTGCGCAGAGACATCATACAATACCCCTATTTTGAGAAAATCATTACATGGGCGGAAAATGTGTACGGACAACGTTTCAATGAAATTGAAGCGGACAGGGGAAATAAAACCGATTCATTCCTTTCGCCTATTCATAAAGATGATTTGTTCACCATGGTAAAATCACTTCCTTCTGAATCCATACAAAGAATAATCGAACAGGCCCAAAATCTGGATTACCACCTGGAAGCCATCAAAACTTTCAAGCCGGAGAGATTTAAAATCGTTCTATTCAAGGAAAAAGGCATCAAAGAACCTTTGTTCATATCTTCTTTATCAAAAGGTATGTGCAGAGCCATCAGCCTTCTGATTCAGATGGAATATCTTTCCGCACAAGGAAAGCCTTCGCTCTGGCTGATTGACGACTTAGGCGAAGGATTGGACTATGACCGCACGGTCAAACTGGGAAAACTGCTGTTTGACTTCTGTCATGAAAGAGGTATCCAGCTGCTGGCCAGTTCAAACGATACTTTTCTGATGGATATTGTGGACCTGCAGTATTGGAATATTCTGGAACGAAAAGGTGAAAAAGTGATGCCTGTCAATACAACCAACAGTCCTGATCTGTTCGAAGATTTCAAATTTACGGGTCTCAGCAACTTTGACTTCTTCTCATCGGACTATATTTCACGCCATACATAAATTAAATCGGGAAAAAGATGAATATCAGAAAGATTGCGGTTTTCGTGGAAGGACAAACCGAATACATCTTTGTTCGGGATTTTCTATGTGCATGGTATGAGTTTGACGCAAAAAAATTAGGACTGGAATGTTATCAGTTCAATGGAAATAAAGAAAATAAAATTCCTTATCCTCATGGAACAAGAGACAGTGAAAACTTTTATCTCATTTATAATGTGGGGAATGACCAAAGTGTACTAAGCAAAATGCTGAAAGAAGCTCCGCGTTTACAAAACAGCGGGTATCAGCAAATTGTGGGACTTAATGACATGTTCTCTGATGCATACCACGCGAAAGTGAAGAACCGTCAAATTGACTTAAAGGTAAATGAAACATTCAAGAATATACGAAAGAATATAATCCAACAAAAGAAGTTTGACAAGATAATGACATCTCACTTTGCCATCATGGAGGTAGAAGCATGGTTTTTAGGGATGTACGATTATTTACAAAAAATCAATTCACAACTAACCCCCGAACTGATAAAAACTCAACTGGGTACAGACATTACACAAGACCCGGAAATTACAGTTTATCATCCGGCCAAACTACTGAATGATATTTATCAACTGGTAGGTATGAAATATGATAAACATAAAGGAGACGCGCATGCCATTACATCTAGCTTGTCTAAAAGTGATTATATACGCTTGAAAGATTCTGGTAAATGTGAATCGTTCAAAGAATTCATTAACGATATTGTATAATTTGGAAGTTTACAATAATATGAAGAATTATACCATTGCCGTAGCTGGCACAGGCTATGTAGGTTTATCCATAGCCACTTTGTTGGCCCAGCATCATCAAGTAACGGCTGTTGACGTGATTCCTGAAAAGGTAGAGAAAATCAATCACCGTATCAGCCCGATTCAGGATGAGTACATCGAAAAGTATTTAGCAGAGAAGGAACTGAACCTGACCGCTACACTGGACGGGGCTTCAGCTTACCGAAATGCGGATTTCGTGGTGATTGCCGCTCCCACCAACTACGACCCGGTGAAGAATTATTTTGATACGTCGCATGTAGAAGAGGTGATTGACCTGGTACTGGAAGTGAACCCGGATGCGGTAATGGTTATCAAGAGTACCATTCCGGTAGGCTACTGCCGCAACTTGTACGTGAAGTATGCGGAGAAGTTCCGCTCCACTCCTGCCCTTGCCGGAAAGAAATTTAACCTGCTATTCTCGCCGGAGTTCTTGCGCGAGAGCAAGGCGCTGTATGACAACCTCTACCCCAGCCGTATCATCGTGGGTTTCCCGAAACTGATTAACGGACGTGACGAGGAGAACGCGGCTATTCAGGCAATTGCAGGAGAACACCTGGAGGAAAAGGCGCACGAGTTTGCGACCTTGTTACAGGAGGGTGCCTTGAAACCGGACATCGACACGCTGTTTATGGGACTGAAAGAGGCAGAGGCGGTGAAACTATTTGCCAACACTTACCTGGCACTGCGTGTAAGCTACTTCAACGAACTGGATACGTATGCAGAGGTAAAAGGCTTGGATACACAAGCGATCATTCAGGGCATCTGTCTGGATCCGCGTATTGGTACGCATTACAACAATCCTTCTTTTGGTTACGGGGGCTATTGTCTGCCGAAGGATACCAAGCAGCTGTTGGCCAACTACCAGGATGTGCCGGAAAACCTGATTCAGGCCATTGTGGAGAGTAACCGTACGCGTAAGGATTTCATTGCGGACCAGGTGCTGAAGAAAGCGGGATACTACGATTATTACAACCGCGGAGATTTCAGTCCGGAAGCGGAGAAGGAATGTGTCATCGGGGTATATCGCCTGACCATGAAGTCGAACAGCGACAATTTCCGCCAGAGCAGCATCCAGGGGGTAATGAAGCGTATCAAGGCGAAGGGTGCCACGGTCATCATCTATGAACCGACTTTGGAAGACGGTACTACGTTCTTCGGCTCAAAGGTGGTGAACAACCTGGAGGATTTCAAGAAGCAGAGCAATGCCATCATTGCCAACCGCTACGATGCGTGCCTGGATGACGTAAAGGAAAAAGTTTATACACGTGATATTTTCAGAAGAGACTAAATCAATTAATAATTAACAATTAAGAATGAAAGGTATTGTGTTAGCCGGTGGTAGCGGCACACGTCTCTACCCCATTACCAAGGGAGTGAGCAAGCAGATGCTCCCGGTGTTTGACAAACCGATGATTTATTATCCCATCTCCGTGCTGATGCTGGCGGGTATACGGGAGATTCTGATTATCTCTACGCCCTACGACTTGCCGGGATTCCAGCGTCTGCTGGGCGACGGAAGTAACTTCGGGGTACGTTTTGAATATGCGGAACAGCCCTCGCCCGACGGACTGGCACAGGCTTTTCTTATCGGGGAGAAGTTCATCGGGAATGACGCGGCCTGTCTGGTGTTAGGGGACAATATTTTCCATGGGAACGGACTGAGTGCGATGCTGCGGGAAGCGGTACGTACGGCTGAAGAGGATAAGAAGGCTACGGTGTTCGGTTACTGGGTGAGCGACCCGGAACGTTACGGGGTGGCGGAATTTGACAAGGAAGGGAACTGTCTTTCCATTGAGGAGAAACCGCAGCATCCGAAATCAAACTATGCGGTGGTGGGCTTGTACTTCTATCCGAACAAGGTGGTAGAGGTGGCCAAAAGTATCAAGCCGTCGGCTCGCGGGGAACTGGAAATTACTACGGTGAACCAGCGATTCCTGGAAGACGGGGAACTGAAGGTGCAGACATTGGGACGGGGATTTGCCTGGCTGGATACGGGTACGCACGACTCGCTGGCAGAGGCTTCTACCTACATTGAGGTGATTGAAAAGCGTCAGGGGTTGAAAGTGGCATGTCTGGAAGGGATTGCCTATCGCAAGGGCTGGATTTCGGCCGACAAATTGCGGGAGGAAGCCCAGCCGATGCTGAAGAACCAGTACGGACAATATCTGCTGAAGGTGATTGACGAGGTGGAGCGTACGGGGAAGGCAAACCTGGAATAACGTTTATCGTTAAAAATTAAAAGCGTTTCTTCAGTTAATAGTTAAATGACTTATCTGTTTATATAAAATGGAAGTAATTAAAACAGCGATAGAGGGTGTGGTGATTATCGAGCCACGCATTTTTAAGGATGCCAGAGGGTATTTCTTTGAATCGTTCTCTCAACGGGAATTTGAAGAGAAGGTGGGAAAGATTAATTTTGTGCAGGACAATGAGAGCATGTCATCGTACGGGGTGATGCGCGGACTGCATTTCCAGCGTCCGCCGTACACGCAGAGTAAACTGGTGCGCTGTGTGAAGGGTGCGGTACTGGACGTAGCGGTGGACATCCGCAAAGGGAGTCCTACTTACGGGCAGCATGTGGCCGTGGAACTGACGGAGGAGAATCACCTCCAGTTTTTTTGTGCCGCGGGGCTTTGCACACGGTTTTGCCGTACTGAGCGAAACGGCCATCTTCCAGTACAAGTGTGACAACTTCTATCATCCGGAAGCGGACGGTGGTATCAGCATCCTGGATGATTCGCTGGGCATCGACTGGCGTATTCCGACGGAACAGGCTATCCTGAGCGAGAAAGACACCAAGCATCCGCTGTTGAAGGATTTTGATTCTCCATTTGACTATCATGTTTCACTATATTAATTCTTTACTATTATGACTACATTCAAACGTAACATACTGATTACCGGCGGTGCCGGATTTATTGGCAGCCACGTGGTGCGCCTGTTCGTAAACAAGTATCCGGAGTACCGTATCATCAACCTGGACAAGCTGACGTATGCGGGTAACCTGGCGAACCTGAAAGACATTGAGAACCAGCCGAACTATGTGTTCATAAAGGCGGACATCTGCGACTACGAGAAGATGCAGGAGCTGATGGAGCTGTATCACGTGGACGGTATCATTCACCTGGCTGCGGAGAGCCATGTGGACCGCAGCATCAAGGATCCGTTTACCTTTGCACGCACCAACGTGATGGGTACGCTGTCGCTGCTGCAGGCGGCCAAGGTGTACTGGGAAAGTCTGCCGGAGAAGTATGAGGGCAAGCGTTTCTATCACATCTCTACCGACGAGGTGTACGGGGCGCTGGAGATGACACATCCGGAAGGTATCGAGCCGCCGTTCACTACCACGGCTTCGTCGGCGGAACATCACCTGGCGTACGGGAAGGATTTCTTCTACGAGGATACGAAGTATAATCCGCACAGCCCCTACTCTGCCAGCAAGGCGAGCAGCGACCACTTTGTGCGGGCATTCCACGATACGTACGGCATGCCGACCATCGTGACGAACTGTTCGAACAACTACGGGCCGTATCAGTTCCCGGAGAAGCTGATTCCGCTGTTCATCAACAACATTCGTCACCGCAAGCCGCTGCCGGTATACGGCAAGGGGGAAAATGTGCGCGACTGGCTGTATGTGGTGGACCATGCGCGGGCTATCGACGTGATTTTCCACAACGGTAAGACGGCAGAAACCTATAACATCGGCGGTTTCAATGAGTGGAAGAACATTGACATCATCAAGGTGGTGATTAACACGGTAGACCGTCTGCTGGGTCGCAAGGAGGGTGAAGACATGGACCTAATTACCTACGTGACCGACCGTCTGGGCCACGACATGCGTTATGCCATCGACTCTACAAAGCTGCAGAAAGAACTGGGCTGGGAACCGAGCCTGCAGTTTGAAGAGGGCATAGAAAAGACAGTGCGCTGGTACCTGGACAACCAGGAATGGATGGACAACGTGACGAGCGGTGACTACCAGAAGTATTATGACTCGATGTATAAGGGACGATAACCAAGAACTAAAATAAAGGAAGAAAGTATCTGCATTTCAAATCCACTGAAATACAGATACTTTTTTCATCATAAGGTCACTTGACAAATATACAAAAGCTGCATACAAAAAAATTATACATCTTATCTGAAATAACGGGAAAGAACAATCAATCTAATCATTTATTTTGTATCTTTGTGTATAAAATAATCAGTTTATATGGAAATAGGGATATTAAATATACTGGATAAAAAAGATATAAGTGCAGAACGCATTGTATTGCAAGTAAGAGAAGATTGTAACAGCTGGGCATTTATTCTTTTCTGTAATACCTCAAAAGATGAAGGTTGCAGAAAATCTTTTATATTTCCCAACATGGAAATCCATAAAGGTGACATGATTACTATATACTCCAAAAGAGGCACAGAGAAAAAACAAAAAATATCCAATGGAAATATAAATCATATTTTATATTGGAAAGAAGATAATTCGATATGGGAGAAAAACACAACTGCACTATTAGTCAAAGTAGCAGATTTCACATATAAAAGCATATAAAATGAATTTTCTCTTCTGGAATATAAATAAAAAAAATACAAGTTTCTTATTTGATAAAATAAGTATTCTAATACAGAATGAGCATATTGATGTTTGTATGCTTGCAGAACTGGATCAAGCAGATACGGCAAAACTATTACATATCATTAACTCAAGAAACGGTAATTCCTATAAGATAGTCCAATGTCTGGTATGGAAAAAAATCGTGATTATAAGTAAAAAAAACATCGATATAAGTACATACGACGAAAGCGGTAAAAGGATTGGTGCTTTTAAAATAAAAAGTGATATATTTGAAAAAGAAGTTCTATTATTTCCAATCCACTTTTATGACAAAAAAAACTATGACTCTACAGAACAAAATGAACGAATAGAAAAAATTAAAAAGTTCATAGATGATACCGAAAGCAGACATGGAGAAAGTAATTTATCTATAGTATGCGGAGACTTCAATTTAAACCCTTTTGAGACTCCAATGATAAAAACAAAAGGAATGCATGCCGTCATGGAAAAAGACATAGCCAAAAAAGGTGAAAGAATTGTAGACGGAGATGCGTACAAGTTTTTTTATAATCCCATGTGGGGATTTTATGGCGACAATGGGAAAGGAAATGTATCGGGAACTTATTTCCTACAACGATCATTGAATGTAGAATTATTCTGGCATTTACTTGATCAGGTTCTCATCAGAAAAGGACTCATAGATTATTTTGAAGATTCACAATTAGATATAATCACAACCATAGATGGGAATAGCTTATTAAACAGAAACGGTTCTATTAACAACAAAGATTATTCAGATCATTTGCCACTAAAATTTCGAATAAACATCTAAAAATATATACCATGTGTAAAAGTTTATGGCCTGATATTACTGCTAAAAGGGAAGAAACTCCTAAGGATATTCTGCAGCAGCAAGCAAATTTCTTATCGGAAAATACAAATGGGAAAATCGTCGGAAATATAGAGATTTCTGAGGGTAGTAACTTTGAGATTGAAAAAGATTTAAGAACTTTGATAAGACGAACGGAGCAAGACCTTTGTTATAAACTCTATATTACTGCGACTCACATGGGGGGTGTTCGTTTTTTATTACTTAGCATGTTACAAAATCCCATCGAAATCTATCCATGCCATCTGAAAGATGAAGTAAATGAAGTAGAATATAAAGACCTAGAGAATATGGATAGTTTCATAGCTAGATTAAAAGAAATTCTTCAAAGTCCTAAAATAAGCACATTGCTGTCAAACTTAATATGAAATTATGAAAAGATATTGCCAGACACTGGAGCTTTATGACGACAAGGAGCTGATTGAAGCCTACGTGGCAGAACATGCGCACGTGTGGGAAGAGGTGAAAGCGGGTATCCGCGAGGTGGGTATCACGGACATGCAGATTTACATTGACGGAAACCGCCTGTTCATGATTATGGATACCACGGATGAGTTTGACATGGAACGGGATTATGCACGGCTGGCTACCCTGCCCCGTCAGGCGGAATGGGAAGCGCACATGGCGAAGTTCCAGAAAGCTGCTCCGGGAGCTACCTCGCAGGAGAAATGGAAGCTGATGACGCGGATATTTAAGCTGTAAAGAGTGAAAGAGTGAAAAATTAAAAGTTAAAAACGAGTGGATGTTTTCTCTTTTGACAAAAGAACAGAAAGACAAAAGATTTAATAATAAAGTGAAAACGGGATGCTTTTACCGCTTTTACTTTTTAACTATTAACTTTTAACTCTATATGTTCTTCTGTTCTTATGTCTAAAAATATATGCTCATGAAAAAGTTATTGTCATTGCCACCGAATCTGGTGGAATGTTTTCACGATATTATGCATGCGGACCACAAGGAGTGGTTCTGCACATCGGACCCGGTGGGAAAGAAACTGGGTTCGGGAGGTGGTACGGCCTGGCTGCTGAATGCTTGCCGGGAGGAAGAGGATAAGGATGCCGCACTGGACGACTGGCTGGCACGGGAGAAGCGTATCCTGCTGCATGCAGGGGGACAGAGCCGCCGTCTGCCGGGCTATGCGCCGTCGGGCAAGGTACTGACGCCGATACCGGTGTTCCGCTGGGCACGCGGACAGCGCATCACACAGGACTTGCTGTCGCTGCAGCTGCCGCTGTATGAGGAAATCATGGAACGGGCGCCGGAGGGACTGCGCACGCTGATTGCGAGCGGCGACGTGTACATCCGTGCCACGGAGCCGCTGCAGGAGATTCCGGATGTGGACGTGGTGTGCTACGGCTTGTGGGTGGACCCGGAACTGGCAAAGAACCACGGGGTGTTCGTGTCGTCGCGGAAGGAACCGGAGAAGCTGGACTTCATGCTGCAGAAACCGAGCGTGGAGGAAATGGGCCAGCTGATGCAGGATTACCTGTTCCTGATGGACATCGGTATCTGGCTGCTGAGCGACCGTGCCATCGAGCTGATGGTGAAACGTTCTACCGACAAGGACGGGGACGTGAAGTTCTACGACATGTATTCGGAGTTCGGACTGGCACTGGGAGCGCATCCGCGCATCGTGGATGAGGAGCTGAACAGCCTGAAGGTGGCTATCCTGCCGCTGCCGGGCGGTGAGTTCCACCACTATGGTACGAGCCGGGAGATGATTTCGTCGACACTGGCGGTGCAGAACTGCGTGACGGACCAGCGGGCGATTATGCACCACAAGGTGAAACCGCATCCGGCGGTGTTCGTGCAGAATGCGGAGATGGAGTTCCCGCTGACGGCAAACAACGCAGAGGTGTGGGTGGAAAACAGCCACGTGGGCAAGAGCTGGACACTGCACAGCCGGAACATCATCACGGGGGTGCCGCGCAACAACTGGGCGCTGAACGTGCCGGAAGGGGTGTGCATCGACGTGGTGCCGATGGGCGAACGGGAGTTTGCCGCACGTCCGTACGGTTTTAACGATAAATTCAAGGGGAGCCTGAAGGAGGCTTCTACGGCATATCTGGGCCGTCCGGTGACGGAATGGCTGGCGGAAAGAGGTCTGACAGCGGACGAAATCCGGGGCTGTGAGGACTTGCAGTCGGCTGCGATTTTCCCGGTGACAGACTCGATAGAGGATTTGGGCACGGTGCTGCAATGGATGACGGATGGCGGACAGGGTGAAGCCGGACGGGCTATCTGGCAGAAGGCACGGAAGGTATCGGCCGACGAGATTTCGGCGTATGCAAACCTGCGACGGCTGTTCGCCCAGCGGGAGGTGTTCCGCAAGGAGAACTGGAGCCTGCTGGCCAAGAACCAGGAACGGAGCGTATTCTATCAGGTGGACTTGCAGGAGGCAGCGGAAGCGTTTGCCAAAGGGGGCATCGCCCTGCCGGAGGAACTGCCGGAAGGGACTTCCCTGCTGAAGCGTATCAGCGACGCGATGTTTCGTGCGAAAGTGCGCGAACTGGAGGGGAATCCGGAAGCGAAGGAACTGGAGGCACGGGCGTTCGGACTCATGCGCCAGGGACTGACCAGCACGATGGATTACCGCCAGCAGCCGAAGTTGTCGGTGTATGCGGACCAGATTGTGTGGGGACGCAGCCCGGTGCGTATCGACATTGCAGGGGGATGGACGGATACCCCACCCTATAGCCTGATGGAGGGCGGAAATGTGGTGAACCTGGCCATTGAGCTGAACGGACAGCCGCCGCTGCAGGTGTACGTGAAACCGTCGAAGGAGTACCGCATCACACTGCGCTCGATTGACCTGGGGGCCATGGAGGTGGTGTCTACCTACGAGGAGCTGCAGGATTTCAACAAGGTGGGTTCGCCTTTCTCTATTCCCAAGGCAGCACTGGTACTGGCAGGGTTCCATCCTGATTTCTCCATGGAACGGTTTGCTTCGCTGGAGACACAGCTGAAGGCGTTCGGCACGGGTATTGAAGTGACGCTGCTGTCGGCCATTCCGGCGGGTTCGGGACTGGGTACCAGCTCTATCCTGGCGGCTACGGTGTTAGGGGCGCTGAATGATTTCTGCGGCCTGAACTGGGACAAGCAGGGCATCGGAAGCCGTACACTGGTATTGGAACAGTTGCTCACTACCGGAGGCGGCTGGCAAGATCAGTACGGGGGTGTGTTGCACGGGGTGAAGCTGCTGCAGACGCAACCGGGATGGCACCAGGAACCAAAGGTGCGCTGGCTGCCGGATTACCTGTTCACGAGCGACGAGTACCGCAAGTGCCATCTGCTGTATTACACGGGCATTACGCGTACGGCCAAGGGCATCCTGGCGGAGATTGTGAAGGGCATGTTCCTGAACTCGAACCGTCACCTGCACCTGCTGGAGCAGATGAAGGGTCACGCCATGGATATGTACGATGCCATCCTGCGGAATGATTTCGAGGAAACGGGACGACTGATACGGAAGACGTGGAAGCAGAACCAGCTGCTGGATGAGGGTACGAATCCGGCAGCGGTACAAGCCTTGACGGAACGGATTGACGACCTCTGCCTGGGATATAAGTTGCCGGGGGCCGGGGGCGGCGGTTACCTGTACATGGTGGCCAAGGATCCGGATGCGGCGGTGCGTATCCGCCGGATTCTGACAGAGGAACGTCCGAACGAACGGGCACGCTTCGTGGAGATGAGTTTATCGAACAAGGGACTGGAAATCAGTAGAAGCTGAGATGGAAAAGATTGGATTAGTAAGAACCAGGGACGGAAAGAGTTTCCTGGTTCCTTTTATTTTGATTACTTCCCTCTTTTTTCTGTGGGGAGTGGCACACAGTATTCTGGATGTGCTGAACAAACATTTTCAAGATACACTGGAGATTACCCGCACGCGCTCGGCCCTGATTCAGGCGGTGGTATACGGAGGGTATTTTATCATGGCACTGCCGGCAGGACGGATTATCCGCCGCTTCGGCTACCGCACGGGGGTGCTGACGGGCCTGGTGCTGTATGGCATCGGGGCGTTGCTGTTCATTCCGGGAGGACGGATTCAGTCGTTTGAGTTTTTCCTGCTGGCACTGTTCGTCATCGGTTGCGGACTGACCTGCCTGGAAACGGCCTCGAACCCGTATGTCACGGTGCTGGGTGAACCGGAAGGCAGTGAGCGGCGTATCAACCTGGCCCAGTCGTTCAACGGACTGGGCTGGATTTGCGGCCCGCTGGCAGGAGGCTTCTTCCTCTTTGCCGGAGGAGGTGACGTGACTACTCCTTACGCGGTGCTGGGTACGGTGGTGCTGTGCATCGCCATCCTTTTTTCGCGGGTGAAACTGCCGGAAATAGGCCGGGAAGCAGAAAGCGAACAGGCTGAAGCGAGCGGGAAATCGCTGTGGAGAACGACCTCGTTCACGGTGGGACTGCTGTCGCTTTTCCTTTACGTGGCTGCACAGACGGGCATCAACAGTTTTTTCATCAACTACGCCACCGAAAATGCGGGTGTTTCGGCACAGGAGGCTTCGGTATGGCTGTCGTTCGGCGGCATGGGACTGTTCATGGCCGGACGCATGGGCGGAAGCTGGCTGATGCGCTTCGTGAAGGGGGAAAAAGTGCTGGCCGTTTGTGCGGCTGGTGCCTGTGTATGTATGGCGGCAGTCATTCTGATGCCGGGTGGAGCAGGATGGTATTTCCTGTTACTGTGCTTTTTATGTGAATCGATTATGTTTCCTACTATTTTTTCCTTATCTTTGCGCCACGCTGGCACACAAACCAAACAGGCTTCTTCTTATCTGATTATGTCGATTGTAGGAGGAGCAGTGGCTCCCTTGTTAATGGGGCTCATAGCCGACCGTATTTCCATGGCAGTGGGATTTATCGTACCGCTGATTTGCTTTATGGAAATCTGGGGATTCGCAGCAAGATACAGAAAACTATCGTAATGGTTTTGTCACATTATCGTACACAGGCAACGGATTATCCATATAAACGCACACAAACGTATGCTGAAACTAAAAGATATAAAAATCGTTGAATCGAAGAAAGAGCTGGAGGCTCTTCCGGAAGGGAAACTGTTAATCAATACCATCAATGCGCACTCCTATAATACGGCTCTGAAGGATACGTTCTTTGCCGAAGCGCTGATGAAAGGGGATGCACTGATTCCCGACGGAGCAAGTATCGTGATGGCTTGCCGGAAACTGAAAGCAAAAAGCCAGCCGACAGAACGTATTGCCGGATGGGACTTGTTTACCATGGAGATGGAACGGCTGAACCAGAAGGGAGGTACCTGCTTCTTCATGGGAAGCAGCGAAAAAGTGCTGAATCTGATTCGGGAAAAAGCAAAAACGGTCTACCCCAACATCCGGATTGAAACGTACTCCCCACCCTACAAGCCGGAATTCTCGGAGAAAGAGAACCGGGCAATCATCGAAGCCATCAACCGGGCTAATCCGGACTTGTTGTGGATTGGCATGACGGCTCCCAAACAGGAGAAGTGGGCATACCGCCATTGGAATGAACTGGACATTCACTGTCATTGCGGCACCATCGGTGCGGTGTTCGACTTTTTTGCCGGCACCATGGAACGGGCTCCTCTGTGGTGGCAGGAACATAGTCTGGAATGGTTGTACAGACTGCTGAAAGAACCGAAACGAATGTGGCGCCGATACATTATCGGAAACACGTTGTTTATCTGGAATATCTTTAGAGAAATGTGACTAGCAAATCAGGGGTTGAAACACTAATAAAAAACATAGCGCATGAAAACAAAATATGACGCCTATAACAGTTGGGTAAGCTTTTTTATCGTTACTTGTGAAACGCTTATTACGGGAGGATTGTTCTATCTGTTGTTTCTCACTACGGAAGATACGCCATGGCACAAGATTCTGCAGGCACCGCACCTGCAGGTCATACTGACAGTAATGCTTTGCTACTTCGTATCGGCCATGCAAGCTGGCGTGGTACTTTACCGGCGTAAGGTATATGCCTACCAGATTCTGGGTAAGGTATTGAGAAGTACAATCTGCTTCGGAATATTATCAGGGGTAGTGTTGGAGCTGGGACGATTCATGGATGCCTGGTCGTATTTCTACCTGACTTTTTTAGGGCTGCTGTTTATTTCGCTGTCTGTATTCCGTATCCTCATGCGATGGGGGTTGAAAAGATACCGTTCGAAAGGTGGTAACCTGCGCTATGTGGTGCTGGTGGGTAGTTCGGAAAACAACCGCGAACTGTATTATGAACTGACGACTCAGGACTGGACCGGATTCAGGGTAAAAGGGTATTTCGACTTTGAGCCGAACCCGAAGTTTCCACAGGAATGTCCGTACCTGGGAAAGCCCCAGGACGTGAAAGAATACCTGGAAAAGAACGGAAATACGCATTACCTGTTCTGCTGTCTGCCTTCGAAGGAACATGTCATTATCCGTTCGCTGATTAATTACTGCGAGAACCACCTGGTGCATTTCTACAGTGTGCCAAACATTTACAACTATCTGCAGAACCGGGTATATTTCAATATGATAGGAAACGTACCTTTCCTGAGCCTACGACCAGACCCGCTGAGCCGGACGGGCAACAAGATGATGAAACGGGCGTTCGACATTGTGTTCTCACTGCTGTTTCTGTGTACGCTCTTCCCGATTATCCTGCTCATTGTGACCATTATCACCAAGCTGACGATGCCGGGACCAGTATTCTTCAAACAAAAACGAAACGGGCTGAACGACAAGGAGTTCTACTGCTATAAGTTCCGGAGCATGAGGGTGAACACACAGGCCGACTCGCTGCAGGCTACCAAGGATGACCCGCGCAAGACACGCTGGGGAAACATCATGCGAAAAACAAGCATCGACGAACTGCCGCAGTTTATCAATGTGCTGCTGGGCGACATGAGCGTGGTAGGTCCCCGACCGCACATGCTGAAACACACGGAGGAATATTCGAAACTGATTAACAAGTATATGGTGAGACACTTCGTGAAGCCGGGTATCACGGGCTGGAGCCAGGTGACGGGCTATCGCGGAGAAACCAAGGAGCTGAAGGATATGGAAGGACGTATCCGTGGAGATATATGGTATATCGAACACTGGAGCTTCGGCCTGGACTTGTTTATCATCTATAAAACAGTGGCAAACGCCATACATGGAGAGAAAAACGCATACTAGAACTTAACGATAACCTATTTTTATAACAAAGTTTTATGAATCATTTTTTAAGGCGGGGTATCTGCCTGGGAGCATGGGTGGCCGGTTGCAGCATGGCTCATGCACAGCTGGCTGCGGTGAAAACGAACGCGCTGCTGTGGGGGAACCTGACGCCGAACATTTCAATGGAGCTGGTGACAGCTTCCAAATTCAGTCTGGAAGGGACTGTGTTTTACGGACTAAACAAGACGCCGCTGGATGCCCAGCTGAAAGGGGCACAGGCGGAGTTCAGGTATTGGATTTCTGGAAGACCGATGGCGCGTTCATTCATCGGACTATCTGTAAGCGGCTTAAGGTATACGGTGGTGCACAAGGGGAAAGCGCACCAGGGAGAAGCTGCAGGACCGGGACTGACATACGGCTATGCCTGGCCGCTGAGCAAACGGTTCAACCTGGAATTCTCGGCCGGAGTGGGTGCCCTGTGGTACAGGGAGAAGAAATATCCGGAGGGTACATACCTGAAAAAAGAAGAGTATAATGCAAACGGAGTGAAGTGTGTGCCGACAGAAATAGCGGTGTCATGCTGCTATTTATTCTAAGAAGCTGAAGCGTATGAATAGGAAAAGAATAAGCCGCATCGGGAAATATGTACTGGTTACGATGCTGCTGACTGCTGTCCCCGCAAGCGGATGGGCGCAGCGAATGATCAAGGTGAGCGGCACGGTTTACAACATTGCGGACAAGAAAAAGAAGGTTCCGTTCTCGGGAAGCGTGGTCTATGTATATAGCTGCAAGACAGTGGCGGCCGCAAAGGACCTGAAGAACAGTCTGGACAAGGATAATACCAATTTCGCACTGTTCATGAACGAAGATGAAAGGGCGGAAACGGATGCCAACGGGTATTACGAGATTCTGGTGCCGGACAACGGGGCACTGGTGTTCAAAGCCGGCCTGAACAAGGCCATTCTGGAAAAGGTGAGCAACCGCATGAAAATAGACGTAGAAGTGGATGACGGTATCTATCTGAAGGAGGTAGTGGTAACGGGAGAACTGAAGCAGATTCAGCCGGAACCGAAGGCCAGCCGACTGATAGGTAACCGTTTTTATCCTTATAATACGTTCCTGGTTCCGCATGGAGAGGGTAACAAGTATTCGCGCCTGATTGTGCAGCCGTATGTGCTAAACTGTGCGACCAACGACACGGTGGCTTTCCTGAGGCCGCTGGTATACGACGGCAAAGAATATCACCTGACCCAGACCCGACGAATGGGGTACGACCTGAAAAGGGATGCTCTGGAGCCTTATATCCAATCACGGCCACTGGTGAATGAGCGGATGGTGATTGAATGGCAAGACACGGTGACGGTGCCCGACCCGAACGTGAATTACAGTTGCTATGCGGATTTCTGTATAGAGGACTACAACAATGTTCCGTTCAGAAAGACGTATCAGATTAATACATGCGAGAACAAGCGCCCCCTGAAATTCCTGCAATATGACCTGATAGCCCTGGATATGGATTTCCAGAAATATCCGGAGAAGGCACAGGTGGAGAAGTTTGACACGGAGGACCAGGTGGAGCTCAGCTTTGAAATCAACTCGGACCGGCTGACGGACGACCCGAAGAACCAGGAGAGTCTGGCCGGAATACGGAAAAAACTGAACCTGATTCTGAACGAGCCCGGCGCCATGCTGAAAGAGTTTCACGTCATCGGCAAGGCATCGCCGGAAGGATATTACCAGCAAAACCTGCAGCTGGCCCAGAAACGTATGCAACGGATTCAGCAGGAGGTTATCGGGGTACTCCCCCATGCGGTAGCCGAACGCGTGTATCAGAACCCGCAGGCGGAAGTGGCTTCATGGAACGAGGTGGCCGAACTGCTGGAGAAGGACAGCCTGATGGAAACGGCCGGTTTCATCAGAAAGGTTGTAAGAGAACTGCCCGACCAGATGAACCGGCAGGGACAGCGAATCAAGGCCTCCAAGGACTACCGTACGGTGATTGTGCCTTACCTGGAGCAGCTGAGACAAGTGAAGTACCTGTGCCGTTATGACATCTACCGGGAACCGACCGACAAGGAGGTGATGGCGGCTTACCGGAGAAAAGGACTGAACGGGATGTACACCCGGTATGAATACTGGAAGCTGCTGCAACTGCTGAAGGACAGTCAGGAAAAGGAGGCGGTGGCACGCAAGGCGTACGAGGAATCGCTGAGCATGAAGCGTCCATGGGTGCTGGCCGGAAACACGCTGGCCAAGCTGTACTTGGAAAAGGATGTGACCGACACGCGGATACTGGAACCGCTGATAGACCGTACCATCTTTACCGTGAACTATGAAAGGAAAAACATGGATACGGGAAGAACGGAGATTATCAACCCGATTGAGGTGGTGGTGAACCAGCTGTGCATGTACATCAAAGCGGGCGACTTTGAGAATGCCAGTGTCATGGCCAAGCTGATTCCGGCGGATTACAAGGAATTTGACCTGGTGAAGGCATACGCATGGGCCATGGGCGGCTATTTCCAGGGAGGGAATACGCCTGAAGAGACGCAGCGAGCCGCAGAGACCTTCCGCACCATCTGCCAGTCGTCCGTACAGAACGAGGCGGTGATGAACCTGGCACTGGAAACGCCGCAGGGAAACGCACAGGCGGAAAAGGTGCTGGAACAGATGGCGGACGAGAGTCCGGTGAAATGGTACCTGAAGGCGGTGACGGAAGCCAGAAAGGGAGACGTAGGACTGACGGAAGCGGCTCTGTATCTGGTGAGATGTTTCAACTTGGACCAGAAGATGATTGTCACTGCCCAGAACGACGGTGAATTCACGAAAGAGATTGTGGAAACGGCGTTGGAGATGTATAAGAATCAGTAATCATGAAAATAAACAGAAAGACTTTATATATAGCTGCCCTCGGCTATTTGTGGATGGGCGGAACGGAAACCATCCTCGCACAGGATGCCACAGCCGATTCGGTAAAAACCGGCTTTTTCAACGCGATGGATTATGTGAGACAGAAAAGGTATATCCCTGCCGGAAGGGTGATTGACCCCAAGGCCAGGGGATGGAATTCTTCCTTGTCGATTTATGCTGGTGCCGGAAAACTGGGAGGCGGAGCGGCAGGCCCCTACTCCAAAGAATTCGGTATCGCCTTCACAAAGGATGTGACCTCGTTCAACAGTTACCGTCTGGCCGTAGAAGGGGCGGTGAACGAACAGATTGGAAGAGGCGGCGTGGAAATAGCGCACATGTTCCGGATACTGGATTACCTGAGAGGCTACAAGGACGACCTGCGATGGGACCTGGAAACGGTACTGGGTATCGGCATCTACGGGACGAAAAACAAGGTTTCAAAGGAACGTTTCGTAGCTGGAGGCATACACGGCGGACTGCACGTGAACTACCATCTGCACAACCACCTGGACCTGTTTCTGGAACCGAGGGTGAATCTTTTTACCGACGGCATCAACGGACTGGAGTCGCAGAAGAGATATGACATCGGTGCCCAGGCGATGGCCGGACTGACTTACCGGTTTACCGGACTGAACAAGACTTCCGGTCCTTCGGCCAACTCCGGCGCACTGGACAACCTGTTCTACGAAATTTATGCGGGTATTCAGGGAGATTATTCTGCCAGAATACGAAAGGCACCGATAATGAACGGGGTACTGGAACCCGTAGGTCCGGTAATGGGTATCAGCATGGGAAAATGGTTCCTGCCTTTCGGGATAAGGGGAACTTTATTTGCCGGAGTGCATAATACCCTCTCCGAGAAGGGCACTGAAAAGATAAAAGAAGGCTACGGAGGCGTGCGACTGGAGGCTATGGTCAACCTGAACCGTCTGTTCGACGACCGGGTGACTGACCCCCGACTGGAAGTAAACCTGATGGGAGGTGCGGAAGCCGGATTCGTGGCACACCGGGGAGCGACTTACGCCCGCAAAGTCAGACCTTTCACCGGACCGACACTCGGAGGACAGCTGGTGTATGCCGTAAACGACCACATCGGCGTATTCGGGCAGGCACGCTGGAGCAAGAACAGCTATACGCAAAATTTCTTGCACGGAACGAGCAGCAAACGCCGCATGCAGAACCTGAGCATAGAAATGGGGGTGCAGTACAGAAGACGCGAAGAATGTATTACCCGTCACCAATACCTGTTTGAACCCTATAACTTTGTATCGGTCGGCATGGGAGCAAATTACCCGATGCGTACCGGAGACCAGCAGCTGAAGGCCATGATGAAGCACCTGGGACAACAATTCTATGTGGGGTATGGAAGAAGATGGAGCAAATACTCATCGGTTAGAGGATACATCGAAATGGCGCATTATCCTTACAGTGTGAGCAAGCATGTATATCCCTTTACCCTCGGAGCGGACTACCTGGTAGACCTGAGCACCCTGGCCGCAGCGTATAACCCGGAAAGAATCTTTACGGTGGAAGGCCTGGCGGGTATTTTATACACGCACCACGGAACGGCACAAAAGGACTATTTCGGCGTACAGGCCGGACTGAAGGAAACCGTGCGGATAAATGACCAATGGGGTGTCTTTGCGGAAGAAATCCTCAGGGCCTACAAGGGTGCCATCATCCCGGGGGCCAGAATCTTGACGGAAAAAGAAATTTCACTCCTTCCGTATGCGAATTTAGGCGTAAGCCTATACTTTTAGGCAGTTTTTCTACTAAACCTCACACATTCTGATATATATCTTATCATTTCTTACCAAGGTTTGAAAATATTGTATTATCTTTGAAGCAGAATTATTAATTACATGAATATGAATAGTAGAATTTACATTCTGGCTATTGCACTGATGACAGGTGTAGGTGCAATGGCGCAAAACACGCAGCAAAACAGCAACGTAGAAAAGATTGAAAAATACACTGTACAGACCAACTTGTTTGGCGACAACTTGTTTGTAGGAGCCAACATCGGTGCGCAGATGTATGTAGGCGACTACATTTCAAAAGGAAAAGCCGGCAAACTGATTACTCCGACATTCGAAATCAATGTAGGAAAATGGTTTACTCCAGTTATCGGACTGAGAGCGGGATTCGGCGGCTACCAGGCTAAAGGTTACTCAGTTAAAGATGCTGGTTTTGCCTACAAACGCGTAGACACCAACGTGTATCGCACCAAATGGGGAATCCTGCACTTGCACGGTGACGTAATGCTGAACTTCACCAACCTGTTCTGCGGCTACCGTGAAGACAGATTGTACAATGCAATTCCTTACGTGAGCATCGGTTACCTGCGCGGTATCGACAATAACGAAAACGAATTGTCAGGAGGTATCGGATTCATCAACCGTTTCCGTTTGAACAAGGCTTGGGACTTGAACTTGGAATTGAAAGGAAACATCAACAACGACGTGATGGACGGTATCCGTGGCGGAAAGAATATGGAAGGTTCTGCAGCCATCATGGTAGGTGCAACTTACCGCTTCAACCGCAGAGACTGGACTAAGGGTACCGGTATCTCGGCTGCTGAAATGCAGGCTGTACAGAATCAGCTTAAGAGCATGAACGAAGAAAATGCCAGCTTGAGAAACCGCGTAAATGCACTGGAAGAAGAAAAACGTAACCAGCCGGTTGTAACTGAAACCAAGGCTAGCAACAAGCTGCCGGATGCAACTGAATATGTAGCGTTCTTCGACATCAACAAGGCTTACCTGAGCGAAAAAGAAGCAGTGAACCTGGAAGCTTATGCAAACCTGATCAAGAAGTATCCTGAAAACAAATTCATCATCACAGGATATGCTGACAAGCAGACTGGTTCGGCTGAATTCAACGAACGCCTGAGCAAGCTGAGAGCAGAAGCTGTATACAACACACTGGTAGATAAATATGGTGTAGACAAGGATCAGCTGACAATGGAATACAAAGGTGGTGTTGACACTATGTTCCGCGAAAATCCGCGTCTGAGCCGCGCCGCTATCATCCGCATGGCAAAATAAAAAAAACACTAAAATCATAGGAAATCGCTGCACCTCCTTGAAAAAGGAGATGCGGCGATTTCTTTTTTTCATTCTTTCTCTTACATTTGCAAACTAACCTTTTTTACGTAACTTTTTAAACGAATTTAGATATGATCATAGCTGTTGACTTTGACGGTACTATTGTGGAACACCGCTATCCGGAAATCGGACGGGAAAAGCCTTTTGCCTTTGACACACTGAAAATGCTGCAAAAAGAGGGGCATCGGCTGATTTTGTGGACTGTAAGAGAGGACAAGCTGCTGGAAGAGGCCGTGGATTTCTGCCGACAGCATGGAGTGGAATTTTATGCGGTCAATACGAACTATCCGGAGGAACAGGAGGCGCATCAGCATTTCTCGCGGAAGCTGAAGGCGGATGTGTTCATTGACGACCGCAATCTGGGGGGAATGCTCGACTGGGGAAGCATTTACCGCATCATACATTACCGCCTGAAAATTGCGGATCTGGTGGCCGAAACGCTGGATGAAAGGCTGGAAGAGGGCATCGAACGCCGGAAACAAGAGAAGAAGAAAAGACAGGGCTTGTTTGGCAAGCTGTTCGGATGAGACACATCCGGAGAAGATACGAAAGAAGCTGTTTCACACACGGAGCATTCCGACAGTGAAACAGCTTCTTTTATTGTATCCCTTTTGGGGAGAATTATTCTACGTAGAGCACCAGTCCCTTAAGGTATTCACCTTCCGGATGGTAGATGTTGACCGGATGGTCGCCCGGCTGGGTGAGCTGGTGAAGAATGCGCACGCTGCGTCCGCTCTGTGCAGCTGCGGTAAACACGGCGTTACGGAAGTCCTGCTTGTTCACCACCTGCGAACAGGAGAAGGTAAAGAGGATGCCGCCCGGACGTATCTTTTCGAAGGCCTTGGCATTGAGCTTGGTGTAACCGCGAAGGGCATTGCGCAGGGCATCGCGGTGCTTGGCAAAGGCCGGCGGGTCGAGGATAATCAGGTCGTACTGGTCGCCCATGCGGTCGAGGAACTTGAAGGCATCTTCCGCAAAGGCCTGGTGACGGGTATCGCCGGGGAAGTTGAGGGATACGTTCTCGTTGGTCAGGTCGATGGCCTTGGCAGAGCTGTCTACCGAGTGAACGAGGTTGGCTCCTCCCCTCATGGCATAGAACGAGAAGCCACCGGTGTAGCAAAACATATTGAGCACGTTACGGCCCTTGGCATAGCGTTCCAGCAGGGCACGGTTCTCACGCTGGTCGACGAAGAAACCGGTCTTCTGTCCCTTGAGCCAGTCTACGTGGAACTTCAGTCCGTTCTCCATGGCCACGTTCTCCGGACTTCCGCCTTTGAGGAAGCCGTTCTCAGTAGCCAGTAGGTCGGCCTTGAAGGGCAGTGTGGTTTCTGATTTATAATAGATGTGCTGGATGACGTCGCCCATCACTTCTTCGAGGGCTTCGGCCACTGCCATACGGTCGAGGTGCATGCCGGCAGAGTGTGCCTGCATGACGGCGGTATGGTCGTACACGTCGATAATCAGTCCGGGCAGGTTATCGCCCTCGCCGTGTACCAGACGGTAGGTGTTGTTCTGAGGATTGCCCAACACGCCCAAGGCACAGCGGAGGTCTTTGGCCACCTGCAGGCGGCGTACCCAGAACGCGTGGTCGATGGGTTCCTGACGGAAGGACAGCACACGCACGGCGATGCTGCCAATCTGGAAATGTCCGCAGGCAATGAATTCTGTCTTGGAGGTGTAGACATCTACTACTTCACCTTCTTCCGGCTCTCCTTCCACGCGGGCGATGGCTCCGGAAAAAACCCAGGGATGGAAACGCTTGAGCGATTCTTCCTTTCCGGGTTTGAGAAATACTTTCTTATAGCTCATTTGTATGGTTTAAGTGATTAATCTTCGAGGGGTTGCGGGAGAACTTCCGTGCGTATCACGCGGTACTTGCCCGAAAGGCGAAGCTCTTCCAGGTACTGGTAGATGCGTACGCAGGCCCAGGCATCGGTGGCGGCATAGAGCTGCTGTGCCTCGGTCAGGGTGTCGGCCTCCCAGTTGGACAGGCGCTGGCTCTTGGAAATCTTTTCCTGAAAAAGGAGGGCATAGATTTTCTGCAGGCTCTTTTCTTCGATGCCGAAAGAGGCCACGTAGTCCTGCAGCTCCACCCAGTTGCCCATGCGCGGGTCTTTCTGATTGCGGCGGCGCAGCATGGCGAAATCATCTTTCAGCGACAGGCCGATTTTGAGCACATCGTTCTGAAGGAACTCTTCCAGGAAATCCGGCAGTCCGAGGTGGTTCAGGCGGAACAGGAAGCAGGTGTCGTAAGTAGAGACCTGCAAGAGGGCCACCTTGTTGACGGCTCCCTTCCGGAACGAAGGGCGTGTTTCGGTGTCCACCCCCACCAGTACATGGGTATTGAGGTAATCGATGGCCTTGCGGGCCTCGGCCTCGGTGTAAATCACGAAGATGCGACCGGGGAAAGAGACCTTGGGTAACTCCGCAACGATTTTCTTATCTATTTTACTCTGTAGTTCTACCATTCAGTTTACGGGTTTAGGGTTATTCGTCGTCGCCCATGTCAAGGCCTTCGTAGAGTTCTTCTTCGGTGCAGTTGTCTTCGTAGAGTGCGGAATCTTCCTCTTCCTGACTGCTGTGCGAAAGCTGGCGGTACTTCACGTCGTGAAGGGCACGCATCACATTGACCAGGCGCTGTCCCCAGAACTCGGCAAAGAGTTCACGGCAGATGGCTAAGGAATCGTTCATGGTGTGCTCCAGGCCCAACTGGAACACGCAGATGAAATCCTTGATGGGCTGGTAAATGTCGGCCAGGCTTTCGGAGATGTTCTGATGAATGGGGGTATCACTATAGGCCATGTCATCAAGGAACACTTCGAGGTAGTCATCGTATTCGCCCAAGAGAGAGGCGATGGAGCCGCGAAGCACTTCGTAATCGGTCTCGGTCACGAAGGTTTCCGGGTCGGCATCTTCCATCCGCTCGCAAGCAGGAAGCAACGAAGCCTTCAGGTATAAAAGGGGAAGGAGTTTCAGGGACTTGTCGACGAAATCCCGACAGCGCATATCGGAAACACGTTCCATAAATCCACAGAACTCGGCAGCCACTGTCACGAACTCGACTGCGTTTTTATCGAATATTACTTGAGAGTTTTTTTCTTCCATATTCATGCTTATTGACGTGCAAAGGTACAAAAAAAATTTCTCAGTTTTAGTTTTATTCGTACATTTGCATGTATGTTTAGTTAATTCGAATCATCATGCAAACCAAAAAAACAGATACAAGCAAAAGTGAAAAAGCGGCTGCCATGGCCGGAAAAACATGGACTATCCTGAAAAGTGAGACTACCGCGTTCGTCATCGGACTGCTCTGCGTCATCTTCGGCGTGTACTTGCTGCTGGCTTTCAGCTCGTTCTTCTTTACGGGAGGAAACGACCAGAGCATTCTGTCGCATCCCAACCCGTCGGAGCTGCTGGAAACGGGCAACCGCATACAGAACTATGCCGGAGCACGGGGAGCACAGCTGGCGCAATTCCTGATTAACGACTGCTTCGGGTTTTCGGCTTACTGTATCATTATCTTCTTAGTGGTGGCCGGCATGAAGCTGATGAAGGCGTACGAGTTCCGCATCCGTTACTGGTTCTTAGGCTGTGCCACGGTGATGGTGTGGCTCTCTGTAACCTTAGGATTTGCATTCGGAGGACTGTTGGAAGATTCTTATATTTATCCGGGAGGACTGCATGGCTACAACGTGAGCCTGTGGATTCGCTCGCAAATCGGTGCGCCGGGATTGATTCTGGTACTGCTAGCTACGGCCATATTGTTCGGCGTGGCACTGACCCGACAGACCATGGGCGTGGTGAGAAAGGCGCTGCATCCGCAAAAGGGCAATAACGCGGCCATGACAGAGGAGGTAACTCCCCAGCCGGAACCGACCTACCGAAAGCCGGTAGTGGACGAACCGGAAGTGACCGCCGCGGAGGATGAATCGGAGAAGAAGGAAAAGAAAGAAAGTTTCTGGAAGAGCTGGACGCACCGGAAACCGAAACAGAAAAAAGAGGAGGAAGAGACTCCGCAGGAAGAACCGGAGAAAGCGGCTGAACCTGTCAAGGAGGAACCGGAGAAGGTGATTGTGAAAGAGGAACCGGCACCGGAGCGCGTCATCGACCTGCCCATTGATACCGAGGAAGAGGATGAGAAGAAGCACCCTTTTGAGGTGAAGCCGGCCCTGGAGGAAGACTTCGACAAGGAAGAAGAGGAGCCGGCATTTGAGGTCAGCAACGATACCAAGGAAGAGGATCAGGCTTACCGGGGAGACGTGTCGCAGCCGTACAACCCGCGCCTGGACCTGGAGTTTTACCGCTTCCCTACCCTCGACTTGCTGAATACGTATCAGAACGACGATCCGGACATCGACATGGAAGAACAGAATGCCAACAAGAACCGCATCATCAAGGTGCTGCGCAGCTTCGGCATTGAAATCAGTTCCATCAAGGCCAGTGTGGGTCCGACCATTACCTTATATGAGATTACGCCGGCGGAAGGGGTACGTATCTCGAAAATCCGTAACCTGGAGGACGACATCGCCCTGAGTCTTTCGGCACTGGGTATCCGTATCATCGCACCGATTCCGGGCAAGGGTACCATCGGTATCGAGGTGCCGAACGCGAACCCACACATCGTGCCCATGAGTTCCATCCTGACCAGCAAGAAGTTCCAGGAAACGACCTTCGACTTGCCGGTGGCACTCGGAAAGACCATTACCAACGAGGTGTTCATGGTGGATCTGGCCAAGGCGCCCCACATGCTGGTGGCCGGTGCGACAGGTCAAGGTAAGTCTGTGGGACTGAATGCCATCGTGACTTCCCTGCTCTACAAGAAGCACCCCAGTGAACTGAAGTTCGTCATCATCGACCCGAAGAAGGTGGAATTTGCCATCTATGCGCCGATTGAGCGCCACTTCCTGGCCAAGTTGCCCGACGGAGAGGATGCCATCATCACCGACGTGACGAAGGTGGTGCAGACCCTGAACTCGCTGTGTGTGGAAATGGACAACCGTTACAAGCTCTTGCAGAACGCGGGATGCCGTAACATCAAGGAATATAACGCGAAGTTTATCAACCGCCAGCTGAATCCGGAGAACGGTCACCGCTTCCTGCCTTACATCGTCATCATCATTGATGAGTTCGGCGACCTGATTATGACAGCCGGCAAGGAGGTAGAACTGCCTATCTGCCGTATCGCCCAGCTGGCCCGTGCGGTGGGTATCCATGCCATCATCGCTACCCAGCGTCCGACCACGAACATCATTACGGGTACCATCAAGGCCAACTTCCCGGCGCGTGTGGCTTTCCGTGTGGCTTCCATGATGGACTCACGTACCATTTTGGACCGTCCGGGTGCACAGCAGCTCATCGGTAAGGGTGACATGCTGTACCTGCAAGGAAACGACCCCGTGCGCGTGCAGTGTGCGTTTGTCGATACGCCGGAAGTGGAACGCATCGCAGAATTCATCGGCAAGCAACAGGGCTATCCTACAGCCTTCATGCTGCCGGAATACGTGGATGAGAATGCAGAGCCCAGCAGTGCTGCCGACGTGGACATGAACCGTCTGGACCCGCTCTTTGAAGAAGCGGCCCGTCTGGTCATCTACCACCAGCAGGGTTCTACTTCGCTGATTCAGCGTAAATTCTCCATCGGCTACAACCGTGCGGGACGCATCATGGACCAGCTGGAAAAGGCGGGCATCGTAGGTCCGGCCAACGGTAGCAAGGCGCGCGATGTGCTTTGTCTGGATGAAAACGATTTACAAATGAGAATGAGCAGCCTGAAGGATTAAACGGGCTGCCCTCTAACCCCTAAAAATGATTGTGACAGGTATGAAAAAAATTTTTCTTCTCGTCCTGCTGATGGGAGTCGCCTTGTGTCAGGCTGTGGCTCAACAGGACGCAAAAGCTGAAAGCATATTAAGCAAGATGGCGGACAGCTACCGGAAAGCCGACGGCATCAGTCTGACTTTTGGAGGTACACAACAAGGAAAGCTGTTCCTGAAAGGCAACAAGTTCTGTCTGGAGAGCGGAGGCATCAAGACCTGGTTCGACGGAAAGACACAGTGGAGCTACGTGGAACAGAATGAAGAGGTGAACGTGTCATCCCCCACCCCGGAGGAGATACAGAGCGTCAACCCGTATGCGCTGCTGACAGCCTACAAGAAGGGCTTCAACTACCGCTACGTGGGCGAAAAGACCCGTCAGGGAAAGCGGGGACATGAAATCATCCTGACCCCGAAGGCCTCGCAGGACATTAAAAGCATCACACTGAACGTGAAGGAAAACAGTTCGCCCGTGTACATTGCCATCCAGCTGCAGAACGGAGAGAAACAAGAGTTTCAGATTTCGTCGTACCGCACGGGAGTGAACCTGCCCGACGCGGTGTTCCGTTTCGACAAGAGCAAGTATCCGGGAGCGGAAATCATTGATTTACGATGACATCATCCGATGTATCGAGAATAGAACTTTGAGCCAAGTAAGAGGGGGTTTCGGCATAGATATACATGACGCTGCCCCCTTTTATTGCATCTATAATGGGGCGCGACACGGAAGTGGGCAGTGCCGGACATCCGAAGCTCCGTCCCAACCGTCCGCCACGACTGGCCACGGATGGGTCTGCATAGGAGGCCCCGTGCACCACAATGGCACGTTCGCGGGCCCGGTCGTTAATCCCTTTCTCCAGTCCGTCAAGAATGAGCGAATACCCGTTTCGTCCCTGATAGGTGGAAGCCGTCAGGTAAAAGCCCAATGAACTCTTGTAAGAGCCGTATTCATTGGAAAAAGAGGTAGCATAGTTTCCACCGCTGTTCTTGCCGTGCGATACTACTGAGGAATACAGCATCCGGCGGTGCTTCATGTCGAACACGTACAGGCGCTTTTCCGTGGAAGGCTTGGAAAAGTCAATCAGGGTCAGCACGTCGCGCTTGCGGTTCTTGATGCGGTTATACCCCGTCACCGCCTGCTTGAAGGCCCGCCAGTTGACCACTCCCTCCAGTTGCATGGAGTGGTAGAGTGACACGACCTCATCGGCCGCCTTGACCGCTGCTACAGGGGATTCAGTAGGAACAGACTCTCCTTCCGCCGTGAAATACGCACAGGGGAAAGACAGGAACATGGCAGAAAGAAAAAATTTGATGATATGATTTTGCATGACTTTTTACGACCTGAAAAATATTCGGCCGCAAAGTTACGGATTTTCTGCCCTTCTTCTTCCGTAAAGAGAGTTAATTTTATAGAAATCACTCGATTACAATCACCAGTGACCGTTCCGTCGGTGCCCAGTCGTACACAAACTTGGCATGCGAGGTGGCATTGCGCACACACATGTGCGAACGGGGCGTGGTGCCCAACGACCAGCTGTATTCAATCATCGCCGTGCGAGGCACGTTGACCGGCACCCCGTGAATGTAGGCCCCGTTAGTGAAGCGGCTAGCATACGGTGCATAGCCTCCGGTGGCCGCAGAACCGTCTTTCAGGAACACCATACGCGACTTTTTCTGCTGCACCACAAACATGCCGAGCGGCGTTTCCTGCGCATACGGCGGACGGTGCATGCCCGTAGTGGCCGGATTCATGCTGCGGATGGCCCAGGTACCTTCTTCCAGACGTTCCAGGGTGGCAATGTTCTGGTCGCCCCGGTCCACCACGACCACGTGGTTAAACTGCGTGCTGTCGGACAAGAGTTTGACGTAGCGGCGCGGCACCCACCATTCTCCCTCGATGGAGACCGGTGACACGCGATAGAAGCTGCCCGTCTCGCCCAGGAAAGACACCAGCGCCCCGTCGCGTCCGTAGCGTTCAGGCACCAGCGTATCCGAAGGAAGATACAGCGGCACCGACTGATAGCGTTCCACTCCCAGCGTATCGGCAATGCGCCGGTACACATTCTGCGTGTATTTCCGCACCAGCGGAGCTTCACGGTTCACATTCTTGTAATTCTGGAATATCGCCCAGCGGTTGGCATCGTACTGAAGATTCTCGATAAAGGCCAGGCATTTGCGTATGGCATCCCATTTGAATGAACGGACGGTGTCCTGATACGGATACTCATCCTTCAAGGTGTATTTGTCAAAAAGAAGTTCCTTCGCCAAGGTGATGTCGGCAGCGGTCAGCGGTTTACGCTCAAACGGCAGAATCTCTTCCACCTCCATGCTGTCGGGAGATGCCGTCTCCGACACGATGGGTTGCGACATCGGTTGTTCCACCCCACGGCCTGCTTCCTCCCGGCAACCGCAAAGGAGACACAAGAAGCATATTAAGCCTGTCAGTCGTTTCATAATGAAGGGTTATAAGGTTGGAACAAAGATAATAATTTTTGCTAAAAAACCGCAGGAAAATGCAAAAAAATCAGCGACTTTCTGTAAAGAAAGCACGACTTCCGGCACTTTCTCCAATTACTCGTCCAGGATACGGGCCGTCTCCACTTTTTCCAGTCGCGCACGCAGCTTTCCCATCATCGACTTGCGGATGCGCAGACGCATCAGGCAGTCCATGTCGTACGACTGTTCCAGTATCTCGGGCGACTCTTCCTTGACGATGCGCATGATGTCGTTCATGAAGGGATATTCGAACGCCACGGCCACGTCTTCGTCCACCGTCTTCTCGATGACCGGGGCTTCATCCAGTGCCAGCGAAGCCGCCATGCGGTAGGCCACAATCAGACCGCTCGTCCCCAGCTTGATACCGCCGAAATAACGCACCACGATGACCAGCACATCGGTCAGCTCGCGCGAGTTAATCTGCCCGAGGATGGGCTTTCCGGCCGTGCCCGAAGGCTCTCCGTTGTCGTTGGCCCGGAAATCCTTCCGTTCCGCACCCAACATATAGGCATAACACACGTGGCGGGCATCGTAATATTTCTTCTGGTACTCTTCCAGAAGGGACTTCACTTCGGAGAGCGTACGCACCGGCAGCGCAATGGCAATGAACTTGCTGCGCTTCTCGGTATAGATGGCTTCCGCGCTTTCCTGAATGGTCTTATAGGTATCTTCTTGCATCGTTTTTCTTCTTTCAGGTGGCAAATTTAATGATTTTTCTCGCATTTTTAAAACCGGAAAGCGTATCTTTGCTCCTGCATTAATCCCTTAAGAAACTAATGGCATGAAAAAATTACAAAAACTAACCTACTGTATGGGACTGGTTGCCGTGGCTGCACCTCATGCACAAGCTGCAACGCCCGATTCTGAAAAACCCAACATCTTGTTCATTCTCTGCGACGACATGGGATACGGCGACCTGGGATGCTACGGTCAGCCTTTCATCCAGACGCCCTGCATCGACCAGATGGCACAGGAGGGCATGCGATTTACGCAGGCATACGCCGGAAGCCCCGTCAGTGCCCCGTCGCGCGCCACCATCATGACCGGACAACACAGCGGACACGGACACGTGAGAGGCAACAAGGAATACTGGCTCGGCGAGGTGTGGTACGGACAGAACAAGGAATATGCCGTGACCGGACAGGAGCCGTATGACCCGCAGCACATCATCCTGCCGGAAATCATGAAGAAGAACGGCTATACCACCGGCATGTTCGGCAAATGGGCCGGCGGCTACGAGGGCTCGACCTCTACTCCCGACAAGCGGGGTGTGGACGAATACTTCGGCTACATGTGCCAGTTTCAGGCGCACCTCTACTACCCGAACTTCCTGAACTCCTACAGTCGTGCCGCAGGCGATACGGCCGTCAGCCGTGTGGTTCTGGAAGACAACATCCGCTACCCGATGAGCGGCGACGACTATTTCAAGCGTACGCAGTATTCGGCCGACCTGATTCACCAGAAGGCACTGGAATGGCTCGACAAGCAGGACGGCAAACAGCCTTTCTACGGTTTCCTGACGTACACCCTGCCGCATGCCGAACTGGTACAGCCCAACGACTCTATCCTGAAGAAATACAAGAAACAGTTCTTTCATGACAAGACCTGGGGCGGAGATGCAGGTTCCCGCTACAACGAGAGCGTGCACACACATGCCCAGTTTGCCGGCATGATCAGCCGACTGGATGCCTACGTGGGCGAAATCCTGGCCAAGCTGAAAGAAAAAGGACTCGACGAGAATACCATCGTCATCTTCAGCAGTGACAACGGTCCTCACGAAGAAGGCGGTGCCGACCCGACTTTCTTCGGACGCGACGGTAAGTTGCGCGGCCTGAAGCGCCAGTGCTACGAAGGAGGTATCCGCATCCCGTTCATCGTGCGCTGGCCGGGAAAGGTGAAAGCCGGTGAGGTGAACGACCATCAGCTGGCTTTCTACGATATCATGCCTACCTTCTGCGAACTGGTGGGCGACAAGCGCTTCCCCAAGAAGTACCTGAACAAGAAACTGGAAGGTGACTGTTTCGACGGTATCTCTTTCGCTCCTACCCTGTTAGGCAACGACGAGGCACAGAAGGCACACGACTTCCTCTACTGGGAGTTCCACGAAACCGACCAGATTGGTCTCCGCATGGGCGACTGGAAGATGGTGGTAAAGAAGGGGGTTCCTCACCTCTACAATCTGGCAGAAGACATCCACGAAGACCACGACGTGGCTGCCCAGCATCCGGACCTCGTGAACCAGATGAAGCAGGTAATTCTGCGCGAACACCGCCCGAATGACCTCTTCCCCGTGACCTTGCCGAAATAAGATTTCACCGGAAAAACGCACTTACGTTTCGAACCAAACGCCAAAGAGTTTTAGACAAAACGCACTTACGTTTTACATTAAACGCAAGTGCGTTTTCTTTTCAGATAGTTTTCCCTCATATCCGTTCCGCAAGTATATCCACACAAAAAAGGCCCTCCCAAATGTAACTTTGAGAAGGCCCTGTATCGTTCAGAAGAAAAATCTTATTCCAGTTTGTGAATCACCAGCCCCGAACGCAGTTTCGGTTCAAACCACGTGGTTTTCGGCGGCATGATGTTGCCCGTATCGGCAATGTCCATCAGCTGCTTCATGGAAACCGGATAGAGCGCCAGCGCCATCTTCATTTCGCCGCTGTCCACCCGTTTTTTCAGTTCACCCAGTCCGCGGATACCGCCCACGAAGTCGATACGTTTGTCTGAACGCAAGTCCTTGATGCCGAGAATCTCATCCAGAATCAGGTTAGAAGAAATCGTGACATCCAGCACCCCAATCGGGTCGTTATCGTCGTAAGTGCCCG
>OOBS01000135.1_pt1 | contig 41123 bp, 50 predicted proteins | sample 1671381 | NCBI WGS metagenome assembly OOBS01 (sample SAMN06348151, study PRJEB24527) | human gut metagenome | biome: human gut; feature: ankylosing spondylitis patient; material: feces | host: Homo sapiens | place: China | collected 2015-10 | reverse complement strand
GTAACATATTTAGTTTAACCATCCTAAAGGTGACAACTTTTTCACGTATAAGACATTCAAATGTAGCTCTAAGTATCATAACAATGTCATTTTCTTATTAATGTTGATGCAAAGATAAGCTTTTTCTTTGAAAAATGTGTTTGTTAATGTCGAATACTTGCAAGAGTATTGCGTGTTTAACACACGTTAGTATGTTTGTGGCTAAGTCTCTTATGTAATCGTTATGATTATGTTCTGGTGTTGTACTATAATAAATGTAAATAAACCTTGCATATAAAACGGGTTAGGTTGCTAGTTAAAAAAGGATAAATGTAGGCGAGCATTTCAACCACGTGGTTGAAATGCTCAATTCTGTATTTGCTTGTGATTCTTTAAATTATGACTTTAGAGAATTACCAAAATGGGCAACTTGTAGAAAAATTTGGATAGTTCAAACTGGAGGAAGCTATAATGCTGAATATGCCTTGTTGTTTAATAATTTCTATTCTAATCTAATATCGCAGTGAGTCTCACTTCGTCTCTTTGGATCTGCATTTCCATAAAGCCATAGGGTGACTTGTTATTCGTTCAACGATTGATCTTTCATTAAATAGTAGAATATGTGTCAATGTTTAACCAAGTTCAATGTATAATGGCCACGATTCAAACACTTATCGGTATTCTTATGTTACATTTTTTCTTTTTATAAAAGAAAGTGCCGGAAAAAGTTGGTGATTTCGAAATATTTCATTATATTTGTAATTAAAAATTTTATAAGCGGAGAATATGGATTTGACTCATAATATAATTGAATACGTGAACTGCTGCGTTGGTGCTTTTGCGAATCGTTTTAAGCTTTCATTGGCAGATTCGTACGCCTATTTGCGTAGATTTGAAGGAATAGACTTCCTTATTGATTGCTATGCAGCTGAGCATACTCTTTCTATAGAGGATGCGGTGGAGGATATTGCCATATTGTGCCAAAAGAATGGAGGACGAATAGGTTGCTAAAATTATGTCATGGTAGCAATGTCGTGATAGATAAAATAGATTTATGAATGAAGATATTCTGGCAATCAAGGAAAAGAATGGAAATATGTTCCCTCATGAGCTATTCAAGGTTGGTGACTTGGTCACATTCCAATGGGATGATACGTTGAAGGATGGTATTGTCTTAGTTGTAGATGCTTATGGTACATTTGAATCTCCCAATATTCCTTCTTATGATATTATGGTAGAGAATGAGAATATGTTGTATAAGCATGTAAAATGCGATTTGGTAAAATCGAAAATCTAAAGATAATGTGTCGATAAGTCGTGGAAATCTATCGTTTTTCAATAGATTTCCACGACTTATCGGTATGTATTGCAGGAGTTGGTTATTAGTATGCAATATTTCTAAAGGCAAAAATAACCAACTAAAGATAAGTGGTAGATTAAGGTTCTAACACCCATCTTGATTCTTTTCCAGTTGGACCTATTGCCGATTCGTTAGTAATATAGGTCAGACCAAACTTAGTTTTAGTTTTCATTGCCTTGCGAATAGAGTACATTATTTGTTCTATCGTAAAACCGCATTTAGGATAATCTTGAAGAGCTAATTCAACCGCACACTCTTGAGCTATACCTGCATTGCCATTGGTATAGTAGCTTACTATCTGTTCGTCTGTAAGTTCGTCCACGGACTTGACAGAACATTGTTTAAGATATTCTTGTATATTCATATTGATAAATTCTTTTTTTCAATTACACAATCCTTTGGTACATAAAGCTTCCATCGACATAAATAGGTGTCAGAATCGCCTGTTGAGGTTAGACGTTTGGTGTGCAAGGCACCTTTCGAGCGGCACGTTTCTATGAATTGGTCGCTTATGTGATGATGCTCTTTGCTATGCTCCAGGATGAATCCTACCTTTTGATAGAGGAATGCTTTATTGTACAATGCCAGATACTTTTCGAGTTTTGGCTCATCAAGCAGTGATATTCCTTCCATGCAATGAAGCAATTCCTCAATGCCTCCAGCACGTTCTATACGGTCGCAGCAGTCTATGACTGTTCGTTCCAAATCAGTTACACGTACATAAGGATTTCCCTTGGGAGTTATAACGCCATTTTCCGCAGTTGGTTCAAAAGGGGCTGCACAGTACACAAAGTCTATTCCTTCAAAAGCAAAATCTTTGAAACGGCTTTTGCTGCCAACATAGGCATTGTAGAAAGGTTGGTGAGCAACTCCATGTAATTCAAGGGCTGTGTGCCAACCAACATATGAAGATTCTGAAATCTTGGAACTCAACTCGAACTTGTCACACATGGGGGCATCTGTCGATGGATCAATGGTGACGTACATGTTTCGCCTAATCGGTCTCAGAACCTTCTGAGATTGCCATCGGGATATGGCCGTGGATGTTCCTGCATGAGACAATTTCATTTCACGCATCACATCTTCAAAGTTGAAGATCCTCATCTTGTATAAAGGCGTAAAAGTTGCCATTTTTGCATCGAAGTATTTACATATGAATAACTTTGTACAAAAATAGCAACTTTTCTTCAAATATCCAAATGTTTAAGCAAGAAAAACGAATAATTATACTATTTTTAGAATAGACCAACGATTGTTGTCAACCTTGCTCCATTTTGTATAACTATTCTTGCATTTCAGCAAGGAAAAATAGATTTTCCCAAAATCCTTGACTATATGTTAATAAACAAGTTTATTTCGGCATATATACATATATGGTTTTCTTAAACTTGTAAACTTCCTGGTTTTAGTGGTTAAAAATCGGTAGAGGTTTACTATTTGAGTTTGAAAGAACATGTATATATACATGGGTAAACTTAAACCTTAAACTTGTATGTTGTATGCGCCGTAAACTTTGCCTTGGCTGCTCTTTAGCTGGTGCATGGCTTTACCATCTTCTCCTTGCTGAAATTACGTTTTCCTTTTGGATATACAACAGCTTCATGTCACAAAAAAACATCGTTTATGTGACAGAAATCATTAACTTGCCTCTTGTCTCAGGCATCATGCTTCTCTGCTCAGCTTCCCTCTACATGCCGATGCTTACCCTTGGCAGTCATAGGCTTGATTGTTCTGTCCTTGGCTTAACCTTATTCATGTTCATGATGAAGTTTGAGTTTTCCTGCCAATCTCTTGAACTTATAAGCCATCTTGCGCAACCAGTTTGCTGGAACAACATCGAGGAGGATGCAGCTTTCCTTTACCCAACCAACTGCAGATATTTTCTACTCATCCTTTTCATTCATATTTTTGGACGAAGCATCCACACTTACTTTTTCCGCTGCAAAGTTAGTGCAAGCCACATTTCTGCAAGTACCAGGTGCCTTATTCTCTGAATTTTTTCAAAAACTTTTCCGTCTGCTGCTCATCCAAAAAACTTTTCCTGCCCAAGGGTGAAATAATTCGATAATTCCTTGCTTCCTATGTTTTCCTTGCCAACTCTGATAGCACCGTAAAAAATAAATGTTTCACTTCTAAAAATATTGAATTATGAAAAAGATGGAAAATTCTTTCGCAGTAACAGGTTTCGTAGGTAAGGATGCAAGCATCCATCAGTTTACAACCGCAAGCGTAGCTCGCTTCTCACTGGCCATCAGCCGCAATGAGAAGAATGGCGATGAAAACTCTCGCACTTCTGCCTTCATGAATGTAGAGGCTTGGCGCAAGAACGAGAATACCTCTTCATTCGACCGTCTGGTCAAGGGTGCACTCCTCACAGTAGAGGGCTATTTCAAACCAGAGGAATGGCAGGATGCCGAGGGAGTCAAGCACAACCGAGTGATTCTCGTTGCCACCAAGTTCTACGAAGCTATAGAGAAGGAGAACACTCCTGATTCTCAGCAGGGCAAGCCCCAGAAGGATAAGTAAATCCTTCTCTCCTCATAAAAGAGCGGCCTTCGGGTCGCTTTTTTATGCTTATACTTTTCCTTGCTGAAAGGGAAAAACTATTATAAGGAGATTCTTGCAGGATTGATAATCCCTTAGCATCTTGTCATTCACTCTTTTATTTTGTTATTTGATCCATATACCAAACCTTATCTCCCCATCCTTCGCCAAAGAGAGCAGGAGAGAGGGATGCTATAAAATACTGAGCCTTGTTGTTGAGATGAGTGAGCATAGTGACCAGCTTGAATTGCCATTCAATATCAAGTGAGTACGTAGGCTCATCTATCATTACGATGGCTTCATTTCCATTTAGCAGGAACACTCTCAGCAAAATCAATAGAATTTGCTTTTCGCCAGAAGACAGTGCTTCTACAGGCAACACTCCAGTGTCTGTAAGGACAGTGAACTTACTGCCTTCTATTTCGATGCGTTTGCCAGTCATGGCAAAGAAATCGTTCATTACCTTCTGAAAATCAGCTATCTTGGCTTTCATTTCAATTCTTCTCTCCTCTGAACTATCTAGCATAGACATGCGGAGGCTCATGAGTGAAGGTCCGGTCTTCATGTCATATATATAGTAATCCAATTCCTGCGATAGGACATTGCTTGTCTTACGCTTGTCTCTCAATGCAATGTTGTCAATGGAGGGAAGATAGATTATATGATCTTTGCTTTCTTTGTCTTCTGCTAAAGATTGATATAGATTTCTCAGGAATGTGGTCTTGCCACTTCCATTGCTGCCCATAATGATATTAACATCAGAATGTGGTTGAAACTGAACGTGTAGATTATTCCAGATTTCAACATCTATATGATTCAATATTATCTGTTTCATACTTCAATATATTTTCCAGGATTGAATGATTCATGTTCGCCATGAAAGACATATCCCAGCTGATTTGACACACAGTTGGTATTGCCTATCTTCACATCCACGTTGTAGTGAGAGTGACCGAATATCCAGTAATCTATGCCACTATTCTTGATGTACTCTTCCAATTCCACGGTGAAGGCACCGTTGGCTTGACTGTCTGCGAACTTGGGACATTGCATCTGGAAAGACGGAACATGATGTGTGACAACTATTTTTCTTCTGGCCTTGCTGCATGAAACAGCTTCTTTCAAGAAAGACAGGCATCTTTTATGTTCACGGTTGAAGTCTGCAAATGTGAGAAGATCTTCATTGAAGATGATGCGTCGAAAGTCGCTTATGACTTCTTCTGTATAGTATGCCTCCTTCAGTGGAATTTTAGACCACAATGTTGTTATGAAGAGGTCGATGTCTCCTATGTGTACGACAGCATTGTAATAGCTGTGAACATTGGGACGTATTTCAAGACAATAGCCATCGTTAAGCTTGGCAATGTCATAGTATTTGTAGAACTCATGGTTGCCCATGCAGGCTATGACTTGCTGATAGTTCTCAGAAGCCCAGTCCCAGAAGGGATGCTTGGAATAGTTCTCGTCTCCCAGGTAGCCAATGTCTCCAGCCAGAACGAGAATATCTCCTGTTACTTGCAGGGGATTCTCCTTCAGGAATCTCCAGTTGTCTGCAAACTCCAGGTGGAGGTCTGATGCATATTGTATTTTCATAATTGTTCAGTTGTAAATAATTCGTCTAATTGTTCCAATAAAGCCTCGATGAATGATGAATTCTGATCAAGAGAAGTTGGCTTCAAAAGCCTCACGAAATTTCTCTAATCCTTCCATTCTATTTCATTAATTAAACGTTCAACTTCGCCTTCCACTCGTGGGTCTTCATCCTCACTCAGTGAAATGGCCAATGATAATCTGTCCACCCATTCGGCTTTGGTACCAATGGCGGTGACAGGTGGGTATTTACATGCCTCAATGATGATGTTGCCATCAAATTCGTTAGGACGCACCAAGGCTCCTGATGATTTGAATTCCCGGAGTTGTTTGACTGGCATCATGATCATCCTTTCTGAATCAGGATTCAGCCATGTATAATGTGCAAGTGCATTGATTCCGCATCTTGGGAAAGAATCGTTAGAAAGCAGATCGTCACAGAAGATGCGTTCTTCTACAGGATTGAGAAGGTAAGGCTGGGCTTGTTTCCACAGTTCCTTTCCCTTCTTGTCGAAGTGAACGACCTTTCGCTTAGATCCATCGGATACTTTCTGGCAAAGTCCCAAGTCTTCAAGGCAGGTTATTCCAAGCGTAATGCTTGCATAGGAATATGGAATTTTATCCTCCATGTCACGTGCAGCCAATCCTTCAATACTCTCTATCTGCAGATGATAGAGAAGCAGGTATTGGGCTACTGGTGACAGAGCCTTAGCCTGTTTGGTCTTGCGGATGCGCTCATTAGCCAGAAGCATAGGCAAATGAACGTATTTGTCCGAGACAATGAAATAAACATCTTTGTCTATGAGTCTCTGCCTTTCATAAGCTGGGCAGGTTGGCAGAAGGAATACGACAGGAAGCTGGAACAGTGAAGCGAGATTGCTTGCTGTAATGGCCAAACTTCGTGGTGGAGCTACCTTTCCTTTAGGTTCGGCGAAAAGTAAGGACATACCGTGGTATTCGCCATCGAAGAACTTGTATGCAAGTGAATCTCCAATGGTGACACCTTTCATCTGCGCCTTCTTCCGTTCTTGCAGCTGTATAGGTCTTCCTAATATGATGACATCATTTTTCATTTTAATCATCCTGCTTCATTTTAATACCCTATTAAAACGATGCAAATATATTAAAATAAACTGGTAATACCAAAGTTTTTTGCATTTTTTATGCAGAAAGGTTAAAATGTATGCAAAAACCAGATTTTCTTTGAGATAAACATGGTTTTTCCCAAATAAAATAGTATTTTTGTACTTACATAAATATACGTAAAATATAAGATAGAGCCGTGATGCGGCTTAGCAATATAGTAACAATGAAATATATTTGGTTGATTATCTTTCTGATATTGCCGATAGTCGGTGTTCTTTATACCGCTTGGCGAATGTGGCATTTACTGCCTTTTTCCATTGCCATGAAATGGGTGGCAGTGGGAGTTTTAGTTGTATGGTTCAGCACCATATTCATCGCCTTTTCGGGAGCGTTAGAGAAAATGCCACTTTTTACGGCAACAGCAGTTTATGAAGTGGGCTTTTCCTTCATCTTCATCCTGTTGTATCTGGTAATGCTGTTCCTCGTGCTCGACGTTGGACGCCTTGTTCATATAGTGCCTAAAGCTTGGCTATTTGACAATGGTTATACTTCCATCGGCATTTTTGCCTTCATGCTGCTGATTTTCGGCTATGGCAGCATACACTATAATAATAAGGTGAGAGAACAGATTGATATCAAGACCGATAAGGCTATCAGTTTAGAAAAGAAGAGTACAAAGATTGTACTTCTTAGCGATCTTCATCTCGGTTATCACAACCGCCGTTCTGACTTCAGGAAATGGGTGGATATGATCAATGCTGAGCAGCCCGACCTCATATTGATAGCTGGAGACATCATAGATAACAGCGTCCGTCCTTTGATGGAAGAGAACGTAGCAGAAGAGTTTCATCGTTTCAAAGCCCCTATCTATGCTTGTCTTGGCAACCATGAGTATTACAGCAACCAACCTAAGGCAAGGCGATTTTATCACGAAGCTGGCATTACGTTGCTGCAGGATAGCGTGGCAAAGATAGGCAATCTGTGCATCATCGGCAGGGACGACCGCACGAATATGCAGCGCAAATCCCTGGCGATGATTATGGAAGAGGCAAGAAAGAAGGGCTACATTTCTGACTTGCGTCATGGGAAATCTTCGGATGAGTTTTTCATTCTTCTCGACCACCAGCCTTATCATTTGGAAGAGGCAGAACAAAACGGCATTGACTTCCAGTTTAGTGGTCACACTCACCACGGACAGGTTTGGCCTGTCTCCTGGGTTACCGATGCATTATACGAGAAAGCCTATGGCTCACTTCAAAAAGGAAACACTCAATACTACATCAGTTCGGGTTTGGGAATCTGGGGTGGAAAATTCCGCATTGGTACTCAGTCAGAATATGTAGTGCTGACAATTGAGTAAAAGTAAAATATAAAATCAGTGTATTTATAAAGAGCGGCCTTCGGGTCGCTTTTTTTTATGCTTATACTTTTCCTTGCTGAAAAGATAGTCTTGTTATAGGAGGATTTCATTCATCGACTTCTGGGAATCGGTAATAATTCTGTTGCGAAGGTAACGGTTCTGTCTTATCTTTACAAGGTCAGGGCGCTGCTTTGCTGAAAAATCTCCACACCATTCGGGTAGTATTTTGCAGACAAAACCTTGTATGGATAGCCATAACACCTTCTGAATGCAACATAATTTTTAACCATCCCCGAAGTAGTTGATCTACGAAAGGGAGATAAAATCAGATGGTATTATGACTACAATGAAATCAATTCTCAGCCGACTTACCCAGGCAGTGAGCGGTACAGACAAGGAACTCTTCAGTGAGCAGGAGTTGAACCAGTTTGCTTCATTCTATCTTGACAAGTGGGATGAAAACACAAGCGAGGACGTGGTGGCAGAGTCCTTCGTGGACTATTGGTGGAACACCGACAGGGCTTGCAGACGATGCTCGGAATGTGGCAAGCTGATGCGTGAGGGGTATTGCGCTGACATGGGAGTAGCCTACTATTGCAGCAAGGACTGTCTGCATAGCGACTTCACGGATGAGGAATGGGCAGAGGAATGTGAATCAAACGACCAGAGTTATTATACAGAATGGTAATCAAATAAATATACAAGACAATGGCTAATCAGGCAACAACAACCTACAAGGTCACAGGAACCCAAAAGGCAGTAAGCAACCTTTGGAACACCCTTCAGCGCATGGAGGTGAACAGCAGGAACATCTGGCTGGATGACCTTGCCAAGCACTATGGAATCGACTATCAGAAGAAGCACATCAGCGTGCGTGGTCACATCTACTGGGCAGAGTATGAGGAGGATGAAGACACCAGTCTGCTTTCCTTCGAGACCGAAACTGCCTGGGATGCTTGCAATGACCTCTTCTTTGAGATAAACCGACTTCTTGATGATGAGTTGAGCATTTCCTACCGATGCTGTGAGTGTGGATGTGAGGTCTATTACACCCACGATGAAGGCGATTATTTTCCCGAAGAATGCTGCGTCAGCGCATCCGGCGAACCATTCGAGGATTGTTGCGATGATGTTTACGGCACTATCGGAGAAGCCATCAGGGAATGGACTTCCAAGACCGGCATTGAGCAGGGCGAGCGAACCGATGAGCAGATGGTGGACTTCATCAATGAATATGAGTATGAGGACGATGACACCTATTTCTACATCCGAACCTTCACATTTGAATAAATGACTCCTCAAATCCTGACGTTTCCCCTGACACTTTGGGTTGTTAGGGGAAGCGTGAAGGAACTCTCGCCAGATACCCGTACCTTTGTACACGTTAATACATGTAGCCACGTACACGTGGAGCCATGTACACATGAATACGTTAATACATATATACAAAAGATTTTATATTATGTCATTGAAAATCATTACATTCGCCAATCATAAAGGTGGTGTTTCGAAGACCACCTCTACAGCCTCCATCGGGGCTTGCATGGCACGTATGGGCAAGAAAGTCCTACTCATAGACCTTGACGGTCAGGCAAATCTTACCCTGTATTTTATCCCGAATGAAGATGAGGTGCAGGCAAGCATCTTTGACTCTCTGGTTGATGGCGCACCCCTGCCAGTGAAGCACATCAGGGAGAACCTCGACCTCGTTCCTTCCTCTCTCGAAATGGCAAGCGCAGAGATTGCCCTCACCAATCTCCTGGCAAGAGAACAACTGCTGAGCCGACTGCTCGAACCCGTGAAGCAGAACTATGACTACATTCTCATAGACTGTCCTCCATCTTTGGGAATCGTCACCACAAACGCTTTCCTCGCAGCTGATGAAATCATCGTTCCGATGACTCCAGAGCTTCTTCCTCTGAAAGGAATGAGAATGCTCGATTCCTTTGTCTCGACGTTGCAGCGAGTGAAGCCGAACCTCAGACTGGGAGGAGTCTTTATTGCCAGATTCAACCATCGCAAGTTGAACAAGGTGGTTGAGCAAGCCGTGAAGTCCCGTTATGAGACTATTACCATGCAGACTCGCATCCGTGAAAACATCGCCCTGGCAGAATCGGCAGGCAGCGGTCAGAGCATCTTTGAATACGACCCTCAGTCGAACGGAGCGAAGGACTATCAGGCATTGACAGAAGAAATTATCTCACGTAATCATTAAAGACTATGGCAAAGAAGAATATGGACATTCTGCTTGGCAACATTCTCGGTAAGGCTGCCATTCATCCGCAGGACAGATTTGACAAGTCTCCTGGGTGTTCTCAGGAGAAGCAGAACCCTGCTCCAAGCCCTCAGACAGAGAGCGATTCGCCCAATGATGAACCATGGCGACATTTCTCCTTTATCTGCTCAAAGGAACTCGTTGACAAGGTTCAGACCATCGCCCGAAAGGAAGGTTTCACCATCCGCTCGTTCATGGAATACGTCATGAAACAAGGCGTTGAAGCGTATGAGTCGAAATATGGTAAGGTCAAGAAAATCAGAACTAAAACCATTAGGGAAGTCATGTAGAAAATGTGGATGTGTAGCCATGTACACATGAATACATTGATACACGTACACGTTGATACATATAGACATATAGACGTTGATACATGTCCACATGTGGATATGAATACAATGAAATTAAATAACATCAAAAACGAAAAGTCATGAAAATGAAAAAGTATCTTTCAATCGCCATCCTTCTGATGATGATGGCTTCACCAGTAGTATTCACCTCTTGCGACAATGATGACCCGATGGAGGAGGTCGAGAGTCCGGAAACAAAACTGGACGTTTGGACAGAGCCTTACCATATCATGGGTGCAAATGTGGATGAGGCCAAGAGCTATATGGCTCAATCCATGAAGCGTTACCGCCAGGTAGCTGAGACTTCCGGCGACAACATCCAGTTGACCTTTATGACTGGGCAGGGTAGTGAAGGCGTTCTTTACAGTTTCTCCCGTCTTAACGGTTCTCTTTATTCTGTCATTGATACGGAGCGAAGTGTGAACCGTGGGCTTGTCATTGACTATCTGATGAAGTACTACACGCTTGTTTCTGCCGATGAAGCCAGCCTGCAGTACTGCTTCACCAACCAGGACAAATCCATGGTTATTACAACCATGAAGATTTCAGATTCCTATTTCAATGTGAACTATTCATTGGTTTATTGATAGAGAAAAATAATATTGCCACCATCAGAACTTCGTGCTCTGGTGGTGGTAGTTTTAGATGTCTGTGCGTGCTTGAAGCGGCATCCAGCTCTTTGTTGTGCTAAATAATAATAAAAATAACGTCTGATGAATATAAAAACAAGTTTTATTTCTTATATTTGCAATCAAATTACAAATATCGAGGTTAAAATGGTTTTAGAGATACGTATAAGCAATATGTTCTCGTTTCGTGACGAGGTGACTTTGGACTTGCAGGCTGCCAAGATTCAGACAAAGAAGGCAAGGGTGCTTGAAGGTAATCTGTTTTCTGTGGATGGAGAACAGATGTTGAAGAGCGTTGCCTTATTTGGAGCCAACGCTTCGGGTAAAAGCAATGTGATTAAAGCCATCAGAGCTTGTGTGAACATGGTTCGTTCATCACATAACTATAATGTTGACACCAGGTTTGCCATTTCACCTTTCAAGTTTGAGGATTATGCCAACAAGCCAAGCTCTTTCTACATCCGTTTCCTGCTGAATGGAGTAGAGTATGAGTATTCCTTCTCCTTTATGCATGATGAAATCATCACCGAGACTTTGTACTATTATCCGAATGGTCGCAAGTCGCTGGTATTCAGCCGTGATGAAAGCAGAGGAACAGAGAAGAAAGACATCTATGAGTTTAAGACTGTCATCAAGCGTCCTTTCGATGTAGCTGACAATACATCGAAGAAGACACTCTATATTTCTCGTGCCAGTCAGATGGACAGGGAAATAGCCCAAAAGATTTTCCTGTTCTTCTGTAATGACATCGTGCTTGATTATCAGGTGGCTAACATTGATTCTCTGGATAATTTGTTCAAGGAACGAAAGGAGAAGATGCTGGAGGTGTTGAGAACGGCAGATAGCGACATCATTGACTTCAAGATTCAGAACAATGCCATCACGACGTTTCATCGTACCAACCCTTCCGTTGCGTTTGATTTCGAGACGGAAGAGTCGGAGGGAACCAAGACATTGTTCCGAATGATGGTGAGGATGATTGGTATTATCCATGAAGGAAAGATGCTCCTTGTCGATGAGATAGATAACAGTCTCCATACCCAGCTGGTGGAATTTGTGATAGGTATGTTCAATCATAGCGACCATGCCCAGCTCATCTACACCACTCATAACACCCATTTGCTGAACACCGATTTCCAGCGAAGGGATCAGGTGTATTTCGTGAACAAGCGAGAGGATGGAAGCAGTGATTTGTATTCTCTGTTTGATTTCAAGGATTTCCGGGACACGCTGGATATGGAGAAGGCTTATCTGCAGGGACGCTTTGATGCTATTCCTTATATTTCGACTCTATTTTTATAGATAAACTTTGCTGAAGTAACAATCTGATAGCAAATCTTTGCTTATATGCCCCCATTTTTTTACAGACTTAAATATATAGTCTAGAATGTTTCTTATACGCTTTATATATTTATGTGGTTTAAAAGAAATAAAAAATATTAAACTTATGTAAAATAGAATAAAAACAAAGTAAATCGAATATGAAATTTGCATATTTGGTAAGTTTTGATTATTTTTGTATTAGAAGTATTAAACAAAAAGGTAGTAACATTATTGTAGATGATAAGTTCATGCCAAACATTAATGCATAAAATGAGAATTATGAGAAAGATATTTTTAATTATTATTCTGGCTGTTTCTTCTTTTTCAGTTTTTGCACAACAAAAATCTGGAATTAAAACGAAAGCCGATGCTCTTGCTTTTATGAGATATTTTGTATCTTATACAAGTAAGGGGCTACCATTGTCGCTATATGGGCAACGTTTATGGTATAAAACAACATTGGAATCTACAGGAAGAACCAATTATTATTATGTTGATGGCAAAGAAATAGACCAAGTCTTTAAGGATGGCTATCAGGATTCAATATATTCTTACTTTCTTACCAAGGATGATTTGTATAACATACTGGAACTAACTTTCAAAAATATTGATGTTGTGCAAGAAATGGAAGTCTATAAAAAAATACCAGATTTGAGGCAAGCACAGAAAATATTAAACCTGCCAACAAAATGTTTATATCTTGACAAAAATTCAAGAAAACTTATTTACTCTTTTACTTTTATGCCAAAAGATGTTTTCTTTGTAGAAAAGGCATACTCTAAGGTAAAAAGTATAGATTTTATAGAAAGTCTTTATGCTAAGATATATGGATTTAGAATAGGAACAAAACTTGCATTAAAAAGTTTTCCTAGAAAAATAACAGATAAAATAACTTTAATCTCAGGCACTACAGATAATGAGAGCATCAATTATTCATATCTAGTAGAAGATGAATACCTGAAAAGCGTAAACTTACAGGTTTTAAAGGCAATAGCTTTTACACAAACAGAAGATTTTCTTAAGGAATGTAAATTGTTGAATTTAGACAAACAAGATGTTGCTAACACATTGAAGTTATTAGAGATATATGATTACAAACTAAACTTTTCTTTCAAGGGAAAAAGTAATAACAATATCGAAAAGCATTTTCAAATATCAGCAAATGATATATCCGCTTATTTGAATAGATAACATATAAAAGCCAAGAGTGGAAAGCTAAAATAGTTTTCCTCTCTTGGCTTACTAAGTCAGCGTCTTAGAGTTCTTATGGCTGATTTTCCTGATAATGCTTCGCCCCACACCATGAAGGATGCTACTGGAGTTCCACCTGATAGACTTTGCATTTATGTCAGCAGAGCATGACGTAAGTGCAAAGTCCCTCAGTCGGAAGGTGCCCACGAAACAACATACGGTAGCTTACAAACTGAGTAGGTGGGACGCAAGCGATTCCCACTTAATCAGTTTGCCACTACTGCATGTCCATTCGTCGAGAAGGGCACTGGCTCACAGCATCAACCTTCATTTTCCCTCCCTTCCACCTTATTATAATATTCTGGTCTTCCTCTTATAAAATGTATTCATGTGGACGTGAATACATATATACATGGATAGGTGTGTACGTGTACACATGAATACACCTTAAACCCTCATACCATGATGAGTAGCAGAGGTCTTTATAGATTTACATTTTTATAAACAATATGATAATGCTTCGCCCCACGCCATGAAGGATGCTACTGGAGTTCCACCTGATAGACTTTGCATTTATGGCAGCAGAGCGTGACGTAAGTGCAAAGCCCCTCAGTCGGAAGGTGCCCACGAAACAACATACGGTAGCTTACAAACTGAGTAGGTGGGACGCAAGCGATTCCCACTTAATCAGTTTGCCACTACTGCATGTCCATTCGTCGAGAAGGGCACTGGCTCACAGCATCCTCCTTCATTTTCCCTCCCTTCCACCTTATTATAATATAATGCATTTCGTTTTTATAGGCATTCTGTCATTTCTCCTTCTAATATGTATTCATGTGGACGTGAATACATATATACATGGATAGGTGTGTACGTGTACACATGAATACAACTTGAAACCCTCATACCATGATGAGTAGCAGGCCTTTATAGATTTGCATTTTTATAAACAAGATGATAATGCTTCGCCCCACACCATGAAGGATGCTACTGGAGTTCCACCTGATAGACTTTGCATTTATGTCAGCAGAGCATGACGTAAGTGCAAAGTCCCTCAGTCGGAAGGTGCCCACGAAACAACATACGGTAGCTTACAAACTGAGTAGGTGGGACGCAAGCGATTCCCACTTAATCAGTTTGCCACTACTGCATGTCCATTCGTCGAGAAGGGCACTGGCTCACAGCATCCTCCTTCATTTTCCCTCCCTTCCACCTTATTATAATATACTGGTCTTCCTCTTTATAAGCATTCTGTCTTTCCTTATAAATCTTTCGGCTTTCCTTCTTTATAATCTTCGCCCACGCCATAGTCCAGTAAGTATGAACAGTTAGCCAGGGTGTTGTTCTTTCGCAGGCCGATTTTATCGACTTACGAAGGAACAACACGCTGGCTTTTAAAACTGTTGATACTTACTTGGACTATTCCCACCCGGCTTTTCTATCCCTGCAGTCATTCCCTGTTATACTTTTTCTTCTTACTGAAACTAGAAGTCTTTGATTCCGTATCGTCTTTGGGATTTCGGGATTCTTTTTCTGCAAAGTTATCGCGTATTTGGCAAATAGCAAGTCGTGATTCGGTAACAATCTTCCTTTTCCATGAAACATGCAAAAGAGTATTCTTCCCATCAGACTTGCCTTATTGCCTTGTACGCACTTTGAAAAGCAGAAAAAGCTTCCCGATCCCAAGTCCGAAAGGACTTAACGAAAGGGAGATAATAAATTTAGAGACTATGGCAAAAGATTTCAACAACCGCCTGATTACTCCAGAATTGGAGAAGGCAATGCAGGACTATCCGCTCTATTCCCAGGATAGCAAGAAGAAGGATGCAGTTTGCATCGCAGTGTTTTTCATCGGCAACGCTCGCTGGTACATTCATGAAGGACAGCGAGAGAATGATGATTTTGTGCTCTTTGGCATCGTTGTAGGTTTGGCTGAGACTGAGTACAGCTACATTTCTGCCAATGAAATGGCAAGTGTGGAGTTGGACGCAACCAAGTTCGGACTCGGCAAGGTCAGAGTGGAGCAGAGAAAGCCATTCCAACCATGTCAGCTTTCTGAAATCATCGACAGAGAGTTGCAGTCTTTCCTCAACAGACTTTACGATTGAAACATTTTTCTCGGTTGGTAGTGGCTGATGGCTGCTACCTGCCAAGTAACAACAATTAAAGCTATGAACATGGTACAGGTTTACATCAAGGGACAGGAGGATAAGGAGTTGAGCAGCTTTTTGCGCTATTATCCGGTACGTATCAAGAACATCGGTATGGATGCTTTCTTCGACCGCCAGGTTATCTATGATTTCAAGGATGGTCGAAACCATGCTGATGTGGCGAAGTGCGTGGCAAAGATGCTTGTCAAGAAGTTTGGTCGCAAGGTTCGCAGCGTTGTCTTCTCTTGCGTTCCTGCAAGCAGCCAGGAGCGTAACGAGGCACGCAACAAGAATTTTTCTGAACTTGTCTGCAAGTTTTCAGGAGCAATCAACGGCTTTTCCCATGTCAAGGTTGTTGGCGAACGTACCGCAGTTCATGGCACAAAGGTCAAGAAGGAAGAGCGAGAAAAGCGCTTGAAGGAAAGGGATAATATTGAGGTGGATGCGAACTTCTTCAAAAACAAGATAGTCTGCATTTGGGACGATGTGGTTACTACTGGCACTTCATTCTGTGCCTACACCGCACAATTGGAACAAGTCGGGGCGCACGTAACAAACGGCATTTTCCTCGGCAAGACATCTTATAAATACGTACAACAATGAAAAGAAAGAATATGACAAAGTTTGACAAGGCTATTTCGGCAGCCTTTACAGGTCATCGCTTTTACAACTTCTCGCAGCAGGAGGTCATAAGAGAGCGATTGACCAAAGCCATCCTCGAAGCTTACGAGCATGGCATCAGTAATTTTATTTCGGGATTCGCCATCGGTATTGACTTGATGGCAGCCCAGACAGTGCAGTCGCTGAAACCTTCCTGCCCGGGAATGACGCTTACCGCAGCCATTCCTTTCAGAGGTCAGGCAGATAGGTTCAAGCCCGGCGATAGGATAGTTTATGATGAACTGATGGCTTCAGCAGATGAGGTGATCATCCTTTCAGAATACTATTACACTCGATGTTTTCTTGACCGAGACGAGTTCATGGTTGAGAATGCATCCCTCCTCATTGCCTTCTATGATGGGAGAGAGAAGGGTGGAACCTACTACACTTTCAAGAAAGCCAACTGTTTGGGCATTCCGGTTGTGAATATATATTGAATAACTCGCTAAATATCAAGCTTATGAATGAATTTGTTGACATCATCGTTATCTACGTCGTTCTCCGTGCCATCCTCGCCTTCCTGGGCGCATGGTGGCATGGAGACGGACGCAACGATTTCAGACGAGACCGATAGGAATGTAGAGATGATGAAGTATGGAAAACTCGTTAAATATCGTTAATGCAATAAACCTTACCGAGTTTTGTGAGTCAAAGAAAAGGTTTTTGGTAGGAATCATGACTTTTGCTTGATGATGGTTCTGAGCTTGGAAAAGACATCAAAGGCAATCATCGGAAACGTGCAGCGAGGACTGCACCATAGCCTTCGTGGCACTCTCAAAGATACAAGAATTTTATATTTTGCATTTATGAAAAAGAGAACAATTATCACAATGGTTCTGGTAGGAATCCTCGGCTTGGCACAAGCCCAAAACAACTCCATAAGTGACAAACACTTGCAGTCTGTTACAGCGATAAGTCGCGTATTAGGAGACGGTAGAAAAGTTGAAACCGTTGTACTTCAATACGACACACCTATTAGTAACAAAAGTCTTTCTGCCGAAAGTTATCGTGTAGAAGATAAGGAGGTGACACGCATATATGCCAACAAGGTTCCCGAACGAGCACAACAAGGAGTAGACGGACAGTATGTCATCATTGAAGTAAAGGCAGAAGTAGATTTGAATGCTCAGCCTCAAAAGCCTACCGAAGCGGACAAAGAAAAGAAACAGGAACGCGATCGTATGCAGGGAGGCCCGGGATTACGTGCAGGATGGAGTACTGGGGGAAATGACAAATATCCTGGTAATGCTGTAGTAACGCAAATCGCCGATATAAAAACCAGTAAAGGAAAAAACTACAAGGCAAACACCTTGCCAATAGAAAGTACTTCCGAGAAATGCCTCGTTGCAGATGATTTCAGACAAGAAGAATTTATAAGTCCGTACACCGGACAAGTATTACCTTATAATATATACTTGCCGAAAGACTATAATCCGGCTGAACACTATCCTTTGGTACTCTTCATCCACGATGCGGGAGTGGCCAGCGGAGACGTCACGCACACACTTTATCAGGGAAACGGTGCAACTTCGTGGGCAGAGCCGGAAGCACAAGCACGTCATAAGTGCATCGTTGTTGCCCCGGAGTATCCGGTCATTACGATAGATGATAACTGGAATTACAGCCACCACCTTGATGCTACCATTGCTTTATTAAAAGAGCTCCAGACTAAATATTCCATAGACCCGAAACGCATTTATACCACAGGGCAGTCAATGGGATGCATGTCATCCATTGTATTGATGTTAAAAGAGCCGGATTTGTTTGCCGGTGCACTACTTGTAGCAGGAAAATGGAATCCTTCCCTAATGGGACCGTTGGACAGACAGAACATCTGGATTATTTCATGCGAAGGCGATACTTCGTCCAATTCATTACAAGGACAAGCCGTAGAATTGTGGCGTAGTCAGGGTACCAAGGTATCAGAAGCAACATGGGATATGACGTTGCCAAAGGAACAGCTCTCCGAGGAAGCAAACAAAATGCGTGCTGAAGGCAACCATCTGCTGTTTACCCATCTTACAGGTGGCAATCATCGCGCCACATGGTTCGTGACATACGGCATAGAAGGTGTGCAGGATTGGCTGTTTGAGCAACATAAATAATAAGCATCCCTTTTTCAAGGAAAAAAAACGTTATAAATAACAAAAATGAAGAATATTATAATAGTATCATTTGCACTCCTGTTCGCCATGAACATCTGTGCAGCTAAGAAATCAAAGGTTACGCCTTTGCAGTTTAATCCTGATAATGGTGTAAAAGCGTCATTGACTATGACGGATGGTAAAGTGGTAAACTATACTGCTTACACCAAACTCTATTTCGTGACCAATGTGGAGGATTCCACCTATCAGTATATGAACATCTTTGTGCCTGAAGGAGCTACACACCAGTCGCCTATGTTCCTCCGCACCTATGTGGGAGGTTATATGGCGAGTGAAGCAGGTTATCCTCAGGCGCAGGATGCCAGCGGACGAGCTTTGGCTGAGGGTTATGTGCTTGTCATTCCTGGCAGCCGTGGCCGTACATCAACCGTAAAACAGGGAAAGAAGACCATTTATACCGGTCGTGCTCCAAAAGCATTGCTCGATCTGAAGGCAGCAGTCCGTTATCTTCGTCATTTTGACAATGTGATTCCTGGAAATGCTGAGAAAATCATCACCGATGGAACGAGTGCAGGAGGAGCCATGTCGAGTCTGCTGGGCGCAACAGGTAATCATCCTTCTTACGCTCCTCTGCTCAAAGCTATGGGAGCAGCCGATGAACGAGACGACGTGTTTGCCTCTGTATGTTATTGCCCGATAACAGATTTGGATCATGCCGACATGGCGTATGAGTGGTTGTATGTCAATACAGATAGTCGCAAGAGCCTGTCTGCCAGCAAGCAGGCCTTATCTCAGGAACTTGCAGCTCAGTTTCCTTCCTACATCAATTCCTTGGGTCTGAAGAAGGCTGATGGAACAGCTCTCAATGCCGAAAACTATCTCGATTATATCAAGCAGATTCTCATCAAGAGTGCCCAGGAAGCAAAAGATGCTGGCGCAGATATTCCAGATTCTTTAGGGTTCAGTTTCAGCAGTATGGCTGCATTCCAGGCACCAGTTAATGGCCAGAGCAGCCGTCCGGGTATGGGAAACAATAGAGCAGAGGGAATGCCTGGAGGCGAAAGAAGACCATCGGTAGGAAGACCAGGAGGTGGCAGAAAGCCATCAGCCGGAATGCCTCCTATGAGAATATCTGGCCGCAAGATGGTGGGCGAATACATTACAGATCTCGACATGGGAAAATACCTGAATTATGTGGTCAGTACCCAACCTCTGAAAGGTGTACCTGCATTCGACAGTTACAATGTTGATGGAGCTGCAGCAAGTGGTGAGAATGGAGAATTCGGCAATGCTCAGGGTTCAGATGTCAACTTCACATCTTGGAGTGCCGAGAAAGCCGGAACCGCTGTTTCTGAGGAAGTCAAGGAGAATGTCCGTCTGCTGAATCCGATGTATTTCATTGGCGATGGCGTTTCATCAGTAGCTCCTCACTGGTATATTCGTCATGGAGCCCGCGACAGAGATACAGCCTTTTCTGTTTCCATCAATTTGGCTGCAAAACTGCAGAACTCAGGCAAGGACGTAAACTTCAAGCTGCCTTGGAACCGCCCTCACAGTGGCGACTATGCCTTGAACGAACTCTTTGCCTGGATGGCAGAAATCGTAAAATGATAGTATGAACGAAAATTGTGTGGACTGCTTTCAAAGAGATGAGATGAAATAGCATGTAACTTCTGAAAAAATAAACCGACTGATAATAGGCTATCTTTAAGCGAAGGACCTATAGTCAGTCGATTTGTTTATTCCTGCTGATTGCACGATTTTGACTCCGGCAGAGTTATGTCTTTTATCTGGTATCTTACAAACCTTATTTTCCCTCTCTTACAATCCAACTTTCAAACCACGTTGTTTGAAGTTGAATTCGTCAAAGACGTCACCTGCTTCCACTTCCACTTTCATAAAGCGGTTTGCATCCAGTGTTGTAGGCTGAATGGTTACAGTCAATATATTTCCTACACTTTTAGCAGTCAGCCAATCTGTGGTAATGGATGCATCCTTGTTGTCATCATAGTTAGGAGAAAATCTCTTTACTTCACCTCCAGCTTCTTTTTCTGTAGCCGACACTACCCAAAAAGAACTATAGTTTGTGCAATATAATATCTCCGAGTGCTCGCTGCTTGCGTTAAAATGTCAAGACCGACACACCTAAAATCTTGCATCAACGTGCTCTAAGTCACAAATTATATTTATCTTTGGGTGAAATTTTACCCCCAAAATATGCAAGCCTATGAAAGCAGTATGCGGTCTTGACGTGCACAAAGATAACGTTTATCTTTGTATTTTGAATGAGTTTGGAGAACTTATTGAAAAAGTTCTCGGAGTTTTAACTTTTCAGTTGGAAGATATGCGTGATGAAGGCTATCAGCCCATCGTGGAGCTACAGATCTATAATCTCTCCATCTTCGGGAATATGAATGCGGTCTGCCTTGCCGCACTTCAAGACTTCTTCTCTCATGGCAGCACGGGTGACTTGATTGTGGTTGACACCTTCAAGATGGGTTGCCACGAAGGTTGCCCAAGGAGCATAGTCCATTGACTTTATAACATCAGGAATGTGCATGATGACATGTCCGCCTATATAGAATTTGTTTCCTCCAGCGTTCACGATAATAACCTGCGGATGCCAGCGGTCTATGTTTCGGCGTACTCCGCTGTACCAGATGGTGTCACCTGCCAGATAGCAGACCGGTTCTGCCTCATGACGCAGCACATAGCCGCAGGTGTGACCTGCCAAGGGGAGCATCCACCAGTGACCGTGACGGCTTTCTGTCTTTGACAGACGGATGTCGCCGAAACGTGAGTCTTCGCCAATGATTTCCACGTTGGTAAATCCATGACTCTTAACAGTATTCCTATCTTGCTCGTCTTGCACAAAGATGTGAACCTTCTTGTTCAGCAGCTTGTAGGCGGTATTGTCGATGTGGTCAAGGTGCAGATGGGTAAGTAGCACGCAGTCTATGTTGTTGACAATTTCTTCTGCCTTCATGGGCAGGTCGTGTAGCGGGTTTCTCAACTCCTGATGGTGAGAGAACGGAAAAGGAGCAAACGACCCTTTCTCGCCGAGCACGGGGTCAACGAGAAATCGCTTTCCCGCATACTCGATAATGATGGTGGCATTTCTAATCTGTTGAATCTTCATAATCTTAATGTTTTATTTCTAACTATGGTGCAAAGGTAGCCTGAAATGTTAAATTTATCTATACCATTTCATTCTCCAGTTGTGCCATTTTGATAAATCATCGAAAAAATGTACCTTTGCATAAAAAATAACTGATTAAGATTATGGCAAAGCAAAGACAGCGTCTGGTAGAAGTGCCATTCAGCAAGACGGACTGTGGCGTAGATTTCTACATCAACACAGCTTATGGCGGCGAGTGCCCTTGGGTGCTAACGGAGCATGAAGTGTTCAAGACCGACTTCTTCGAAATATTTTTCATCAAGAAAGCCAATGGCTACGTGCTGATAGACTACAGGAAGATAAACCTGAAAGACGGCATGGTGCTTATTGTGAAGCCTCACCAGCAGCAGGAATGGCACATCGATGAGGAGGCTCTCGACTACGAGTTTTTGATATTTCGCGAGGATTTTATGCGAACGTTTATTGCCGACAAATTCTTTGTCTATCGTCTGCAATACTGCCAGCAGACCGAAATACCGCCCTATTTGATGTGTTCGGGAAATGAATGCGAAGAATATCAGCGGCTGCTCAAGAAAATACGGACAGAACTTCGGCAGCCGCAAGCCGACAGCTACAACATTATCGTCAGTGTGCTCTACTATCTGTTGGCAATTATGAATCGCCATTATGCCCTTGAGTATCAATTGCCTCTGGCTGCTCCTAAGAATTATTATGCCTTTCAGTTTGTGGAATTGATGGAAACCCACATCCGGAAGTTGCAGCGTGTGCAAGACTACGCCTCGCTGCTCAAGATTAGCCGTATCACCCTGAACCATAGCGTGATGGCGCAGTATGGAGTATCGGCTACCTATCTGCTGAAACAGCGACTGTTGGCAGAAATCAAAAATGAACTTCTATTCACCAGCAAGTCTATAAGTGAGATAGCCTATGCTTTCAACTTCTCCGAACCACCCCACCTGATGCGTTTTTTCAAGCAGCAGACGGGCAAGACATGTAGAGAATTCCAAGATGACTATAAGAATGGTGTGTATGAATGAGAATGATTTATCATTTTGGCGTTTTGGGCGTTCAGAAAAGAGCGTGGGCATTGCTTGTCGGATGAGTCACAATTAATTCTTTTATCAAAATGGTAGAGAAGAAATTGTATATGGTATAATGTGTCTTTGTTTTATGCACTACCTTTGCACCGTAATCAAAACAAATAGAAATATGACAGAAATACTTATTGAAGCGAAAAAGTCAGTAACTTTGCACCGTCAAAAGAATAGTTGAAATTTAAAAGATTAGTTTAATTATGGAAAAGGAAATATTATTGAATAATGGAGTGAAGATTCCTACACCGGGCTTCGGAACGTTTCTCACTCCTGATGGAGCAACCTGCGTTGAAGCTGTGAAAGCTGCCATCGCTGCCGGCTACACCCACATCGACACCGCTGCTATCTATAAAAATGAGAAGAGCGTGGGCGAGGGAATCAAGGAAAGTGGAATCAAGCGTGAGAATCTCTTTGTTACCAGCAAGGTTTGGAACACGGAGCGTGGTTACGACAAGACCTTGAAGGCGTTTGATAAGACTTTGAGTGATTTGCAGCTTGATTATCTCGACCTCTACCTCATCCATTGGCCAGCCAACGAGTTGCAGTTTGGCAAGGATGCAAATCAGCTGAATGTAGATACTTGGAAAGCGATGGAGCGTCTGCATGAAGAGGGCTTGATTCGCAGCATCGGTCTTTCCAACTTCATGCAGCATCATGCAGAGCCAGTAATGGCGAAGGCAAACATCTGTCCGATGGTTGACCAGATAGAGTATCATCCGGGATTCACCCAGAAGGAGTGTGTTGAGTTCTGCAAGAAGAACAACATTCTTGTGGAAGCATGGAGCCCATTGGGAAGAGGCAATGTCTTGGACAATCCTCTCTTGAAGTCAATTTCTGCCAACCATGGCAAGAGCGTGGCTCAGGTAGTTATCCGTTGGGTGATGCAGACAGGCGTGCTGCCACTGGTAAAGTCGGTTACTCCAAGCCGAATCAAGTTAAACTTCGATGTATTCGATTTTAAACTCTCTCAGCAGGAAATGTTTGAAATCGCATCGCTGAAGGCTGAAAGAATAGGTTCAGACCCAGATACATGTGACTTCTAATACTGTATAGATTTGGAGCGAAATGTCCCCAAAACATATAAGATGAAAATGTAAAAAGTTACGGAGAATGTGGATTATCTCCGTAACTTCTTACCTTAAGCCCCATTTTTAATGTTATTGAGTTTCCCTCAGTTCTTCTATGAGATTTTCAAGAATATAATCATCGCTCATAAGCTGTAAGCCATATTTGGGGTCAGACAGTTGCTGGTACACCTTAGTAGTGTAAAACAAGTTGAGTGCCCTTTCTGCATCAATATGCAGAGCTTCTGCAAGCATCATTATTATTCGGCTTTGTTTGCGCCATAATACAGAATCCCTCATACTTCTTTCTCCCAGTTCAATAAAGTTTCACTAATGTCGTCTGCCACCCAGTCAAGGCTTTGTGTATGAAGGTCTTCATAACGTTTAATCAGCCTACGATGAATCAGTCCCTGCTTCAGCAGGCGGTCGTGCATCTCCTTTCCGGAAATGCCCAGTTTCCGTGCTCCACTCTCTATTGCCATAACGGCGAAGTGAATATGTCTGTATGTATCGTTGTCTGAATATGCCATATTCTGTAATCCGTTTATTTCGTATTCTTTATTGTTTCTTCATGCTCTAATCATTTGATAGATATGCGCCTGAATCTATGGGATAAGCCAAGTTCAACCCCATATTGGCACTATATATCTGCAAAAATACAAAAAATATTCAGAAAAGTGATTTAATGAATGAATTTTGTTTGCAGGACGAACTTGATTTAACCTTATTTATATGCTAGAGGATGTTGATGGCATCTTGAATAATCAGAAATCCTTAATGACCTTAATGACCTTGACCTTAATGACCGGAAACGCCCCCTAAACATTCATCAATTTTTCTGATGAAACTCCTTTCTTGTCTTTGCCATTGCTTCCGTAGCCATGTCATGGGTTTCTATTAGCAATGGACTCTTGTGATATTGTACGATTTTGACTACGACAGAGTTGTGCCTTTTCTTTTCCTCGATGCATTGGACAATCAAGTCCGAGTTGGCAGACTTTGATGTTGGAGTCTTGTCAAAATTCTGAATATAGGCAGCGTTGGTCAGGAAGAGAATATCAGAACCTTCCGGGATTTTCTGCATTACCTTCACCATGAGGGTTAGCATCATTCGGAACTCCGTGGTGTGTAGGTCGCTGATTACATCACGGCTGATGATGCTTCCATTGTTCTCAATCACAACGGCAGCACCACCAGCTCGCTCTTTATGGCCATAATCACATGAGCCACCTATCCAAACGTAATATGTAGATGTGTCTTGTGTCATAATTATTCTTTACTTACAGTTTCATTTGTAGATAATTTCCCAGGATGTTGCCAACACGCAATTGTCGGGCATAATCCATTAGTTTACTGATATTTCTTCCTGGTCTGGAAAGATAGTTATCGATGATTTCAGAACAGACGTCAATGCCCACCTTATTGCGGAACTTTACTGCATCGCATACGCATCGTTCTACATCATATACCTTTACCTTAAATCCATCTATGACTTTCTCCATCACGCCGATTTCAAGAATGTTGGAAGTATAGTGATGGAGCTCTATCTTTGGGAATGAAGGAACTTTTACTTTTCTATCCCTTTTGATAGCGACATGATAAGCTTGCGGCATGGATGTCGTAAGCTGATGGATATTCCAGGCAGACCAAAGGCAGAGGATTCCGCTGGGAACAATAGACTCAATATCAACCATACATGCTGACAATTGGTCTATGTTAGCATATACGCCACGGCAAACCTGAATCAGTTCACCTTGACGAACGGCTTCCAGCATCTTGTAGTAAGCTGTTCGTCCTTGTACTTTGACACTTGCAGATGATATGAATGAATTCTTTGTTTCCATAATTGTTCTCCTAATTTTGGTACAAAAGTACCACAAATATTGCTAAGTGTGGTAGTTTTGTACAGGATATTAAAAAGGCTCTTTCTCCAATGTATGGTTATTCGTTTTCTAAATTTTTCCTTTTATTTTATCTTCAACGTCCGTAGGTATTCCTTCTGCTCGGGTGTGATTCTGTAGCTCTCGATGGCTTTCTGGATGGTCTTGTTGTGCGTCCAGGGAGCAAGACGGTTTTGCTCGATGTAGGGAATCGTTGCGTCCCATTGCTTGGCAAGGGCGGTGGCGAAGAACCAGGCAACCATCATCTTTACGTAATACTCTTCGCTCCTTACTGATGCAGGAATTTCAAGATATTCTGCCTTGAAGTCTTTATCCAGGTAATGAGACATAAGTGTCTCTATTCCAAAGCGACAAGTATAAACGTGTGATGATTTACTCCAAGTCTTGATCTTCGCCAATAGTTCCTTCTTGTGTTTGGCAAACACCTTCGGAGACATGATGTCGCAAACTGCCCAGTTGTCCACGAATGGCAGGAATTTATCTGTAAGACGGATGCATTCCTCGTAGTCTTTCACCTCGGAAATGAGGAGTCCGTGAAGCATGTTCTCATCGTAGTACTGATGAGGAAGCTGATGCAGAAATTCCTCGCATTCTTTCTCCTTTGTAAACTCTTTTGCGAACTTGCGGAACACAGGCACACGAATGCCTATGAAACTCTCCATAGGCACTCCCGGTGTCAGTTTGGCTTGGAAAGCAGCATACTGCTTATCCTGCATGGCGAACAGTCTTTCTTGAAATGAAGTCATAAATTCTTTGTTTTATATTGAGCCTTAGTTGGAGTGATTGTCACATTATTCTGTAGGTTTCACCACAGCTCTCCACTCCATAAACTGCTTGGTCGTTTCTCCGCTATGATGGTCTAGGAAGAGACTATGGGCGGTGTCGAGCTTGGCAATCGCCTGCATGTCTTCAGCATCAAGTTCGAAGTCGAAGAGATTCAGATTCTCCTGCATTCGTTCCTTGTGAACGGTCTTCGGGATGATGATAACATCGCTCTGCAACAGCCAGCGCAAGGCTACTTGTGCAGCAGTCTTTCCGTATTTCTCGCCAATCTGGGTGAGGGTAGGGTTGGTGAACAAGCCGTTCTGACCTTCTGCCAAAGGAGCCCATGCCATGAGCTTGGTGCCAAACTCATTCATGAATTTTCGGGTCTCGTGCTGCTGGTTGAACACGTGCATCTCCATCTGGTTCACCATCGGTGCAATCTCCATGTTTGAAGCCAGATCTATAAGGTGATCAGGGAAGAAGTTGCTCACTCCGATGGCACGAATCTTTCCTGCCTTGTAAGCTTTTTCCAAGTCACGATAAGCACCGTAGCGGTCGCAGTAAGGCTGGTGGAGGAGCATCAGGTCGATGTAGTCGGTCTGCAGTTTGCGCAGACTCTCGTCGATGCTCTTCATGGTCTGTCCCTCGCCATAGTTGGAATGCCAGACCTTGGAAACGAGGAAAATCTCATCACGGCTAATGCCGCTCTTCTTCCATGCGTTGCCCACGGCTTCCTCGTTGAGGTAAGCCTGCGCAGTATCTATCATCCGATAGCCCACGCTGAGAGCATCCACCACACAACGCTCACACTCATCAGGTTCCACCTGATAAACACCATATCCCAGTTGTGGCATTTCCACGCCATTGCTTAACTTTATCTTCTTCATAATCAATATGTTTTAAAGTTCGTTTATTCCATTCTGCCATATTTCATTTCCACGCCCTCCTTATCATACTGCTTGCGTTTGCCGGTTGGCGGCTCAGTAAGTGTGATGCGAACTACAGCCGTGCGTGATAGAGAACGGGCGATGCTCTGATCGAAAGCATCCATGTGTTGAGGAAGGAAACGCTCACAGATTAGTCGGAGACCATGAATCTTCTCTGCATCCTCGGTCACGATTTCTGCCTTGCCGAATGCAATGGCTGATTTGAATTGCAGGGTGAAACTGCCGTCCTTCGGACCAACTGTAGGCGCACAACGGGTTACGGCCGAAAGGCAGACCTCAGGATGAGTCTTGATTGCCTCCAGTTTCTTGCCCTCCAAGGCACCATGAAAATACCAGTTCACATCATCATCAGATGCGAGCGACAGCGGTAAGCCGTAAGGTTTGCCGTCTTCGTCAATAAAACTTACTGTTATATACGGAGCCTTGTGCATTACTTCCAATGCCCATTGGCTATCCATTGCTCTTGATTTCTTTCTCATTTTTATCCAATTAATTTTATGATCTGTTTATCCGAAGCATCAGGCAGGATTTCTTTCAGATGTTGGAAAATCCTCTGATAAGATTCCTGGGGAGTGCGATTGCATTGGCAAGTCTCCCTGCCATAGAGATCTTCGGGAGTATTGAGTAGCGACCATCCCCAGCCATATTCGTGATTGTGCTTGTCACGAGGGTAGATGAAATCCTCGGTCACGATGTAAGTCGCCATTTCCAGTCGGGTGAGATAACCGTCAAACTTGCTTCTCATTCCCTTACCCGTAAAACCGCAGGCAGCTCGAAGTTCCCTTGTAATGAGACTGCCCGATGATTGAAGCGTGCTGAGAATGGCTCCTTCTATCGAGTCATCATCTGGACGGGGGTATTTGCTTCTTCTGTAGTTGCAGAAGTCCGGCCACCATTCCAGACTGATGAATCCCGCTTTCTTGTTGAAGAACTTTCCGTACATACACGGCATTTCCTGCACAATTTCGCCCTTCCATTTCCACAATGGCCAATCCCAACCACCTTCTGGAAGTCTTACATAACCGCAATCCTCTGCCACGATGTCTTCGGCAGAGAAGCCTTCAATTCCACTATCAAGGAGAGGGAGGAAGCCGATTTTCTGAATCAGCTCCATCATGCCTGTTGCTGAGTATATTTCTGGAAAATTCATGTTCATCTATTTTTACCTGTTGTACTTAAATACCTTGACCTTATATCTGTCTTCTTATGTATCTTGCCAGTCCGTAAACATATCTGCGGCAACCTGGGCGATAGTGGAGAAGGCGGTCGAACCACGCAAGATGCTTGTTGAATAGGCGAACCGTAACGCCTACATAGACCATGGCGAAGAGAGTGCCGATTCCCACAATTTCCCATTTCCATGAACCGAGAAGCAGGAAACAGAACACAACGGCTAAGACCACGAGCGTGATGTCCACCCGAATCTTGGCTTTAGGGAAAGGCCAGCCGGTCACCTTGTGGATGGCAATGGAAATGCCCTCGCCAGGCATGGTTACTGAGCCGCACTTCACCTCCATGGCGATTCCGAAACCGAGGATGGTGCAACCGGCAATCTGCACAAGAGCATTGACCAGAATGTTTTCTGAAATCATCCACTGTGTAAGCACCATGTTGAGGTCTATGAGCATTCCGAAGATAAAGCCGATAGCGAGCTGGAAGAGTTGCACCCACTCGAAGTTTCTTCTGAGAATCAGAATCTGCAGCACCACGAAGATTGCGTTCATCATGATGGTGTAGCCGCCGATAGTCCATCCTGGAATGTAGTCAAGCATCTTTCCTGCCGAAGCCATCACGTAAGGGATGGTGGAAATAACGCTTGAACCTAACAGACTCCGCACACATGCAGCGACTCCGAAAGTCATTACATAGAGCGATACGAGCAGCAGAATATGCTGCCATATAAAAGATATAACTTCTTCTTCTTTTTTAATCATTATTTCTTCTTTATCGTTTCTTTAAATATTTTCCATTGCTTCTCAAATGACAAATCTTTTTCTGCCGAATCAAAGTAACTGATGTTGAGATTTTTCTCCCAAGGATTCCAGTTGCCGCAAATTCTGCCATCATGGGCGATTACAGGAAAGAAAATGCCATTATTAGTGTATGCAGACGGCATTTGATGCGGATGGATCACTAACTCCCGGCTTTTATAGCCAATCAGATATTCATCAAAAGGAGCTATCAGATGAGACTTTCCACTTCTGAATCCACGTGTTCGACATGATTCATGCAGATAGAACCGATAGTTTTTCCATTTTTCAATCCTCAGTTCTGAACCAAGCAACTCAATGCCTCGTTGGCAATCAGAAGTGCTCAGTCCTGACCACCAGACATAATCTTCGAATGTGGCTGGCGAATGACTCTGAAAATATTTTCTTGCCAGAAGCATCAGCATTTCATCACGTTCCAGCCTGGCTGTTCGGGGAATCTTCTTCTCCGTGAGACTGTATGTTGCCTTTGTGGGAAGAAGATTGCCGCTGCAGAAAGTACCGTTCAATTCGTTAAAACGAATGTGGTAGGATAGGCGATGACTGTCCATAACGATGCCTCTTTCGAGCAAAGCGTCGTTCAGGTCTTTGCTTGTCACAGACTGCAACTCTTCGGTTTTTTGAACAAATATGTCGTGAATCTGATTGAGCTCAGAATCATCGATACTGATTTTGTTACTCTTCATCCATCCTTTTACAACGGAAGTTGCCTTAGGTGAAATCAGGTCCAGCATCCACCAATAGTCTTCATTTGAAACCAGTTGCCAAGTGCCACGCAGCAGGTGAAGACGGACAATCTCACCCTCATCGAATGCTTTTTTGAAAGCTGTAGAAGAAGGTTTGCGGGTACGCATCATCACTGCCCATCTTACCATCCGGTAATCCTGGGCTTGCATGGCCCCAAAATGAGACACCACCTTTTGGGGAGTATCAAATTGAGGGCAGATGAGTTGCTGTGAAAGCAGGCGTATTGCTATTAGATTCATTGTTTTTTACAAGCTATTTGTTATTAATTCATATGTAAATACGCCATCAGCGCAATCTGCATCAGCAGAATGGCAGGAATGCCGTATTTGAATTTCTTGTGCATCGTCTTATGGTGCCAGACTTTCATTCCCATCCATGCTCCGATGCTTCCTCCAAGTACAGCCAGCAACAAAAGCGTGGCTTCCGAAATGCGCCACTTGGCTTTCTTCGCCTTGTACTTGTCAATGCCGTACATGATGAATGCAACTGCATTGATGGCCAGGAGATAGTAGATGAGATAACTATGTAATGTGTTCATACTCTTCAACTGCGTTTTCTTATCTCTTTAAAATCCCAACTCCACATCCTTGCCGAATGGTGCGAGCGAAAGCCCGGCCATTTTAAAATGCTGTTTGCCCCAAGGAATGCCGACAATCGTGATACATAAGAGAAAGCCGAAGAACAGATGCATGATGCAAGCCCACAATCCTCCGAAAATCAGCCAGAGTAAATTCAACGGGATGCGAATGCAACCTGTTGGACTATTCGTTTCTCTTACTGTAGAACCAAAAGGCCATAGGCAGAGCAGACCAATCTTGAATGTCTGTATTGCAAACGGAATGCCGATGATAGTACATGCAAGAGCCAGACTTCCGGTGAAATAACCGATGGCAGCTTCGAGACCTCCGAAGAGCCACCAAAGTAAGTTTCCTATTATGCGCATAAGATTATTCTTTTATATTCTTGTTAATTTCTTGCCATTCCTGATGCTCTTCCAGATGATTGGTCTTTACCAGTACGCTCTGGAAACCAAATCGCTTGCCTGCCTCGGCATTCTCTGAGCGGTCATCGAAATAGAGGGTGGTGGCAGGATTCAATCCTGTCTGCTGCGTCATCTCTTCATAGATTTCGACGGATGGCTTCTCTTTCCGTATGGCGTATGAGAGGAACACTTCATCAAACAGCTCGTCTGTGGAATATCCCAGCTGATTCATCTGACTGACCGATTTCTGCCAAAGCGTATCGTTGATGTTGCTGAGCAGATAGACCTTGTATCGCTTCCGTAGTTTGACCAATGCTTTCAGTCTTTCCACGGGCAGATTGCCACACAGCTCTTCGAGAACTTTTTCAATATCCTCGGTTGTGGTTCCTTTGCGGCAAAGGCTCAGCATTTCTTTCAAAGTCTCTGCTTCCGCCACCAGACCATTAATATATTGGTGCATCAGTCTCTTGATTTTGCGGACATGGATTAGCCGCTTGAACGCCGTAACGCCCAGGCTCTCCATGGCTTTCACAACAGAGGCATCATCAATATTCACGATGACACCTCCATAATCAAAAACGAGTGTTTCTATCTGTTTCATGCTCATTTTCCTGTTGTTAGAATTTATCTATTTCTGTGAAACGATTGAAAGTTCTACCTTCCCTTGTTACTTTCCCGAAGAACATATCTTCCGGTCTTACCCAATAGGCTTGGTCTCCATAGAGAGCCTGATAAACCACCATGCGCTCCTGAGTCTCGGAGTCGAAGGCAGAATGGATGAACTTGTATTTGCCGCCCTTAAAGTGCTGGAAATATCTTTCTTCCTTTGCCGAAAACTCCATCAGCATTTTCTGGGCAAGGGGAGCGTACCATGTCTTCACCTCCTGCTCAGTAGGCGTATGACCGCCCGGGAAATGGAAGGCTTGGTTGTAGTGCTGCAGGAAGAGAGGGGAGAAGTGAGCCAGGGTGTCCTGCTCACCAAAAAGTCCCCACACACGATCCTTATAATATGGGTTGCAATGGTCAAACTGCACGGCTTCCAGTTCCGCAAACTCCTCAATCAGCGCCTCGTCAATCACCAGCCGCTGATTGCCATCCCTTCTCGGCGCCTTGTATTCATGCTCGCCGATTCGCTCCTTCAGAAACTCCGTCATCATAAAATACGGATTGCCGAGCAAGGCAGGAATGCCCACCACGGGTGCCAGCATCTGGGCGAGGAAAGAGCCGCAGCTGTTGCCTAAGAGCAAGTCGGGCTGCTCCCGGTCGATGATGGAGCGAATCTCCTTCAATGCCTCCTTGGGGTGCAAAGGGAGGTCGGGAGTCAGCACCATCGCCGTCCCCTCAAACGCCTCTTTCAAGGCTCTCGCCATCGGACAGCTGCCCGTAGCGAAGAATCCGTGTAGGAATAATATCTTCTTCATGCTCTAATCTTCAATGTCTTGTTTACTTTGTGTCTCTTTTCTTGATTGGTCCGGAGTGGTTGCCTCTATTCAGCTTGATTCCGTGCTTGTTGAGAATGCGGAATACGGAACTTCTGCTTCTGAATCCGCTGGCTCTCCAGATTTCATCTATCGGATGTCCTGCAACATAGAGGTTCACTACAGTCTTCTCTCTGTCGAGCTTCTGCATCTTGCTGGCAGAAACAGGAGGCAGGGACACAATCATCTTCTCCTGCAGCTTGATTACATGCTCTGCTGATTTCCTGAGAGCAAGGACTTCGTCGGGCAGGGAACCCATCATTACCAACACGTCAGATGGCTTGGTTTCCGGAAACAGGATGTTGCTGGAGTCAATCCGGTCGTGGATGCTGATAATGCGAATGACCTTGACCCGGCAGAATTCCAGGAATATTGCCAGTTCACGACTGCCACGCAAGGCGTTGGAAAATTTCGGAATCACCAGTTCATCACCTCTTTGCAATGCTGCCATCAGTTGTTTCCACAGCGGTCTGTGGCGTTCGTTATCATCACTTTCTTCGATGATTCTTACACAACCGAACTCGTTCATCCATTTGCGGTCTTCTTCCAGTTTGTCATACTGGGATGTAGCCATGATGTAGCCTACTTTTGCCATATCAAAATGTTTTATTGACTGATAACTTGATAGTTATGCGCCTTTTTACGGCAGGATAACACCTGCTCAGGCACGATTCTTCTGCAAAGATACGAATTATATTCAGAAATGGATTCATACTGCCTGGTTTTGTTGGTTCAGCAGACTTGATTTAACCTAATTTATAAATTAGGAGCCCTCCTGCAAGAATCATACTTCAAAGAGTATGAAACATAAAATAACATAAAGTCTGATTGTAGTGTCGTTAATGTGGAATTTTATCTGTATCTTTGCACGCAAAAATTTTCAATTACATGCCAATGGATAATAGGAATACAGTACAGTTGAACAGTTTTGTCGGTTGCCTCGGTAACTCTTCAGCAACAGGTCTCAAAAACCAAATGAAAGAAAGTAAAGCAAGTGAAAGAAAAACAACTCAGCAGAGTTTATTCTTTCACTTGCTTTTTTTATGTGCCTTACTCATGATCACCTCATGCAGTGGAAGTCGTCAATATGATTTCAAGTCTTCTGAAGATGCGTTGAAACAATACCAGGCTTTCTTTCAGACAATGAAAGGGCATTCAGACTCTGATGCAGAGCATCTTGCAGACTTCGTCAACCAGTGGCGCGAGTATGGAGATACCGTCTTGAACTACATCAGGAAGGATCCTTCGTTCAATGCGCACAGTGGGCTTTCCATGAAGTATGATCTGATTTCAGACTCCATCCGCACAGAACTGCTGGGGATGACTGGCAACTGTACTTTGAGCGATGTGGCTTATGTAAAGCTCCACACCTCTTTATATAAGGATAACAAGGAACTCGGCTCTTTGAAGGAAAATGCCACCAAGTTCTTCGCCACCTTGGATCAATCGCCTGCCTACGACCTGGAAGTTCACAGAGCCTTGGCCAACTACTTCAAGTTCCTGCTGAGCACTAAGTCGCATGGCATCAAGTCAAGAAAGGAACTCGTGGCGTTCCTGCATGAAGAAGACCGCCATTTCCGCACGTTCCTCGCTCATATCGACGAATGCTCATCCATCGGAATGACGGAAATCACCAACCATACGGCAGACATCTGTTCTGCCATCTACAAGTCTGCTTCCAGGAATAAGCTGCCAGCTTCTGAGACCCTCGTCCTCATGTCCATGCGAACAGACCGCCGTCTGATTCTCAACGCTCAGGTTTGTCGTGATGCTTTGAAGCGAGGAAAAATCAGAGATGCTATCCAAGCCAATGCCTATCTCTGGATGATATTGCAGCCCTATCTCTCGATGGATGCGCTGGCCATTGCCATGCTCACCCCGGAGCAGGCTCAGCTGATGACGGACATCGCCAAGGATTATCCTGCCATCATCACGAGACTTGAAGGCAAGCACCTTGTCAACAAGGAAGTGTCCAACAAGATTCCAGCCCAGCTGATGCGTCTTTACATATCAACCCTCTAATCTTTCATTATCATGTTACAGGAAGCTATCTACAAATTCAAGGCATCCGGCCCCATGCTGTTGCCAGAGCTGATTGACAATTATTGGATTGGCGAGATAAAGGCATACGAAGATTATGCCATTCTTCCCTACGAAGTGCATATTCCACAACCTATAGACAAGGTGATTGATATGTTCGAAATGAATGCCGACCTTGCCATTCTCTACCATCTGGAGCCATCAGTCCATACGGTGTTCGGACATGAATGCTGCGCCTACTGCTATCCGGTCACCGAAAGGATGTTCAAGATCAACTGCAAGACTTCCGCCGATGGACTCATCCACGAGTTGAATGTGACGATTTACAACTCCATCGAACTCATGTCGGCAGATCTTTTCGAAGACCTCCGTCGCATGAGCGTCGTGGCACGTTCAAGGCAAAGCGAGAACACGTACAGATCATGAATGATTTCAACTGCGGTCTCTAGATGAACAAACAGACGTATTACCTGATTGCAGACATCATACAAAGATACAGAACATGGATAATAGTTAAAAGATACGGAACTGCTGGTAGAGATGAGAATCCTGCAGGATGGGGTGTTGAAGACCCTGTTTTACAAGGGACTCTCGCTCCAGAGTTACAGAGATCATTACTCTTTCAGAAAGAAGCGAACCTGGAAAATCAATGAATACGACTTGAACCAGGGTCTGGCAGCTCTTTGTAGAAAAGATCCGAGCGCCAAGGGTAGAGTAGAGAAGGGCACTCTCACCCAGCGTGATGTCGAATACATTATAGAGAAAGCATCCTTCGGAATCGTCAAACTTGAATTAAGCGATTATGAGTACTAAACGAAAAGTATATACATTCTATATAATAGCCATCCTGGTAATGGTGCTTGTTCTGATGCTATTTAATCTGAACATCATGGCCAAGGCGATTGTCGGACTGATGATAGTCTTCTGCATCTTCGTGATGCGAAGCATACAGACGGCTTACCAACTGCCTGATGACATCGACCCTGATACGATGCTCCCAATAAAGCCTCATGGCAAATCGATTGCAGCCATGCCTACAGAGAAGTCAGACCACAATTCCAATGTGGATCTCTATCTCCGTCTTCTCATCGAAGCTGATGAAGAACTGGCGAAAGACCCGACCATAGACCAGATGTCGCCCAGTTACAACATCCAGTTAAATAACAGAATTGCCGAGCGACTTGAATCACTCGACAAAGGTAATAACAAGTAAAAAAAAGAAAATTATGATACAGATATTAACCCTTATCCGGTTCGCTTTTCCCTTTCTCCTGCTGACAGCGTTTTTCTGTCTTTACAGGAAGGAATATGGATTCATGAAGCGGTTTATGTGGAAGATGGCCATGTTTCAGAGTGCAAGAAATCTCTATGCCTACCTGGTCGTGCTGATGCTTATCTTCATCAACTGGTGTTGCCATGTCACGGATCCCAATCTCTCAGTCGTAGTGTCAACACTCCTGACCCTGGTGCTTCTGAACAGGAAAATTGTAGAAAGCACCTTTCATCTTTTGCATGAGAGAAAAAGACTGTGGTTCGCCACCTTGCTGCTCTCGATGGTTTGCTACGCCTTACCTTATATGAACAGCATGTCTTTGTTCCTCTTTACCGTCAGCGTGGCAGCAGTCTTCTATCCATCTGGAAAAGTGCTCAGCATGAAGAGCCATCCTGAGGCCATCAACACCCCGAAGAATCTGCTTGCGCTGATTATCAGAAATTACTATTAGATGCCACTTACAACTGGCACAATACAATATCCACTTGCTCTACATTCCACATTCAAAAATGACTCAAATGACTCATCACCCCAATCAACAGACACCCGAAGCAGACAGATGCCGAGGTGTTGACCGTTCGTTGCTGGAGTTTCTGAAGCCGAAAGCAGAGGAACGTTACAGCAAGTTGGAAGCCTACTGCGACCTGCTTTCGAAAGCATCCTCAGGAGCCTATCAGTCGCCGGGAACCGATGGAGCCCTCCAGCTGTTGCCCGGCCAGTTTGTTGCCACCATTTCCGAACTTGCCCGTCAGTGGCAATGGCAGCGTGCCACGGTTCGCCAGTTTATCTCCGGACTCACCAAACTTGGTCAGCTTTCCGTAGAGCCATATTCCAAGAGCTTCATCTTCTCTGTCAACCTGGAGCAACGTCTGTCTCTTCTTATCGAGAGTCCGGACGACATCCTCGACTTCTGCGCCATGCAGTTCATCCGCTTCATCAAAGGCAGAGCCACCGCCAGGGACGTGGCCGAATCCTACAGCCGTTATTACGACTTGAAGATGAACATGGCCAAGCAGGAAGAATATGGCGGCATTACTGAAAGACGTGTAGTCAATCAGCAAGCCCAGGTGTTCGATTCACTGGCAGTTTCCATCCTCCGTTATCTCAATCAGGAGAATGAACTGCCCGAGGAACTTTCCGATTCCGTAAGCCTGCTCTTCGGAAAAGACCATGTCTGGGACTGGCACAAAGTGATAGATTCACTTGGTATTCTGGCTAAAGCTATCAGTGGCAATACCAAGCCGAGTTATATGGACGAAGTGGCAACCCGATACTCGAAAGCGGAGATAGTACTCCTGGATTGCATCTTCGAACACTACATCTCCGGCTCCGCATCCCACTACTATGTGAATCCCCATCGTCCTCTTACTGAGGCCAGGGAGCCATCCGAAAAGTTAGCACCTGCGGAGTCTTCCGACGATTAAAAACAATAGTCATATTCCCCTTATTCCATGCGAGGCACGCTGATGGCGAACAGGACGCCCGTTAGCACATCGCTGAATGATTTCAAGCAACGTGAGGCAGCGTGCTTGCACGTGCCACTTTTTTTCAGTCTTGGGAAGCCTAATACCCCGACCTACTGAAGTAGTCGGGAGGGCTGACCAGATAAACAGCAAGCTGGGTCAGATTTCCTTGTGTTGCCAAGACTGAAAAAGGCTCCTGGAGTAAGGACTATAGCAAAGATAAACGATATGGGAACATCATCAAAACAGGTCATGGACATCAAGGTCACCAAAGGTCTTGCTTCGGTAGGCAACGAGGAGTTGAGAGACTGGACGGAGAAGGGATGGAACCAGGCCATGCGTGAAGGCAATTACGACCGTAGCCGTGAACATCTCAACTTCGAGATCCGTCCAGGTGGCATCGTCGCCCCGATAGACAAGAGCCGTCCGCTTACCAGGCGCATGGCAGAAAATCTCGCCTCACGTGGCATCAAAGACCCAAACGAAGGACTGGCAGAGCCACGTTTCCGAACCGTGGTGAATTTCATCTTCGGCGGTTCAACGGAACGCATGCGAGAGCTTGCCTTTGGCAATCAAGAGGTAGATTTTGAAAGCAAGGGTGGCAATGAACACATCCGGCGAATGCCAGAAATAGAAAAGTGGGCACAGGACATCTACCGCTTTGTATCAGATAAATATGGAGAGGAAAACATCGTCTCCTTCATCGTCCACTGCGATGAGAAAAATCCGCACGTCCACTGTGCGCTTCTTCCAATTGACAAGGATAAGAAGTTCGCCTTCAAGAAAATCTTCCATGGTCAGAACCGCATAGATTACAAGAACTATCTTCTTGCCCTGCACGACGAACTTGCCAAGGTCAATGAGAAATGGGGACTCACGAGAGGGGTGTCAATAGCAGAGACGGGAGCACGTCACCGTTCTACAGAAGAGTATCGTCGATGGCTCGCCAACGAGTGCGTGACACTCGAAGCCCAGATGCTGAACACCCGGAAAGCCCTCGAAGATCTGAACGTGGAACTCTCCATCGCCCAGAAGAAGCAGAAATCATTCACCTCCATGATAGAGAATCTGAAGGCTGAAATCAACCGCCTCGAAGCAGAACTCAAACCGCTGAGAACTTTGCAAGCCAATAGCGACAATATCAGTGCCGACATCGCCCGTAAGATTCAGAGCCTTGAACAGCAGAAGGCTTTGGTGGAAGATAAACTGGCAGACAAGGAGAAGAAACTTTCAGAGACCAACCAGTTGCTTGACACCCTACGCAAGGACAAGGAAGAGATAGAGAAGCAGGCCAGTGAACTGGAAGACAAAGCCAACCAGTCTGAACTTTCCTGGGCTCACAACATGAGCTACCATCTCAACGGAGTGATGCTCGACACCATGGCACATGAGTTTGCCATTCGCTTCCCGAATCTCCCCGACAGCGTGAAACTCGACTTCGACGGTACGCTTCTCTGTCAGTTGGCAGAAGACGGAAACCATGTCGTCAAGGTAGCCTTGAACCTCGTGTGCGGTTTCGTGGATGATGCCACGACCATCGCACAGACGCATGGAGGTGGAGGCGGCAGCCCAGGCTCAGGATGGGGCAAGCGACCGGATGAAGACGATAGGGAGTGGGCAAGAAGATGCCTGGCAATGGCACGAAAGATGTGCACTCCGTCCGTCGGAAGAAGAAAGAAGATGTAACACCATGCTCATTTGTTTACGCAAGTAATCAATCATCAAAGACAACAACATGAGAAAGAAAATATTATCAATAGCAATGATGTGCCTGGCTGCAATGACAGCTTCGGCACAAACTGCCAGACAGAGTTTTGACAGTCTTTATATCCAGAAATCATACAGTCAGGAGCAGATGCTCATGCCTGTGAATCCTACATATCTCAAGCATGTAAGCGAAGCAGCCAACTGGGGTAGAAATTGGTTTATAGAAGCAAAGGGCGGGGCTTCAGCTTTTCTTGGGACGCCCATTGGTTGCGGTGACGTGTTCGACCGTGTCACTCCTCTCTTGCAGATAGGAGTCGGCAAATGGTTCACGCCCGCAATCGGTGGACGAATAGGATTTCAGGGACTCAGCTTCAAGAATGCAGAGTTCCATACGATGAAGTATCAGTTTGTCCATGCAGACTTTCTGTACAACATCACCTCTGGCATCCGTCAGAACGAGAGCGGAATCCCTCTTTGGGATGTGGTTCCCTTCGTAGGTGTCGGCATGATTCATAATTCCGACTGGATCAACAACTGTACCTGTCAGGGCGGTTCAAGTGGCAGCCATCCGTTTGCCTTCACCTATGGCGTGGAAGCCCGTTACCGCATCAGCGACCGTGTTCATCTCGTTGGAGAAGTGAGTGGAATGCTGACCGCCAGGAACTTTGACGGCATCGGAACTTCTACCAAGTTCGGCGACAACATGATTTCCGTTTCAGCCGGTCTGTCCTTCACGATAGGTAAGACGGGGTGGAAGCGAGTAGTGGATGCTACTCCTTACATTGAGCAGAATCTTGCCCTCCAGGATTACATTGCCTACATGAGGGATAGGAATGCTCATCTGGAAAAGCGACTTGCAGGAAATGACGATGGCAAGACCGTCTATCCGAAAAACAGCTATAGCGGTCTCAACTCCCTCCGTGCCCGACTCTCGATGAATGGCAACAGCAAGCTGGGTGCAATGGGCAGCAGTGATGGCAACATGGCAGGCAATGCTGATGGCTATCGCTCAGATTCCCTTTCCTCTTCTGACCACGTGAAAGTGAGCATTGGTGTTCCGGTGTATTTCTTCTTCAAGCTCAACTCCGACAAACTGGTTGACAAGTCACAGCTCGTAAACCTCGACGATATTGCGAAGATGGCTAAGCAGGAGAATCTGAAGATTAAAATATCCGGTGCAGCTGATAGTGCTACTGGCACTCAGTCCGGCAACCAGGATCTGGGTAAGCGCCGTGCCAAGTTTATAGCCAAGGCACTCATCAAGCGAGGTGTAGATAAGAGCCAGATCAAGGCCTACAACTTAGGCGGAATCGACAAATATGCGGCGAATGAGGCAAACCGCTTTACAACCGTTCTCTTGCTGAAATAGGCTGAAACGTGTATTCATGAATACGTGAATACATGTACACATATATACATAATATATACTGAACGTAGCTTTTGAGAAAAGCACTAAAATTCTTCTCTCATACATCAAGGGGAGTTTGCTCGTGATGAGTAAACTCCCTAATTTTGTTTTTAGGAAAATACAGAATTGTACTGGATGTCAGATATTTATTCTTGGGTATCATTTGAGTATCACCTTCAGTATCATCTTGGGTGCCATCTTGAGTGCCACCTTGGATGCCATTACATCATTTCTCTTTACCTCACCCTTTACCTCACCCTTTACCTCACCCTTTACAAGTGACACCTCTCCTTACCAAAATATAGTCTCATGAAATTTTAATTTTTCATAAAAAGAACATTATATGATACTTTTCCTTGTTGAATCCAAAAATTTTTCTTATCTTTGCACAAAAAGTACAATATAATACACTACTTGATATGAAGATTCAAGAAGTAATGAAATTGCAGCGTAAGGCCTTGGGGATTACTCAGCAAGACCTCGCTGACATGTCTGAGATAGCCATTTCAACCATCAAGAAAATAG
>OOBS01000128.1_pt1 | contig 42739 bp, 67 predicted proteins | sample 1671381 | NCBI WGS metagenome assembly OOBS01 (sample SAMN06348151, study PRJEB24527) | human gut metagenome | biome: human gut; feature: ankylosing spondylitis patient; material: feces | host: Homo sapiens | place: China | collected 2015-10 | reverse complement strand
CGCACCGCTTGGGAGGGTAGACCGTAAGATAGCCTTACTGCGGTACGTTGAGCGGCTCCCGCTGCCGGACATTGCAGCACAAACACATTACAGCCGGACAGCGATAGGCTACCGGCTGAAAGGCATTGAAAAAATGCTGAATGTGTGATATACTGTTTATACCGTCCGAAGTAGAGTACACACACTTCGGAGAAATGTGTACAGAGAGCCAGCGGAAGAACGTTTACCCGCTGGCTTTTCTTTTTGCACGAATTGTGGTATAATAATCTCAACAAATCCGCCCGGCCTCTCGAAGAAGCGCATTAGGGTGGATATCTGAACCCATCAAGCCTCTCAACGATGCGTATCATGGTGGGTCTTTAAGGCTATGTAGCTCAGTTGGTAGAGCAGGGCGCACCCCGTCTATTGCGCTGGTTCAATTCCAGCCATAGCAAGTCCGAAAATGCTTGAACGGTTTTGAATAGTGCGCATACGTCAAAATTGCGATAGCAGAAGTAGGCATTTTTAGTTGATACAGTCTCCCACCCGCCTACTTACAGTGCGTACCATGCGGGAGACGCAGAAATCCCCCGGTGTTCCGTTTGGAGCATTGGGGGATTTTTTTACTTTTTCTTCAATTCCTCAAGCCTGCTGGAAAGCTCTTCTTCCCATCCTTCATGTTCTTTAAGGTATGGGGCGTAGATCAGTTCTTCGGCCTCTTTGCGGGCCGCAACGGCTTCCTCGACGGTGTCGTAGCTGCCGAGATGGTACTGCTTCCGCCGAAAATTGATATATGCACGCCATCGGCCATGGTGGTCTTTGCACACGCCATTTGCGCCAGAAGTGGAATTTTTATTGATATGGCCTCCAACCCTTGTGCGAATCGACATAATGGAAGAGCCACCCGCGTAAGCTGTGCTGTGAATTGCCCCGGTTTTCTCTCCAATGTCCCTGTTGCAATCTGCGCAATGCTGGATCCGAGAAAGCCTTGTGATCTTTACGGTGGTTTCCTTCCCACATTTCGGGCAAATAGCACGGCACAGAAAGCAACCTGACCTCTTTTCGGGCAAAACTTCCAATACTTTCCATCCGTTAATGACGTGTCCCTCTTTTTCCTTTGCCTTTTTCAGTCTTGCGCTTGTCAGGCCTGGCTTTTGCCCTCGATTCGCACAAGACAGACAGCTGCGGCTTTTGCCAAGACGCAGGGAGCTGTCATACACGTCTTTTACCACTCCGCACTCACACTGGCATGTGTAGTAGTGCGGCTTTTCAGACGGCGCAAGTACCGTCCACTTTCCAAAATGCTTTCCAGTCAAATCTGCCATAACATTCTCCTCAGATCAGCCCATAGTGCTCGGCCAGCAGGAAGCGGACGTATTCCGGGCAGTCGCGCTCGCCCAAACACCACCCCTGCACCGTGCGGCGCGGGATGCCCGCACCCTTTGCAAAGGCGGTCTGGCTGATGCCGGATGCCACCACCATCTCCCGCACGCTCATGCGTGCTGCTGCCCAGATACGGCCCAGACGGTCTTTCTCGGCGTCCAGATCGGCGCAGCCATCGGAATCGTCCGGGATGCTGAGGGTGACGTTACCGAGAAAAACTTCTTTCGGCTGCTTGGCAGCCATGTCAAAAAGTTCTGCTTTGCTATACATGGTTGACTTCCTTTCTTTCGCATGATAATATGTTCGTGTACCTCCATGGTACGTCTTTCACAAAATCCCCTGTCAGATGTTGCGAGCATCCGGCAGGGGATTTTTTTATTTACAGGTTAATCCACTCTTCGTTCTCTTTGAGTGTCTCGACGTACTGGGGGTAGAGGTCGCTGATGATGACGTCCTTCTCCATGTCGTCCAGCTCGCCCTGCATGACGGCTTCGGACTGCTCCTCGGTCAGATTCATGTCGGCGGTGATGGTCCACTCGGCATCGTCATGATTGTGTACGAGGTTGCCGTCGGCGTCGATGTGAGCGTAGATCGTCCAGACGGTTTCGCCGTCCTCACAATCCATGGTCTTGTATTCGTTAGGTTCCACCTCGGTGCCGTTCTCCATGACCTTTGCGGCGAACTCTTCAGCGTTAAGGATCTTCATATTTTTTACCTCCATGTTGTTGTGTGTTGGTGTCTTTCACTGTCTTTATTATACGCTCATTGAGCGCAAAAGTCAAGCCTGTTTGTAAAATTTTGTGCTCAATGAGCACTTTTTTCTTTTGGCAAAATAGAGCATTTTTGTCCTTCGTTGGTCGCTCGTTGCCTCTCCCGCCGGGCGGATCTGCTACACTGGGCGCAAAGGAGGCAAGCGCCAATGTGGATCAAGTTCAGCCCCAACCCCCACGGGGGCAGCGTCGGGGATTGCGCCGTGCGTGCTGTAGCGGCTGCCACAGGGCAGAGCTGGGAGCAGGTCTACATTGGATTGGCGCTGACCGGATTTGCTCTCGGCGATATGCCCAGCGCCAACCGCACATGGGGCGCATACCTCCAAAAGCACGGATTCAAGCGTCGCCTTGTCGAGGCGGACTGCACCACCTGTTACACGGTGGCAGATTTTGCCCGGGAGTACCCGAACGGCGTGTATGTACTGGGCTGCTCCGGCCACGTTCTGGCCGTGGTCAACGGCGACTGGCTAGACAGCTGGGACAGCGGCGCAGAATGCCCGATATACTACTGGTACAAGGAGGACTAAGCAATGCCGATCTATAACGGATACCCACAAGTGTATTACCCGCAACAGCCGCAGGGGCAGCTTGAACAGCTCAGGGCAGCACAGTACCAGCCCCAGCCCGTCATGATGCCGACAATGCAGGGGCAGGCCGCACCGGCTGACAGCGGTTTTATCTGGGTACAGGGTGAAGCGGCAGCTCGGGGCTATCTGGTCGCCAACGGGAGCCGGGTGCTTTTACTGGATGCCGATTCCGATACATTTTACATCAAAGAAGTGGGACAGGACGGCAGGCCGTTCCCTCTCCGCATCTACGACTACAAAGAACGCACCAGCGGCCCCAAAGCGTCGATCGCTGCCACGCAAGCCGCAGGCGGGGAGTATGTCACTCGTAAGGAGTTCGACGCGCTGGCGGCAAAGCTGGCGGCGTTGGAGAAGCAGGAAGCACCAGAGCCGGAAAAGGAGAGCTAAACGATGAGCAGCAGCTTGTATAACTCGATGGGCCGACAGACCCAGAACCCCATTGGCGGGCAGTTCCAGCAGTTTATGGGCCAGATGCAGGGGAAGAACCCGCAGGAGATGATAAACCAGATGCTCACCTCCGGGCAGCTCTCACAACAGCAGCTCAACGCCATTCAGCAGCGGGCACAGCAGATCGCGCCGATGCTCAACGGCATGAAAAATATGTTTGGATTCTAAAATGCGGCCGCATTTAGAATAAATTTCAAAATCTAACGTAAAGGAGTAAAACTATGTCTCTTTCTTCTGATAGCACGGTTCTGACCATGCCGGTACAGCCCGCCAACGGTTACAGCAACGGCTTCAACGGCTGGGGAGGCGACTGGATGGGTTGGATCGTCCTCTTCCTGATTTTCGGCATGTTCGGCTGGGGCGGCATGGGCGGCTTTGGCTGGGGCGGCGGCATGGGCGGCGCTTCGCCTTATATGACCAGCGCTGTCACACAGGCAGACCTGCAGCGCGGCTTCGACAACCAGAGCGTTATGAACAAGCTGAACGGGCTGGAAAGCGGCCTGTGTGATGGCTTCTATGCCATGAACACCGGGATGCTTCAGGGCTTCAACGGCGTGCAGCAGGGCCTGAACGGTGTCACCAACGCCATGCAGCAGGGCTTCAACAGCACCAACGTTGCGCTGATGCAGGGTCAGAATGCTCTGGCTACACAGCTGGCAGACTGCTGCTGCAAGACCCAGACCGCGATCCAGGGCGTCAACTACAATCTGGCCACGCAGGAGTGTGACACCCGGAACCAGATGCAGCAGGGCTTCTGCGCAACGCAGAACACCATGAACAACAACACCCGGGACATCATCGAGAATCAGAACAGCAACACCCGCGCGGTGCTCGACTTCCTGACCAATGATAAGATCGCCACCCTGCAGAGCGAGAACAACGAGCTGCGCCGGGCTGCTTCTCAGGATCGCCAGAGCGCGTTCCTGACCACCGCGATGAACGCGCAGACCAACCAGATCATCGGGACTCTGCAGCAGAAAGCTCCCGTGCCTGCGTATCAGGTGCCCAACCCCAACGCCATTTACTATGGCTGTGGGACCGGCTGCGGCAGCTGCGCATAACCGAATCACGACAGCTTTTTGAGTGGTTGTTTCCAAAATGGAAATGCCCATATCAAAATGTTCAGCCCCTGAGCTGATTTTGCAAACCAGAGCGCCGGGGCAGTAGTCCCGGCGTTTTTATTATGAAAGGAGCCGATAAAATGGCTGAATTTACATCTGTCGCAACCCAGACTGTGGCAGTTGGGCAGAACCTTCCCCTCACCGAGACTGCGGCGAAAGCGCCTGCGTGCATTGTGCACCGTGCTGGCAGCGGCCTTGTGACGCTGCGCGGCCTAACAAGCGGGCAGTGCCGGGCCCGCTTCAAGGTGAGCTTTGGCGGAAATATCGCCATTCCCACCGGCGGCACCGTGGGGCCCGTTTCCGTGGCGCTGGCTGTCGGCGGTGAGGCACTCAATAGCGCGACCGCCATTGTCACACCTGCTGCAGTCGAAAACTACTTCAACGTTTTCGTTGCTGCGTTCATCGAGGTGCCGCGAGGCTGCTGCTTGACCGTGGCGGTTAAAAACACCGGCACGCAGGCGGTCAACATTGCAAACAGCAACCTGATCGTTGAGCGGGTAGCATAAGAAAGGAGATAAAGTCATGCTGGATAAACTGAATCATCTGAAGGATGAGATGTGCGACGAGCTCATGGAGCTGACCGACAAAAAGAACCGGTCCCCTGGCGATGTTGAGATGATCGGCGAGATCGTGGACATCATTCTGGACATCCACCGCATTGCGGACTACTGCGAGGGCGGAGAGTACAGCCGAACAGGCGAGTGGGAAGCTGACATGCGCGGGACTTTCGGCCACGATGCCGGAAACGGTTACAACCGGGGAAACAGCTACGCCAACCGTGGCCGTCACTATGTGCGCGGTCACTACTCCCGCACGGATGGACGTGAGCGCATGATTTCTGACATCGAGGACATGATGCAGGAAGCCACCGGTGCAGAGCGTGACGCCTACAAGCGGGCGGCAGACATCCTGCGCAACGCATAAGAAAGGGGGCGGCAGGTATGGATATTGACGAGATCAATGAGCACATCCGCAAGCTCAAGTGCGAGGAAACCAGCTGGCAGAGTGTCAACAAACTTGCCGCCCTCTGCACTGTGCGGGACGAGTTGGAAGAAGCGCACGCGCCTGAAACGCAGATCCAGTCATTGCCGCCCGCGACTTATGCGGCGGCATACTCCACAAAAGCAAATCCGCAAAGCGAGTTCGTGGAAGCGGCCAGCGCCGCGCCCTTTGGAGGCTTGATGGAAGTGCTTGATGAGCACATGAAGGCAATAAAGCTGGTGTACCCGAAAGAGTATGAGCTAGTAATGCGAAAGATAAGCGACTTGTAAAAAGACATAGAGTGTGCTATTTTCACATAGGCTTCAACGTTTGGGCATGGGATATATAGTCTAACGGAAAGCCAACAGATAAATAATTATTTACAGTAAAACGTAAAATAAATTTGATTTGTAATCAGTGGGTTGCAGGTTCAACTCCTGTCACCAGCTCCAAAAATAAGCGTATAGGCGATAAAAACAAATCGCCTATACGCTTTTCTTTTTATTGAAACCGTGAAAAAACACCTGAAAACGTGTGATAATCTAACAAACAATCTAACAAGTCAGTACTTCATCTTCTGCATTTCCCGCAACAAATATGCCGGGTCGTTGTGTGACACGTACTTGTTTGCCGTGGTGGAGAAATTCTTGTGACCGAGGATTGCCTGCACAGCGGTTTTTTCCAGACCACACTCCACCATTTTACTGCTGGCCGTATGACGCAGGGTGTGTGGGTGCACCCCCTCTATATGGCATTCCTGCATCAGGGCACGGAATTTTGTAGCCACATTGCGTTTGTCCAGCTTTGTGCCGGTCTTGGATGGTATCAGCCATTCGCACCCGCTGTTCAGCATCCAAAAAGCTACCGTCTTGTAAATCGGTTCAAGAATCGGGATAATGCGGTTTTTGCCTGCCTCGGTCTTTTCGCCGCCCTGCATATAGTGCTCCTTCAGATGCACATCCTCACAGCGCATAGAGAGCAGTTCATCAATGCGCATACCGGTGTACAGCAGCACCATGGCGATCTGAGCCGTCTGCCCGAATTTTGGGTCATTCTGGTAGATGCTGATCTGCTCTATCTCGGCTGCAGTCAGAGTGCGCTCCGCTTTTCCTGTAGCCGCCGGGAGCTGCAGTAGCATGGCATAATTTTTGTTTATGATGTCCTGCGCCATTGCCCACTCGCAGATCTGGCTAAAAAGCGTGCGCTGTTTTTCACAGGAGCTTCGGGAGAGCCCTTTTTCCACCATTGCGTCAATGACCTGTTGATAATCTGCCGCTTTTAAGTCCCGCAATTGTCGGTCGTATAGCGGCGCAGCCTTTGCATAAGCCAGCTCGTACCCCTTTTGCATGTCCGTGCTGAGCTTTTCAAATTTTGGCTGCGCTCTCCATTGGGCATAGGCATCCGCAAAGGTGCATTTTAGACGCGCTGCGGGGGTGTTCTGGGCGTTGTAAGCGTCCAGCGCTTGTACTGCTTCGCCTGCCGTTTCAAACGTGCCCAGAACATCCCTGCGGGCTGTGAGTGCAACATACGGTCTTGCCCGCGTCCCACTCAGCTTATACACGCTGCCGCTGCCCTTTGGACGGCGGCGCTTTTTTCTTTGCTGCGGGGCGGCTTCCGGCTGTTTCTTTCCGCACCACGGACAAAAAGAAGCACCATCCGGGATCTCTTTCCGGCAGCATGGTCTCACGCATTTCATGGCTTACTCCTTTTTCTGCCCGATATATCCGAAGGCACCATTTTCAGCAGCGGCCCTTCCGGCCCTGTAGTTGATCTTCAGGTCGTCAATGGGAGGATGCGGAGCGTCCGGGCATGGGTCTAGGCCCATGCTCTGGGCAAAGCTGTATTGGTCTATGATGGTCCCGCACACGCTGACCCGGTTGTTGAGTGGGCAGTGCAGGTTTGCTGCCATCTCGGAGATCACCGCAGGCGGACTGCTGCCGTGTCGGCCCTTCAGAATGAAAAGCAACAGTCGCTTTGTGATGGGCGGCAGAGCCCTCATCAGCAGATGCAGCTCCCAATCTACAGAATCTTCCAGCCTTTCGCTGTCGGAAACCGCATACAGATCTGGGTGCAGCATCTCCATAAACACGGTGATGGGGGACACCCCACATGCTGTGCACCAATCCATGACCTCGTCACTGTCCGGGCTAGTGCAGCCTTTTTCCCAGCTCTGTACCGTCCTCTCACCCTTCTCGATGAGCCTTGCGATCTCCACTTGGCTCAGGCCGGCAGATACCCTGGCCTTTGCAAGCGCTTTTCCAATCTGGGTTGCCGTAAAATAACTCATACTTTCGCCCCCGTAAAACCAACGTGTTTTTAACAGAAAATGGCGCAGAAAAAATCTGCGCCATTCGACAAAAAATATCCGTATTTTGTTTTCCAACGGCGCATGGTAGAATTTGGAACATAAGACATAAATGTGCACAAAAGAAAGGGGAAAACAAAATGGATTTTGAGCAAAGAAATGGTAAAGAAACCGAAATGACCATCATCGACGGTATGCCCGCCACCGTTTTGACCGGAACCGACCGCACACCACAGCCTTGGGAGGACTGACTATGGAGAAGATGAACCACTTTTGCACGCACATCCGCGCCGCGCTTGCCTGCTACGTTGATATGACCCCGGAGCAGCAAGCCCTTGCCACCATGTACGCCGCCCGCAAGATCAATACACTGCACGCATTACATATGACGGCCAAAACACCCGGCGGCGCAGAGACTGGAGCAGGAGAATTATTGCAAAAATTGCAACAATTTGATGCAACCCATCAAAAAGAGTGATGGGCAAACCCATTGACTGCAACAACATGCAGTTGTATAATGCGGTTGTAAACAGATTTACGCAGCTTTACGGCCCTCAGCTTTACCCGAGTTCAGATAATGCTCGTAGTATTTTTGATTGTTATCGCCAAAAGCTGCAACCAGATCGGCATTATTTGCTTTGTACGCGGCGAGGTTAAATTCGGCACTACCCTGACGGCCCTCTTTCATGCCGCTGGTCACAAAGTGCTCGAGATATTTCCATTCGTTGTCCCCGTACAAAGCGGCCAGATCGGCGTTGTTTGCTTTGTAATATTCAAAATTGTAAACAGGGCTGTATGCTTTAAGCATAGCAAAATAAGGGATATAATCAGGCTCTTTGCGGAAGTTTCCGGAGTACAAAGCTTTCTGGGAAATGGTCTCCTTGCTGCCATCCATGTACTCAACAACAGCTTGAGTAACGGCAATTTCTTCGATAGTTCCATTGTACCACAGGCAATCCCATTCAACAGCCGTGTCATAAACAGCGTTCTGAATTTCAGATTCAGAAAGGTACGTCAAAGGATCACCATATTTTAAGCCATCGCTATAATACGCATTCCAGTAATATGGGTTGCCGTACTTATCAAGCAAAATTTTGTTATTATGTCGCTCTCCAACATAAACATAATAGTCCGTTGTAAGTTGCGTTTGCTGTGAAAATGGAGTGCCACGCTTCGTGCTATCATCAAACGTTCCAATGATGCCGGAAGTGTTTAAGGATGTTGGGTAAATCGGGCCTACAAGACGTGCCTGTGTAGCAGAATAACCGCGAATGGAGCAAGACACCTTATCTCCAACCGCGTTCATGGGTACAAGAGTGAACGTTACATATTTGATGGTTTTGCCGGAATTGTTTCGGAAACAGATGGTCGGTGTCACACCATTTGCGGAGTTTACAGAAAAATATACATCCGTAAGCTCTACGGACGGTTTTGCCGCAACCGCCGCCATTGAAAAGAGTAACAATGTGCATAGTGTCAGAGCAAGTGCAATCAGTTTCTTTTTCATGATAACCACCTCATAAACAAAAATGAGCAGCCAACCAGCTGCCATAAAACAAAATTATCAAAGAGCTTTGCCAAAGGAGGAAAAGAAAGTGCAAGAAAATAGCACAAAGTTTGCAAAACATGATATACTAGAAGAAAAAGAGTCGCACGACAAGCTTGTGCATCTTGCCATCAGTGAGATTCTTTCGTTATCCGAAAACCAGCTTCAAGAAGTCATTCGGAGGTTTTATGCTGTATTGTAGACTGAACATTTTAAAGCAGGACGAGAACGGAAACTGGTACAAGCCCAAAAACCAGCATCGAATCTGGCGATTTTTCCGGGATGACCTGTTTGGATGGGTCAGCTGGCTTTTGCCTGAAAAAAAGCAGGCAGAACATAATCAGAAACCAGATTTACCAGAACCGGAATCAGAATCAAAGTGACGATTCCAACAGCTATCTTGCCCAAGAGGGAGCGCCGGTTTGCTTTTTCCTCCCGGACATATTGTTTGCCTGCCGTCGTGATTCTGACACCGGATTTGAACGCGCCGACTGTTGAGACCTCTGCAAGCCCCATATCTTCCAACCTGCTGGATGATTCCAGCAGATCCGAAGTGCGCTCTATTCCGCCAGGATATGCTTTATCCAAGGCCCGCAACAGTTTCAGTTCCTTCCGATCAAGATGCAAGCTCATTCCGGCAACTCCTTTTTAACTGCCTGAGCAATCCGAACAATTTTCATAATGTTTTCGTCGTCCATGCCCTCCAGCGCTTCCAGCAGAGCCCGGCGGGCTGGTGACAATTTTTCAAGCTCAATGCCATCTAAGGTATTGGGCTTTTCTTTTTGCGTCGGCTCTTGCCCCTTTAGCTCCTCGACCGTTACGCCAAGAGCCTGCGCAACAGGTTCTAGCATTTTTTCCGGCAAATCTCTACTGCTTGCCAGCATTTCGGACAAATAACTTCTGCTCTTGCCAATCTCACGGCATACAAAAGCGAAATTTATACCCTTTGATTTAGCGATTTGCTTAGCTCTTTCAACATTTCGCATAGGGAAATCCCCCTGTTTTTGTGCAGCTAGCCAAAGTCCTAGGAATATGCCTATTTCCTATTGAAAACTATGCAAAAGCCTAGTATAATACTAAGCACAGGGCAAACAAAACCAAAGCCCCCTGACAATATTATATCATGCAGACGCTGGATTTTATTCACTTTGTACTTCGCAACTACATAGTAGCATATTTTCTAGCGATTTGCAAGAGTAGAAAGGAGAATCGCTAGTGAATGTTTCAAAAATCGACCAGTTTTGCAAGCTGCATGGTCTGAGCCGTACCGATCTGGAGGCGGCGGCAGGCCTGAGCAACGGCGCAATCGGCAAGTGGGAGCGCTCGATTTACGGGCCCAGCATTTCGCAGCTGCTCAAGGTGGCGCACTATTTCCGGGTGCCGGTCACGGCGCTGATCGTAGACGAGGAGGCAAAAGCATGAGCAACCTTATCCCTATCAACTACGACAACCCGGAGCGCCCCACCGTGAGCGGCCGGGAGCTGCACGACTTCTTGGAAGTCGGCGCAGATTATCGTCACTGGTTCCCCCGTATGTGCGAGTACGGCTTTACTGAGGGCGAAGATTTCAACTCGGTCAAAATTGACCGGGTTCAGAATGAGGGCGGGCGGATGGTCAGCCGCACAGTTGATGACCACCAGCTCACCATCCCAATGGCCAAAGAGCTCTGCATGATCCAGCGCAACGAGCGTGGCAAGCAGGCCCGGCAGTATTTTCTGGCCGTGGAGGCGCAGTGGAACAGCCCGGAAGCGGTCATGCGCCGGGCGGTGCTGATCGCCCAGAGGCAGAACGACCAGCTCAAGGCCGCCAACCGCCAGCTTCTGGCCGAGAACAACGACCTGAAGCCGGATGCAGAGTATGCCCGGGCGGTGTGCGTGGGCAAGAACTGCCGCACCACTACCAGCCTTGCCAAGGATTACGGCCTGAGCGCCGAGAAGCTCAACAGCATCCTTCACGGCCTGAAGATCCAGTACAAGACCAGCGACGGCCAGTGGGTGCTATACGCCAAGTATTGCGGCAAGGGCTACACCAAAAAACCGCAAATCCACGCCGTTCCAGCACAAGAGCACCGGCGAGTGGGACACCAAGAACACCACCGTATGGACGGAAGCGGGTCAGCGGTTCATTTATGAGCAGCTCAAGGCCGTGGGAATGCTGCCCAGCGTAGAGCGCAGGCAGAGCGTGGAGCAGATGGAACTTGCCGCCCGGCAGCATAACCAGGACGGGGTGGCGTAAGCAATATATTTTGGAGGTTACAAAGATGAAAAAACTGCATGTGAAAGCTACGTTTATTGAGCCGGTGCTGGGCACCTGGCCCGCAAACCCCAATGTTGCGAGAGAGTTTATCGCCAGCAAGAGCCCGGATGCTGCAACCATCGAGGATGAAGTGGCGGCTCTTGGCCCTGATGCGGTAGCCGACAAGGGCATGACCGTTTTCCCGCGTGACCCGGACGGCAATCCGATCTTTTACGATTACCAAATCAAAGGCATGTTTAAGGATGCTTGCGGCATGCTTTCCCGCATCGGCGGTAAGACCGAGACCGGCAAGAAGAAGGCCGTGAACGAAAGCGGCAAGCTGACCGCTTACAAGAAGGTCATTGACGGCCTGATCTTCGTTCAGCCCCGCATGATTCCCATTCACGTGAATGGTGAGATTACCGACTGCCAGCGCCCGCTGCGCGCCCAGACCGCACAGGGCGAGCGCGTGAGCCTTGCAAACAGTGAGGAAATTCCGGCGGGCAGCACCTGCGAGTTTGACGTAACCCTTCTTGACGACAGCCACGAAAAGGTTGTGCGCGAGTGGTTGGATTATGGCCAGCTCCGCGGCATCGGCCAGTGGCGCAACAGCGGAAAGGGCCGCTTTACCTACACCGCCTATGAGGTGAAGGCCTGAGAGCAAGGGCATGGCATTGACGGCCCTGATTCGCGGAGGCGGTGCAGCTCGAGGCGTGGCAATGGAAAGGCTGAGTTCGATTGGCCGTGCGATGCTTGGCAAAGGCAAGGCACGGCGGTGCAAAGCAAAGGCTATGAGGTGAACTGCTGTGCAGCGGCACTGAGAAGCACAGACAGGCAAGGCAGAGCGGAGCATGGCGACGCGAAGGAATGGCAGAGAAAAGCGCTGATGTGATTTGCGAAGGAAAAGTGGTGCACCGTAACGATTCGCTGCGGCAAGGTTTTGCTTCGGATGCATTGGCATGGCAGAGAGAGGAAATGCCGTGATTTGCGCAGCAATGGCATAGCAAGGAGGGGCCAGGCGCAGCGACGGCACAGCAAAGAAAAGACATTTTATTAAACATTTTATTAAAAGGAGAAACGAGCATGAAAAAAATTATTGTTGGTGTAGCGTCCGTATTGGCAAGCGCTTTGCTGATGGCCGGATGCAATAAGCAGGTTATTGACCTGACCTATGAATACAACTGGTCGCAGCTGAAAATGCCAGACGGAACGATTGTCGAGGGCAATGTCGAAAGCTGGTGCGACTATGAAGGCGACCAGCTTCAGGTTGTGATTGACGGTGTGACCTATCTGGTTCATTCGTCCAATGTTGTGCTGCGACATTGATAGAAAGGAGGACACCATGAGTGAGAAAATTATTGCCTATAAAGCCACGGACAAAAATATGCAGTGCCGTGGCAAGCAGTACGAGGTGGGCAAGACCTACACCGAAGAAAAAGCCGACTGCTGCCATGCCGGCATGCATGCCTGCGAGAACCCGCTGGATGTGCTGCACTACTACCCGTTGAAGGATGGCCCGCGCTTTTTTGAGGTCGAGTGCGGCGGGAATGTGGATAAAAGCGAAGAGGGCAGTAAACTGGCCTGCACTGAGCTGACGGTGAAAGGTGAGGTGAATTTTGCAGGGCTGGTAAAAGCTACGGTGAATGCCGTTTTTAATCGGGTGAAGGGCAAAGAACCTTTTTCCAGCGGCTATTACAGCACGGCGGGCACCAGCGGCGATTACAGCACGGCGGGCACCAGCGGCAACCGCAGCACGGCGGGCACCAGCGGCGATTACAGCACGGCGGGCACCAGCGGCAACCGCAGCACGGCGGGCACCAGCGGCGATTACAGCACGGCGGGCACCAGCGGCAACCGCAGCACGGCGGGCACCAGCGGCGATTACAGCACGGCGGGCACCAGCGGCAACCGCAGCACGGCGGGCACCAGCGGCGATTACAGCACGGCGGGCACCAGCGGCAACCGCAGCACGGCGGGCACCAGCGGCGATTACAGCACGGCGGGCACCAGCGGCAACCGCAGCACGGCGGCAGCCACTGGGTCTTATTGCAGCGCAAAAGCAGACGGAAAAGATAGCATTGCCGTTGTAAACGGTGCTTGCGGTAAGGCGTGCGGCGCACTGGGATGCTATCTGGTGCTGACCGAGTACGATAATGACGGCAATATGTTGCTGGCCAAAATGGCAAAGGTTGACGGAGCAGTTATCAAAGAGAACACCTTGTACACCCTCAAAAATGGCGAGTTTGTGGAGGCTGCACCGTGAAGAAGCACTACAACAAGCGTTGGCTTGAACAGCGCTGGGATGCAAGGCAGCCGGAGCGGTTGGAGCATATCCGGCTGAAACGGCAGCTGAGAACAAAAAAGGAGGTGGACGATAATGAAGCCGAGCATGGGAATCGCAGAGTGCTGCCAGATCATGCGTGATAACAACATTTCAGTGAGCGAGCCGATCTTTACCGGTATGATTCAGGCTGGCAGCTTCCCGGCATGGGCGGTGCCATCCATTGACACCAATAGTGCGGCTCCGCTGATCTCCCGTGCCGGATTTATGGCGTGGGTGAAGGATTTTTACAAGCTCGAAAAGGTTTATACAAAGGAGGATCCGAAAGAATGAAACTCAAATCTACTACTTACTACTGGTTGGCTGTCGTTTTTGGCGGCGTTGGAATGGGCGCAGCTATGGGTGCAGAGGGCACCGCGCAGACCACCGGATATATCTCCAGCACACTGTTTGCGGTGTCGCTGGTGCTGATTTTGGCCGCCGTTCTGCTGGCTCGTCTGGGCTTTGCCGCAGAGGACAGGGAGAGAGCCGCAAAGCGGCGCAAGTACGGCAAAATCAACCGTGCCCACGCCCGCAACCCGGAATACCCGGAGAATCAGGAGCGTGGGGCATGATGACGGCCAAAGAGTACGTTGAGGGCAAAGTCAAATCCTACACGCGGCTTGCCGAACGCTGCAGGCGAGAAGCCGAAGCATCAGATGACATTGTTGTCAGAGCCGAATACTCCGCGCGGGCAAACGTCTGGGAGATGTGCGCCGAAGAAATGGACAACGCGCGGGAGATGTTGCAAGAGGAATCTGGGGAGGTCACGTATGCCTGACACTGTCCACCATGTCATGTGGTACACCGTGTATGACGCAAAAAAAGAAGAACCTGCCCGTGCGCCAACACGGACAAGCCCAAAGGGTGATGAGTCTCGCCGCCCATCACCACAAAAATAACACAAAACAGGAGGTTTTACAAGTGGCACTTATGCAGATCTATGACGGGCTTGAAAACCCGCCGAAACTTTTAGAGAGGCGCTCTGCGCAGACAGTGGGAGAGCTGGTCCGACAGGCGGATGCACTGTCTGAAAAGGAACACGCGCAAGGCTATCCCCGCAATACTTACATCGTATATAACAACGATGGTGAGAGAGTTTATCAGAGGTGGTGAATATTTATGCAAGAAGAATTGACCGTCCGGGTCGAGCACCCGGAACTGCCCGCGATCCGGTGGAATGAAGCTGAGGTGCAGCAGAACCTGACCGAGATGCTGGCCGCCTACACCGGCCGCGTCTACACCCCGGAGACCATCAAGGATGCCAAGGCCGACCGCGCCGCCGTGAACAAGCTGGACAAGCAGCTCAGTGACGCTGCCCGCAGCGCAAAGGCCTTTTACATGAAGCCGTTGGAAGAGTTCTTGCAGAGCGCCAAGCAGATGCAGGGCCAGTGTAAGGCCGTCTCCGGTGCCATTGACCAGCAGGTCAAGGCTGTGGAGGAAGCCGAACGGAAGGATAAGGCCGACGCCCTTCGAGCTGTCTATACCGACTGCATCGGCGAGCTGAGGGAGATGATCCCCTTTGACTGCCTGCTTGTGCCCCAGTGGCTCAACAAGACCTATGATCTGGCAAAGGCCAGCCGGGAGTTGCGCAAGAGCGTGGAGACCCGGCGGGAGGAGCTGCGGCTCATCCGGGAGACCTGCGGCGAGGATGCCGAAGCTTGCATCACGGAGTATCTGCGTGAGCTGAACCTGAACGCTGCCCTTGTGGAGCACAGCCGCCGCCAGAATGCCCGGGACGCACAGCGCCGCGCAGAAGCCGAGAGAATGGCCGCAGAGAGTGCGCAGGCGGCTGCACCGGTCATTATCCCTCCGACCGATGAAGAACGTCAGATCGCCGCAGAATCGGTTCAAATGGCACAGGCCAATGCAGTCATCACGCCGGATGGCAGGTTGGATTTCAGCATGCTTCAGAAATTCGCAGAGCCTGCCCAGCCGGAAGCTCCTGCCCGCAAGCAGTATCGTTTCTGGGTAGAGTTCACCCGCGAGGATATCGCATGGTTCAAGCAGGGAGCCGCAGAGCGCGGTTTCCGCTATGGTTCTATCAAATAATCTTGGAGGTATTTACTTATGGCACTTACTCGTTCCGGCGCACCCGCGCCTACTTCGTCCGTTTCAAACGCACAGTCTCTGGCAAACCGTTCCGTCCAGAACGCCAACCGTGCAGGCAGCACTGCTATGCAGGCCGCATCCCCGTCCGTTCCGGTGGAGATCACGGCTGCCGATGGCCAGCACTTTACCGTGAGTTTTGGCGACGTGCGCAACTTCATCTGCCCCAAGGCCACCGATTCTGAATGCAAAATCTTTCTGGAGACATGCAAGCAGTACAAGCTGAACCCATTTACCAAAGAGGCTTACCTGATCCACTACGACAACAAGAACGATGACACCGCCAGCACCATCGTGCTGGGCAAGAACTGCTACATGCAGATGGCCGAGCGCAACCCCAACTTTGACGGCTTTGAAGCTGGCGTGATCGTCCTGACCGCAGATGGCCAGCTGCTGAACCGTGAGGGTTCCATTGTCTATGATGGAGACGGCGGCGAGACCCTTCTCGGCGGCTGGGCGAAGGTCTACCGTAAGGACCGTACCCGCGCCAGCTACGAGGAAGTCAAGCTCAGCGAATACGACACCGGAAAGTCTCTTTGGAATGGCAAAAAGGCTACCATGATCCGCAAGGTGGCGCTGGTGCACGCTTTGCGTGAGGCGTTCCCGTCTACCTTCGGCGCTCTGTACGATGAATGCGAGGTGCGTGTGGATGCCGAAAGCACCGCCCGCGAGGTGTCGCCTGAAGAGCTGCCGGTGCTGGATCCTTACGCAGGCTCCCACCGCCACCGCAAGACGGCAGGCACCCTGGTCCCTGCCCCGGATGCACCCTCTGCAGAGGAAAACGCCGATGATCCGTTTGGCGGTGATGATGCATGATCGTCCAGACCAAGAACGGCATCATGCTGCACGGTGAGATCGCCAAAGACCCGGTGATCCGGGATGCCGGTCAAAAGCGGGTGCTGAAATTCGACCTGAAAGCCAGCCGCACACAGGACGAGACCGGAAAATGGCAGAGCTTCTTTGTGGGTGTGAACCTCTGGCACGGCATCGACCAGTGGGATGGGATGCTGCAGAAAGGCGATCAGGTCACAGTTTTTGCGCAAAAGCTGAAAGAGCGGGAGTATAACGGCAAGGTCTATTACGACGTGGACGCGGATGATGTTCAGCCCGGTGGGCTGGTGACATTCCGCTGGCTGCAGCAGATGATCGACCTGATGGCACAGCCCGGCCCGCCGCTGGAACCTGCAGAACCGGCAGGCCTGCAGGGCGCGCAGATGTACCCCTGTGAAACGCTTGCGGATTACGCACCGCACAGCACTGTCGCGCCTGAACCGGCTCCATCTACCGAGTATGACCCCATCAACGAAGACGCAGAAGATCTTCCCTTCTGATTTCGCAAGCTGTGCTATCCGGCTATACGGGCGTGCAAAGGAGGTGAGCAAGTGGCAAAAGAAGAAAAAAAGTCGTTTGTCGTGTATCTGGATTGGTTTGACGCGCTGGAAGAGTACACGGATGCCGAAGTCGGACAGCTGATGCGAGCTTTGGCGAAACACGTCCGCACTGGTGAGAATCCAACGTTTTCCGACCGTGGAATGCGTGGGAACTTCCGTTTCATGTGCAATGGAGTGGATTCTGCTACGGAAAAGTACGAGAACGTCAAGCAAAAGCGCCGTGAAGCCGGAAAAGCCCGTGCAGCTCAAATGCAAGCAAACTCAGCACATGCTAGCACATGCTACCAAGTGCAAGCAAGTGGTAGCTATAATGATACTGTTACTGGAACTGATACTGTTACTGGAACTGATACTGTTACTGGAACTGATACTGTTACTGGAACTGATACTGTTACTGGAACTGATACTGTTACTGGAACTGATACTGTTACTGGAACTGTTATATCCCCTAACGGGGATATATATAATAGCGCCGCCCACGCCGCCGTTGACGTAGAACTTTCCAAGATCGTCCAGCATTATCAGCAGGCCGTCGGGGACTTCCCACGCTCTGCGCTGGACAAGCTGCAGAAGTGGAGGCAGGAGTACAGCACAGAGATGATCCTGCTGGCGATTGACAAGGCCACAGAAGCCGGAAAGCGCTCATGGAACTACATCAACGGCATACTGTCCGGCTGGAAACGGGACGGCCTGCGCACACCGGGGGATGTGGAAGCCAACGAACAAAGCCGACAAGCAAGACCTCGAGGCAAGCAGCCAACCGAGACCGTAGATGACCAGCTTGCCCGGGTACTGGCGAAGATGGACAGAGAAAGAGGGTTTGAGACATGACGCGGGAAGACGTGGCAAAGCTGATCCGAATGAATTTTGTGCTGTACAAACTGGGTTCTAAGCCTCTGACCGATGAGGAGATGCAGACCACCATTGACGTGTGGACGTACCAGTTTGGCGACTATGACGGCGATACTGTCAAGCGGGCTTTTCTGGCGGCAAACCGGGTATGCGTTTATCCGGTCACGGTGGCCGACATCTTCAAGCAGCTTTCCCAGTGTCTTGACCCGTCCGCTGAATGGGAAGCTCTGGCTGTAGCGGCACGCAAGGCACAGACATTTTTGAGCTGGCGCAAGTTCCCGATGGTGACCGGCATTGATGAAAAGGGCGGGCTGCTGCGTAGTGACGGACAGAAAGAGCTGAAAGCCCTGTATGACCAACTCCCCCCGGCGGCAAAATCCTATGCCGGGAGCGTGGGAGGGCTTGCAGAGCTGGCTGAAATGCCGGACCTCACATACCGCCGTGCCGAATTCTTAAAGCAGGCTCAGGCCGATATCACAACTGCCCCACGTGAAGCTGCAAGGCTGCGAGTGAGCGAGCTGACAAGGAAGGAGATTGAAAAATGAGCGAATATATCGACCGCGAAAAAGCCATCGCAAAAATCAAAGCAGCATATTGCTGTGGCTGCGAAAATTACAACGGCGTAAGATGCCGCGCGTGTCAGATTATGGACGCGATGGATGTGCTGGAAGATGAACCGGCAGTGCCTGTGATTGACGCGGAATCTATGAAAAAGTACCTGACCGACTGGAAAGACGGGCTGGACGGGAGCGGAAATTGGGGGTACTCGTACGCAATCAGGGCAGAGCAAACGGTTCAGGTGCTGGATACCACACTGAACCACATTGGTTACATGCTCAAGGAGAACAGCGGGGTGCAGACCGATGGTAAAACTTGAACCCTGCAAAGACTGCCCCGACCGGCACCCGATCTGTCACGACAGCTGCCCGAAGTACGCCGAGTACAAGCGTCAGCTGAAAGCGCAGCGCATCTACACCAACGGTAACCACGCGGCGGAGCGGATCAGCCGTAACGATTTCAACAAAGAAGGATGGATGGGAGGAAAACACCCGCCCAGAAAAAGGAGAAAAGCATGAAAACCGTACAGGATATTATGGCTGAAAATGGCTCATTGGCAAACATTGAGCGTTTTCAGACGATGCAGAAGTGGGAATACAAGCGCAAGGTAGAGCACGCGCAGGAAATGGCCGAGGCATTTTACTACTGGGCAAAAGAGCACGAAAAGGGCGTGCACCTATCCGTGGGCGGTCTGGATTCCATCACGCTGCATTACTTCTTGGAGAGCATCGGGCTGCCAGTCACCTGTGTGTCCTGCTCATTGCTGGAGAGAAAGGGCGTGCAGCAGGTACACAAGCGGATCGCTGCAGAAATGGAAGAAGAATACAAGGGATGGATGGGCGATGGAGAAAAGCCGTCTTTCGTGTTCCTGAAGCCGCTGAAAAGTAAGGTTCAGGTCTTACAGGAATTTGGCTGGCCTGTGATCAGCAAGGAAAAGGCAGGCAAGATCATGTTGCTGCAAAACCCGACAGAGCAAAACGCAACCGTTCGACATGCGATCATTACCGGGGAAACCGGCGAGTGGTACGGCTGGGGGCGCGTTCTGGACTACATCGGCATAGGCTGGGAAGATGTGCCGGAGCAGTCCGTGCAGATGACCGTAGATGATTTTACAGGAGGAAAACTATGAGCGATAAACGATTGATTGATGCAAATGTAGCAATTGAAAATGCGGACAAGTGTTATAGAGAATGGAATCTCGCGATGGCTGCGGCAGAAGGAAATCGACAGATTAACATGGTTTATAAAAAGCAGGAGCTTTTTAAAGACGTGAAAAAAGTGGTCGAAAGCTGTGACACCATCGACCCGGAAACGCTGCGACCGCAGTGGATCAGCACCAAGGACAGGTTGCCCAATGCCGACGAAGGCGATGATTTCCTTGCTGTTAGCAAAAATGGGAACTTCGTTTTTGAAGCGTACTTTGTGCGTGATTGCGGACGTGGTAAAAACCTGTGGCATGACGGGAGCGGGAATTTTTATGAAGTCACCCACTGGATGCCGCTGCCTGAGCCGCCGGCGGAGGAGTAATCGAAGATGCATCTTCTTATTTACGGCGAACCACGCACAAAGAAAAATTCTGCACGCATTCTCCGCACACGCTCCGGGACTCCATTCGTGGCTCCCAGCAAGGCCTACGTGGATTACGAGACCGACTGCCTGCGGCAAATCAACAGGCCGCACAGCCCCATCTCTGCCCGCGTGAACGTGAGGTGCGTGTACTACATGAAGACCGCCCGCCGGGTCGATCTGGCAAACCTCATCGAGGCGACCACGGACATCCTGGTAAAAGCCCGGGTGCTGGAGGACGACAACAGCAAGATCGTTGCCGCCCACGATGGTAGCCGGGTGGACTACGACAAGCAAAAGCCCAGAGTGGAGATCTGGATTGAAGAAATGGAGGAGTAAAATGAATATTTGGCTTGCTGCATTATATTCGCTTTGCATACTTGGCACGGGCGCGATTATTTTTGCGTTGGGTGCACGCTTTATTAAATGGGCGGTTGAAAGTGAACACATGGTATTTTTGTGGCTGGTTGCGCTTATCGCGTGCTGGATCATGCTCGCAATATGCATTTACGTCGAAGGAGGCGCTGTATGATCCGCAGATGGACACCTGAAAGTGATGCGCCAAAGCCGGGCGAACCGGCCAGCGTAAAGGAGCTGCGGGTCTGGTTTGAACGCCTGCCGAAAATGCGGGCACTGATCTGCCAGCAGCAGGAGCACATTGCAAGCCTGCGGAATGCCGCCACCACGACCACGTCAGGCACGTCCGGCGCGCCGGGGCGCTCCGGAACCAGCGACAAGGTAGGCCGGAACAGCGACGCCGCCATGGATGCCGAGCAGCATCTGCACGAGCTGAAATGCCAGTATGCCGAGATGCAGAAGAAAGCCATTGAAGTGGCCTACATGCTCCATGCAGACCCGGCGTCCATCAAGCGCAGCCGCTGCCTGATCCTGTATTTTGTGGAAGGAAAAAGGCAGGCAAAAATTGCCCGGATCGTGGGCTATTCAAAGCCGTGCCAGGTCTCTCAGGCGGTTTCTGACGGACTTGAGCAGCTGGCTGAGATCACCACGGAACTGAATCTCGGGTGATTTGTACATTTTACACAACAAAACTGCGGTTTATTTTGACACGCCTTGGGATTTACTTCTAATCGGCTCAAGGATTATCATGGTACCATCGGCAAAGCCGAAAGGCTGACCGATGCACGCAGTCTCCGGAACGGCCTTCCCGGCGGGTTTCATGCTTTGCCCCGCTCCCCTTCACCGTTTCGCGGGCTGCTTCTATATGGCCGCCTGAACGCAGTATGGAGCGTGGCGCGTGTGTGTAGACACGGCTGGTTCGATTCCAAGGGCGGCTTTTTATATTCCCGTAGCTTAAGTGATGGAGCAGCGGTCTCCAAAACCGCAGGCTGCAGGTTTAAGTCCTGCCGGGAATGCCATCTGCGTGCCCTGTGAGGGGGCCGCGCAGCACGCGGGGCATCTGACCGCGTAAGTTTCAGATGCAGCAGTGCCCACCGTTTGACGCATGTCCAACGAACTGAATGCACGGGTGCTGCTTATATTTTGACCTTCGTGAGCAGTCACAAAATGTGACTGCTTTTTTTGTCTGTTCTTGTTGTTGGGAGGAAATGATGATTCAGAAAGAGTTGCTGAAAATGCCGGTCGCAGATCTGGTTCCATACGAGAACAACCCGCGCGTGATATCCCCGGAAGCCGTGAACGCCTGCGCGGAAAGTATGCGCCAGTGCAGCGCACTTGACCCCATCGAGGTGGACGAAAACAACGTCATTCTGAGCGGCCATACCCGCCGCCTTGCTCTGATGCAACTCCATGTGGACATGGCTGACGTTGTACGATACACAGGGTTGACCGAAGAACAGAAGCAGAAATACCGTATCCTCGCCAACAAGACCGGTGAAATGTCCGGGTGGGATTTCGGAAAACTTGAACAAGAACTGGCAGAAGTTGACTTTGGGGACTTTGACTTTGATTTTGACATTCCTGCTGGTGACAGCAAAGAAACGCAGGTTACTGAGGATGAGGCTCCAGAAGTTGACGAAGCCGCACCTCCAAAGGCAAAGCTGGGTGATATCTGGAAGTGCGGCAGGCATCGCGTTATGTGCGGGGACAGCACGAATGCAGAAAGCGTCAAAACCCTTATAGGGGGGGCGCAGGCAGATATGTTGCTCACGGATCCGCCTTACGGAGTGAGTTATGTCGGCAAAACGAGTGAAAATCTGCGAATTCAAAACGATTCGTTGGCCGAAGATGAATTCTTGGAGTTTCTGTCAAAAGCATTTGCTGCAGCTGATGGCGTGATGAGACCTGGTGCGGTGTTTTACATTTGGCACGCAGACAGCAAAGGACTTATTTTCCGGCAGGCGTGCAAGCAGACAGGATGGGAGATTCGGGAGACGCTCATTTGGGTGAAGAACAGCATGGTGCTTGGACGGCAGGATTACCAGTGGAAGCATGAGCCTTGCCTGTATGGGTGGAAAGATGGCGCAGGGCATCTATGGACAAGCGACAGGAAACAGACAACAGTTCTTGATTTTGACAGACCGGTTAAAAGTGAACTGCACCCAACGATGAAACCGGTTGCGCTTTTTGATTATCAAATCAAGAACAACACAGAAAACGGGAATATTGTCCTTGACCTGTTTGGAGGAAGCGGGACAACATTGATTGCCTGCGAACAGAACGGAAGAACAGCCTACATCATGGAGTACGACCCGAAGTACGTTGATGTTATTGTCAAGCGATGGGAAGACCTCACTGGAGAAAAGGCTGTACTTGAAAAAGAGGTGAACTGAGATTGGCCGCAAAGGTAAGTTTGAGCAGTGGCTAGAGCCTGAAGGGCTGACGCTGCTTCGTGGGTGGGCTAGAGACGGCCTCAAAGACAAGCAGATTGCCGAAAATATAGGCTGCTCAGTATCGACCCTCTGCGAATGGAAAAACAAATTTCCAGAATTTTCGGAAGCGCTAAAAAAGGGCAAGGACGTCGCAGACTACATTGTGGAGAATGAGCTGTTCGAAAGCTGCAAGACCCGAACCGTGACCGTCAAGAAGCCATTTAAGCTGAAAACAGTCAAAGTAGACGGGAAAAAGAGGCTGGAAGAAGAGCGCATTGAATATGCGGAAGAGCAGGTCGTCGTTCCAGCCAACGTGACGGCTCAGATATTCTGGTTGAAAAACCGGCGGCCTGACAAGTGGGCAGGTGTGCCAGAAGGAACGAGAGTAGAAGAGCATGACGATGATGGCCTGCTTGATGCCCTGAACGCTGCCGCAGACCTCAGCCCGCCGGATGACGTGGAGATGCTTCCAGAGGAAGAGGACGACAATGCGGAAAAGTAACGGCTTTCGCTGGAAAGCCCTCAGCCAGCGGCAAAAGCAGGTCTTGAGCTGGTGGACACCGCAGAGCGCATACAGCGGTTACAACGGCATTATTGCCGATGGCGCTATCCGCTCGGGCAAGACCTTTGCCATGGGCTTTTCTTTTGTCCAGTGGGCTATGACCTGCTACAGCGGCCATCAGTTTGCCATGTGCGGAAAGACCATCGCCAGCTTCCGGCGCAACGTGCTGGGCACACTCAAGCAGCAGCTTGCAGCCCGTGGCTACAACGTCAAGGAGCATCGGGCAGAAAACTGCATGACCGTCAGCAAGGGCGGCAGAACAAACGAGTTTTACTTTTTCGGCGGCAAAGACGAGAGCAGCCAAGACCTGATCCAGGGCATCACGCTGGCTGGGGCATTCTTTGACGAGGTGGCCCTGATGCCGCAGAGCTTCGTCAATCAGGCCACAGCCCGCTGCTCCGTCACCGGGTCAAAATTCTGGTTCAACTGCAACCCGGGCAGCCCACAGCATTGGTTTTATCTCGAGTGGGTGCGGAAATGCCGTTCCCGCAAGATGATGTACCTCCACTTTACGATGGACGACAACTTGTCGCTTTCCGAGGACATCAAGGCCAGATACCGCAGCCAGTACAGCGGCGTTTTCTATCAGCGCTACATTTTGGGCCTGTGGACGGTGGCAGAGGGCCTTGTATATGACATGTTCGACCGCAAGAAGCACGTCCTTGATGAGCTGCCGGAACTGTCCCCAAAGAGTGCCTATGTGGCGTGTGACTTCGGCACCCAGAACGCAACGGTTTTTTTGCTGTTCCAGAAACAGGCAGATGCAGACTGCTGGATCGTCACCCGGGAGTACTACTACAGCGGCCGCGAACAGAAGCGGCAAAAGACCGTGGGCGAGTATGTTGCAGACCTCAAGGCGTGGCTGAATGGTCTCAAGCCGGAGAGGATCATCGTTGACCCCTCTGCCCTGCCCCTGATTACAGAGCTGCGCAAGAACGGCTTTACTCAGACCCCCGCAAACAACGACGTTCTGAGCGGCATTCTGGACGTGCAGACCATGCTGCAGAACGGGCGGCTGAAGATCTACAAAGACTGCAAGCACACGCTGGAAGAGTTCGGCGTATACGCTTGGGACCCGGATAAAGACGACGCCGTGCTGAAGGTCAACGACCACTGCATGGACGCTATCCGCTATTTCGTGCGCACAAAGCGCCTTGTGAAACTGAGGGATTGATTTTGAGCACTACATACACATTCCAGACCTTCCAGCAGGCGCAAGCCGCCGGGGAACAGTCTGATTTCATCCGGCGTTTCGTGCAGCAGCACTGCACTTCCGGACCGTACAAGATGGCGCTGGATGCCGACCTGTACGACGCACAGAAAAACCCGGGGGCAGAACGCTTCGCGCAGGCTTACGCTTTGATGCTGAAACGCCTGTCCAAAAACACCAAGCAGGACATCCTACACCCCGATATGGTCAAGAGCAATCTTTTCCGTCGGCTCAACAAGCAGCGGGCGACCTACTCCCTCGGCAACGGCGTGGTTTTTTCGGACGATGGCGTGGACAAGGACAGGCTGGGGCAGAACTTTGACGAGCAGATCCAGAAAGCCGGATATTTCGCCCTAATTCACGGTGAGAGCTTTGGTTTTTGGAACAACGACCATCTGGTGGTTTTCAAGCTGACCGAGTTCGCTCCCCTTTACGATGAAAAGACAGGCCTTTTGCAGGCGGGTGTGCGCTTCTGGCGGCTGAACCCGGACACGGATATGCACTATATCCTGTACGAGCTGGACGGATTTACCGAGTACACGGAAAGCAAAATCGGCAATGTGATGAAGGAGACCGTGAAGAAGCAGGCATACAAGAGCGTGACCGTCACCACACCCGGCGGCGGGCTGGAAAGCGTGGAGGGCGAAAACTACAGCGCTCTTCCCATTGTGCCGCTGTGGGGCTCCGACCTGCACCAGAGCACCCTTGTGGGGCTGAAAGCCTACATTGACAACACCGATCTGGTGATGTCCGGCTTCTGCAACGACCTGCAGGACTTTTCGCAGATCTACTGGCTGTGCGAGAACTTCAACGGCATGACTGATGACGAACTGCAGGAGTTCCTTGTCAAGCTGAATCTGTACCACATTGCAGGCGCAGACACCAGCGAGGGCGGCAAAATCACCCCCTACACCACCGAAATTCCTGTGACGGCCCGGCAGGCTCTTTTAGAGCTGCTCCACACCCGGGTCTATGAGGACTTCGGCGGGCTGGATGTGCATTGCGTCAGCGCGGACAGCACCAACGACCATCTGGATGCAGCCTATGAACCGCTGAACCAGAACGCGGACGATTTCGAGGCTCAGGTCAAGCCGTTCATACGGCAGATCTGCGCACTGGCGGGCTTTGACAACGCTATGCCGGCATTCAACCGCAGCAAGATCACCAACACCGCCGAGCAGGTCGCAACGGTGATTTCTGAGGCACCGATCATCGGGCAGGACATGGCCATTGACCTGCTGCCCAACCTGACCCCGGAACAAAAGGAGCAGGCCAAGGCCGCGCTGATGGCTGAGAGCGCAACACGGGAGACCGTGGAGGAGGAAGACGAAGATGAAACAGATGAAGCGTGATATTTGCGCCGCAGTTTTTGGCTTTTTCTTCGGCTGTGGAGTAAGCTCGTTTATCATTAACGTTGCAAAGCTTGTGATGCGCTTATGACCGACCGTGACCGCATCTCTACCCGCCAGCTGAACCGCCTGCGCCGCCGTATCCTCCGGGTGTACGGCACTGCCCGCCGGGAGATGCAGAAGCAGCTGACCGATTTTCTGGCAAAGTACAAAGCGCTGGACGAGCGCAAGCGGGTGCAGCTGGATGCAGGCGAGATTACAGAGGACGATTACCGCATCTGGCTGCAAAATCAGGTCTTTCAGTCCGATTTGATGCGTCAGAAGCTGGACGGCATCACGCAGACCTGCACCACGGCCCAGCAGACGGCCTACAAGCTGGCCCGGGATGAGCAATACAACATCTTTTCCTTTGGCGCAAACTGGGCCTTCTACGAGCTGGAACAGGCCGCAGGCGTGACGTTCGGGCTGACCCTGTACAACACCGAAGCGGTCAAGATCCTGCTGAAGGAGAACCCCAAGATGGTGCCAAACAAGCGTATCAAGAGTGAGAGCAACCGAAACTATGACGCCCGGGTGTTCAACCGCTACGTCATGCAGGGCATCGTGCAGGGCAAGAGCGTCCACGACATCGCCGTGCAGGCCGTAAACGGCATGGCTGATACAGAGATCCACTGGGCCATGAACAACGCCATCACAGCCCTTACCAGTGCCCAGAACGCCGGAGCTTTGCAGCAGATGCACAACGCCCAGGCTTTGGGCATCGAGGTCAAAAAGCGGTGGAACTCCACCCACGACTACCGCACCCGTGAAGTGCACCGCCTGCTTGACCAGCAGACGGCAGAGCTTGACGAGCCGTTCAAGGTCATGGGCTACGAGATTCAGCGCCCCGGAGACCCCAACGCAGCGCCGGAGATGGTTTACCACTGCCGCTGCGTGCTGTCCTCTGCGCTGGGCAGGTACCCCCGGCAGAACGCTATGCAGCGAGACAATGTGACCAAAGAGACCACCCCCGTCATGGACTACACCGAGTGGTATAAATCCAAGGGCGGCACGGAAGCCGAACAAATGTGGTGGTCGGAAGAGAGAAAACGGAGAAAGGAGAACGGAAAATAATGGAAGCAAAAGAAGCAATGGAAAACTGGAACAGCGGAATTTCCGAGCTGTTTTCTATCATATGTAAAAAAGAAGAACCCACAGCGTTGGTTTGCGATGTGGAGCCGTTAATACGAAGATGGAAAGAAAAGGTAGAAAAAGCAAAAAGTACGGCTCTTAAAGATTATGACGTACTGGATTCTTACGAAACGGCGCTTGAAGAACTGGAAAAGTTTGCGGAAGAAAACAAGCTGTAAGCTTAAGAAAAAGTAAGGATTGGAGGGATGAACCATGAACTTCAACTACGACATCAAATTCACCGACAACACCCTGCAGCTGCATGAAGCGCTGGAAGCGTGGGTGGAGCGGGTGCTGACCATCTGGGGCATGAAGGTGCAAGACTATGCGCAGCTTCTTGTGCCAACAGGCACGGCAGACAGCACCGGCATAGAGGGCTATGTTGGCGGTGCGCTCAAGCAGAGCCTGACCTTTGCCCTCGACCTCGCCAAAAAGACCGTGACTATCGGCAGCAACCTATTTTACAGCGTCTATGTGGAGCTGGGAACGGGCATCTTTGCCGAGAAGGGCAACGGACGCAAAACGCCGTGGGTCTGGAAGGACTTCAACGGCAAGTGGCACTTTACCCGGGGCATGAAAGCCCGCCCGTTCCTCCGCCCAGCGGTGGAGGATCACATTGATGAGCTGCGAGAGATCGCAGTGGAAGAAGGAAACAAAGAGGTATAAAAAAGTGAGCCCAAACCCACAAGAACAAAAAATCGTCATGGCAATGATAGGAACGATTGTGTTTTTCCTTTTGAATTTTGCCGTTTGGAATGCTCTTGCCATCGCCACTGCAAAGAAACCACCGTGGTATGCCGTTATCGGTATTGACGTTTTGGTGGCTATGGTCTATCTGTCATTCTATTGCATTATCTGCTGAAAGCTCAATATCTAGCGGCTGACGCTGTGCGCCAACCGCTTTTTTATGCCGTTTTAGCTCAGGTTGGCAGAGCACCGGACTTTTAATCCGGGGGCCGTGGGTTCAAGCCCCACAAGCGGCACCACACCGGCAGCACGTCCGGCAAATAAACCTTATTGCCAAGCATGGCAGCCCGAGCAAGGGCAGAAAGGACTATCACATGGCACTTGAAAGAAAAGACCTCCGCGCGATTCTGGAGGATGATACCGTGGACGTCAGCGGCAAGATGAAGAAGATTCTGGACATGCTGCACACCGAAACGGACGCTCTTCAGAACCAGCTGGATGACGCCAAGGCCGCGACCGCCAAGGCTGAGAAGGAGCGGGACGCCGCTGCCAACAGCAAGACCGTTGCGGAAAAGGCTTTGGCCGACTACAAGGCCCAGCAGACCCAGAAGGACACCCACGCAGCCAAGGAAGCAAAGTTCCGGGAGCTGCTGAAGACCGCCGGGGTGCTGGACAAGTACGCAGACCGGGTCGTGCGTCTGTCCGGCGAGGACATCGACAAACTGGAACTGGACGAAAAGGGCGAAGTCAAGGACGCCAAGAAGCACGCCGACAGCCTGAAAGCTGATTGGAGCGACTTCGTAGGCACTACGACCACCACCGGCGCAAAGGTGGACAACCCGCCCACCAATACCGGCTCCAAAATGACCAAAGACCAAATTTTTGCGATCAAGGACGCTGGCGAACGCCAGGCGGCCATCGCAGCAAATGCCGACCTGTTCACAGGCGGCGGAAAGGACTAATACATGGCAGCAAAGGCTAATCTGATCACCACTACCGAGATCACCGTCAACCCCCGGGAAATCGACTTTGTGACCCGCTTCCAGCGCAACTGGGAACACCTGCGGGAGATCATGGGCATCATGCGGCCCATCCGGATGCAGCCCGGCACCGTGCTGAAGAGCAAGTACGCTCAGGGCACCCTGCAGAGCGGCACCGTGGCAGAGGGCGAGGAGATCCCCTACAGCCAGTACACCGTCAAGGAGAAGGACTACGGCAAGATCACAATCGAAAAGTACGCCAAGGCCGTCTCCCTGGAGGCAATCCAGAACTATGGCTATGATGTGGCCGTGCAGAAGACCGATGACGAGTTCCTGTTCGACCTGACCGCAAAGGTCACGGATAAGTTCTACAAGTACCTGAACACAGGCAGCCTGAAGGGTACCCCCAAGACCTTTCAGATGGCTCTGGCCATGGCGAAGGGCAGCGTGGAGAACAAGTTCAAGAATATGCACAGAACCGTCACCGGCGTTGTGGGCTTTGCCAACGTCCTGGACGTGGCGGAGTACCTGGGCACCGCCCCGATCACCATCCAGAACCAGTACGGCTTCCAGTACATCAAGGATTTCATGGGCTACAACACCATCTTCCTGCTGTCCGACGGCGAGATCGCAAAGGGCAAGGTCATTGCAACCCCCGTGGACAACATCGTGATGTACTACGTTGACCCCTCCGACAGCGACTACGCCAAGGCTGGGCTGGTGTACACCACCGCAGGCGAGGCCAGCAACCTGATTGGCTTCCACACCCAGGGAAACTACACCACCGCCGTCTCTGAGAGTTTCGCCATCACCGGCGTGACCCTGTTCGCTGAGTATCTGGACGGCATCTCTGTCCAGACTATCACTCCGGGCGAGTAATCGCTCTTTTTGAGTAGGAGGCATCCAATGACCGTCCCTGAGCTGTGCGCCTACACGCACAATTTCTTTGACCGGGCAGACAACCCAATTGCAGGCGAGTTTGCCTTTGAGCCGGACACCGTGCCCTCCGGGGTAGTGCCGGGGCAGTATTTCCTCGTGTGCGGCTCCATCTTCAATGACGGCGTACACAAGGCCGGGGACGGCGATCTGACTGCCGAGACCTTCACCGGGACGGTGCAGCCTATGCGCGTGCCGCCTGCTTTTGTGGAGCTGGCTGAAAAAATCGACGCATACGACAAGGCGCTCCCGGCCGGCGGCGTGTATGTATCTCAGTCCTTTGCCGGGTGGTCCGGCACGATGGCTACAGGCAAGGACGGCCTGCCTGCCGACGGCAAGACCCGCTATAAATCCGAGATCAACCAGTGGAGGAAGATGTGACATGGTCAATCCGTTCACTGCATCCACCGTGATGCAGGGCTTTACCCAAAAATACCGCTTTCAGACCCGCAGCTATGAGCCGGACGGCGTGGGCGGCTTTGTGTCCGGCTGGCAGGACGGCCCGGAGTTTGAGGCCGTGGAGCGCCACGACACCACCGTGGAAGCTCAGGTGGCAGAGCAGGCCGACACGGCATCTACTTACACGCTGCTTGTTGGCACCGGCGTGCCGCTGGCTTTCCCGGACTACATCAAGCGGGTAAGTGATGGGCAGACCTTCCAGATCACCAGCACGGCAGATGAGGGCAAAGCCCCGCCGGAATCCGGCATGGGACTGCGGGCCGTCAAGTGCAAAAAGGCGGTGCTGCCGTGATGGGCCCGTCTGAGAGCATCAACCGAGCGCTGAACACGTTTTTCAACGGCTTTGGAATCCCGGGCTATCTGGAAGATAACATCCCTCCTGCCGCTTCACTGCCCTATCTGACCTACAAGCCCACCATCCCCGGCGGGTGGAACGAAAAGGCATCCTTCCACGCCCGGCTGTGGTACCCAAGCAAGGGCGGCAGAGTCCCCATCCTGCAAACCGAGGATACGATCAGCGCGGCCATCCCAAGAGGTGGCTTAAAAATCGAGTGCGAGGGTGGCGCTATTCTTTTGGACAAAGACGATAAAGATTGGGCACAGCCACTCAACAACACGCCTGAATGGTATCTGTGCGAATACCTTATTTTTGAACTTACACGGCTTATACCGTGAGTAAAGGAGCAATATGGCTGAAACTTTAGCAAAGAAGTTTAACGTCAACGTTTTGACAGCGGACGCTTTCAAGAGCATCCCCAAGGGCTCGGGCAACATTTTGTCCGATTTCTCGCTTGAGGCCCCGAAAATCGATGAAACAAACGTCATTCACGCCACACAGGGCGGCGTGACTATCACCTATCAGAACTCCACCGAGGATACCCTTTCCGGAATCGACAACGCCCCCACCAATACAAAGCAGGGCGTGGAAGTCACAGGAACCACCGCAACCATCTCTTACACGACTCCCAACGCAGACCCTAAGAGCATCCAGCTCGCCATTGGCACTGCGGACATTGACCCGGAAGACCCCACCCACGTGGTTGCACGCCTGAAAACCGCTTTGACGGATTTCAAGCCCATTTGGTGGGTCGGCCCCATGATCGGCGGAGGCTTTATCGCGGTCAAGCTCTATAATGCTATGTCCACCGGTGGCCTGAGCCTGAAGTCTGAGCACCGCGGCGGCGGCTCGATGCAGATTACGCTGACCGCTTTTGCAGACCTCGAGAACCCCGAACAGGCCCCGATGGAGTTCTACTCTATCACAAAGGCCGCGTCCTGATGTAAGGAGGAAAGACATGAAGGAAATCATTGATCTGGAAGGCAAGGAGTACCTTGCAAAAACTTATAAGCTGGCAAAGGCATACAAGCAGTGCATCGTTGACACGGGCGCAGTGGCGGCGGCAACTCGGCCTGCGCCGCTGACTGGCAACGAAACCCCGGAGGAGAAGGCCAAGAAGATCGCAGAACAGGGTGCGAAAAATGCGGAAGAAATGATGCGAATGATCTACGAAGAGCACGCAGACATGACCGAAAAGGTCTTGCCGCTCTTTGTGGCGCTGGATAAGGGCGAAGAGCTTCCGCCCACCAGAAAGCTGGCCGCAGCAATGTCCCGCGCGCTGTCTGATGACGATTTCATGGCTTTTTTGAGATCCTTGATGTGATCGGCGTGGAAGGATATAAACGGATGGTCTCGACCATTCGTCTGGATTTGCTGGAACTTTTCGGCAAGTCCTATATCCTCGACCACATCAAAAAAGAAATCAGAAACCACGATGAAATTCAATTCTACCGCGATTGCGTAGCAGATGCCGTTGGCGGTCTTGCGGGAGCTAACGCTCTTTATTCCTACGGTGCTTCGTATACATTTCCGCTTTATGTAAAGCAGATCGACAAGCGGTCTGCGGCGGAGATCACGGAAGAAAACAGCAAGGCTCTTAAAGAGCTGTGCGGAGGGGGTGATGGAACCTGAAACTTTTTGAATTGAGCGCCACCCTCGGGCTGGACGACAGCGCCTACCGGCAGGGCATCCAGAATGTGCAATCTGAGACAAAAAAGACCGTTTCTTCACTGTCAGGAGAGTACAGCAAGGCAGCAAAGGCCGTAGTGGAGCTGACCAGACGCTACAACGAATCGGTGGGCAAGACCGGCAAAGCGTCCTCTGAGACCAAAAATCTCAAGACCATGCTGGCGCAGGCAGAAGCGCAGCTCAGGGCAACCACGACCGCGCTAAAAGCTGCAAACAACGGCATGGATGGCTTTGCCAGCTCCACGGATAAGGCATCCGGCAAATCTCTGGCCGGTGCTATTGCACAGGGCACGGTCATGGCGAACGTCTTCTCGAAGCTCGGCTCCGCTGCGCTCAGTGCCGCAGAGGGATTCATCTCTTCCGGCATCGAGTACAACGCCCAGATCGAGAAATACACCACCGGCTTTACCAATATGTTGGGCAGCGCGGAAGCTGCCCAGCAGGTCATGAGCCAGATTCAGGAAGACGCGGCAAAAACCCCGTTTGATGTCGAGTCCCTGACAAAGGCGAACCAGTACCTGATCTCTGCAGGCGAGAACGCTTCCTATGCCCGCAGTACCATCATGGCACTGGGTGACGCAGTCTCTGCGACAGGTGGCGGAAACGACGAGCTGAACCGCATGGCGCAGAACCTGCAGCAGATCGCCAACACCGGCAAGGCTACAACGGCCGATATCAAGCAGTTTGCTTATGCTGGCATCGACGTGTACGGCATTCTGGCCGACTACACAGGCAAGTCCACCGCCGAAGTGCAGAACATGACCATCAGTTATGATCTGCTGACACAGGCCCTGCAGGCCGCTTCCGAAGAGGGCGGGCGCTACTACAACAGCATGGACACCCAGAGCCAGACCATGAATGGGCGTGTATCCACCCTAAAGGATAACGTCAGTCAGCTGGCTGGCCTTATGACCGGCAACCTTACAAGCGCACTCGGCGGCGTTATTACCAAACTGAATGAAATGGTTTTGGCTGCCCAAGACGCATACAAACTTGACGGATGGAGCGGGCTTATCGGAGAAATAACGGGACTTTCCAACGTTATTGATAAGGCAAAATCCTCTGCTGTTGGATTAAAAGCTGTTTTTGACGCTTTAAAAAATGGGAAAATTGGCATATTTCACGGCGATTGGGATGCTGTTTATCAAAAAGCATTCAATTCAGACCAAGAGAGCAAAAAAATCCAAAAAGAAAGCAGAAAAAACTGGGACAAAAACCATAATGGAATGGTCTGGGACGAAAATGACGGCTGGGTTCCAGCTAAAACCAGCGGAGAAACCGGCAGCTCCATCGTAACAAGCCCTACTGGCACAACCAAGAAAAAATCCACAGGTAAAAAGTCCACCACCGAAACGGTCATTTCGTCCATCTCCAGCACGGCCACCACTACCGCACAGAACGAGCTGGGCACTGTAACCACTAGCATCCAGACTCTTACCGAGAAGGTAAAGGACAGCTCCGGCAAAATCAAAGACCGCATCACCGAGACCACCACCGAAACCGGCAAGGAGATGGTGAACGGTGTTGCCACGACCTTTAAGCAGGTCGAGACCAAAGTCAACGGAACGGTTACAAAGACCACAAAGACCTATGACGACATGTCAAAAACGCTGCTGGGCACTTTTACCAACGTCTCGGAAACCACCTTTAACGGCATCGCCACAAAGGTGCAGCAGGCGGTGGAGAAGTACGCGGATGGCAGCGAGCATATCAAGAAGACCGTCACAGAGACCGGCCAGCGCATCGGCGAGAACGGCGCGGAGACCTACGAGAAGATCATCACCTACATCGACGGCGTTCAAGACAAGGTGACGGAGACCTCCAACCTCATTGACAAGAGCGTGAAGGGCACCCAAAACCGCATTGACCAGCAGCTGAGCGAGGCTTCCGGCCAGCTGGATAAGGGCATTTTCGGGTTGGTAAAAAGCGCCTTTAGTGATGCCAAAAATGGCGACTGGGGCGGTCTCGCTCTGGATTTTGTCAATCTGATCTGGGGCGAGGTGTCGCAGGATCAGCGTGACGTGATCTCTAAGTGGCTTGCGGACGCGGCGGCCGCGGTCAATGAGGGCTACTTCAGCGGCGGCATCGGCAAGGCGCTGGAAACCATCCAGAGCATCTTCACAAACGGCATTACTGCCGGAGTGGATGGTGCCACTACGTCTGTAAAGGCGTTCTCTGAGATCGTGCAGGGCCTTGCAAGCTCCGGCGGCGTGGGCGGAGCACTAGGCGGCATCGTCCAGAGCTTTTCCGGCATGGCAGGCGGCATCACCTCTGCACTGGGCGGCATCGTGTCCTTTGTGGCAGCGAACCCCGTTCTTGCCCTGATCCTGGGCGTTGGCGCTGCGGGCGCTGCAGCTGGCGGAATCGGGCTTGCGCTGTGGGCCAAAAACAAAAAGAGCAAAGACCCAGTCAATAATTACAAGAGCCCGTTTGACGATGTGGGCGTTTACGACAGCTTGAGCGAGTTTTCTACGCGGTCTGCGATACAGTACCGCGTCACCGGCCAGCAGTCCATTGTTGACCGGCAGACCAGCATTCTTGAACGCATCGAGGGGATGCTGGACGAGCATCTGCCTGCCATTGGCACCGGTCAGGTGGTCATGGATTCCGGCGAGCTGGTGGGCGTTATTTCGCCCAGGATGGCACAAAATGTTGACGCTCGCATCGGTGTGACCGTGACGAGGAAAGCGAGGGGTGTATAATGGGCAAACTTTTGGGCGCGAAAATTGGCGACTTCCACACCCTGAAAGACTGGAAGCTGTATCTCAAGGTCGGAAGCCCCAAAATCGGCCCTGCTGAGGTGGATGACTACCTTGTGCAGGTGCCAGGGTCTGATACCCTGCTCAACCTGACCAGTTCTTTGGACGGCAGGCCACACTACAAAAAGCGCACCATTACCATGGAGCTGCTGTGCAGGGCGCCCAAAAAAACCTGGCCGACCCTTTACAGCCGGATCGCAAACGCCATCCACGGGAAATGGCTCCAGTGTAAATTCGACAATGACCCCAGTTTTTACTGGGAGGGCTTGTGGAGCGTGTCCATGACGCGCGACCGGCTTTCCAGTACCTTTACTATCACCGGCACCTGCGACCCCTTCAAACGCAGTGTATACGACGGCTCTGATGACTGGCTGTGGGATGACCTTGTATTTGATACGGCGATTATCCGCAATTATACGGATATCCAGCTCAAAGCCAATGAGGACATCACCGTAACCGTCACCGGTGCACCAAGAGCGGCTGGCATCTACTTCAAGCGCAGTGAGGACGCTGCCGACATTGCGGTGTCTCTCAATGGCCTTGAGGTTGGCATCCTTGCAAAGTCTACAGAGTGGCAGTACATTGAGGGCTTGCATATGCCGGATGGCGTTGTAGGTACTCTCATCTTTGCGGCGTCTGCGGATTGCAGCATCAGCATCCGATATCTGGGGGGCAGCTTATGAGCTATAAAGTTTATGCGGGCGTCCAGACCGGCGTTGACGTGTGGAAGACAAAGACCTGCATTTGCGACCCAACAGACTACACGGACACAAAAAAGCTCATCAGTCCAACTTTGACACGGGAGGTGAGCAAGGCCGGTAGCTTGGAATTCACCCTGCCGCTTGGCAATGTGGCCCACTCAGCTTTGCAAAAAATGCGCACGACCGTGTCCGTAGAACAAGACGGTGTGCGCATCTGGGAGGGCAGGCCCATGAGCCATGAGCAGGATTTTATGCTGCGTCAAAAAGTCTTTTGCGAGGGAGAGCTGGCCTACCTCAACGACAGCTCTGTTGCGCCATATACAGCCAAAGACGTGACGATCAAGCAATTTCTTTCGTTTCTGCTGGAAAACCACACCGGCATGGTGGACGCATACAAGTCGTTTGTCTGCGGAAATGTTGGCTTTCCGAGCACCAGCGTGGTGGTGCCAGAGCTGCATAACTGCGTGATGAAACTGGAATACATGGCGGGTACTCCGGATAGTGACGGCGATTACAGGTATGAATATGGACTTTATACCTCGTCCGGCGTACAGCTTGTAAGCCAATATGAAGCCGGCTACTCGGATGATGACACGGCCCCGGATCCATCCGCGTACAGCTGGACGCTGAATGAAAAGCATGCGGATTCTTCCATAAACGGGTATATCTGGCGCACAGGAAACGGCCTGTTTTCCGTGAGCGTAAATGTGGCCCTGCCCTTGGACGGAGATGGCCAGACGCACGAAGCCACGCAAAGAACGGTTACGCCGGATATCACATGCGCCACGCACTCAAAATCCCTTCCGCCTGAGACGGAATACGATCTCAAAGACACGGTCTCGAAAAATTGGAAAATCGAAAAGAAGGGAGACGGCTATGCCGTCTTGTTCAACGGTGCAGCCCTGCCGGATTCTTCCGTGGTCCGTTACGATTCTGCGCCACGGTACACCTTTGGCGATGGACGAAATTTTGGCGTTACATGGGATGTCATCCAAAATGAGCTTGTGGATGTATACGGCGGGTATCTGATCGTCCGGCACGAAAACAGGGCCCGGTATCTGGACTACGTCCAGGAAGTGCAGGAGAAAAACGGGCAGCCCATCGCATTCGGCACAAACCTGCTCGACCTGAGCAGCTACGTCAAAGCAGAGGATATCGTCACCCGCGTCATTGCCGTCGGAAAAAAGAAATCCGGTTGGTTTTTGTGGGAGAAAACCAACACCATCACGGCAACCGCTAACGACGCCACCGCGCAAAAGCTGTTTGGCATCATCGCGCGGGTCATTGTGCAGGACGGAACCGAAAACACAACGCAGTCGCTTCTGGATGCCGCAAACGCGGAGCTGTCCAAAAACTTGCGTTACCTTGACGGAATCACGGTAAAGGCTGTGGACCTCAAGGATGCCGGCGTGGATATCGCCCGCCTTGGCTTTGGCAAGATGACACACATCTACTCCAACCCGCACGGGGTGAACACCTGGCTTTTGTGCTCTAAGATTGTGGAGCCTTTGGACGCGCCGGACAAAAAAGAATTCACGCTGGGCATTGATTTCTCCAGCGTCAGCGACTTGCAGGCCCTGAGCGCACGAAAAGCCAGTGACGCCTATGACCTGAGCCGCTCGCTGAAGGGCTATGCATCCGCAAAGGGGTGATAAATTGGATAAGACATTTGACGAAGCAATTTCCGAAGTCCGCAATGCAGAACGCGGTGTGGAAGTACGGGAAGCCCTTGCACAGGGCTTTGAGTATGTGAAGCAGTATGGCGAGGCTGTTATCGCGCGGCAGGAAGAAGCTGTTCAGAGTGCGGAAACAGCCACAAACGCGGCGGCAACTGCCACAGAACAGGCCGCAGCAGCAGCCCAGACAGTCAAAGACGCCACTGCAAAAGCCATAAGCGCAGCGCAAGAGCAGGCAGGTATTTCGGCATCAAAAGCCGAGGAATCTGCTTCCAGTGCAGCAGGAGCAGCGGCCAGTCAAACTGCTGCCGCGTCTAGTGCATCTGCCGCAAAGGCCAGCGAGGAAGCAGCTGCAAAGAGTGCCGCCGACGCAAAGGTTATCGTGTCCACTGACACGACTCTGACCGTATCGGGCGCGCCGGCTGATGCAAAGGCGACCGGCGACGCCCTGGATCAGAGGTACACCAAGGACCAGGCCGATGCCAAGTTCGGCACGCCGTACACCCTGCCGCCCGCTACGGCAGACCAGCTGGGCGGCGTGAAGGTGGGCGACTATCTGGATGTGGACGAGGACGGCACCCTGAGCGGCAAGACGCTGTATGACACCATCGCGGCCAGTGTGGCGGTCAAGTCGGAGCCCCGGCTGGTGTGGAACCACCACGTGGAAACCGGAAAAAGGTGGCGTTCCTACGACATCAAAATGCCAGACGGCCTTGACTATGTGCACGTTAAGTCGAGGTACAACGACAGTGGCAAAACATACGGTGAAGAAGTAGACATCGCAAAAGGCGGCACGGTCAACCACAACTTCGGCAAGGGCGATGGAATCTTTGCATCCAACACGACTTTCCGACCGGACGGGACCCTGCACTTTGAATTGGCAGGGTCGGACATAAATACCGGCGGCTACACCGTAGACATCTGGCTCTCCGGCTACCACTACCCCACCCTCGCCGAGCTGCTGACCGAGACGCAGGCCGCACAGGCGGACACGGACGCCCTGGCGGTAGATCATGAATACCGCGTCGCCATGCTGGAACTGGGGATGACCGACGACACCACCACTGACACCACCACATAAGGAGGTAAAAACTATGTTGTATCGTATCTGTAAACGCCTGATCGAGCGCGGCCAGACCACTGGCCTTGCGGACAAGCTGGACGTGTTCTACGCCATTGGCCGCATCACCGAGGCCGAGTACAAGGAGCTGATCGAGCTGCTGGAGGACAAGACCGGCAATAAGAACAAGGAGGCTTAAATGAGTAAAACAATCATGGACGTTTCCCGCTGGCAGGGCAACATCGACTGGGACAAGGTCAAGGCCAGCGGCAAGGTGGACGGTGTGATGCTGCGGGCAATGGGCAACAGCAAGACAGGCGCACCCAGCAAGCCGTATCTGGACCCTACCTTTGCCCGCAACTACACGGAGTGCACTCGGTTGGACATCCCGGTGGGCGTGTATGGCTACTTCAAGGCCGTCAGCCGAGCAGAAGCTGACAAGGAGCTGGCCCTGCTGAAAAGCGCCCTGATCGGCAAGACGCTGCGCCTGCCGGTGGCTGTGGACGTCGAGGACGCGTTGCCCGCGAAGCTTAGCAAAGAGGTGCTGACCGACCTGACCGCTTACGAGCTGAAAACGGTGCAGGACTGGGGATTTTACTCTATCTTGTACACCTACCTGAGCTATGCAGACAAGCACCTTTACATGACCGGCGCGGCGCTCAAGCCCTATGATGTGTGGCTGGCGGCCTACCGTAGCCAGAAGCCCGCCACGGTATACCCCTATGGGATGTGGCAGCATACCAGCTCCGGCAGCGTTCCGGGCGTTGCAGGCAATGTTGACCTGTCCATTGCCTACAAGGACTATACCAGCATCATCTGCAAGAAGGGCCTGACCCGTCTCCGGGAGGACGAATGAGCGAGGCTATCACCGTAGCGCTGATTACCGGCGGTCTGAGTTTGATCGGCGTTATTTACTCCAATAGCCGCACAGCGCAAAACATGGATGCAAAGCTGGACAAGCAGCAGGCCATCACCGAAACCAAACTGGAAGAACTTACTCGTGAAGTGAGGGAACACAACAACTTTGCGCAACGAGTCCCGATTTTAGAAGAGCAAATGAAGGTCGCCAATCACCGTATCGCAGACCTTGAACAGGAGAAAGGAAACTGAACATGGCAGCAATTCTTAATTTCATCCCCGCCCCCGTCGCAATCGTTCTCATCATCGTCGGCTTTGTGGCTCTGGCAGTCGGCGCTATCCGCATGGGCTATAAGCAGCTGGTCAAAGATCTGGCCTATGACCTCGTGTGCAAGGCCGAGGACAGCATCATGGGCAGCGGCCAGGGCGCAAAGAAAAAGAAGCAGGTCTTTGACGCGCTACGTGCGGCCTGCCCTGCATGGCTGAAGCCTATCATCACGGATGAAGTGCTTGACGCGGTGATTGAAAAGGCCGTAAGCCTGATGAAGAAGGCACTGGCAGATAATCATCCTGCTATCAACAAGGAGTAATTTATGATCGAGCTAAGCGTATCTCTCGCATCCAATGGCGTCGTCAAAGTGCCGGGCTATGAGCAGCTGGTGCGCTTTGGCTACACCAAAAACTGGGGCGTGTACCGCCTTGCCGTCACCGCTTCCGGCGAGTGGGAGGGCCTGACCATCCGGGCTTTCTGGCACGTCCCGGACGGCAAAGACCCGGCATCCTCGCTGGTGGTGGACGGCTATGTGGCCGTGCCCGCCAGCGTGACCGCACAGCCCGGCAATGGGTGCGTGACCTTCGAGGGAAGCGATGGCACCCGCACCGTGACAAGTGCAGATCTGCGCTACCGTGTGGCCGCCAACTCCGGCACGGAGGACGGCAGCATGCCGGAGCCTGGCACCCCTGCATGGCAGGAGCTGGTGGATGCCGTGCACACCGATGCCACCGCCGCAGAGCAGGCTAAGACCGACGCGCAGACTGCAGCACAGCAGGCAGGAGCAGCCGCACAAAAGGCCGCTGCCAGCGAGAAAGCCGCCGGTGACGCACAGAAAAAGGCCGCCGAGAGCTTGCAGGAGCTCAAGAACGGCATTGCATCCGGAGACTTTAAGGGCGAGCCGGGCACATCGCCCACAGTCACCGTGCAGGATATCACTGGCGGCCATCGTATCGTCATCACCGACGCGACCGGGACCAGCTCTGTCGATGTGCTGAATGGCAAGCAAGGCGACCCAGGTAGACCGGGTGATACAGGCGCAACACCTGAGCTCACAATCGGTACGGTGGAAGAGGGCGACGCGCCATCTGCGACAATTACTGGCACGGCTAAAAATCCCGTGCTAAACTTTACACTTAAAAGCGGCGCACCCGGCAAAGACGCCACCGTAGATGCCACCCTGAGCCAGAGCGGGCAGGCAGCTGACGCTAAAGTGACCGGCGATGCGCTGGCAAGCAAAGCAGTCATCGACGACACCACAGTCGGCACCGACGCATGGAGCAGCAAGCACATCGTGGACATGCTCTGCCCGCCCATCTCTGAAACCGGGAATCCTGTTGTGTGTCACCCCGTGGCGGGGAGTAAACTTTGCTGTAAGGTGAGCTGGGAGCCGACGCAGGAGGGCAGCGGTGACCCAAGCCCGGATAACATCCGGCCTATTTCCGGGCGGGATGCGGTGAAAGTGGAACGGTGCGGGGAGAATCTGCTGAATTTGCCTATTGAAAAAGAATCGGGTGGAATCAGTGTTACAACAGAACCTGATGGGCGCTATCACTTGAGAGGCACATTGAATATGGACGGATTTTCGTGTAGCATCGGCACCGTCCGCCTGCCAGCAGGTACATACACTGTAAACCGAGCTTCAATCAGTACTCCTTTGTCTACTAATGCAATTGTAATTACACTCAGAAAAAATACACCTACCGGCAGTGTAGCTTGGATTGAAACAAGTATCGGTGTCGGCAAAAATACTGGCAGCTTAGCCAAGCCAACAAATATTTCAATTTCCTTTTATGGCGCAATCGCATCTATTAAAAAGGGCACGGTGATAGATACATATTTTGAGCTTATACTTGTTTCTGGCACCACCGCCCCCACCACCTACGCCCCATACACCGGCCAAACCTCCACTCTGACCCTGCCCCGCACCATCTACGGCGGTACGGTGGATGCAGTGACGGGAGAGGGGCAGGAGGCGTGGAAGTTGTTGACGCTGGATGGAACGGAACCATGGAATGCCGTTGGATCAGGTGATACTCTTTATTTTCAGAGCACTTCGATTTCCATTGGAACAAGAGTGCTGTCCAGGGGCGATTATTGCACAACGTTCCCTATTGCATCGGTTTCAAGTTCGAATACGGTACAAGGAGTAAACGGGTGGAAAACATCCCTATATCTGCGTTGGTCTACATTTGCGAACGTTGCCGCTTTGAAATCCTACCTCGCCGCCCAGTACGCAGCCGGAACCCCTGTGCAAGTCTGCTACAAGCTCGCCACTCCCACCCCTTTCATCGCGACAGGCGCACAGCCTATCCCCGCCCTCCCCGGCGTGAACACCTTGCTGACCGATGCAGATGCCTTGACAGTGACCGGCAGAGCAGACCCCATCAAACGCATCACGGACCTTGAGGACGCAGTAGCGTCCATGACCTAAAGGAGGTACATATGGCAATTAAATCGAAAGCACGCCACGACCTGACCCTGCGCTCCATCAAGCGAGAAATCGCCGCCGGACGCGACGTGGCATACTGGCTGGACAAGGCTTACACCCATCTGGACAGCGGATTGCTGACGGAGGACGACATCGCAGAGGTGGAAGCTCTGGCAAAGGCGTACTATGACGCACTGGACGCGGAGGACAGCGCGATTGATGCGCCGGACGATATGACGCAGGAGGAATGACCATGAGCAGCACTACATATCCTGAAAAGTGGCCCAAAACGGCCATTTTAACAAATGAGTTCAACTTTTTAGCTGTTAAAAGTCGAACTCATTGCGATTTTGGTAACGTCAACAAAATCGTGAAACCTGACCATTTTGCCAACCCCGGCAAAATGTTCGCCGCACAAGAACAATTTCGTGACATCACGAAAATGGTGACAAAACGTCACCATTTTGCCGTGCTTGGCAATATGGTGCGCAACGCCGGACAGCTGCCGCAGCCTTTCTGGCTCGGTGCTGCCTGTGGCGGCGGCTCGTGTGGTGCTGCCCGCTGCGCTGCAAGGACTTGACCGGCAGCAGATGACCACCGCGATCAAAAGCGCACCGCTTGGGAGGGTAGACCGTAAGATAGCCTTACTGCGGTACGTTGAGCGG
>OOBS01000127.1_pt1 | contig 42799 bp, 26 predicted proteins | sample 1671381 | NCBI WGS metagenome assembly OOBS01 (sample SAMN06348151, study PRJEB24527) | human gut metagenome | biome: human gut; feature: ankylosing spondylitis patient; material: feces | host: Homo sapiens | place: China | collected 2015-10 | reverse complement strand
GCACTACTGTGACCAAGGTACATGAAGATGAGATCGTTGATCCAGAGTATGTTTACTTCGATAACGCTTCTAAGTGGGAGAATGTTTATTGCTACTTCTATAATGGCACAACCTCTTCTGCTGCATGGCCAGGAGTCAAGATGACTTTCGATGCATCTGCTTCTCATAATGGTAAGACTGGTTGGTATAAGGTTCAGATTCCTACGGCATATCTCAAGGCTAAGTTCTTTATCAACGATGGTACTGCCGGTACTCCTATTAATGGCGAAAATGCCTCTACTGAACAGGTAGTGAAGTAATTCTGCAGGTAAACATATATATATAATATAGATGAATTGAGCAGAGCTCTTAGATGGCAGCGCCATCTAAGAGCTCTTTGTATTTGGCGATAGCATCAGCTATCTCGCTTATTTTGATGAATTCATCGGCTGAATGGGAACGGGAAGACTCGCCAGGACCCAGTTTGAACGAAGGGAAGTGCATCAGAGCCTGGTCGCTGAGGGTAGGACTGCCGAATGGCTTCATGCCCATGGCTACACATTTCCTGATTAGAGGATGCGCCGGGTCGATGCGGGATGACTTCAGGCGGAAACTGTGGGCCTTCACCTCGCTCTTCAGGTGCTGGCAGATAAACTCGTAAACCTCCTCGTTGTCGTAAAACTCGTTGGTGCGGATATCCACAAGCATCGTACACTTGTCCGGAATCACATTGTGCTGGGTTCCGGCATTCACTACGGTAAGCGTCATCTTGGTAGGGCCCAGGAACTCGCTTACCTTCTCAAACTTATAGTCACGAATCCATCGCATATCATCCAATGCCTCGTAGATAGCGTTTACTCCCTCGTTGCGGGCAGCATGACCGCTCTTTCCGTGAGCAATCACATCCAGCACCATCAGTCCCTTTTCGGCAACAGCCGGGTTCATGCCGGTAGGCTCACCTACGATGGCAAGGTCGATATGCGGAAGCAAAGGCAGGGCACGGGTGATGCCATCCTTTCCCGATACCTCTTCTTCGGCAGATGCCAGATAGATAAGATTATACTGCTGAGGCTTTGCGGTCAGCATTCTGAATATCTGGAGGAGCGAACAGAGTCCGCCGCTGCAATCGTTGCTGCCCAAACCGTAAAGTACACCCTCTTCTACATCCGGTGAAAACGGGTTGCGTGTCCATGAAGCCACAGGCTTCACGGTGTCGATGTGAGCGTTGAGCAGCAGGGTAGGTCGGCTCTCATCGTAATGAGGGTCGATAATCCAGATGTTGTTCGCCTCACGATGAGGTTCGAAACCATATTTGCGGATGGTCTGCTCCATGATGTCGGCAGCCTCCTTCTCGTTTCTGCTTACAGATGGGGTGGCGATGAGCTTTTTCAGCAAATCCACGGCATCGCTTACATATTCTTCTTGTGTCATCATAATCTCTCTATTTTTTGATTTTGGGGCAAAGATACGAAAAAAAGAGCAGATAAAGTGGAAAAAATATCTTTTTATTTTGTGTTCTTAACAAATTCTATTATCTTTGCATCAGAATATAAATATAAGCTTATGCAGATTAATAGTCATCTTTCGGTACTGGTACATGATCTCGCCAAGAAATGGGGAGAGAAAACTGCTTTAACTTTCAGAAAGTTTGGCAGCGACCAGTGGCAATCGGTTTCATTCAACCTCTTTTCCTTAAGAGTGAAACAAGTGAGCAATGCCCTCCTGAATCTTGGGGCTAAACCTCTTGACAAAATCGCTGTCTTCTCGCAGAACTGTGTGCATTATCTGTACACCGACTTCGGTGCGTACGGTATCAGAGTTACTGCTGTGCCATTCTATGCCAACAGCAGCGAGCAGCAGATTCAATATATGATTAATGATGCGCAGATTCGCTTTCTCTTTGTAGGCGAACAGGAGCAGTATGACAAGGCTCACCGTATCTTTGCCCTCTGTCCTTCTCTGGAGCGTATCATCATCTTCGATTCCAGCGTACGCATCAGTACACACGATCCTGCAGCCCTCTATTTCAAGGACTTTCTGAAGTTGGGTGAGAATCTTCCTCGTCAGACAGAAGTGGAGGAACTCTACAAGCAGGCAAGTATGGATGACTTGGCTGATATCCTCTATACCAGTGGAACAACGGGCGACAGTAAGGGCGTGATGCTGACTTATAGCCAGTATTATGCTGCTTTGAAGGCAAACGACGAATGCGTGCCTGTTACCGACAAGGACCGTGTCATCGACTTCCTTCCATTTACCCATATCTTTGAACGTGCCTGGTCTTACCTCTGCTTGAGCGAAGGTGCCGAACTCATCATCAATACTTATCCTCATGAAATTCAGGAGAGTATGAGAGAGGTGCATCCTACCTGTATGTGTAGTGTGCCACGTTTCTGGGAGAAGGTGTATATCGCCGTAAAGGCAAAGATGGATGATGCCGGTCCTATCCAGAAGAAACTCTTCTACCATGCCTTGTCGGTAGGTAAGAAACGTAATATCGAGTATATTGCCAACTGCAAGCGTCCTCCTTTGGCTCTGGAGTTGGAATATAGAATTATCAACAAGACCGTTTTGAGCATGGTTCGCAAGCAGTTGGGCTTGGAAAAACCGAATATCTTCCCTACAGCGGGTGCTTATGTAAGTCCGGAAGTAGAGGAGTTTGTACATGCCATCGGTATCGATATGGTGGTGGGTTACGGTCTGACCGAGAGCCTTGCCACCGTATCCTGTGATCATCTCGACAAGAAACGCAGTCTGGGTTCTGTGGGTCGCCCGATCTCCTGCATTCAGGTAAAGATAGGTGAGGATAATGAGGTGCTCCTCAAGGGTCCTACCATCACTCCGGGATATTATCATCGTGATACCACCAATGCGAAGGCATTCGACAAGGATGGATTCTTCCATACCGGTGATGCCGGCTACATGAAGGATGGCGAGCTTTATCTCACCGAGCGTATCAAGGACCTGTTCAAGACATCGAATGGTAAATATATCGCTCCGCAGCAGGTAGAATCATTGCTCCTGGTAGATAAGTTTATCGATCAGGTGGCTGTTATAGCCGACCAGCGCAAGTTCGTATCAGCCCTCGTCGTTCCAGAGTTCCGTCTCGTGGAGGACTGGGCACGTGAGCATCATATCGCCTTCACCTGCCGTGAAGATTTGTGTGCTAACGAGAAGGTGCAGAAGATGCTGATGGACCGTATTCAGATTCTCCAGCAGCATCTGGCTTATTATGAGCAGATTAAGCGCATTACCCTCCTGGCTCACCACTTCTCTATGGAGTCGGGCGAGTTGACCAATACCTTGAAGATTCGCCGCCCTATCATCAACAAGAACTATAAGGCGGAGATTGACAAGATGTATGAGGAGTAATCATATAGTTTAAAGTTAAAAGTTTATAGTTAAGAGTTAATGATTACAGCTGACCAGTTGAAGGATGTGATGGACAGAGCTGATGCTCTGCATCGCTATCTCAATATAGACCAGAAGAAAGTAGAATTCGAAGAGGAGCAGCTCCGTACCCAGGCTCCTGACTTCTGGGAAGACCCGAAGTATGCACAGGAGCAGATGAAGAAAGTGAAGGGCATCCAGAAATGGCTCGACGGTTATAAGACTGTACGTCTTTATGCTGATGAGTTGAAGCTGGCGTTCGACTTCTATAAAGATGAAATGGTGACCGAGGAAGAGGTGGATGCCGATTATGCCAAGGCGATCAAAGCCATCGAAGACCTGGAGTTGAAGAACATGCTTCGCCAGAAGGAAGACCCGATGGACTGTGTGCTCAAGATTAATTCCGGTGCCGGTGGTACCGAGAGCCAGGACTGGGCACAGATGCTGATGCGTATGTATATGCGCTGGGCTGAAGCTCATGGCTATAAGGTAACTATCACCGATATGCAGGAAGGTGATGAGGCTGGTATCAAGAGCGTGACCATGACCATTGAGGGCGGTGAGTACGCTTATGGCTATCTGAAGAGCGAGAACGGTGTGCACCGACTGGTGCGTGTTTCTCCTTTCAATGCCCAGGGCAAGCGAATGACCAGTTTCGCCAGTGTCTTCGTCACCCCGCTGGTAGATGATACCATCGAGGTATATGTCGACCCAGCCAAACTCTCCTGGGATACCTTCCGTTCGAGTGGTGCCGGTGGTCAGAATGTGAATAAGGTGGAATCCGGTGTCCGTCTGCGTTATTGGTATACCGATCCTGATACAGGTGAGGAAGAAGAAATCCTCATCGAGAATACCGAAACCCGTGACCAGCCAAAGAACCGTGCCAAGGCATTGTTGCTCTTGAAGAGCCAACTCTACGACCGCGCCATGAAGAAGCGTCTGGAGGCTAAGGCTAAGATTGAGGCCGGTAAGAAGAAGATAGAGTGGGGAAGTCAGATTAGAAGTTATGTCTTCGACGACCGTCGTGTGAAAGACCACCGTACCAACTATCAGACATCAGATGTAGATGGCGTGATGGACGGCAAGATAGATGATTTCATCAAGGCATACCTGATGGAGTTCCCTACGAATGATGACGAACAACAATAATAATCTAAAAAATATACGACTATGAGTGGAAATAAAGACTTAAGAAGAGCCAAACATGAGGCTTATCAGAAGAAACAGGCTGCAAAAGGCGAGAAAGTAATCAAGTGGATATTTATAGGATTGATAGTCCTTGGTATGCTATTCGCTTTCTATGCAACAAGATTAGTATAAAACAATGAGTGGATTAGAGATAGAAAGAAAATTCCTCGTTAAGAAGGGCGACGCTTATAAAAGCGCCGCCTTTTCTTCTAGTCATATTCAGCAGGGATATATTCCTGCCGAGGGGGCTACGGTGCGGGTTCGCACACGGGATGAGAAGGCTTACCTTACCATTAAGGGTAAGTCGGTAAATGGCGGCATGACCCGCTATGAGTTTGAAAAGGAGATAACGATGGACGAAGCGCAGCATCTTCTGCAACTTTGTCAGGGTGGCGTCATCGATAAGCGTCGCTATCTTGTGAAAAGTGGCAGTCATACCTTCGAGGTAGATGAGTTCTATGGCGATAACGAAGGTCTGGTCATGGCAGAGGTGGAGTTGGCTAGCGAGACCGAAGCCTATGAGAAACCTGATTTCATCGGCATGGAGGTAACAGGCGACAAGAGATTCTACAATTCGCATCTCTTGGGCAATCCTTTCTCGAAGTGGCGTGATACCTTGCCGGCTGAATATCGTTAGAAAATGTATCGAAAAAGTCATTTCTGCGTTCTAAAACAGACTAAATAGCATAAATATTACTAAATTTGTGTTTTTGCTTTCAAATAATTCATATATTTCAGAATTATTTTATAATTTTGCACGAAGAAAAATTAAAAAGTAAGAAATTAGTAATAGAAAGATAGAAATGACAGATTCAAATAGAGGAAGTTTTGGTAGCAAGATTGGATTGATTCTTGCTACAGCAGGTGGCGCCGTAGGTTTGGGTAACGTATGGCGTTTCCCATATATGGCTGGTCAGGAAGGTGGCGCAGCCTTTATTCTGGTATACATCGGAAGTGTGCTCCTGTTGGGCATTCCATGTATGATTTCTGAGTTTATCATCGGCCGTCATGGTGCCTCTAATACCGCACGTGCCTATACCAAACTCTCTAATGGTACGGCATGGAAGTGGGTAGGCTATCTTGAGGTGCTTACCGGTTTCCTGATTACGGGCTATTATGCGGTGGTTTCGGGCTGGTGTCTGCAGTATGTCTATGCCAGCATCATGGGCGAACTGCATGGTGACCCTACCTTTGTGGCGAATTACTTCAAGGAGTTTTCTTCTGATCCTGTGCGCCCGGTTATGTGGACGGTAGCGATATTCCTGATTTGTCATTTCGTGATTATTCATGGTGTGCGCGGCGGTATAGAGAAGGCTTCTAAGGTGATGATGCCTCTCCTGTTCATCCTGCTTTTGATCATTGTGGTAGCAGCTTGTCTGTTGCCGGATGCAGGTAAGGGCGTGGAGTTCCTGTTGAAACCTGATTTCGGAAAGGTAGACAGAAACGTGTTCCTGAATGCCTTGGGACAGTCGTTCTATTCTATGAGTATCGGTATGGGCTGTATCTGTACCTATGCCTCTTACTTCAGCCGTCAGACCAATCTCTTCAAGAGTGCTTTGCAGATTTCCATCATCGATTTGCTGGTAGCAGTACTGGCAGGCTTGATGATTTTCCCTGCAGCCTTCTCTGTAGGAGTATCACCGGATAGTGGTCCTTCACTCATCTTCATCACTTTGCCGAATGTCTTTAATCAGGCGTTTGCATCGTTACCTGTACTGGGTTGGATCATCTCGCTGCTTTTCTACGTGTTGCTGTCGGTAGCTGCCTTGACCTCGCTGATGTCACTTCATGAGGTGAATACCTCTTTCTTCTACGAGGAATTGAAGATAGACCGCAAGAAGGGTGCTACCATCGTTACGGTTTCCTGTGCCATCATCGGAGCCTTCTGCTCGCTCTCTTTGGGTGCAACAGATAAGCTTTCGTTCTTCGGAAAGGCGCTGTTCGATTGGTTCGACTTCGTTACGGGTCAGATATTCCTTCCTCTGGGAGGATTCCTTACCTGCCTGTTCCTGGGCTGGTATGTACCTAAGCAGATCGTACAGGATGAGTTTACTAACTGGGGAACCTTGAAGGGCCGTCTCTTCAGTATTTATCTTTTCCTGATTAAGTTCGTTTGTCCTGTCCTCATCTTCCTGGTATTCCTGAACCAGTTTGGGGTTTTCGGATAAAGTATTTGTAATCGGATGATCATATAATCAGACAAGCATATATATATAATAAGGTGTAGCATCTGCCGTTTCTTCGGAAAACAACAAACACTACACATTAAAGATTTAGATAATGGAAACAAGAGGAAATTTTGGTAGTAAGTTGGGCGTTATTCTTGCCACAGCCGGCTCGGCAGTCGGTTTGGGTAATGTATGGCGCTTCCCTTATATGGCAGGTCAGAATGGTGGCGCCGCCTTCATTCTCATCTATTTGGTATGTATCATCCTGCTCGGATTGCCTGGCATGATGAGCGAATTCATCATCGGTCGTCATTCTGCATCCAATGCAGCCCGAGCTTATACCAATCTGGGTAAGCATAAGGCTTGGGGTGCTTTGGGCTTGATGGGTATCATCACCTCTATGATTATCCTGGGTTTCTATGCCGTAGTGGCTGGCTGGTGCCTGCAGTATCTCTATGCCAGTATCATGGGTGGTGTTCATGGCGATGCAGAGTATGTGAAAACCTATTTCCAGACCTTTTCAGCCGATCCTATCCGTCCTACCTTATGGGCAGTAGGTTTTATCCTGCTTACCCACATGGTGGTAGTGCGCGGTGTACGCAATGGTATAGAGAAAGCATCCAAGATTCTGATGCCGATGCTTTTCTTCCTGTTGGTAGTTATCGTGATTGCTTCCTGCTCTCTGCCGGGAGCGATGAAAGGAGTGGAGTTCCTGCTGAAGCCGGATTTCTCTAAGGTAGATGAGAATGTGTTACTCGAAGCGCTGGGGCAGGCGTTCTTCTCTTTGAGCATGGGTACGGCATGTCTGTGTACTTATGCCTCTTACTTCAACAGACAGACCAATCTCTTGAAGTCGGCTACTCAGATTGTGACCATTGATACGGTAATCGCCGTATTGGCAGGTTTGATGATTTTCCCTGCAGCCTTCTCGGTAGGTGTGCAGCCAGACAGCGGTCCTTCGCTCATCTTCATTACCTTGCCAAACGTATTCCAGGAGGCTTTCGGTAACATGCCGGTTGTCGGTTATGTGATTTCGGTGTTGTTCTATGCTTTGCTGGTATTGGCAGCCCTGACTTCTACCATCTCGATGCACGAGATAGGTACCGCCTTTATTTATGAGGAGGGTAAGATAAGTCGTGCCAAGGGAGCCTGGTTCGAGACCATCGTTTGCAGCATCATAGCTGTATTCTGCTCGCTCTCTCAGGGCGCCGTACCAGATTTGGGCTTCTTCGGCAAGGATTTCCTGAGCAATTGTGACAACTTTACTGCCCAGCTGCTCATGCCGTTGAGTTCATTCATCACCTGTCTGTTTCTGGGATGGTATGTGCCAAAGAAGATTGTGCGTGATGAGTTTACTAACTGGGGAACCCTGAAGGGAACTCTCTTCCCAGTCTTCCTGTTTACCATCCGTTTTATCTGTCCAATCTGTATTTTCCTTATCTTCCTGCACCAGTTTGGTGTCATTTAGCAAAACTGGCAAACTTGCAGACAGGCAAGCTAGCTTTATCTTGCCCCTAGTAGGCAAGATACGGCTTGATTCTTTCTATTTCGGCAGGTGGAAAGTCTTTGAGAAGACGCAAATCATTCACACTTCTCAGCGGACCATGGGTTCTGCGGTAGTTTACGATTTCCTTTGCCTGGTAAAAGTCCAGATAAGGATGTTTGCGCAGTTCGGCTAAACTGAGCTGGTTGACATTCATTTTCCGGATATGTTTTGCATCAATATTCATATAGTGGAGGGCTGTCTCGGGCACGCCTTCCACTTCTTGTATCTGGCTCATGGAAACAAAACCGCCTAACCGCTCTCTGTAACGGATGATGCTTCTGGCATAGTAAGAGCCTATGCCGGGAATTTTCTGCAGTTCGGTCGTATCAGCAGAATTGATGTTGATATACTGACCTTCTTTCAGTTTCCGTGGATAACTGTATTGGGTAGTGTCTTTCTTCCTTTCATCTCTAGTTCTTATAGCTGTCTCTTGATAGCCGTAGTTGTATCTTTCTCTTGGGTAAAAGTTGGCAGCCGGCTGGTAGTCTTTACCAATTCTGATAAAGGGCAGCAGTTTTTCGAATTGCTTCTTGGTTAGTCCGTAAACCCGTGCAAAGTCTCTAGGTGTCCTGAAGATACCTCCTTTATTTCGGTATTTGATGATGTTTCTGGCTTGCCATGATTCCAGTCCCAGCCGTTGGAAATCAGATTGGCTTGCCGTATTGGGGTCAAAGGCGAATACTTCGCTCGACTGAAGTCCTTCGTCATAATAGCCTGGCTGTTGCCGCGTGGCATGTCTGATGATACTATCGTTATGGGCTTGTTGCTTTTCTGATGGCATGGTTTCTTTAGAACCTACAATGAAAATCATTGTGGTACTGACAACGAGCAGGGTCAGGATTACGAGTAATGCTCGCCGTTCATGGTAATTGATATAAAAAAAATCCTTTATAAACTTCATAGGCTTACGGATTTTTAAGTTCTTGTGATACCGAAATTTCGCCGACCATTTTGGCCACGACCAAGGCAAATCCCCTGTGTATAGGCACATTAGACGGCTTTTGGTCGGGATTACTGGACTCGAACCAGCGACCTCATCGTCCCGAACGACGTGCGCTACCAACTGCGCTAAATCCCGATTTCTGCTGCAAAGGTACATTAAATAATGGATAATACCAACAAAAATAGACTTTTTTATCTTTTTTTGAAAGAAATTTCCCGAAAAATTTGCAGGAACCAGAAAAAAGTATTACCTTTGCACCCGCAAATGATAAATCGCGATTTGTGAAAGTTGGTGCCATAGCTCAGTTGGTAGAGCAAAGGACTGAAAATCCTTGTGTCCCCGGTTCGATTCCTGGTGGTACCACTTCTTTATGAGACTGAATCTTCGTAACAGGATTCAGTCTTTTTTTATGCCCTTTTTTATAATACTTCATTTTACACTTATGAAAACGTTTGCGTATGAAAAATGAGCCAGGATGTTTTATAATAGATATTTTTTCACTACTTTTGCATTGTAAAAATCAACAACAAACCAAAAAATTAATCTAACAAACATTCATTAAAATGAAAAAAGCTTATTTATTATTGTTGGCTGGAATGTTGTCTACGGCAGTATTTGCCGGCAGCAAACAGACGGTTAAGATTGATGGTCAAGTCATAGACAAGACTGTCACAGAGATTACCTTTGATGGCGACAATGTCGTTCTTCAGTATTCAGATAATACATCTGATCAGGCAGATATGTCGCTCGTAACCCTTTCTTTCACTTATCAAACTACCGGCATCAGTCAGGTAGAAAGCATTAAGCAGGCATTGCAAGGTAAGGTTTATAACCTTCAGGGCCAGTGTGTAGGTTCTTCCCTCCAGGGCTTATCTAAGGGTGTTTATATTATTAATGGTAAGAAAGTAATCATCAAATAAAATAAGGAGGATTGAACAATGAAGAAAATGGTATTTACTTTGGCACTCCTCCTGATGAGTTTGAGTGCTGCCGTGGCTCAGACAGGGACATTTAAGATTACCCATGCCGTGGCTCGTAACAGCAAGGTCAATCAGATGTGTGTTACCACCAATGCTGGCGATGTGAAGTATTACAATACAGCCGACTTGACAAGTGTTAAGTTCGAAGGTGACAAGACTATTATTACTCCTAAGTCTGGTGCAGAGAATGATGAGTACAATGCTTCAGTTCAAGCCGTCAGATTTGCTAAGAAGGCCGATCAGGGCGAAAGTGGTGATATTGACAATCCTGCAGGTGTGATTCAGATTACTGAGGCAAAGGGCTGGCAGGAGTCTGCCTACCTGAAGTGGGCTCCATTCGAGGGCGCTTCTTCTTATAATGTATATGTAGATGACAAGAAGATTGATGCTCAGTTGGTTCGTCAGTATGCTTCTTACTATCGTGCTGATGTTCTCGGTTTGAAGGCTGGTACTTATTCAGTAAAGGTTGTTCCTGTCAATGCTGAAGGTACAGAGATTGATGGTGCCAATACAGCTTCTAACTTGGTAGTAAAAAGCTACAACCGTGAGGGCTTTGCTCATTTCAAGTATGATGGTGTAGGTGCTTATAATAATGATGGTACTTTGAAGGCTGGTGCTAAGGTGCTGTATATTACAGCCAAGACCGCTAAGACAGTTTCTACAACCGTCAATACAGGTAAGTCAGAGACTATTACTGGTCTTCAGTCTATTATTGATGCTTATTCTAAAGGTAAGGATAAAACTCCTATCGCATTCCGTATCATTGGTAAGGTTAGTCTTTCTGATTTGGATCACATTTCAAGTTCTGCAGAAGGTTTGCAGGTTAAGGGAGCTACTATGAATATGACATTCGAAGGTGTCGGTGATGATGCTACCGTATATGGCTTCGGTTTCTTGCTTAGAGAGGCAGTGAGTGTAGAGTTCCGCAACTTTGCTATCATGCGTTGCCTGGATGATGCTATGTCTCTTGATACTAAAAACTCTCATGTATGGATTCACAATATGGATCTCTTCTATGGTAAGAAGGGTAGTGCTGCCGACCAGGCTAAAGGTGATGGTACTGTAGATATCAAGGGTGATTCTAAGTATGTTACTGTAGCTTACAACCGCTTCTGGGATAATGGTAAGGCTTCTATGTGTGGTATGAAGAGTGAAACTGGTGAAAACTGGATTACTTATCATCACAACTGGTTCGACCATTCTGACTCTCGTATGGCTCGCGTTCGTACCATGAGTGTTCACATGTACAACAACTACTATCAGCATTGTGATGTTTATGGTATTGGTGCAACCAGTGGTTCAAGTGTGTTCATGGAGTCAAACTACTTTGATGCAACCAAGCGTCCTATCATGAGCTCTTTGCAGGGTACTGATGCCAAGGGTGATGGTACTTTCTCTGGTGAGAAAGGTGGCTTGATTAAGGCATACGGCAATGTATTTGCCAACAAGCCTGATAACTTCAGCTATATCCCATACGCAGAAAACAATACAAGCTTTGATGCTTACGAGGTTTCTGCCCCAAGTGAGCAGGTTCCTTCAAGCGTAAAGACTTTGGTAGGTGGTACTTCTTACAACAATTTCGATACCAACTCAAGCCTCATGTATGCATACGCTGCAGATAAGGCAGAAGATGTTCCTGCTATTGTAGAAGGCTTCTATGGTGCAGGTCGTTTGAATCATGGTGACATTGATTTCGTTATTCCTGATGAGACGGTAGTAACCAATGGTCACCAGCAGCCATGGCCTGCTTTGGCAAGCCTTCTCGACTTTTATACTTCTGGTGTTGTTAAGGTGTTCGGTGAGAGCAATGCAACTGGCGAAGGTGGTAGCACTGGTGGCTCTACTGGTGGTACAGAAGGTGGCAGTACTGTAACTCCTATCGAGGGTACTGTTTTGGTAACATTCACAGATTCTAAGCCTTCAAGTAGCATAGTAACAGTTTCAGGTAACTATGCTACAAATAAGGGAACTGCTACTATTGACGGCACTTCATATTCTACTTGTGTAAAGATGGAGTCTGCAACTAATATCTCAGTAACTGTTGATAAGAAAGTCACAATGACCCTTTATTTCAGTTCTGCAGATAGCAAGACGAACGCCAAAATTGATGGAAAGAAGCCTGCTGAAGTAAATGCAGTTATTGATTCAACAGCTAAGACAATGACTGTAACATTGGATGCAGGTTCTCATACTATTACAAAGCAGGATACATGCAACCTCTTCGGTATTAAACTTGTACCTATAAAAGAGTAAAGGTATAGAACTGATTTAAAGATTCCTGCCTCTTTAATGACAAAACGGACAAAAGCTAGATAAAGATTTGCTTTTGTCCGTTTTTTCATTATTTTTGTCTTAAATCTATCTGCTGTTTTCTTCTTTTTTTCCTACTTTTGCAACTGAAAACAATTTTAAACGTAAAACGCAACCTAAAAGTAAAACAATGAACGCAATCCAGAATTTAGCAAAGAGAAGTTTGCTTCTCGTGGCATTGTTCGTCATCGGATGTCTGCAACTCATGGCGCAGACAAGAACCATCAAAGGTGAGGTGACTGATGCGCAGAATGGTGAGGCTCTGATTGGCGCCACTGTCATGGTGGAAGGCGAAAAGGGCGGTACAGTTACTGATTTTGACGGTAACTTCAGTCTTCAGGTATCTTCTTCAGCCAAGAAGATCAAGGTATCTTATATCGGTTATATTGATAAGGTACTTTCTATCTCTGACAATATGAAGGTGAAACTCGAATCTGACAGCAAGGCGCTGGCTGATGTCGTGGTTATCGGATATGGTACGGCAAGAAAGAGTGACCTGACTGGTTCCGTAGCTACCGTGAAATCGAAGGACTTTAATAAAGGTCTCGTTTCTTCTCCAGAACAGTTGATCAACGGTAAGGTTTCGGGTGTACAGATTATGTCCAACAGTGGTTCTGCCTCTGCCGGTAGTACCATCCGTGTGCGTGGTGGTGCATCTCTTAATGCCAGCAACGACCCTCTTATCGTGCTCGATGGTGTGCCATTGGAGCAGGGTGGTATCTCGGGTAACAGCAGCAACTTCCTCAGCATGATCAATCCTTCTGATATCGAGAGCATGACTGTATTGAAGGATGCTTCTTCTACAGCCATCTATGGTTCCCGTGCATCTAACGGTGTCATCATCATTACCACTAAGAAGGGACAGCAGGGTGCTGTAAAGGTGAACTTCAATACCACCAACAGTTTGCAGACCCGTGCGCAGATGGTAGATATGCTGAGTCGTGATGAATTTGTGAATGTCATCAACCAGTTTGGTACAGATAACCAAAAGTCATTGCTCGGTACAGCCAATACCGATTGGAACGATGAGGTTTACCGCACAGCTTTCGGTACAGATAATAACCTCAGCGTGAGCGGCAGCATTGACAAGTGGTTGCCATTCCGCGTGTCTGTAGGCTATTACAACCAGAGCGGTCTGGTTCGCAAGGACAATGTAGAGCGCTGGACAGGTAACGTGGTATTGACTCCTAGCTTCTTCCAGGATCACCTGAAGTTGACCATCAATGCCAAGGGAACCCTCAATAACAACTCATTCAATAATGGTGGCGCTGTATGGGCAGCTGCCACATTCAACCCAACCATCCCGGTTTATTCCGGTAACGACAAATATGGTGGCTATAATGAGGCACTCGATGCTGATGGCTATCCAGTGAATGCGGGTGTAAGAAACCCTCGCGGTCTGGTTGATCTGTATGATTCAAAGAGTAAGGTAAGCCGCTTCATCGGTTCGATGGATGTAGATTACAAGGTTCACTTCCTTCCAGACCTCAAGCTCCATGCTACCGTGGGTGCTGACTATGCCAAGGGCGATGGAACCGTTTATGTTCCTGCCTACGCAGCACAGAGCTACAACAAGGATGAGTCTTTGGGCGGTAGCGATTACAAGTATGGTCCTCAGAAGAACGAGAACCGCTTGCTTACCCTCTATGCCAACTATGCAAAGTATTTCGAAGATATCAAGAGTAATGTAGATCTGACAGCCGGTTACGACTACCAGTACTGGAAGAGTACTACACCTCTTTATTATACCAAAAGTGCGGCAGGCACAAACCTGTCAACCGTAAAGGCATCAGATTACCGTCATGTAATGTTGTCATATTACGGACGTATCAACTATTCATTCGATGGAAAGTATCTCCTGACGGCTACCGTTCGTCGAGACGCTTCTTCCCGTTTCTCTAAGGATACCCGTTGGGGTACTTTCCCATCTGTTGCTTTGGGCTGGACTTTGACAGAAGAGCCTTGGTTGAAGAACCAGAAGGTACTTTCTAACTTGAAACTCCGTGCCAGCTATGGTGTTACCGGTCAGCAGGAAGGTATCGGCAACTACAACTATCTGCCGGTTTATACCTACAGCGTGACAGGTGCCGAAGCATTCATCAACGGACAGTATATCAATACTTACCGTCCCGAGGCATACGTATCAGACTTGAAGTGGGAGACTACAACCTCCTGGAACTTCGGTCTTGATTTTGGATTCCTGGATGGCCGTATCGGTGGCGCCATCGATTTCTATACCCGCAAGACCAAGGACCTGTTGGCATCAGTACCAACAGCAGCAGGTACCAACTTCTCAAAGACTATCCTTACCAACGTAGGTAATGTAGACAGCAAGGGTATCGAGGTTTCTCTGAATGCCACCCCTATCCAGACCAAGGACTGGGAGTGGAACCTGAGCTACAACTTTACCTGGCAGAACATGAAGGTGAAGAACCTTTCATTGACAAAGGGTGGAAGCCAGACCAACGTGAAGGTAGGTCCATCTATCGATGCTTACCAGTTCCAGGTACTCTCTGAGGGATATGAACCATACATGTTCTATGTATATCATCAGCTCTACGACTCTAAGACAGGCAAGCCAATCGAGGGTGCTTATGCCGATCTCAACAACGATGGCGAAATCAATGAGTCAGATCTCTACCGCTATCATTCTCCAGCCCCTAAGTACATTATGGGCTTGAGTACATCTTTGAGATACAAGCAGCTGACACTCGGTATGAGTTTCCGTGCCAACATCGACAACTATGTATACAACGGCATGGGTATGAGTACAGGTGCTTTCGAGACAGTAAGCTACAACAACTCACAGCTCAACAACCTCAACACCAGTTTCCTGAAGACAGGTTTCAAGACCCGTCAGTATCTCTCAGATTACTATGTAGAGAATGCTTCCTTCCTGAAACTCGACAACCTGAGTTTGAGTTACAATGTAGGCAAGATCAACAAGTGGGCTTCGCTCACCGTATCTGCAATGGTACAGAATGTATTCACCATCACCGGTTACTCAGGTACAGATCCTGAGGTGCCAAACGGAATGGACAACTCATTCTATCCACGTCCTCGCACCTACTCAGTAAGCCTCGGACTTCAGTTCTAACAATCAAAACAGATAACAATGAAACTTAAGAATATATTATATAGTATGATGATGGGAACAGCGGTGCTGACAGGCACAACCAGCTGTGTTTCCGATCTCGACCAATATCCTCATACAGAGACAACCTCTAAGGATGTTTATACCTCGCTTGCCAATTACGAGGCAGTGCTGGGCAAGATTTACGCTGCCATGGTGACTAGCGGTCAGGGCAAGGGCGGCGACAACAAGGATATGGAATCCGTATTGAACAATGGTAGTGGTTTCGATTACATGCGTATGTTTATCAATATGCAGGAGTGTGGTACCGATGAATTTGCCTCTACCTGGCTGACTGGTGAGCAGACTACGGGTCTTACTTATCTCTCCTGGGATGCCAACGATGCCTGGGTATCAGATATGTATTATCGTATCTACTACAACATCGCCCTCTGCAATGAGTTCCTGCGCAATGCCAATAGTGCCAATTTCTCGGGTGCTGATGCAGAGAAGATGAAGGAGTATAAGGCTGAAGTTCGTTTTATGCGTGCTCTGTTCTATTACCATGCCCTCGATTTCTATCGCAACATTCCGATGGTGACAGAGAACGACCCTGTGGGCAGCTACATTCCTCCTCGTTATACTCCTCAGCAGACATTCGATTATATTGAGAGCGAGTTGAAGGATTGTGTAGGCGATATGCTTCCTGCTTCTACCTGTCCTTACGGTCAGGCTTCTCAGGGTGCTGCCTATACCTTGCTTGCCAAGCTTTATCAGAACAGCGAGGTTTATACTGGTGTGCCTAAGTATACTGAGTGCAAGGAGGCTTGCGAGAAGGTGATGAGCATGGGCTACTCCCTGGAAGATGATTACAGCAAGCTCTTCAATGCTGATAACGACAAGCGTACCAACGAGATTATCTTCGCCTTGCCGGTAAGTGCAGAGCATACTGTAAGCTGGGGCTCATCTACTTATCTGGTTTGTGGACAGGTAAGTATGTCGAATGCCAACCAGAATGTAGCCGATTATGGTGTAACTGCCGGCTGGAGTGAATTCCGTCTTCGTCCTGAGTTCGTGGATAAGTTTACCCAGACCGATATTGACGGCAGTGGCGACAAGCGTTGCAAGTTCTTTACCAATGGCCAGAGCAAGGATATTTCCAGCATGACCGAAGAAACCGCCGGCTATCTTTCTGAGAAATGGAGTAACCTGAAGGATGATAAAACCACTGCATCTAATACAGCTGATGCAGGTGTAGAAACCGATTTCCCTCTCTTCCGTTTGGCTGATGTCTATCTGATGTATGCCGAGTGCGTGGCTCGTACTAAGGGCGCAAGTTGGGATCCATGGCCAGATGGAAAGACGGATGCGAGCGATCCTGAGGTTATTGCCTCTCGTACGAAGGGTGCCATCTATTGGATTAACAAGGTACGTGAGCGTGCTTATGGAAAAGGTAAAGGACAAGTATGGTCAAGCAACTTTGCCAACGATGATGAGTTCCTCCAGTTCATTCTCGATGAGCGTGCCCGTGAACTTTATCATGAAGGTTATCGCCGTACCGACCTGATTCGCTATGGTCAGTTTACTACTAACAAGTACATCTGGCAGTGGAAGGGTGGTGTCCACGACGGACAGGCTGTTGACAGCAAGTACAACATCTATCCAATCCCTAACACCGAGCTTACCGCCAATCCAAATCTTCATAACGACAACTATTAATAGGATAAAAGAATGAAAAAGATATTTAGAAACCTGATGATGCTTCTCTGCGCACTCACCGCTCTGGTGAGTTGCGACGAGAGTGGCGACAAGATATATTTGGATGGCTTCAAGGCATCCGATCTGATGGCATCGGCATCCGATGTGAAGCTGTCTGTAGATAACAGTAAGGACGTTGTCCTCTCGTTGGCTTGGCAGAATCCTACCTTGCTTTCTAGCGACGAGACCAAGCCTGCGGGCAACGGAGTGTTGAAAACTTATCTGCAGGTATCAGCCTCAGAGAACTTTACTTCAGAAAAGGAATACACCGTAACCGACCTTTCCAAGGCTTTCACCGGTGCAGACCTCAATGCTGCAGCCAAGGATCTCGGCTTGTCTCCTGATGTGAGTTCACCTCTTTATTTCCGTATCAAGAGTCTGATGGGTAGTAATCTTGATGCCGCTTACAGCAATGTCTGCCAGGTAAAGGTTACTTCATACCTTATTGATATGAGCTACATCAATATCCTGAATGAGAATAAGGAGCAAGTTCTGACCAAACTCTATTCTCCTAATTCTGATGGAGTTTATTCTGGCTATATGAATGCCTCTTCTTGGTTCCATATCTGGGGTAAGGAAAATGATGGTACCATTTGGGGTAATGTAGGACAGGATGGTCATGTGTACGAAATGGATAATACTGAGTCTGCATGGAACATCTGGTTCCCAGGTCAGACAGGTATTTATTATACAGTTCTTGATACAAAAGCTAAGGAACTTAAGCCAACTTACATCAAGTCGATGCAGTTGAATGGTGAAGATATGACCTATGATGCGCCTAACTATGCTTGGACCAAGGTGATTACAACCACAGCCGATAATACTCCAGTCAGCATCGTAGCTACAGGCGCTGAGTACAGCAAGGCTACTGGTACAGAAGATGCTGCAGCCGTTGAGAAGACCTTGAACTATACTTTGGCTGATGGCAAGATGACAGATGCAGCAACAGCTGGTAGCGTGAATATTGCCAAGGCGGGTACTTATACCATAACCGTGAAAGTTGGTGAGCACAGCCAGTTGGAATACACCATCGTATCGGGCGATCAGACAACTCCTGAGCCAGAGGCTAGCAATACTCTCTGCATGTTCAGCAAGGATGCTAACACCCTTCTTGCCGTGATGAACAAGGTGAGCGATGGCGTTTATACCTGCAAGTACAAGCCAACAGCTTGGGAAGGATTTATGTTTATCTATGTAGGAGCCAACAAGGATGACAAGCAAACATGGTATGGTTGCGAGCCAAGTAATGATAAGATGTTTAATCTTTCTACGGCAGACGACAAGTGGAATCCTTGGTTCAAGGATGATGTAACTGGTGGTGAAGTTACCGTTACCGCTGACCTCAACACCATGACATGGAAATATGAATATGAATAATTAATAAGAAAAATAGCAATGAAGAATATATTTGGAAAAGCCATATTGCTGGCTTCAGCACTCTTGTTTTCTATTACGGGAACAAGTTGCAGCAATGATGATAATACCACTCCCGAAAAGGAGAAGACATACGATATGAGTGGCTTCGCCAAGGGTGCCGATGTAAGTTGGCTCACAGAGATGGAGAAGGATGGTGTGAAATTCTATAATCAGAATGGCAAGGCTACAGAATGCATGAAGCTCCTTCGCGAAGAGGGAACCAATTCCATCCGTCTGCGTGTCTGGGTAAATCCGGAAGGTGGCTGGTGTGGCAAGGATGATGTCATCGCCAAGGCTTGGCGTGCTCAGCAGCTCGGCTTCCGTCTGATGATTGACTTCCACTATTCTGATACCTGGGCTGACCCGGGCAACCAGAAAGTTCCTGCTGCATGGCAGGGCTATACTGCCGAACAGATGAAACAGGCTGTGGCTGATCATACCAAGGATGTGTTGACAGCCTTGAAGGATAGAGGTGTAACCAACGTAGAGTGGGTGCAGGTGGGCAATGAAACCCGCGACGGAATGCTCTTCAATAGCGATGAGGCTGTAACCGGTCAGGTATCTAAGAATGCAGCCAACTTTGCTGCTTATGTTAACGCCGGTTATGATGCCGTTAAGGCGGTTTATCCACAAGCTAAAGTCATCGTGCACGTGGATGAGGGTAATAACCTCGGCCGTTATACCTGGCTCTTTGGTGAATTGAAGAAGAAGAGTGGAAAATGGGATGTCATCGGTATGTCACTTTATCCAGAAGATAACAATTGGCAGGATTTAACCACCAATTGTCTGAATAATATTAAGACTTTATCAGAACAGTACAACTGCCATGTCATCATCTCTGAAATCGGTATGTGGTGGGGCTCTGACCAGGCTGCGCCAATGATGAAGAAGATGGTGGATGGCTGCAAGGCAATCTCTACCTGCGAGGGTGTCTTCTATTGGGAACCGGAAGTTTACAACAACTGGAAGCCAGCCAACTATACCACTCTGGGTTGGTCTGCATATACCAAGGGAGCGTTCGACAACAGCGGCAAACCAACTGCCGTATTCGATGCATATAAATAAGAATATTAAATAGCAATATGATCAAGAGAAGCATTACTTTCATAACTCTTGCCCTTGCGCTCACTACGCTGTGCCAGGCACAGAGCAGAAAAGTCATCACTTTGCCATCATGGGACTTCTCCCGCGATGGTAAGGCGTGGCAGCAGGTAGCTGTTCCGCACGATTGGGCTATCTCGGGACCTTTCGATAAGAAATGGGACCTGCAGATGGTGGCAATCGAGCAGAATGGCGAAAAGGAGAAGACCGAGAAGTCGGGACGCTCTGGAGCTCTCCCTTGGATTGGAGAGGGTATGTATAAGATGAACTGGACGGCTCCTAAGGGCTATAAGCGTGCCGTCCTCGTTTTTGATGGTGCGATGAGTCAGCCTGTCGTTAAGGTGAATGGCAAGGAGGCTGGCAGATGGGTTTACGGCTACAATGCCTTCCGCATCGACATTACTCCTTACGTGCAGTTTGGCGGAAAGAAGAATCTCATCGAGGTACATCTTAATAATGTAGAGGAGAGCAGTCGTTGGTATCCTGGTGGCGGTCTCTACCGTCCGGTATCCGTAGAACTCTATGGCAATGAAAACTTCTCTACCTGGGATACCTTCGTCCGTACCCTGAAGGCTGATAAGCAGGAGGCTGAAGTAGAAGTAAACGCACTGCTGGAAGGAAAGACAGGTAAGTCGGGCAAGACGGTTATCGCCTTGCTTGATGAGGCTGGCAAGAAGGTTGCCGAGCAGACCGTCACAGGTGCCAATCCTGAAATCAATACTACTCTGAAGGTGGCAAATCCTCAGCTCTGGTCTCCGGAATCTCCTTACCTCTATCAGGTAAAGCTTACCCGATATGAAGGAAAGAAGGTAGCTGATGTGCAGACCCTGAAGACTGGTATCCGCACCATCGCCGTATCAAAGGATTATGGTTTCCAACTCAATGGCGTTACCCGTAAACTGAAGGGTGTCTGTCTGCACCACGACCTCGGTCCATTGGGAGCAGCAGAGAACAAGGCAGCTCTCATCCGTCAGATCAAGATGATGAAGCAGATGGGTTGCGACGCCATCCGTACCGCCCACAACATGCCTTCTACCATGCAGATGGAAATCTGCGATTCCCTCGGTATGATGGTCATGGCAGAGAGTTTCGATATGTGGATTTATCCTAAGTGCAAGAATGGTTACGCCAAGTTCTTCAAGGAGTGGAGCGACAAGGATATCACCAATCTGGTAAAGCACCATCGCAACCATCCTAGCATCGTGATGTGGAGCATCGGTAACGAGATTCCTGAGCAGTGGAGCCAGGAGGGTGTGCAGATTGCCAAACGTCTGCAGGATCTCTGTCATCAGTATGACCCTTCCCGTCCTGTTACCCAGGGCATGGATAGGGCAGAAGATGCCTTGAAGAGCGGCTTTGCCCAGACCATGGATGTACCGGGCTTCAACTATCGCGTACATAAGTATTATAAGAATATTGAGCAGTTGCCTCAGGGGTTCCTCCTCGGTTCAGAAACCGCCTCTACGGTCAGCTCCCGTGGCGTGTATAAGTTCCCGGTAGTGGTAAGTGATAAGGCTACCTATCCTGATGGTCAGTGCTCAAGCTATGATACCGAATATTGTTCCTGGAGTAATCTTCCTGATGATGACTGGAAGATGCAGGATGACTACAGTTGGGTAATCGGTGAGTTTGTATGGACCGGTTACGACTATCTGGGCGAGCCGACTCCATACGATACCTACTGGCCAAGCCGCAGCAGTTACTTCGGCATCTGTGACCTTGCCGGACTTCCAAAGGACCGCTACTATATGTATCGTGCCCGCTGGAACGAGCATCAGCATACCACCCATCTTCTTCCTCACTGGAACTGGAAGGGCAGGGAAGGACAGGTTACCCCTGTATATTGCTACACCGATGGTGTGGAAGGCGAACTCTTCGTCAACGGCAAGAGTCAGGGCAAGGTTCGCAAGGACAAGTCAAGCCGGTTGGACCGCTACCGTCTGCGCTGGAACAATGTGAAGTATGAACCGGGTGAGATTCGCGTGGTTACTTACAACCAGTATGGCGATAAGATAGGCGAGGACGTGAAGCGTACTGCCGGCGAGCCTGCACAGATGAAGTTCAGTGTAGAAACACCTGATCATGAACCTATTGCCTGCATGGTAGAAGGCTGTACCGATGAGCACAATGTGCTTCTGAATGCCGATGGCAACGACCTTGCCTTCATCACCGTGAGCCTGCAGGATAAGGACGGCAATGAATGTCCGCTTGCCGATGATGAACTGACCTTCGAGGTGAGTGGTGCCGGCACTTTCAAGGCTGCCTGCAACGGCGATGCCACATCGCTCGAACCGTTCACCCAGCCTCAGATGAAACTCTTCTCAGGTAAACTCGTTGTCATCGTACAGAGCAGCAAGCAGAAGGGCGACATCATCCTGAAGGTAAAAGACAGTAAGCGAAATATCGAAAAGTCGATTACGCTCCAGGCAATATAAGATGATAGACTAATTTAGGCACGGATTACACGGATTCTTTATGAGATGATAGTCGCTTTATACAATGGCGCCATCAATCCGTGTAATCCGTGCCTTATTTATACTCTTGGCATGATACTTATGACACACCCTCTTCTTTTTTTTATGAATTTTCTCCGATATTTTTTGGCGTTATCATGAATATTGTGTAAATTTGCACGCATGAAAAAGTCAACAAAACCTATAAACCGCATCAGCATGGCAATTGCTATGCTCTTTGTTTCGCTCGCCATCCATGCGCAGCGTTTCGTTAACACCTCATTGGAAGGTGCTCAGACAGTTTGTGCCATTACCCAGGACAGTGATGGAATGATATGGCTCGGAACCGACAACGGTCTTTACAGCTATGATGGTTATCATGGCTACCGCCATTTTCAGGAACATGCATTCAGCAATACGCGTGTCAATGCGCTCGGTTTCGAGGGCAGAATGCTCTATCTGGCTACCGGCAACGGCATCCTGAAATTCGATACGCAATCTTATCAATATGCAGAAACACCAGCCATGAAGGCTTTTGCCGATGAGGCGAAGCGCAAGCAGCTGAAGGAACTCCGTGTGCTCGATACAAAGGGCGGTAAGACTGACTTCGGGGGTGATGTCTATGCCTTGCTCTCTACTCCGCGAGGCTTGCTCGTAGGTTCGCTTGCTGGTCTGCGTCTCGGCAGCAGACTGATTCCGCTCCGTGCCGGAGAACAGCCGCTGGTCAATGCGCTCGCCTATGATGCCAAGCGCCGATGCTACTGGATTGGTACCGAGGGCGCTCTCTATTGTGCCGACCTGCAGCTCAGGAACTTCTCCCAGATTCCTGCTCTCAACGGCAATTCCATCAAATGTCTCTCTGCCGATGCTGCCGGTAATCTCTATATCGGAACCGATAACGGACTCTATCAGATGGCACTCTCCAATGCCATCACCCATTATATCCACGATTCCCGCGATGATGCTTCTATTCCTAACAACATCGTCTGGGCTTGCTTTGTAGATAAATGGCAGAATGTATGGGTGGGTACTGACAATGGACTCTCCCGTCTCACTACCCATACCTATTACCGCTATGTATCGCTCGATAAGATTACGATGTCGGGTGAGGGCAACTGTCTGCATGCCATGCTCCAGACCTGTAACGGCGAATGGTGGATGGGCGGTACCAACGGTCTGATTCATTTCACCCGGAATGCTGAAGGCTATCAGAATGTGGCATGGTACAAGCAGAACAGCTCTGCCTTCCCGCTGAGTCATAACCGTGTACGCAAGATTTATGAAGACCATGACGGCGATGTATGGATCTGTACCGACCATGGCATCAACTTCTATGACCGCAGTTCCCGTCAGATGCGCAACTTCATCGTCTACGATAAGAGCGGCAAGTATTCTACTGCCTGGGCTTACGATATTCTCCAGGACAAGAAGGGCAGGATATGGATGGGTTCTTATCAGGGAGGTGTCTTCGTGATGGATAAGGCGGCTCTTCTGAGCGGCAAGACCATAGCCGACTGGCATTACTCGGACAAGGGAAAGAATGCGCTCTCTGGTCTGCATGTAGGTCAGATGGTGATGGATGGAAAGGGCAGGATTTGGGTTTCTACCTTTAACCGTCTCGACTGCATCAATCCGAACGATATGAAGGTGGTGCAGGTAGCTAACTCAGATGTTGTCAACTATCTGATGGCAGACAGCAAGGGCAATATCTGGATGGGTGATAACAGTTCGGTAACCTGTTATTATGCAGCTGGTTCTGTGCTGGGTAACAGTTTTTCTTCCAAGACATGGCAGATTGGTGGCAAGGTAAGTACCATGTGCGATGTGGAAGGTAAGATATGGGTGGTATCGGGCAATGAATGCTGCGTAATCAATCCTGAGGGCGAGAGCCAGCGCTTCATGATTCCTTCTGTTGTGCCGCTCAACATCTGTTACAGCAGACAGACTCATGAAGTAATGATGGGCGGCAATGACGGCTATGTGGCAATCAGTTCCGATGTAGTACAGAAGCCTAAGCAGTTTACCCGCCTGATGCTGGCAGGAATCATCGTGAACGGAGAGGCTCGTGAGGAGCGTGGAGAAATCCTGAAACTGAAGAGTGATGAGAACAACTTCACCCTGCAGCTCACCGACCTTCCTTTTGCTGATCATCCTTCAGCCGTTTATGCTTACAGGCTCGAAGGCAGCGACCACGACTGGCATTATCTGAACTCCGGCAATATCGATATCACCTACAATGGTTTGTCTTATGGCGATTATCATCTTACGGTTCATGCCGTGGATGGCGAAGGCAAGATAGCCGCCGAGGTTTATTCGCTCGACATCTCCGTCCTGCCGCCTTGGTATCTCTCCTGGTGGTGCAAGCTCTTCTATATCACGGCACTCATCGTGTTTGTGGCATGGCTGGTAAGCTGGTATTTCCTGCGTAAGGAACTGGCTGATGCCCAAAAGCAGAAGGCTGAGGTGTTGGAGCAGGTACAGATGCGTATGGACTTCTTCAACCGTCTGACGGAAGATTTGAAGGCTGCCGTAGCTCATCATTCATTTGATGAGGTGACTGCTCTGATGGTTCGCTACCTGAACGTGAAGATACCTGAGGAGCCATCAACTGTTGCCACTGGGTTATCCGCTTCGGCCTTATCTGAGCCTGAGGCATCAACCTCAGAACCAGTTTCTGCACGCTCTGAATCTTCTGAAGAGGAAAAGAAGGAAGTAAATGTCAGCGAGTTGGATGGGGCAGACAAGCGTCTGCTCGAAGAGATCAATGAGGCGATAGAGAAGCACATGATTGATTCCGACTTCAACGTTTCGATGTTGCAGGATGTGATAGGCATAGGTGGCAAACAGCTGTATCGCAAAACGAAGGCGATAACGGGTCGTACGCCTGTAGAGTATATCCGTGAGATGCGTATGAGCCGTGCTGCCGAGCTCCTGAGCCAGGGCAAGTTCAGTGTTTCCGAGGTGATGTATACCGTTGGTTTTTCCAACAGCAGTTATTTCTCCAAATGCTTCTCCAAGGAGTATGGCATGACTCCTACGGAATACATGAAGGTGAAGAGGTAAATAAATGATGTGCTTCCGTTTGCCTATAGATATGGCTGTGTGGGGTTAAGAATATGGCTGCATTGGGTTACGGATACGACTCCGTCAGGTTACGGATACGACTCCGTAGGCTAATGGTGACGTATCCTTCGGCTTGTCGAGATATCTGCGTCAGCTGACTGAGCTACTTGAGTCAGCTGATAGAGCTACTTGAGTTAGCTGACTGAACTACTTGCGTCAGCTGATAAAATACGTTCCGATGCAGTAAAAAATGCGTCCCGATGTAGCATTTGCTACGTCCCGACGCAGCAAAAGATACGTCCCGACGTAGTACAAGCTACGTCGGGACGTAATTTCAGCTTTATGAAAACGGCTGCATAGAAACAAAAAAAAGTGTGTATTGAACTTGTTTTTGCAAACTGTAATCGGATGTGACAAAAAATCGACAATTAACTAAATTTATGAGCAAATATGCTAAAAAACATAGATATTACGTGTTAATTATTTAAATTTTAAGCGATTATCTTGGGCAAATAAGAAAATATTCGTAATTTTGCACCGATTTAAGTTAAAAATAGGTATTTCCATGCATGCATTTTAGTGAAAGAATGTATAAATGGAGGGGTGAAGTGTCGCCCTGAGTGCTTTCGGCTTTTACCAAACGAGAAAAAAATGAGAAAAAAATAATAATTATTAATTAATAAACTTGAAACAAACAAGGATGAGAAGATTAACTCTTTTACTTGTCTCACTTGTATTGTTGTCTATCCAATCGGTCTTGGCGCAGAGTTTCAGCGTCAAGGGTACAGTCGTGTCTGCTGAAGACAACGAACCGATGATTGGTGTGACCATTATGCAAGAGGGAACATCAAATGGTGTGGTGACCGATATTGACGGTAACTATACCATCGAAATTAAGGGTGCTTCGAAGGCTACGCTTGTCTACTCTTATGTGGGTTGCGTTACGCAGAAGCACGTTGTGAATGCGCAGACAAATACGCTCAACATCACCCTTGCTTCGGATTCCAAGATGATGGATGAAGTGGTTGTGGTGGCGTATGGCGTGAGAAAGAAGGGAACCATTGCGGGTTCCGTGTCTGCCGTAAAGTCTGAAAAGATAGAAAATGTGCCGGCGGCAAGCTTCGACCAAGCTTTGCAGGGACAGAGTACTGGTTTGCAGGTCATCTCTTCTTCGGGTGAACCTAGCAAGGCGGCTACCTTCCAGATTCGTGGTACCAACTCTATCAACTCCGGCAAGTCGCCACTCTTTATCCTCGACGGCGTGCCAATCTCAAGTTCTGATTTCAATACCTTGAGTCCTAACGACATCGAAAGTATCTCTGTATTGAAAGATGCCTCTTCTACCTCTATTTATGGTGCACGTGCTGCCAATGGTGTGGTTGTGATCACTTCCAAGCGAGGCTTGTCAATGGACAAGGCGAAGATTACGCTCCGTGCACAGTATGGTTTCTCTGAGTTGGCGCAGACCAACTGGAAAATGATGAATACCGATGAGCGTATCCAGTTTGAGAAAGAAGTAGCTTTGGATACAGGTAAGGATTACAATCTCCTTTCAAAAGTAAACGTAAACTGGCTGGACGAGGTGTTCAATGACCGCGCTCCGCTGCAGAGCTACGAACTCTCTATCAACCGTGCTACCGACCGCTTGAACTACTATGTTTCTGGTGGTTTCTACGATCAGGACGGTATCGCACAGAATTCAACCTTCCGCCGTTACAACATCCGTACCAATGCTGATGTAAAGGCAGGCAAGTGGTTGAAGGTAGGTACCAACACCATGGCTGCCTATGAGGAGGCTCAGCAGGCTGACGATGGTAGCTATACTACCGTTACTCCTATCTCAGCATGCCGATTCATGCTGCCTTACTGGAATCCATACGCAAAGGATGGCAGTCTGGCTTCACTTTCAGCAGGCAACTGGGCTGGAACCAGCGAGAACCCTATCGTTTACATGGGCTTGAATCCTATCAAGAACAAGAAATATAAGGTACTCTCTACCATGTATGCTGAAATCTATCCGATAGAGAATCTGACTATCCGTACTCAGTTCGGTGCCGATTTCACCCATTCTACAGCGTTCCTCCAGTCGTTCCCAAGTCTCTCTTCAAATAACGGACAGGGTACTGCGGCACGCCAGAGCAGCGATGCCATCAACCTGACAGAGACTACTACGGCTAACTACCGTTTCACCCTGAACGATATCCATTCGTTCAATGTGATGTTGGGTCAGGAGGCTGTTAATTTCCACTCAGAGGGTTTCCAGGTATATTCCAAGGGTCAGACCAGCGACCTCCTGACCAATGTATCATCAGGTACACGTGCCAGCCGCTGGGCAGATTCATCTTCTGACTACTCTTACCTGTCATTCTTCATGCGTGGCGAGTATAACTATAAGGAGCTCTACTATGCCGACTTCTCTCTGCGTACCGATGCTTCTTCACGCTTCGGTAAGGATCATCGCTGGGGTACATTCTGGTCGCTCGGTTTCATGTACAACGTGAAGTCTACCGACTGGCTGAAGGATATGAAGTGGCTCAGCACAGCCCAGATTGCCGTAAGTACAGGTACATCGGGTAACTCTGAGATTCCAAACTATTATCACCTGGCTTTGGTTTCTGGTGGTGCCAACTACGATAATACTGCCGGTTTCTCTCCATCACAGAGTGGTAACGAGGAATTGGGTTGGGAGTCAACCTGGGCAAACAACTTCGCCCTCCGTCTTGGTTTCCTCGACAGAATCAACTTCAGCTTCGAGGCATACTACAAGCGTACCTCCAATATGCTGATGCGCGTTCCTGAGTCTTATACCGTTACCGGCGAGGGCTATCGCTGGAAGAACGTAGGTGTGATGGCTAACAAGGGTATCGAGCTGAGCGCTGACGGTGATGTAATCCGCACACGCGACTTCACCTGGAATGTAAGTGCCAACGTATCTTACAACCAGAACCGATTGAAGGAACTCTATAACGGTGTAACCGAGTATGTAAACTCAACCACCGGTTTGAAGTATGTGGTAGGTCACTCAGTAAGCGAGTTCTTCCTGAACCGTTATGCCGGTGTGAACCCAGCGAATGGTGAGCAGCTCTGGTATGATAAGGATGGCAACGTGACCAACGAGTTCCGCGAGAGCGACAAGGTGATGACAGGCAAGACCTATGATGCACCTTGGATGGGCGGTTTCGGTACAAGCTTCCGTTGGAAAGGCTTGCAGCTTTCTGCCCAGTTCAGCTGGATTGGTACACGCTATGTGATCAACAATGACCGTTACTTCGAGGAGAGCGGTGTAACCTTCGGTACTGCTTACAACCAGTCAAACCGTCTGTTGTACGACCGTTGGAAACAGCCTGGCGATATTACCGACATCCCACGTTGGGGCGAGGTAACCCAGCTCGACGACCGCTTCTTGGAGAATGCATCGTTCCTCCGTCTGAAGAATCTCAGTCTGTCCTATTCATTGCCACAGAGTCTGTTGCGCAAGACCAACTTCTTCTCTATGGTCAGAATCTACGGTCAGGCACAGAACCTCTTCACCGTAACCGGTTTCAACGGTCTGGATCCTGAGGTTTCATCCAATATTTACCAGGCACAGTATCCGGCATCACGCCAGTTTACTCTGGGTGTTGAATTGCAATTCTAACCAAGAAAGGAGAAAAAAATGAATATCAAAAATATAAAGACATACATCCTGTCGGGAATCCTAGCCCTCTCGATGTCTTCCTGTCTTGATAAGTATCCTGAGGATTCTATCCGCATGGACCAGGCTATCAACACGGTGGACGACATGGACAAGCTGGTGTACGGTATCTACGACAGTTTCAAGAGCAGCGCCCTCTATTCGGGCAATCTGACTATCCTGCCAGATCTGCAGGCAGACTTCGTGTACTGCGTGAAGGGCTACTCTAATGCCTATGGCGATATCTACCGTTGGAAAGATATCAAGGCTACCAACACCGACATCGAGTCGGTATATGGTGCGCTTTATGGTGTTATCAACAATGCCAACTTCCTGCTCGATAATGTAGATAAGGTAAAGGCAAACACCAACAGTGATAAGGAGCTCGACAAGCTGGAGCAGTATCAGGGCGAGGCTTACTTCGCACGTGCACTGGCTTACTCTGAGTTGATCAAGTGTTTCTGCAAGGCTTACGATAGCGATGAGCAGGCAGAGAAGGAACTCGGCGTGGTACTCACAGAGCACTATTACGGCAATGAGCCACAGAAGAGAGCCAGTCTGAAGGAATCATACGATTTCGTATTGAGAGACCTTGACAAGGCTGCCGAATATCTGAAGATAGACGAAGACTTCACCGGAAGTCTCTACAACGAGATTTACTTCAACGAGTATACCTGTCATGCCTTGCGTGCGCGCGTATCCTTATATATGCACAAGTACGATGATGCCATCAAGTATGCATCTAAGGTAATCGGCAGTAAGTATTATACATTGGAGAAGGCTTCTTCCAACACCTATTCAAACCAGGTGAACGATTATAAGTATATCTGGACCTATGGTGATTCGCGTGAGGCTATCTGGAAGGTAGGTTTTACCGTGAACAGCTATGGCGGTGCATTGGGTACCATCTTCGATAACTTCAACTATGTAAGTTACCGCCCTGACTATGTGCCTGAGACATGGGTCATCAACTCATTCGACAGCAATGACCTCCGTGCTGCAGCCATCTTCACAACCCGTGTAACCGGTTATGAGCACGGTTTGCAGTGGCCTTTGCTGAGCAAGTATTTCGGCGATGCAGAATTCCTGAACAACAATATCCTGCATGTTCACCAGCCAATGGTGTTCCGTCTGTCAGAGCAGTATCTGATTCGTGCTGAGGCTTACGCCATGAAGGAGGAATATGGTAAGGCAGGTAAGGACATCTCTACCTTGCGTACAGCCCGCTACTCATCTTATGGTGGTAACACCTCGATGAGCGAGAGCAACGCCATGAAGATAATCGAGGCAGAGCGCGTGAAGGAACTCTATATGGAAGGCTTCCGTCTGAACGACCTCAAGCGCTGGCACAAGGGATTTGAGCGTAAGGCTGCCGACCAGCCTGCTGCCAACTTCGTGCAGAGCAGACTGAAGGTTGAAAAGGATGACCCTCTCTTTGTCTGGCCAATTCCTCAGCATGAGCTTGAGGCTCCAGGTTCTGAGATTCAGCCTAATGAAAGTAACAAATAAAATAAGGAGACGATCATGAAGAAAATAATGATGGGATGTTTGGCAGCCGTAGCTGCACTCATCGCTCTTGTGAGTTGTTCACAGGATTATACCACTTATGCTGGTCCAAGTCATATCATGTTCTCTGATACGCTCTATCAGTATGCTGTACAGGAAAGCAATGAGGTTTTCAATGTACCTGTATCTGCAACCGAAAAAGCTGACTACGACCGCACCTTCGGCGTGGAGGTAGTAGACAAGCAGAGCAATGCCATCGAGGGTAAGCATTACCGCATCCTCAACAACACCGTTACAATCAAGGCGGGCGAGATGGTAGGAAATGTGAAGGTTCAGGGTATCTATGATAACATCGGCAAGACCGATTCGCTCGGCTTCACCCTGAAACTGGTGATTCCGGAGAAGTATAACTGGACAGATCTCTATAAGGACTATGCCCACGTGGTAATGCAGAAGTCTTGTCCTTTCGATATCCACAACTTCTCTGGCTGGTGTATGGTAACATCTACCTTCTACAGCAAGTATCTGAACAACGTAACCAACCGTCTGATCAAGACAGAGGTGGTGGAAGGCGAGGAGAATACCGTCCTGCTGAAGGATGTTTACTATAAGGGCTACAACCTGAAGTTGAAGTTCAGCACCAAGAACATTCTTGAGCCAAAGGTAGAGATGGACGACCAGATAGCTGGTGAAACCGGCGAGGCGTTCGGTACCATCTATGGAGACGGCAAGTTGCGCATCAGCCAGCCTTCTCTCTATACCTCTTATTATAACACCTGCCAGAACTATGTATTGCAGTATGTCACCATGAGTGTTGACAACAAGGATGGTTCAACCTACGGCAACGTAGGAACCTTCATCACCATGTATGAATGGATCAGCGATGCAGAGGCAGAGAAATTGAAAGAACAAGGATATTAATCGTAGAATAAAAAGAAAATGAAAACATTGATTTCAAAATATTGGCTCGTATTGATGGCGCTGGTATCAGTGACTCTGTTCACAGCTTGTTCCAGCGATGACGATGCCGTAACTCCTGTATTCCCACAGGTACAGCCTATCGCCGGTGAAGCTGGCGAAGTGAAAGAGTTTACTTTCGAAGCTAACGAGAACTGGAGCCTTTCTTCAGACAAAATCTGGTGTAAACTGGTGCAGGGCGAGAAAGCAGACGCCTTCGTACTCAATGGTACTGCAGGCAAGCAGACTATCAAGGTTAAGATTACTGATGATGATGCCAGCAATGATATGAGCGTGGCTCAGCTATTCCTGAATATGGGTGGTCAGAAGGTTGCCATCGCTGAGGTTACGCGTTCGGCTGCTGGCTATAAGTTGCAGGTATTCGATGCGGCTGGCAAAGATATCACCGAGACAGGTATCACCGTAGGTTACAAGAACCTCGCAGAACTGCCTGTATACAACAAGTTTACCGTAAAGTCAAACTACCGTTTTGCGGTTACTAATACTCCAGCGTGGGTAGACTTGGAAGGTGGTTTCATGGTAGGTACACCTAACAAGGATGCTGTAGGCGGAGTTTCCTTCAAGGAGAATCAGGGTGTAAGTGCTAAGTATGCCATCAAGGACGGTAACTACACCATCACCTTCACTTCTGAGGATGGCAAGGCTGCTAAAACCGTACCTGTTATCTTTGAGGGTATGCCTAAAGATATGATGGAAATTACTCATCCTAATGATGATAAACTTGTTTCGAAGTGGAATGTCTGGAACGTATCACTCGATGGTAAGGTGTTCACTCAGAATGGTTCTAAACTGAATGGCGGTGAGACCAACGATTTCACATTCCACAGCTTCGTTCCTTTCACCCTCAAGACCTTAGATGATGCTTATCAGCTTGTGGTCTTCGATAAAAAGAAAGATGGTCTGCGCGTGGATGAATCTGGCGCTGTGAAGTTGCAGGGCGAGAAGGGTAATGTAAAACTCACAATTGAGCCTTTGAACAGCGGAAGCCGTACATTCGTGGTTTATGCTTTGCCACAGGCCATATACAAGACTCTTGAGAACGGTCCAGATGATATGTTGGAGAACAACTACACAAACGTGAAAAGTGATTACGACAACTGCTTCCTGATGGAAGTTAAACAGAAGGAAGAAAAGAAGGGCGAGTCTGAGGTTACTGCTCCGATTGTTACCAGCATGGGTATGAATGTAGATTGTGCCTTGACAACCAATGATGACTTTAAGTCATATGCTGAGGGCTTCTTCAGTTATACTGGTAAAGAAGTATTTGAGTCAACAGTTTATGGTGGTTATGTAGCCATTTATCCTCAGATTGACGGATGGGATCCTTCAGCTGGCGCAAACGTAGTCATTTACGATGGTACAGGAAACCCTGTTCCTGTTGAAAACTACGAGGTAGGACAGGACGATAAGGGTATCTATGTTGGCTTGAATGCCGATAAGCTCGCTTGTCCTATCTTTGCAGGTTTCAACAACATGCAGAGAGTATGCCAGCGAGTAGTCATTATCAATAATATGGGATTTAGAAGCAAGAGAAAGTAATGAAGACATTCAGAAAATATAGTAAGGCACTCTTGTTGCTCTTGGTCTCTCTCCTGACCTTTGCAGCAACAAGTTGCTCTGATGATGAAACCGGAGGCTGGGACGGCACATACGGATATGTGCAGTTCAAGCTCAGCAAGAAGGTTTCTTCAAGAGCTACCCGTGCTACTGCCCTTGACAAACTTGAGAAACTGGATGATGCCAAGAAAATCAAGGTGGTCATGGAGCACAACGGTACAACTGTGTCTCAGACACTGGTGCTCAATTCTTATAATTCAGAGAATGCAGAGTACGGTCTGAGAAGTGAAAAACTGCAACTCGCTTCGGGTACTTACACCGTCATCGGTTTCTATCTCTATGATGCTGTAGAAGAGGAGTTGCTGGCTTCTTCTGCCGGCGAAACATTCACTGTAGTAGGTGGCGGTCTGGAAGTACAGAACCTCATGGTGGAGACTGTGGAGCGTGGTAAGGTGAAGTTCAATCTCGTGAAGGAGTGGGAGAAGACCCGTGCCGGTGGTACTGAGTATCTCTTCTCTAACATCCGTCTCGTTGATGTCAGCGTAACCAACCTCTTTACCCGTGAAACCTATACCTTCCCTGAACTGAAGGTGAAATATAAGGAGTCTAGCGAAGAGCATCAGAATCCTGACAATGAGAACGATAAGTATATGGACACAGGTACAGCTTACTGCGATTCTACCGTATGGTTGCCTGCCGGTACTTATCAGGTTACCTCTTATACCACCTACGGCAAGACTGGTGCGGTGAAGACCAAGTATGAGACCCAGCCTGTAAAGGGTGAGGCTTTCATTATAGAGGACAATCAACTCAATGATAAAGCGCAGGTGCCTATCCTCCTTTCCAAGACAAAGGAGTATATCAAGGACTATGAGGCTTTGAAGGCTATCTGGAAATCTCTCCATGGTAAGGAGTGGAGCTTCTATGGTGATGCTACCTTTAAGGGAGCTAACTGGAACTTCAACAAGGAACTCGATATGTGGGGCGAACAGCCGGGCGTAACGCTCAACAGCAACGGCCGTGTCATCGGTCTTATCATCGCCGGTTTCGGTGCAAAGGGAATCGTACCTGATGCCATCGGACAGCTGACAGAACTCCAGGTGCTCAACCTCGGTTCTCACGATGAGAAGATTGGTGCCAACATCTTCAATGATTATGATGCAAACAGTCTGACTGCAGCAAAGAAGAGCAGCATGCGTCACGACTATGAGAATAAGTTCCTGAAGTATGACCCACGTGCCAACATGTCGGAGATGATTGTAAAAAGCTACAACTCTGATCCTAAGGTGGCACCGAAGAACAGAATCAAGAAGGACAGCCGCATCAACCTGAAGGATGCACAGATCGGTACATTGACCAACAAGATTACCGGTATTTCAAAGGCCATCTACCGTCTGACCAAATTGCAGCAGTTCTACATTGGTAACTCTTCTATCACAGAAGATGGGGTTTGTGCGAAGTTCTACAATGCTGACGATCCTGTTTACGGTAAGTTTGCGCAGGAGTTTAAGGAAGAGGATTGGGACAAGATGGAAAACCTGACCGATATCGAACTTTACAACTGTCCGAAGATCAGTCGCATTCCAGACTTCTACTATAATCTCCCTAAATTGCAGGCGATGAACCTGGCACGATGCAAGGGAATCTCTGCCAACCAGTTGAGAAACGACTGGACCCGTCTGGCTAACGAGAAGACCGGTAAGACACTCCAGATTCTCTATATGAGTTACAACAACCTGGAGGAGTTCCCAGCGTCATCTGCCTTGAGCAAGATGGTGAACCTCGGTCTGCTCGACCTGGCTTACAACAACATCAAGAAGTTGCATCCGTTCGGTTCTGAGGTAGCGCTTTCTTCACTCTATCTGAACAACAACCAGATTGAGGAGGTTCCTGCTAATCTCTGTGCCTTTACAGATGATGTAGAGAGTCTGACCTTCGCCCACAACAAACTGAAGAAGATTCCGAATATCTTCGATGCAAGTTCGGTTCGCGAGATGGGTTCTGTAGACTTCTCTTACAACGAGATTACAGGTGTAGATAAGAGTCATGGAACCTACAAGGGTATCAATGCAGCTTCAGTCAGTCTGTCAAACAATAAGATAGAGAAGTTCCCTTCTGAGTTGTTTACAGCCGGTTCGCCAATCACAACAATCGATTTGAGCGCCAACCAGATGCGCACCATCCCTAAGGGTTCCATCAAGGGCAAGAAGGCTTATCTGCTGCAGGTCATCGACCTCCGATTCAACAAGTTGACATCCCTCTCTGATGACTTCCGCTCAACCACATTGCCATACATTACCAATATGGACTTGAGCTACAACTGCTTCACCGAGGTGCCAACCCAGCCATTGAACAGTGCCGTGCTCCGTGCCTTTGCCATCAACCACCAGCGTGATGAGAATAACGACCAGCGTTGCCTGCGTACATGGCCTACAGGAATCACAACCTGTCCGAGCCTGATCCAGTTCCAGATTGGTTCCAACGATATCCGTAAGGTAGAAGAAACACTGACCTCTCACCTTTATATCCTGAATATCGCAGATAACCCTAACATCTCTATCGATGTAACCAGCGTCTGTGCATACATCAAGGCTGGTATGTATAAGCTGTTCTACGACAAGAATCAGGACATCCGCGGTTGCGATGCTTTGGATCTCGAAAATTAAACCCTATAAGAAAGTAGTAATATGAAATATATGAATAAACTGACATTAGGTATCGTTCTCGCTGCCGGGCTTTTCACAGCCTGCAGCGATAAGGATGATGTCGATATCCCAGGAGGACTGGCGCTCGATAAGGAGGTGATAGCAGTAGCTCCTCAGGGTGGAACAGTGCAGATTGCCATCGCTGCCTCACAGGACTGGGTGGCAAATACCTCTGAGCCTTGGCTGATGCTTTCGCCTGCCAACGGCGTGGGTTCTGTTGAGGGTACCATCAAGGTGGATTCTACTCTTTCCAACAAGCTCCGCAGCACAGAACTCTGCTTCCAGGGTGCCAACGGACAGAGTCGCAAGCTTACCATCACCCAGTTCGGTTATGGCAAGCAGATCTTCCTGAAGGATCCTGTTGTAGAAATCGAAAACTCCGGTTCTTACGATAAACGTGCTTTCGAGAGTCTGATTTCTGCCAACGTGGAATGCAAGATTGGAAAGATTGAGTATTCCTTTGAGGGTGATCTGACCGATGCTGAGAAGGTAGAGAACGATAGCGAGCGTGAGGGCTGGCTCCTGAACAGCAAGGATGAAGATAAGCTGAAAGGTACTAACCTGGGTATCGTGCTGGACAGAAAGTACCGTCCTCGCACCGTGAAGTTCAAGTTCCGCTGGGCGATGAACGTGGTTCCTGCCGTTCGTGTGGCTAAGGTTCATCTCGTGCCAGTCAAGGATGAAGACCAGCTGGTAGATGCAGATGGCAAACCTATAGATGATGTTATCCTGACCGTTCGTCAGAAGGCAGCACCAAAGATTGAGGACAACCGTGCCGGTGACTCTCTCTCTGTCATCATGATCAACCAGAAACTGGGTAGCATTGCTACCTTCGATTCCAGCGATAACATGCGCAACTGGAGCGGCGTAACGCTCTGGGAAGCTACTGATGCTTTTGTGAAGGATCATCCTGAGGCTTTAGGACGTGTACGTTCTGTCAAGTTCAGCATGTTCAACCTCAAGAGTGGCGAAACTCTTCCTAAGGAAGTGGGCAACCTCAAGTTCCTGGAGTCATTCTCTGTTGCAGCTAACGAGAACAACCAGATTCGTGAGGTGAAACTCGGTGATGAAATCTGCTCGCTGAAGTATCTGAAGAATCTTACCGTTCAGGCTTATGGTCTGACTCAGTTGCCTGCTAACTTTGTTAATCTGGGCAAGAGTCTTGAAACGCTCAATCTGGTAAGTAACAACTTCAACAAGTTGTCGGATATCACCGATATCGTCAACGAGAAGAACTTCCCTAAGTTGCGTAACCTCATTCTCTATGCACAGCGCCGTACGGATGTTGTCACCAACATCGCTTCGCTGGGCGAAATGAATGCATCTGGCGTCTATGTTTATAATAACTATCCTATCGGACTGTATGGTAAGGTAAATGCCGGAACCGCAGACCGCCAGGCGCTTCTCAAGCTCCTGACATGGGATAAGTTGAATACACTGGAGTTGTCTTACTGCTTCCTGGAGGGTGAACTTCCTACCGATGAAGAGATGACTGAGGCACTGGAGGCTGCCGGCAAGGCTACCCGATACAGCAGGTCTGACTTCTCTACCAACAAGGCAGATTATCTCGACAAGCTGGTAGGCGATACCTGCAAGTGGTTGCTCTCAGGCTGGGATAATCCTGTAACCTGCAAACACAAGGATGGTTCTGTAGTTTATGAGGATGTTTATCCTCTCCAGGTGCCACGTGTATTGCCAAACTGCCGTCAGTTGTCACTCAACCTTAACTTCCTGACAGGTGCGGTGCCAAAGTGGATTCTTTATCATCCACATCTGGTAGAATGGACTCCTTCTATCATGATCTTCAACCAGCAGCCTAAGGGTAAGAATAGCGATGGCGCTGCCGTTGGTTTCTCTAATATGACAGAAGACAGCTACAGCTACGACTACTATTACGGAACCAGCGACCCAGGTAGCAAGTGGGAGGTTCCGGGTGTAGCTTATCCGCTCTACTACCGCAAATACGTGGCAGCAGGCGATATTAATGAAGCTGCGCTGATGGCAAAGTACAGGAGAACTAAGAAAAAGTAAGATAAACATAAAAACAATATAGAAGCAAACAATGAAGAAAAAGTTTTTCTATATAGCAATGGTCGCATTGGCATTGACGGGCTGTTCTGACAGCCTGTCAACCATCGGCTCTTCTGACGGCAATTCAGAAATCACCATCCCTGCAGATGCTGCGGCGGGTGAGTTGCTGATTAAGTTCAGTCCGGAAATGAGCGATATCCTCGACCAGGCACAACTGGGCAAGACTCGCGCCGGAAAGGCTACCCGTTCGGGTATTCCTTCTACCGACGAGGTGCTCGACATCCTGGGAAGTTACAGCTTCGAGCGTGTGTTCCCGGTAGATGCAAATACTGAGGCAAGAACCCGTGAGGCGGGTCTTCACCTCTGGTATACGGTGAAGTTTAACAAGGGTACAGACCTGAAGGCGGCTGCCGAGCGCCTGAAGCAGTTGGGTGAAATCTCAAAGGTTCAGACCAACGGTCGCATCAAGCGTGCTTACAATACCGACAGCAAGCGTATCTATCTCAGCGATAAGGCACTTCAGCAGAAGGCTACCCGTTCTGCTGCCGATGACTTCCCTAATGACCCAGGCTTTGCTAGCCAGTGGCATTACCGTAACCTGGGCGAGGGCAACTATGATTTTGAGAACCTCAACAATAATCACGTGGGTGCTAAGGCAGGATGTGACGTGAATGCACTTGAGGCATGGAAAATCTGTAAAGGCGATCCTTCTATCATCGTGGCTATTCTTGATGAGGGCGTGATGTATACGCATCCTGATCTGGCAGCCAACATGTGGTGCAATCCGGGCGAAAGTGTTCAGGGAGCCAAGACTGATGGTGATGGCAACGGATACGAAGGCGACCTTCACGGTTATAATTTCGTAACCGAGAGCGGCGATATTACCTGGACTGATGCCAACGATTCTGGTCACGGTACTCACGTAGCTGGTACCATTGCAGCCGTAAATAATAATGATGAAGGTGTTTGCGGTGTTGCCGGTGGTGACGGAACTCCTAACTCTGGTGTCAAGATTATGTCTTGCCAGGTATTCTCCGGTCAGAACAGTGTAACCTTGGCAGGCGAGGCAAGAGCCATCAAATATGCTGCCGATAATGGTGCAGTCATCCTGCAGTGCAGTTGGGGTTACAACTCTTCAGAGTCTAGTATCATCAATGGTTATACTCCGGGCCCTGCTACCGAGAAGGAATGGGCTGAGACCTATCCGCTGGAGAAGGAGGCTTTGGATTACTTCATCAACAATGCCGGTTCGCCTAATGGTGTCATCGACGGCGGTATTCCAGTCTTCGCAGCCGGTAACGAGTATGCTGGCAATCCTGCTTTCCCAGGTGCTTACTCTAAGTGCGTCTGCGTATCTTCAGTAGCTGCCGACTATACTCCAGCCTGCTACACCGATTTCGGTTCGCTCGTAACCCTGAGCGCTCCTGGTGGCGACTTGGAATATTACAGCAAGATTGGCGAGCAGGAAGATGAATACTGGGCAGAGACAACAGAACAGAAAGGTGCTGTGCTCTCTACGATGATCAAGAACGGCCAGCCTGCTTACGGCTACATGGAGGGAACCTCTATGGCTTGTCCTCATGTTTCGGGTGTGGCTGCCTTGGGTCTCGCTTATGCAGCCAAGACGAACCGTCATTATCGTGCTGCCGACTTCGTAGCCCTGATGAAGAAATCTGTAAAGGAACTGGATAGCCATTACGGAAATGGTGCAACCAAGACCTACTATATGAACCATACTACCGTAGGTGCTTCGCCTGAGATTGTACAGCTCTCTAAGTACATCGGCAAGATGGGTGCTGGTCTGATTGATGCAGCTAAGCTCTTGAATAAAATCAAGAACAAGGAACTCAGTTCTGATATGAAGTTGCCTAACGTGTATGTGGGCATCGAGAAGACTGTTTCTCTCAACCTCGCTGCATATTTCGCAGGTCAGACAGAGGGCTTCTCTTGCTCAGTAGTGAATGGCAACGTAGCTTCTGCTTCGGTAGAAGGCAAAACGCTCACCGTGAAGGGACTCGCTGCCGGAAGCACATCGCTCACCGTAACAGCTGCCGATGGTACCAGACAGACCGTAGTTGTGACCGTTAGAAAGAGTGCCGGTAACAATGGTTGGATGTAATTGGATGTAATATGAAGATATTTGCTTTCCTATCGCTTTTCTTCCTGGCTTTGCCTGTTACGGTGAATGCGCAGAAGGAACTGCTGAAGTTTGAGCATCCGCTTATCGATGCGGGTACGATGACCGAGGACGATGCGCCTCGCACCTTCACCTTCGTGGGTAAGAATGTGAGCAAGAAGATACTGCACATCACACAGGTGAGAACCACCTGTGGATGTACCAGTTCTTATGTCAGGGGCGATGTGATGAAGCCTGGCGATACCTGTCAGGTGCAGATCACCTTCACGCCTAACCGCTATCCGGGCACCATCAATACGGGTGCTTATCTCTATCTGAAAGAGGTAGAGGGACAGCCTGCCGTTAAGCTCGCCTTAACGGGAAAGGTGCTGCCGGGTGCTGACCAGTGGGCACGCTATCCGCACAAGATGGGCGCACTCAGACTGAAACAGGCGAAGGCAAGTATCACAGAGGTAAAGCCGGGCACAGAGCCTGAGGCACGTATCCTCTGCGGAAACAGCGGCGACAAGCCGCTCCGTATATCCAGCCTCCTTCTTCCTCCTTATGCCCGTCTTACGACAGAGCCTGAGGTGATAGAACCGGGTGATGAGGCTGACCTCGTCATCACCATCATAGCCGATAAGATTCCGGCTACGATGCCCGAATCCTTCACCTTCCCTGTTATTCTGGAGGGCTTGGATGCCCGTCCGTCTGACAGAACGATACAGGTCGTTGTAAAGTTAAAAAGGTAAAAGGGAAAAAAAGTAAAAAAGAAAAAAATACCAAGACAATGAAATATTTGAAAAAACTCTTCACCCTCCTGGTGATTGCTTTGTTTGCCTGCGGCTTTGCAGCCTGCAGCAGCGATGATGAGGAACCGGAGGAGCGTTCTCTGGAAGTTACACCTGCCAATCTTCATGGCACATGGGAGTTGGCTGAGTGGAACGGTGAACCTCTTGCTGAGGGCACATACTGCTACATCGTTTTCAACCGCAAGGACCAGACTTTCGAGATGTATCAGAAGTTTGACAGTATGTATGGTCGCCATATCACCGGTTCGTTCGCTATCGAGAACGATCCATACCAGGGTTACATCATCAGCGGAAGCTATGATAACGGTAAGGGCGACTGGAACCAGAGTTATCTCGTAACCCGTCTCCTGACATCGGGTTCCATGATATGGACCGCCAAGAACGATGTTACCGACATCTGCCGCTACAAGCGTTGCAATGAGGTTCCTGCTAAGATACTCAAGGATTGTAAAGATCTCACTGAAGAATAAAAAAAAAGAGCGAATTATCTGCAAATTCTGCGGATTATTCGCTCTTTTTTTGTATCTTTGCCCTCAAACTTATCATCGGGTTCAAAGTTTAAGGATATGATATTAACGATTACAGGTTCAGACAGCACCGGAGGCTCTGGTGTGCAGGCGGACATCAGGACGATTGCCGAGTTGGGCGGTTATGCTGTTTCGGCAATAACCAGCATCACTGTGCAGAATACGCTCGGTATTCAGGAGTTCTTCGATATTCCTGCCGAGATTGTTTCGGGGCAGATTGAGGCTATCATGAACGATGTGCAGCCTGATATTGTGAAGATTGGTATGATACGCAGGGTGGAAACGCTGAATGTGGTCATCGATGCGTTGACCAGGTACCGTCCTGCCCATATCATTTATGCCCCTGCCATCTGGTCGAGCCAGGGCGATGCGCTGATGACGGAAGATGTGGTGAGCCAGATCAAATACCGTCTGCTGCCGCTCTGTTCTGTCGTCGTGTCACGCAAGAAGGAGAGCGACATCATTCTTCAGAATTCCAAACTGCTGAGCCTTGCCGAGAAGCAGGGACTCCGGATCTATCGCCTCGACAATGCCAATTCGCATGGTCTCATCAACCGTTTCTCTTCAGCTCTTGCCGTTTATCTGAATCAGGGCAAGAAGATGGAGGAGGCGTTGGCGATGGCGCAGGATTTCATCAATGTAGAACTCGTGCGCCAGAGCAATCTGCAGGGCAGAAGTTCCGAGCTTTACAACCAGTTTATCTCGCAGGTTAATAACTTCTGCCGCACTTATAGCGATGTTCATTTCTATGCCGACCAGCTGAATGTGAGTGGCCGTTATCTGGCTCAGGTTACCCGTCGCATCTCCGGCAAGACACCGAAGGCAATCATCGATGAATACATCGTGAAGGAGATAGAGCGCGAGCTTTCTACCACCACGCATACGGTGCAGGAAATAGCCAACACCTTCGGCTTCTCATCCCAGGCTCATCTCACCAAGTTTTTCAAGAAGATGAGAGGGGTAACGCCTTCTGCTTTCAGGCAGAAAGGATAAGTTAGTTTATAGTTGAAAGTTTATAGTTTATAGCAATCTTGCTAATGGCTACGCCCTATCAACTATTAACTATCAACTATTAACTTTTTTATTGGGGGGTTAACAGGGTTAACAGTTAACAGCTGTTTTTTGCATGGTCCCCCTCCTTTTTACCTATATAATAATAAATATATATATACTTATTTTTATATGTGAGTAGGGGGAAGTATGCATTTTTGGGGTGTTAACTGTTAACTCTGTTAACCCCCGGCTGTTTTTCTTACCCATTTTGTGCTCCTGCTTAAGATAGCTAAGTGTCTTATATGAAGACAGATAAGTGTCATCAATGATGACCGCCACGAGGCTTAAATGATGCCTCGTGAGGGCGATAATCTGCTATCATGCAGGCTGTTTTTATTACATCCCGATGCATTTTTTAGTGCATCCCGATGCAAAAAACGGTGAGTTTCTAGCCGAAAAGTTATGACTTTCGCATCAAGAAAGTACGTATTTTTTATAAGTGATTGAGAATGAGATAAGTTTTTATCTCGTAA
>OOBS01000114.1_pt1 | contig 46663 bp, 42 predicted proteins | sample 1671381 | NCBI WGS metagenome assembly OOBS01 (sample SAMN06348151, study PRJEB24527) | human gut metagenome | biome: human gut; feature: ankylosing spondylitis patient; material: feces | host: Homo sapiens | place: China | collected 2015-10 | reverse complement strand
TTGGCTGGCAACGTAAAGCTGCTTAGCCATTATCTCAAATTTTAACGAACTATTGTAAAAATATGATAAAGATAATATTAGCAAGCAACTCACCACGACGCAAGGAACTGCTTGGTGGACTGGGCGTAGACTTTGAGGTAAAAGTGTTGAAAGGTGTGGACGAATCGTATCCAGAAAGTCTGCCCGCAACCGACGTAGCCGAATATATAGCAGCCGAGAAGGCAGCCGCATACACCGTAAAGGACGACGAACTGCTGATAACAGCCGACACGGTTGTAATAGTAGGTAGGGACATTCTGGGCAAGCCAGCCGATGCGGCAGACGCATGCGGAATGCTGCGCGAACTGAGTGGCAAGACCCACCAGGTTGTAACAGGTGTGTGCCTGACAACAAGCAAGGAACAACGCCGTTTTTCGGTAACAACAGACGTAACCTTCAAACAACTGTCTGACGCCGAGATAAACTATTATGTAGACAAGTACAAGCCTTATGACAAGGCAGGCGCCTATGGCATTCAGGAATGGATAGGATACATAGGTGTGACGGCACTCAGCGGCAGCTATTATAACGTAATGGGATTTCCGGTTCAGCGTGTCTACGAGGAACTGACCACGCATTTTGGCTTGGATTTTACCGAATAATACTACGGGTAAGTAAGAAATTGTGACATTTTAATATATTTTAGACAGCAGATTTCGCCTCTGAAATAATAATTCTGTAATTTTGCGCATCGTTATGCAGCCACACTTTATACAGCTTTGTGGCTGCATGCATAAAAGGATAGGAAACAAAACACGTATTTTAAAAAATATAAATATGTCAGAATCTATTGATATTCGCCAGCTTAACGCGCGAATTGAACAGCAAAGTAGCTTTGTCACCAACTTGGTGACTGGTATGAACCAAGTTATTGTAGGACAGAAACATCTTGTAGAGTCGTTGCTCATCTCTCTATTGAGCGATGGTCATATATTGCTTGAGGGTGTGCCTGGTTTGGCCAAGACACTTGCCATAAAAACACTATCACAGCTTATTGACGCCGATTACAGCCGCATACAGTTTACTCCAGACCTTCTTCCTGCCGACGTTGTGGGTACGCTTGTTTACTCGCAGAAGGACGAGAACTTCCACGTAAAGAAGGGTCCGGTATTTGCCAACTTTGTATTGGCAGACGAGATAAACCGTGCTCCGGCTAAGGTGCAGAGTGCGTTGCTCGAGGCTATGCAGGAACATCAGGTAACTATCGGCGAGCAGACATTCCCTCTGCCTACACCATTCCTCGTGATGGCAACACAGAACCCAATAGAGCAAGAAGGAACCTATCAGCTGCCAGAGGCACAGGTAGACCGTTTTATGCTTAAGGTTGTGATAGGCTATCCAACACTTGAGGAGGAGAAGCTGATTATACGCCAGAACATCAAGGGCGAGCATAAGAAGGTGTTGCCGGTAACTACAGCCGAGGAGATACTCAAGGCACGTGCCGTTGTAGAGGAGGTTTATATCGACGAGAAGATAGAACAGTATATTGCCGACATCGTGTTTGCAACCCGCTATCCTGAGAAGTACGGCCTTGCCGAGCTTAAGGACCTTATAACATTTGGCGGTTCGCCACGTGCAAGTATCTCGCTTGCCAAGGCAGCACGCGCCTACGCCTTTATCAAGCGTCGCGGATATGTTGTGCCAGAGGATGTGCGTGCCGTAGTGCATGATGTTATGCGTCATCGTATCGGACTATCGTACGAGGCAGAGGCAAGCAACATTACCAGCGAAGAAATCATTTCGAAGATTGTTAATAAGGTAGAAGTGCCTTAATGATTAGATAGACAAGTGACATGGAAACGTCAGAGATATTAAAAAAGGTTCGCAAGATAGAGATAAAGACACGTGGACTGAGCCAGAACATATTTGCCGGACAGTATCACTCGGCCTTCAAGGGTAGGGGTATGGCTTTTGCCGAGGTGCGCGAGTATCAGTTTGGCGATGATGTGCGAGATATCGACTGGAATGTCACGGCACGTTTCCGCAAACCATACGTCAAGGTGTTCGAGGAGGAGCGTGAGCTTACTGTTATGCTCCTCATCGATGTTTCCGGCTCTTTGGACTTCGGCACACGCAAGTGCATGAAGTCTGACATGGCTGTGGAAATGGCGGCAACAATAGCCTTCAGCGCTATTCAGAACAACGACAAGATTGGTGTTATCTTCTTTTCAGACCGTATCGAGAAGTACATTCCGCCCAAGAAGGGACGCAAGCACATTCTCTATATCATACGCGAGATGCTCGACTTTCACCCCGTTAGCCACAATACCGACATAGGCGAGGCCGTGGCTTTCTTCACACGTATGATGAAACGACGCACAACAGCGTTTGTTCTAAGCGACTTCTACGACAGGCACGACTTTACGCGTCAGATGCAGATAGCCAACAACAAGCATGATGTTATGGCTATTCAGGTGTACGACCGTTGGGCAAAGCAGTTGCCGGACGTAGGGCTTATGAAGATAGCAGATGCCGAGACAGGACATGAGATGTATATTGACACAAGCAGCAAGCGTGTGCGTCAGGCACATGCACGCCATTGGATTGAGCACGAAAGCATGCTGCGTGACACTTTCTCGCGCTCTAAGGTAGACTGGGTGTCGGTAGCAACCGACGAAGACTACGTTAAGGCCATGATGATGCTCTTTGCCTCGAGAGGTTGAGGCTGAGTGTAGAGAAGCTCCTTGGACTAAGGGGCTGTCTAAAACAAGTTATTGAATATGAAACATATATTAATTTCTGCTATATTGTCGTTGGCTGTGGGCGTAGGACACGCTCAGTCGGTGAGCGTGGTGTCGAAGATAGATACCATGACTATTCTCATCGGACAGCAGACACGTATGACGGTAGACGTTACAGCACGCAAGGGTGCAAAGGTGGTGTTTCCGCACTTCAAACGCACACAGTATATTGTGCCAGGTGTTGAGGTGTTGGACGACACAAAGGCCGATACGTCTGATGTTGACGGAATGATGCGCGTCAGCAAGACATTCACACTTACAAGTTTCGACGAGCATCTTTATGCCATTCCTGGCTTGAAGGTAAAGGTCGACGGCAAATCATATGCATCAAACCAGTTGGCATTGAAGGTGATTACTTGCGATGTCGACACTTTGCATCCTGAGCATTTTTATCCCCCTAAAGATGTTCAGGACAATCCGTTTTTATGGGCAGAGTGGAGCCCGCTGTTCTGGATGGGTATTGTGCTGATGCTGCTTGTGCTTGGTTTCGGCTATCTTGTGCTGCGACTCAAGCAGAACAAACCTATCGTTACACGCATACGTGTAGTGAAGAAGATACCGGCACACCAGAGGGCTCTTTCAGAGATAGACCGACTTAAGGCCGAGCATTTCGAAACAGCCGACGAGCAGAAACAATACTACACATTGCTTACAGACACGTTGCGTAAGTATATACGCGAGCGTTTCGGCTTTAACGCAATGGAGATGACAAGCTCGGAAATACTGGAGCAGCTACAGAGCGTGGGCGACGATACAAAGATAGACGAGTTGCGCGAACTGTTCAATACAGCCGACTTGGTGAAGTTTGCCAAGTATTCGTCGTTGCTTAACGAGAAGGACATGAACCTTGTAAACGCCATCAACTTTATCGACCAGACCAAGCGCGACGAGGCTCCAACCGAGGAGAAGATTGTGCCTAAGCTTACAGAGGACGAGGCAAAGACACGCCAGAACCGAATAACAATCAAGACGCTCTTGTGGTTGGTTGCTGTGGTTGCTGTAGGTATGTTGGGTTATATTGTCTATCATGTTTATCTGCTGCTCGAATAGAATGCAATAGCTTGAGCTACAGAGGGATATATAAGCTTACTTGAATAGAAAGTAGAATAAGAAAATGGAATTTGCTAACAAAGAATATTTCATATTGCTCGTCTTGCTTATACCTTATATAATATGGTATTTGCTGTACCGAAAGAAGAGCGAGCCAACAATGCGTGTAAGCACAACTGCTGCTTACCGCAATGCGCCCATCAGCTGGAGACAACGTATAATACATGCTCCTATGGTGCTGCGTTGTCTTTGCTTTGCAATGGTGGTGTGTGTGCTTGCACGTCCTCAGACACATAATGCCTGGGACAGCAAGTCGGTAGAGGGCATCGACATCATGCTTGCTATGGACGTGTCTACGTCTATGCTTGCCGAGGACCTGAAGCCTAACCGTCTTGAAGCTGCAAAGAATGTGGCTGCCGAGTTTATATCGGGCCGTCCTAACGACAACATCGGACTAACAATCTTTGCAGGCGAGTCGTTCACACAATGTCCTATGACAACCGACCACGCATCCCTGCTTAATCTGTTGGGTGGCGTGCGTACAGACATAGCTGCTCGTGGCATTATCTCGGACGGTACGGCAATAGGCATGGGATTGGCAAATGCCGTGTCGAGACTTAAGGACTCGAAGGCAAAGAGCAAGGTGATAATTCTTCTTACCGACGGTAGCAACAACATGGGCGACATATCGCCAATGACCAGCGCGGAGATAGCAAAGAGCATGGGCATACGTGTCTACACCATTGCCGTAGGTACAAACAAGGTTGCACCTTATCCTGTGCCGGTGGCAGGTGGTGTGCAGTATGTGAACATGCCGGTAGAGATAGATACCAAGACACTTGCCAATATAGCATCTACCACTAACGGCAATGCCTATCGTGCAACAAACAACAGCGAGTTGAAGCAGATATACAAGGACATCGATGTGCTCGAAAAGACAAAGATGGATGTAAAGCGATTCTCAAAGCGATACGAGGCCTATCAGCCGTTTGCCATTGCTGCTTTTGTGTTGCTGCTTATGGAGATAATGCTCAAACTCACAGTGTTACGTAGAATTCCTTAAAGTATAAGATAGAAATGTTGAAGTTTGAAGACCCTACATATTTTTGGCTGTTATGGATTATTCCGTTATTGGCAGTTGTACGTATTGGCGTACTATGGCGACGCCGTAAACGTCTGCAAAAAATAGGCGACGCAGCCTTGCTTAAACAGCTTATGCCCGATGTGTCGAAGTCACGTCGTGAGTGGAAGTTTGGTTTGCTTATGGCAGCCATAGCCTTGATGGTGGTGATGCTTGCACGTCCACAAATGGGCTCAAAGGTGTCTAACGACAAGCGTAATGGCATCGAGACTATCATTGCCATAGATATAAGCAACTCGATGTTGGCACGCGACGTTGTGCCTTCGCGTCTTGACAAGAGCAAGATGTTGGTCGAGAACTTGGTGGACAACTTTACCAACGACAAGATAGGACTTGTAGTTTTTGCTGGCGACGCCTTTGTGCAATTGCCTATAACGAGCGACTATGTGTCGGCCAAGATGTTCTTACAGAGTATAGCCCCTTCGCTCATCACTACCCAAGGCACAGATGTGGCACGTGCAATAACACTTGCATCCAACAGCTTTACCCAGCAGCAAGGTGTAGGTAGAGCCATCATACTGATAACCGATGGTGAGGATCATGAGGGCGGAGCCGAGGAAGCAGCCAAGCAGGCACGCAAGAAAGGCATAAATGTATTCATACTTGGCATAGGCAGCACCAAGGGTGCTCCAATACCGGTAGGCAATGGCGACTACTTGAATGACGCAAGCGGCAATGTTGTAATGACAGCCTTAAATGAGCAGATGTGTCGTAGTGTGGCTCAGGCAGGAAGTGGTACATACATACATGTGGACAATACAAGCGATGCTCAAGAGAAGTTGAACTCCGAACTGTCCAAACTCCAGAAGGGCGAGACACAGAGTGTTGTGTATAGCGAGTATGCAGAACAGTTCCAGGCGTTTGCCATTTTGGTGCTGATATTGCTCATTGTGGAAGCTTGTTTGTTGGAGGCAAAGAACCCGTTGTTCAAGAATATTAAGTTTTTCAAGAAACAATAGGGTCTACAATCATTAGATATGAAATGTTTTGTAAATACATATAGCATGAAGAGATTTCTATTTGTTATGGCGTTGTTGTTGGCTTATACCATCTCGGGAATGGCGCAAGCCGACAGACAATACATCCGTAGCGGCAATAAATATTATCGTCAACAAAACTTTGTAAAGGCAGAAGCCGAGTACCGAAAGTCGTTATCTGTTAATCCTGAAAACCCACAGGCTCTCTACAATCTTGGTTGTGCCCTTGTTATGCAGAAAAAGGATTCGGTAGCCGTACAGCAGTTTGAGAAGGCTGCCAAGATAGAAACGGGCAGAATGCGCAAGGCTAAGATTTATCACAACATAGGGTTTGTGTGCCAGAGCCATAAATTGTATGGCGATGCGATAAACGCATATAAGGAGAGTTTGCGCAACAATCCTGCTGACAACGAGACACGTTACAACCTTGCCTTGTGCCAACGTCTTAACAAGTCGGAGCAAAACCGCAACAAGAACAATCAGAACAAGAACAAAGACAAGCAGAAGAAGGATAAGGACAAGAAGCAAGACCAAAACAAGAACAAGAACAACAACAAGCAAGACAAGGAGAATAAGGAAAAGCAGCAAGAGAAGATGAGCCGCGACAATGCCGAGCAGCTGCTTAATGCCGCTATGCAGAACGAGCAAGCCACACAACGTCGTGTGAAGGATGCTATGCGACAGACACGTTCGCGTAAATTGGATAAGAACTGGTAGTTGCTGAAACGTAAATATATTATATAGATAATGAAAAAGACTTATATATTAATGGTATTATTTATGCTCTGCGCATTTTTGGTTAATGCGCAGAACATAACAGTTTCGGCTCCTTCGAATGTGGCTGTTGGAGAAAACTTCCGTATATCCTATACAGTAAATACACAGGATATTGACGATTTTAGAGCCGGCAACATACCTTCAGGATTGGAGGTTATAGCAGGCCCTTACACTTCAAAGCAGTCGAGCTATCAGTTTGTTAACGGTCATACCAGCAGCTCGTCGTCAATAACCTATACTTATACTTTGTATGCCGAGAAAGCAGGAACATATACTTTGTCGGCTGCTCATGCCCGTATTAATGGCAAGCAGGTAGCATCGCATGCTGTACGTATTGTTGTTTCTGGCTCGGGTCGTCGTGGCAATGGCGCCCCAAGAATGCACGACGAGGATGTGTCGCCATCTAATGCAAGTGGACGAATTACAGGCAACGACCTCTTTGTAAGGGTAACAGCCAACAAGAAACGTGTGCACGAGCAGGAGCCAATACTCCTTACTTATAAGGTTTACACTCTTGTAGATCTTACCTCGCTTGACGGTAAGATGCCCGACCTTACAGGATTTCATACCCAGGAAGTGCCTCTGCCGCAGCAGAAGAGTTATCATATAGAGCGTCTCAACGGTCGCAACTATCGTTGTGTAACGTGGAGCCAGTATGTTATGTTCCCGCAGATGACGGGTAAATTGTCTATTCCAAGCATAACATTCAAGGGTATTGTTGTACAGCAGAACCGTTCGGTCGATCCATTTGAAGCCTTCTTTAATGGCGGTTCTGGATATGTCGAGGTTAAGCGCAACATCGTGGCGCCAGGTCTTGACATTGTTGTAGACCCACTTCCTAACAAACCAGCCGACTTCTCGGGTGGAGTAGGTCGCTTTACCATATCAGCCCAACTCAACCATACTACAGTAAAGGAAGGCAATCCCATTACCTTGCGTGTTGTGGTGGGAGGTATTGGCAACCTTAAGCTTGTAAAGCAGCCTGTTGTAGAATTTCCAAAGAACTTTGAGAAGTACGACCCTAAGGTTACAGACAAGACCAAGCTGACAACCAACGGTATTGAGGGCAATATGATTTTCGATTATCTGGTTGTTCCTCGCAACCGCGGCGAATACACCATTCCAGCCGTATCTTTGGTTTACTACGACACAGCCTCAAACACGTATAAGACAATAAAGACACAGCCTATAACCGTAAATGTAGAAAAGGGCGACGGCAACAGTTCGTCTGTAAGCGATTATTCTGACGAGCAGAACACAGACATTCGTCCAATCAAGGAAGGAAAGGCCTCGTATATGGATGAGAATAATCTGTACTATGGCTCGATGGGCTATTGGTTGGCAGTAGTTCTGCTTATCGGAGTCTTCGTGGCATTGGTCGTAATCTTCAGAAAGCGTGCTGTCGATAATGCCGATATAGTAAAGACCAAGGGCAAGCGTGCAAACAAGGTTGCAACCAAACGTCTGAAGAAAGCCAACCGTCTGATGCTTGCTGGCAACCAGAACGAGTTCTATGACGAGGTGTTGCGTGCTCTATGGGGATATGTAAGCGACAGGATGAACATGTCAGTAGAGAAACTCTCTCGTGAGAACATTTCGGATACCCTTATTGGTCGTGGCATTACACAGGCAACAATCGACAAGTTTATCAATGCTCTTGACGAGTGCGAGTTTGAGAGATATGCTCCAGGCGATGCTGCTGGTAACATGAACAAAACTTATGATTCGGCTATTATGGCTATTATGGATATTGAAACATCGTTGAAGGAAATCAAGAAGAAGAAGCCAGCAGATGTGACAATGGGCATTCTGCTTATGCTGTTCTTTGCTTTCAGCTTCACCCTACCATCATCGGCAATAACCAAGGAAAATGCCGATGCCGAGTATGCCAAGGGCAATTATCAGCAGGCAGCTGTAGATTACAACGAGCTGCTCAAGTCGCAGAAGAGTGCTGAGCTTTACTACAATCTTGGCAATTGCCATTATCGTTTAGGCAATATTACACAATCTGTTATTGCCTACGAGAAGGCACAACGCCTGTCGCCTTCCGATCGTGACGTGCGTTACAATCTTGAGTTTGTGCGCAGCAAGACAATCGACAAGATAACACCCGTAGACGAGTTCTTCTTTTTGTCATGGTTCAAGTCGGTAGTCAACATGTTTGGTATCGACGGTTGGGCACGTGTGGCAATAGGCTCGCTTGTGTTGTCGCTTTTAATGTGGTTGCTCTTCTTGTTTGGCACAAGTGTGTGGATGCGCAAAACCGGATTCTATGCCGGTATGGTGTTGGCAGTATTGTTTGTATGCTCCAACATCTTTGCATGGCAGCAGAAGTTGGACCTTGAGCGACACGACAAGGCTGTGGTTACGGCACCCACTATAAATGTAAAGAAGACACCTGCCGATACAGGCTCGGATGCTTTCGTTATACACGAGGGAACGAGTGTTAAAATTACAGACCGCACTATGCGCAACTGGTTTGCCATAATTCTTGCCGATGGCAAGGAAGGCTGGGTAAAGCGCAGTCAGGTGGAGGTGATTTGATAAGCAAGCAGGTGTATAAAACTATTTAATTCGCAGAAAATTGACAGACATTCAGAATATATTGCAATTCGACCAAGATTTGCTGTTGGCATTAAATGGCAGCAATTCGTTGTTTCTTGACGGGTGGATGGCATGCCTCACGTGTGGATTCACATGGATACCATTATATGTGTCGTTGCTGTATCTTGTAATCAAGAACAACGAGACAATGGCGCAGATACTGTTGATATTGGGATGCTCGTTGCTGTGTGTGGTTATGGCCGACGGTGTTACCGACTTTATTGTGAAGCCACTTGTAGGCAGATGGCGACCAAGCAACGATCCGTTCATAAAGTATGCGGTTAGAGTGGTAGGCGGAATGCGCGGAAGCGACTATGGTTTCTTCTCGGCACATGCTGCCAATACGTTCTCTATAGCAATATTCTTTTGCTTGCTTGTACGAAGCAAGATATTGAGCACGTCGCTTATCGTGTGGTCGCTCGTTAATTGCTATACCCGAATTTATCTCGGACTTCATTATCCACTCGACATCCTTTGCGGATTGTTGTGGGGTGGTGTGGTAGGAATTGTATCTTACATCGTTTATCATAAGGTTTACAGCAGTATAGCTCCGGCCAACAACTACATATCTACACAATACACATCCACGGGCTACAGCCTCTCTGATATAGACATTGTGGAATTGGTACTGGTACTAACATTTATATATACGGTAATAGCAGCCGTATTGATATACAACTAATTGAAAATGGAAACAAAACACATTCATATTAAGGATTACAACTATTGTCTTCCCGATGAGCGCATAGCCAAATTTCCTTTGGCTCAGCGCGACCACAGCAAGCTTCTCTTGTATAAGCATGGTGAGGTGTCCGAAGATGTATTCTACAACATAGCCAACTATCTGCCTAAGGGAGCGCTTATGGTGTTCAACAATACCAAGGTGATACAGGCACGCTTGCACTTCCGCAAGACTACTGGCGCTTTGATAGAGGTATTTCTTCTTGAGCCATACATGCCAGCCGACTACGAGCAGATGTTTCAGGCAACGGGCAAGTGCTCGTGGCTTTGCATGATAGGTAATCTTAAGAAGTGGAAGGAAGGACAGCTGTCTCGCACTTTTGATGTCAACGGCACTATTGTTACTCTTACCGCAACCCGACGTGAGGATGTAGGCAAGAGCTATCGTGTAGACTTCGAATGGGATAGCGACACAATCTCGTTGGCAGAGTTGCTCGATTCGGTTGGCGAACTTCCTATTCCTCCTTATCTTAACCGTGAGACTCAGGAAAGCGACAAGACCACTTACCAGACCGTATACTCAAAGATTAAAGGCTCGGTAGCAGCACCTACAGCCGGACTTCATTTTACACCTGAAGTGCTTGCGTCGATTGATGCAGCGGGTGTAGACAGAGAGGAGCTTACCTTGCATGTGGGTGCCGGTACATTTAAGCCTGTCAAGGCCGAAGAGATAGAGGGACACGAGATGCATACCGAATATATATGTGTGCATCGACAGACTCTTGAGAAACTTATTAAGCACAATGCAGAGGCAATAGCTGTAGGCACAACAAGTGTGCGCACTCTTGAGAGTCTTTACTATATGGGTGTAAAGCTTGAGGGTGGACTTGATATTGCCGAGGACCAGTTGCATATATGCCAATGGGATCCTTATGAAGGTCCGATTGCTTCTGCAGCTGCAAACGTTACTCCGCTTAAGGCTATACAGAACATTCTGGCTTATCTTGACCGCCATGGTCTTAACTCGCTACATTCGAGCACGCAGATAATAATAGCACCAGGATACGACTATAAGATTGTGAAGATGCTTGTTACCAACTTCCATCAACCACAGTCTACGTTGCTTCTTCTTGTAAGTGCCTTCTTGCATGGTGGCGATTGGCACAAGATATACGATTATGCGCTTTCGCACGATTTCCGCTTCTTAAGTTATGGCGACAGCTCGTTGCTGATACCTTAACCCGAAGCTTAACGAGAGTTATATACTCAACTTTCGCAAATGGGGAAGTTAAAGAATTTAAAGAAGTTAGAGAAGTTAAAGCCATATGCTTTATAGCTAAATATTCAGCAAAAAGAGTAATTTTAATTTAAGCTAAAAGAAAACGATGAAAATAGGAGACAAGGTACAATTCCTTAGCGATATAGGTGGTGGTAAGATAGCAGGTTTTCAGGGCAAGGACATAGCCCTGGTTGAAGACGAGGATGGATTCCAGATACCAACCCCAATATCCGATTTGGTTGTAATGAGTAGTGGCGATGAGTATTCCTCGTCTAAGTCGATTCAGAAGAAGAGTGGGGCAGAAGGTTCTGTCGAGAGTGCCGACCCCGATACATTCAATATGTCGGTTAAGGCCAAGATTAATGCCTTCTCGGCTGATGTTGTTGAAGACGAGGAAGAATACGATGCTGCCGACCGCGAGATAACCTACAAGGCAAAGGTAGAAGAGCGCAAGGGTGGCAACGTGCTCAACCTTTACTACGCCTTTGTGCCAGAGGATGTGAAGAACTTCTCTAAGTCTACGTTTGCTTGCTATCTTGTAAACGACAGCAACTATTACGTACATTATTTATATATGAGTGTTGACGGACAGTCGTTCAAGCTTCGTGGCGAGGGCGAGCTTGAGCCTAACACAAAGATATACATCGAGTCGTTTGCTCTCGACCAGCTTAACGAGATAGACCGAGTTAGATTCCAGTTGCTTTCGTTCAAGCGCGACAAGGACTTTGTGGCTAAACCCGTATGCGATGTGCAGTTCCGCATAGACAAGGTTAAGTTCTACAAACTTCACACATTCCAGCCAAGCGAGTTCTTTGACGAACCTGCTTTGCTTTATCCCGTTGTTAAGGACGACAATGTTGCACAGCTTAAGCCTGTTGAGGCTGACAAGCTGATATATGTAGAAGAAGACGAAACCACCACTAAGCCAAAGAAGGGAAACCTCAATAACATTAGTGCCAACGAGCCTTCGTACAAGAAGCTCAAGGGATTGGAGTCGCTCAACACATCCAAGCACGCTCAGTCGAAGAAGTCGAATGACGATTTGATTGTTGTTGACCTTCATGCCGACAGCTTGCTTGAGACTACAGCAGGTATGGGCACAGCCGATATATTGAATTATCAGCTCGACTACTTCCGTCGCATACTTGAGGAGAACAAGCACAATAAAGGACGCCGCATAGTGTTTATACATGGTAAGGGCGAGGGTGTATTGCGTCATGCCATCGTTAACGAGTTGCGTTACCGCTACAAGAACTATCCTTATCAGGATGCTTCGTTCCAGGAATACGGCTATGGAGCCACTCAGGTTACGATTAGATAATGTATAATAATTATTGAATATGAATTACGGTTACATAACAGTAGCCTCGGCCATACCCTCTGTGCGTGTTGCCGATGCCGACTACAATATTAAGCAGATAGAAAGCCTTATAGCACAAGCCGAGGGCAAGGGTGCCGAGATTATCGTCTTCCCAGAACTGTCGGTTACAGGATATTCGTGCCAAGACCTCTTTGCACAGCAAACTCTTCTCGACCAAACAGAGATGAAGATATTGCAGCTGCTCGACTTCTCGCGCATGCTTGACATCATCTGTATTATTGGCGCGCCAGTTTGTATTGGTACAGCCCTTTACAATTGTGCTGTAGTTTGTCAGCATGGCAATATTCTTGGTATTGTGCCTAAGCGTTATCTGCCTAATTATGGCGAGTTTTACGAGAAGCGTTGGTTTGCATCTGCCGACGATTTAGACTGTCCTATCGAGGTTCGCTTTGCCGGCAACACTATAACAGTATCGCCAGACATACAACTATTCCAGACTTGCGATGGGGTAAAGTTTGGTATTGAGTTGTGCGAGGACGTATGGGCACCCGTACCGCCAAGCAACGACATAGCTCTTGCCGGAGCCGACATTGTGTTCAATCTCTCGGCAAGCGACGACCTTATTGGCAAAAATGCTTATCTCAAGAGTTTGCTCTCTCAGCAGAGTGCTCGCTTGATATGCGGTTATGTATACAGCTCTTGTGGATTTGGCGAGAGCACACAAGATGTGGTTTATGGTGGCAACGCTTATGTTTACGAGAATGGTTCGCTTGTGGCTGAGTCTACACGTTTCTCTCTCGACGAGCAGCTTGTTGTAAGTCAGATAGATGTTGAGAAGTTGCGTACAGAGCGTCGCAAGAACACATCGTTTGTACATGCAGCCAAATCGTCTAAGGCTGTTATCGTTCCTACAGAGGTTGTTCAGCCACGCGACTTTGCTTTGCTGCGCAACGTCAATCCACATCCTTTCATTCCTACAAGCAAGGATATGTATGCCTCTTGCGACGAGATTTTCTCTATACAGGTGTGTGGCCTTGCCAAGCGCCTGGTACATACCAACAGCAAGCGTGTGGTTCTGGGCATTAGTGGCGGATTGGATTCTACATTGGCATTATTGGTTTGCGTAAAGACATTCGACAAACTGGGCTACGACCGTAAGGGTATTATAGGTGTAACGATGCCAGGCTTTGGCACTACCGACCGTACCTACAACAATGCTCTGTCGCTTATGCAGAGCCTTGGTGTAACCATACGCGAGATAAGCATCCGTAAAAGTGTTACACAGCATTTCGAGGATATTGGTCACGACATCAATGTGCATGATGTTACATACGAGAATGGTCAGGCCCGCGAGCGTACACAGATTCTTATGGACTTGAGCAATAAGCTTGGCGGACTTGTCATCGGTACTGGCGACCTTAGCGAGCTTGCTCTTGGATGGGCCACATACAATGGCGACCATATGTCGATGTATGGTGTAAATGCCAGCATTCCCAAGACGCTTATACGCTATCTTGTTAGCCACGTGGCTGATAATAGTGTTGACGAGACGTCGCGTGCCACCTTGCTCGACATTATCGACACGCCAATATCGCCCGAGCTTATACCTGCCGACGAGAACGGAGATATTAAGCAGAAGACCGAGGACCTTGTTGGCCCATACGAGTTGCACGACTTCTTCCTTTACCATTTCCTGCGTTTTGGTTTCCGTCCTTCCAAGTTGTTCATGCTTGCACGCAACGCTTTCGACGCGACTGTATATAGCGATGATGTTATAAAGCATTGGCTTAGAACATTCTTGCGCCGTTTCTTCCAACAGCAGTTCAAGCGCTCGTGTCTGCCAGACGGACCAAAAGTAGGTAGCGTTACATTGTCGCCACGAGGCGATTGGCGTATGCCAACAGATGCTATGAGTACAGCATGGCTTGCTGAGTGTGACTCGCTTTAGTAGAACAAAAACGTTTGTATGACATCTAACAATATAGAAAAAGGCAAACATGCACCTGCCTATCTTGCCAAAATCTCGCACGAGACATTTGACAAACTGAAAGAGCAGATTCTGCAAACTGTAGTTGTGGAGAAGCGATACCGCGACCGTATGTTTACGGCCAAGCAGCTTGCCACGCTTCTGCACACCAATACGCGCTACATATCTATAGTGCTTAGTGTGCGTTATCATGCCAATTTCTCTCAGTTTGTCAATCGGTTGCGGGTAGAAGAGGCTATGGCGTTGCTGCAAGACTCGCGCTATGCCGACTTGCGTATAGAGGAGATATCCGATATGGTGGGCTTCTCCAATAGGCAAACGTTCTATCGCGCTTTCTGTCAGATTACAAACAAAACACCGAGAGAGTATCAAGAATCTCTCGGTTGACATTGTGTGCAACCGATAATAAGTATAAACTATCGATATTTATGACCTACAAATTCAATTTTACGGATGAGCGTTTTGCCGATATACAGATGTTGCGCTATCGTCTCGACGATTTCGACAACCTTACGCTCAACCAGAAACTATACATATATTATCTATCCGAGGCCACGCTTTGCGGTCGCGACATAACCACCGACCAGTTTGGCCGTTACAATCTGCGTATACGTCGCACCCTTGAGGCTGTATATGTAAACTATAGTGGCGAGCGCGATAACGACGAGTTCCGTGCTCTCACGGTTTATCTCAAGCGTGTGTGGTTCTCTAATGGCATATACCATCATTATGGTTGCGAGAAGTTTGAGCCTGAGTTTACCGAGGCTTATTTCCGCAACGTGGTGCTGGCTACAGCCAACGACATAGCCTCGAAGAGTGATGTTGACGAGCATCTGCACTTGCCGCTTCTTGCCAACGAAACCGTAGAAGGCTTGCTTGCCGACATCTGTCCTGTTATGTTCAACCCCGATATTATGCCCAAGCGTGTAAACCAAAAGGCTGGCGACGACCTTGTTGCAACCTCGGCTTGCAACTACTACGAGGGTCTTACTCAGAAGGAGGTTGAGGATTTCTATGCCCAGATGCGTAAGGATGATGCCGATAATGCCGCTACACCTATATCGTACGGCCTTAACTCAACACTTCGTAAAACATCGGATGGCTGTATAAAGGAAGACGTTTGGTGTGCCGACGGACTCTATGGCTCTGCTATCAACCACATTGTTTATTGGCTTGGCAAGGCTGCCGAGGTGGCCGAGAACGAGCGTCAGGTTGAGATAATCAATCTGCTGATAGAATATTATCGCACAGGCAACCTGCATACCTTCGACCAGTACTCGATAGAATGGCTTAAGGAGCATGAAGGACGTGTCGACTTTATCAATGGTTTCATCGAGGTGTATGGCGATCCGCTCGGGCTTAAGGCCTCATGGGAGGGAATTGTTCATTATAAAGACCTTGTTGCCACACGCCGCACACAAACATTATCGCAGAATGCACAATGGTTTGAGGACCATTCGCCGGTTGATCCACGTTTCCGCAAACCTCAAGTAGTTGGCGTTACTGCCAATGTTGTATGTGCTGCCATGCTTGGTGGCGACGAATATCCATCTACAGCTATAGGTATTAATCTGCCTAATGCCGACTGGATTCGCGCACGTTATGGTTCAAAGAGCATAACCATAGGCAATCTAACACATGCTTACAATCAGGCTGCACGCGGCAACGGATTTGCTAAGGAGTTTGTTATCGACGATGCTACACGCGACATGATTGACAAGTGGGGCGATGTATGCGACGATTTGCATACCGACCTTCACGAATGCCTTGGTCATGGTTCGGGCCAATTGCTTCCTGGAGTTTCTGCTGACGCACTTGGCTCTTATGGTTCTACGATAGAGGAGGCACGTGCCGATCTGTTCGGATTGTATTACATTGCCGATCCTAAGCTTTACGAGCTCGGACTAACTCCGTCGCTCGAGGCTTATCGCTCGCAGTATTATACGTATATGATGAATGGTTTGCTTACGCAGCTCACCCGCATACAGCCAGGCAATGAGATAGAAGAGGCTCATATGCGCAACCGTGCGCTTATTGCACGTTGGACACTCGACCACTATCCGTCGGCTGTAAGGCTTGTAGAGCTTGAAGGCAAGACTTATGTAGAGATAACCAATTATCAGGAGCTTCGTACTGCCTTTGCCACATTGCTTGCCGAAATACAACGCATCAAGAGCGAGGGCGACTTTGAGGCTGCACACATGCTTGTTGAACGTTATGCCGTACATGTAGACGCCAAGTTGCACAACGAGCTTCTTGAGCGTTACAGCAAGCTTGGCATAGCGCCATACAAGGGATTTATCAATCCACGAATGTCTCTTATAAACGATGCCGAAGGTCGCCCAGCCGACGTAAAGGTAGACTATACCGAGACTTACGACCATCAGATGCTGCGCTACTCGTCAGAGTATGGCTTCCTTTAACCAAGGGAGTATAGTATGGTTGAACTTCTTTAATTTCTACACTTGCTAAGCTTGAGTAGTGTAACAAATTGATTTAACAAAATGGAAACCTCAGAACAAGTAAAACAGATAAAGCGTTCGTTCCGCCTATTTATGAATGGCGTTACAGCTGCCTCGATGCGACAGAAAGGACTGGAGTATAAGGTGAATTGGGGAGTATCTCAACCCGATTTGCGCCGAATGGCCATGCAATACGACAAGGACAGCGCTCTTGCCCAAGCTCTTTGGAACGAGAAAGGTGTGCGCGAGTGTCGTTTGCTTGCCACACTCATTATGCCTTCCGACAAGATGTCGGAAGACATGGCTTTGCAATGGGCCAACGACATAACCTCTGCCGAGCTTGCAGAGATGTTGGCATTCAACCTCTTCCAGTATCTGCCGTTTGGCTACACGCTTGTAAGGCAGATGCTTGATAAGGACAACGTCAGTCGTATATGTGCCTACAACCTTATGTGCCGACTTATGAAGCGTGGTATAAAACCCGATACCGACACATTAGACAAACTGTTGTCGGCAACTTCGGTAGACATACATTCTGCCGACCGACAGTTGTTGCATTCGCTTCTCAATTGCCTGCAATACATCGAGCAGACCAACACAGAAAAGGCATTTGAGGTGCGTCAGCTACTTAAAGACAATGGTTTTGACGCTTTTTAGTGCATCTTTTTGGTCAAGTTGGTAAAAAAATGTAACTTTGCAATATGATGCAGAATGATGTCAAGACAGTTGCTAAAGGAGTACTGACAAGTTATCTCGAGCGTAATGGATGTCGTAAAACTCCAGAACGCTATGCTATATTGGAGGCAGCCTACGATATGGGCAGCTATTTCACACTTGAAGGTCTTAGCGACAAGCTTGCAGAGAGCCATTTCAATGTGAGCAGAGCTACCCTATACAATACAATGCGACTGTTTATCGAACTGCGTCTTGTAATTCGTCATCGGTTCCAAACCGGCACACGTTATGAGGCATGTCTCGCTACGTCGAGCCATTGCCACCAGATATGTACAGTATGTGGCAACATAACAGATGTGGAGATACCTGAATTGTCAGGTGTGATGAATGGCGTTAAGCTTAAACGATTCCGTGGCGAGCAATACACATTATATATATATGGTGTGTGCTCGTCGTGTGCATACCGTATACGCAAGACGCAGGCTGCAAGAAAATAAGCAACCAAATCCAAAAGGATTACACATAAATACTTATATAGCATAGTTTGAATTTATAAAGCAGAAATGCCGAATAATATTTAGAATAATAAAAAGTCATAAATTTATGAACAAAGGAAAAGTAGACGTCCTGTTGGGACTTCAGTGGGGCGACGAAGGCAAGGGCAAAGTTGTAGATGTCCTCACACCAAAGTATGACGTGATTGCCCGTTTCCAGGGTGGTCCAAACGCTGGCCATACTCTCGAGTTTGAAGGTCAAAAGTATGTCTTGCGCAGCATTCCGTCAGGCATATTCCAGGGTGGCAAGGTAAACATCATTGGTAATGGAGTTGTACTGGCACCAGATCTCTTCATGCAAGAGGCTAAAGAGCTTGAGAAGAGCGGTCATGACTTACGCTCACGTCTGCATATCTCTAAGAAGGCTCATCTTATAATGCCTACCCACCGTGTGCTTGATGCTGCCATCGAGGCATCTAAGGGCAAGAACAAGGTTGGAACAACTGGCAAGGGCATCGGTCCTACTTACACAGACAAGGTATCACGCAACGGCTTGCGTGTAGGCGACATTCTCGATGGCTTCAAGGAGAAATACGAGGCTCACAAGGCTGCTCATCTTAAGCAGATTGCCGCTTTGGGTTATACCGACTTTGATATTACAGAGGTAGAGAAGACATGGATGGAAGGCATAGAGTATATCTTCAAGAATTTCCAGATTGTCGACTCTGAGCACGAAATAAACAATGTATTGCGTTCGGGCAAGGACATCTTGTGCGAGGGTGCACAGGGCACAATGCTTGATGTTGACTTTGGCTCTTATCCTTTCGTTACATCGTCTAACACTATTTGTGCTGGCGCTTGCATAGGTTTGGGTATCGGTCCTAACCGCATTGGCAATGTATACGGCATTATGAAGGCTTATTGCACACGTGTTGGTGCAGGTCCTTTCCCAACAGAGCTGTTCGATGAGACAGGAGCCAAGATTCGCGACCTCGGTCATGAATATGGAGCTGTTACCGGACGTGAGCGTCGTTGTGGATGGTGCGACCTTGTACAGCTTAAGTATTCTGTAATGATTAACGGCGTTACCGAACTTATCATGATGAAGAGCGACGTGCTCGACACATTCCCAGTTATCAAGGCTTGTGTTGCCTACGAGTTGCCCGACGGCACACAGACAACAGAGCTTCCTTACGAGTTGTACGATGCTAAACCTATCTACAAGGAGTTCAAGGGATGGAATGTCGACATGACCAAGTTCACATCCGAGGATCAGTTCCCACAGGAGTTCAACGACTACGTCAACTTCCTTGAGACATATCTTGAAACACCTATAAAGATTGTGTCAATAGGTCCTGACCGCGAGCAAACCATTATACGTAAGTAAACATTTTTTGAAATGGCAAAACCAAGCATACCAAAGGGCACAAGAGATTTCTCGCCCGTAGAAATGGCCAAGCGCAATTACATCTTCGACACCATTCGTAGTGTATATGGTCTATACGGATTTCAGCAGATAGAAACTCCGGCAATGGAAACCCTACAGACTCTTATGGGTAAGTATGGCGAAGAGGGCGACAAGTTGCTATTCAAGGTATTGAATTCGGGCGACTATCTTTCTAAGATTACAAGCGAGGAGATTGAGGAGCGCAACTCATTGCGTTTGGCTACCAAACTGTGTGAGAAGGGTCTTCGCTACGACCTTACTGTTCCATTTGCACGCTATGTTGTGCAACATCGTGAGGATATTCAGCTACCGTTCAAGCGCTATCAAATTCAGCCCGTATGGCGTGCCGACCGTCCGCAAAAGGGACGTTATCGCGAGTTCTACCAGTGTGATGCTGATGTTGTAGGTTCCGACTCGTTGCTTAACGAGGTTGAGCTTATGCAGATTGTCGATACCGTATTTACACGTTTTGGCGTGCGTGTCTGCATCAAGATTAACAACCGTAAGATTCTAACCGGTATTGCCGAGGTAATTGGCGAGGCCGAGAAGATTGTTGACATTACAGTTGCAATCGACAAGCTCGACAAGATTGGCCTTGATGGCGTGAACGACGAACTTCGCCGCGACGGTATTTCTGAGGAGGCTATCGAGAAGCTTCAGCCTATTATAGCTCTCGAAGGTACCAACGACGACAAGCTTGCCACTATAGCTTCGGTTCTTCAGGCATCCGAAACAGGATTGAAGGGTGTTGAGGAGACTCGCTTTATTCTTGACACACTCAAGACTTGCGGTCTGAACAACCAGATAGAGCTCGACCTTACTCTTGCTCGTGGCTTGAACTATTATACTGGTGCCATATTCGAGGTTAAGGCTCTCGACTATGCCATTGGCTCTATAACCGGTGGCGGTCGTTACGACAACCTTACCGGCATCTTCGGCCTTCCTGGTCTTAGTGGCGTGGGCATTTCGTTTGGTGCCGACCGCATCTACGATGTGCTCAACGGTCTTGACCTTTATCCAAAGGAGGCTGTCAACGGAACCCAACTTCTCTTCATCAATTTTGGCGAGAAGGAAGTGGCTTATTGTTTGCCGATACTTACTAAGTGTCGTGCTGCAGGCATACGCACAGAGATATTCCCCGACAGCGTTAAGATGAAGAAGCAGATGGCTTATGCCAATGCCAAGCAGGTGCCTTATGTGGCTCTTGTGGGCGAGTCGGAGATTGCCGAAGGCAAGCTTACTCTCAAGAATATGGCTACTGGCGAGCAGAGCCTTGTTACGCCCGACAAGCTTGTTGAGGCTATCAAGTAAAATACGGGTCTGTTGAAGCTTTTCAAGCAATATATATTCAAAGGCAAAGTAATATATATTCAAACTCAAAGTAATATATATTAAATGGCAAAGTAATATATATTCATTTGGCGAGTAATATACTTGCGGCTTTCAGCACACTCTTTATACATATGAGGGGATGTAATAAAACTAATTGTTTTGTTACATCCCCTTTTTTTTCTCCCTCTGGTCACCCGAGGTTAAGCATGATTTCTATGGCATATTCAAAGAGAAAGAAGGTTGCTCCCCAACTGTCTGGAGAGCAAAAATACAATAAAATCACGCCTTAGGTGTCTACTTCCCCCACCAAGTAGACACCTTTTTTGTAGGAAGTAGACACCTACATGGGGGAAGTGGACACCTTTTTCTGAAGAAAAACAATATTTTTGCGCCATGGAAAATATGATAGAGACTTTCACGAAAGAGGAACAGGTGTAGGACAGACGAATCAAGTAACTCTGATTACTGAATAAAATAGCTCCTACGCCAAATGGGAGAATAAAGAATCTGGCAATATTTATCAATCCATACTTCGCGGTTGTTCCAAGGGGCTATACACCTCGACAAAAGGGTGTATAGACCCTTTATCTCAATATAAACCGTTGGGTGGATAATATGGTCGTATGGTGGAAAATATCAAGAGTTCGGCAATTTAGTGCCAACATCATAGGTGATGATTTCGAGGAGACATGTCGTTACCTCTATTGCAGCTTATTAAAACTTATATATAGGCAAAACCTTGACCTTATATCCATTTTTCTCAATTACCCTTTCCTCATTCATCGTGACAATGATCAGATTGGAGCATTTGAGTTCTCCTGCACATTCAATAATGCTATCTACTTCCCGCTTGAGCGTTCGTCCGGATGAGAGGTCATAACATACTTGTATAAGACTTTCTACATGAGCACCCTGCCTTGTAACAAAATCAGTCTCCTTGTCATTACGGGAGCGATAATAGAAAAGTGATGTTTCTGCATGATATCCTCTGCGAACCAACTCTATAAAAACCTGATTCTCCAATAACCTGCCTAAGTTCTCACTCACACTAAAAGCCTTGGCTTCTACAAAACCATTGTCAACCACATATACTTTCTGTGGAGCTTTCTTCATCATTTTCAACTTGTTGTTGTAACGTGGCAGATAATACAGGAGATAGGGTTCTCTTAAAAATCCCATGAACTTCTTGGTGGTTGCTACGCTCGAAAATCCCAGCGTTTCTGCCAGTTCGTTGGCACTGAAAGGATTGCAGAAGTTAGAAACCAGATACATGGCCAGGTTGTTCAAATCCTCCACATTGCGTACTTTATGGCGCTTGGCAATGTCTTTCCAAATGATGGAATCAAAGAGTGTGGAGAGATAGTTTTGGGTCAGACTTCTTGCTGCTACTGTCTCTGGATAGCCCCCATGGTGCAGATAGTCTGCTATAAGCGAGAGGTCTGATGCGCTATCTTTCATTTCCGATACTTCCGAAAGATTCCTGTGGTTCCAGATAAAGAATTCAGAAAGACTGAAAGGCAGCATCTCTATTTGGATATATCTGCCTGTGAGCAATGTTGCCATTTCGCTACTCAGCAATTTGGCGTTGCTTCCCGTAATAACCATGTTGATTCCCATGCGGTAAAGTTTGGAGACCCATAAATGCCAACCATCCAGATTTTGAACCTCATCAAGCAGAAGATACTCGAAGTCGGGATAAACGGCATGTAGTGTTTCCCAAACCAAATCATCGTCCCATGCACTCAGAAGTTTGCCGTCATCAAAATTCAGATAGGCAAAGTTCCTGCCTTTCAGCATCAGCAAAGCCTCTGTCGATTTGCCTGTTCTTCTAGGACCCGTTATCAACTTGATTTGCTTGCTTGCCAACAGTTCATCCTCATCATATTTGGTATGACGTGTAAGGTAAGGACGGGAAAGCAGAATATCCCGTTCCTTTTTCTGGTTACTGATAATTGTTCTCATTTCTCTTCAGATGAATTGATTAAACCGAGACAAAGATACAAAAAATATTCATTCCATCTATTTTATTGAATAAAAAAGTACTGATTTTATTCAGTACGATGAATAGAATGAATAAAATTAGTACTTTTTATTCCTCATATTTCAGTTTCTCAGTATCTCTTCCCCCGCACTTCACGGGAAAACGACAAGGGTCTATACACCTCGACAAAAGTGTGTATAGACCCTCTTTTGCAATATACACCATTGGGTGGATAAAATGGTCTATCGCCACTTTTTGGTAATTATTCCTCGTTATCTTATCTCCTCTCGCACCTATCTCTATATGATCTTCAAAGAGAAGACCGGCAATACACCAACTGAATGGCGCACAGGGGTGCAGACATCATAGGATGTGGACATTTTCTATTGCTATTTCTATTTCACCAAACTCAATCATCGCATTAAAAAGACTTACCTTGTTGGCATTTCGCAAATCTTCCAATGTAATATCTGCTTTTTGTATCATTCCCTTGTCCAATAGTGCGGCTCTTTTTGTGCCTGGCAATAAGGGATGTCTGGGAGTAACCCAATGTTTGCCATCAAATATGGCAAGGTTCGTGAATGAGGTATCCGTTAAAAGTCCATGTTTGACGATGATGATGTCGTCACAGTTTCCTTTCTGTGCGACCAAGGCATTGAGACGACTGCGGTCGGTACTTTTGTAGCCATACGTTATCGTGTCGTCTGCGACCACTTGAAGGGAGTTTATGTTTCGAATAAAATACGGAGCATATTCTACTGCTTCAACGCCTTGTTCGCCATACACCACTCTCGCCTTGTAAAAATCCATACTTTCCGTTGGATTTATCAGTTTTTCCAATGAAGGCATGGACGCATTGCATAATGAAGGAAAGAACTTACAGATCGTTCTTTCCATTCTTTCCTGATGGTATGCAAGAGCTTGTGTCTTTCCATTCACAATCTTTATTGTCTCTACGAATTGCTGTGCCATATTAAAATCAGTTCTATTCAAAAGGAAGATACACTTTTTGTAACACTTCCTCGTATTCTTTTCTGCAATCACTCTTCGAAGTAATGCCTCCTCCTGCCTTGAAATACGTTCCTATACCGTCATTTTCAAGAAAGCGTATCATTACAGCCGAGTTGAGTTCACCATTATTATATATACCCATGACTCCTGTATAGAATCCACGGTCATAGCCTTCCGCTTCGTGGATTATTTCCATAGTCTTGTCCTTTGGCGCACCAGTTATGGAACCTGCGGGCAACATTGCATCCAATATATTTCCGATGTGCTTTTGATAACCGGTTGGCAACTTACCGCTTATTTCGGAACTGGTCTGGAGAATATCCCCCTTATTGGTATGGAGCACATCAATATAACGGTATTTATCCACACTTACATGCTCTGCCACACGGCTAAGGTCATTGCGAATCAGGTCCACAATGGTAGCATGTTCGGCTGCTTCTTTTTTATCGCCCATCAACACTTGCTCTGCTTCGGGTAAGGACGCGTCAATCGTGCCCTTCATCGGATAAGAATATATCATTCCGTTCTTTATCTTCACGAATGTTTCCGGCGAGAAGCACACGAACCGTCTATTGCTATTATTGTCTATTAGTAGAATCTTATACTTGCCTTTAGCACGTAGGAAGATGTCCTCCAACGTAAGGTTGCAGTCCACAGCCACCTCACAAGTAAGGTTGGCAAGATAACTGTTTCCACGCAGGATGTTGCTTTTGACGGTTTCAAAACTTTTCGTGTAATCTTCAAAATTTGGCTCAAACACTTTCCACGTCGGATGTTTGGTAACCGAAGAGAGTGACTGCCGTTTTACATTGGTTATACCCTCAAAGTCATAAAGGCATTCATCGATAGCTATTTCAGACAGCTTCCGTATGTATGCTTCCGAACCTGCATAGTTGACGACAAAAAGGAAAGGCTCCTTTTCGTTAGCCAAATGATTGATACGGTCTATAATATTTTGTTTCATATGTCTTACATATAAAAATGCAAAATTATACTATTTATGAGAGTACGCCAAAAATATCCGTAGCCATTTTTACTACGTTTGAAAAATGCATAACTTTTACCATTATTCTTGAATGCGATAACTTTAAGATATAAAATGGTTACTGATCTGTGAATAGTACTCATAATTTTCGTTTACAAATTGTATATTTCTGTTGTTTATTGCTTGTTTTTCATCCTTTATAATTAACTTTGCCATACTATGGACAATTTTAAAGTAATAATAGTAGAGGACGTACTTCTCGAACTAAAAGGTACAGAAGGCATCTTGCGTAACGAGGTGCCCGAGGCCGAGATAATAGCAACAGCCGACTCGGAAGAGTCGTTCTGGCAAGCATTCGCCAAGTCAAAACCCGACTTGGTGCTGCTTGACTTGGGATTAGGTGGAAGCACAACTGTAGGTATAGACATTTGTAGTCGCCTTAAGAGCGAGCATCCAGAGGTAAAGGTATTGATTTTTACGGGCGAGATACTTAATGAGCATCTGTGGGTAGACGCCCTTGACGCCAAGTGCGACGGCATTATACTTAAGACGGGCGAATTGCTTACTCGTGACGATGTTGCAAGTGTTATGAATGGCAAGCGTCTTGTGTTCAATCAGCCTATACTTGCAAAGATAGTGGAAAGCTTTATACGTTCTGTAAAGAATGAGATACAGAATAGAGAGGCGCTGATACGCTACGAGATAGACGAATACGACGAGCGTTTCTTGCGTCATCTTGCATTGGGATACACCAAGGAGCAGATATCCAACTTGCGAGGAATGCCTTTTGGCGTAAAGAGTCTTGAGAAACGTCAGAACGAACTAATACAGAAACTGTTTCCAAACGGAAACGGAGGTGTGGGCATTAATGCTACACGCCTTGTGGTCAAGGCTTTCGAGTTGCAGATATTAAGTCTTGAGAATCTTAGTGCCGACGAAGACTAAACAAACGTTGCGATTATGACAAAGAGGTTAAAGGTTTCGAGCGTTGCCGCATACACATCACTTGTGATATTGTTGTTGCAGCTGGTGCTTATTGTTGTGTCATGGGTGCTCACGGCTGTCAATCCCGACATACAGATACGCTCCATACTTGGAAGCGAAGGCTTGCGCTGGTTGTTTGGTACATTTGTCAGCAATATCGCCTCCAGCTTCCTTGTGTGGATGCTTGTTGTAGGTATGTGTGCAGGACCGCTTGTTGAGAGTGGTCTGCCATGCTCTATTGTTACCTATAAAGAAGCTACTGGCTACGAGCGTATGGCTCTTTTTGTGGCATTGTGGGAGCTTCTTGTCATAATCGTCGTAATAGCCCTTCTTGCCTTTGTGCCGCATGCTGCGCTCTTAAGTGCCCTTGGCACGTTGATGCCAAGCAGCTTTTCGGCTTGTCTTGTTCCGCTTGTAGCCGTATCTTTAGGCATAGTGGCAATAACCTATGGCTGCATTATTGGCAGGTTCAAGTCGGTAGACAGCATCTTTTCTGCTGTATTGCGCGGCATAGGTTTTGTGTCGCCACTCATAGTGGTGTACGTGTTTGCGTACGAGTTTTATTGTTGCTTGAGGTGGGTGTTTTGCTTCTGAAGATATGGCACAACAACGTTGCGATATTCTCTTTCAAAGTTAGGCGTAAAAACGTTCTGTCCAATATTGTTCTCAATATCCTCTAATGTCCAAAAACGTCCACCCTCAAGTTCGTCCTTGCTTGGGTTAACATCGCCATTGTAAACGGTGGCAAATACATTTACATACTCTCTTTCTATGTTGCTCTCGAAGATGTAGCTTGTTATCTTTTCGGGCACAAAGTTGTGTATGCCTAATTCTTCGCCCACCTCGCGTTTTAAGGCTTGCTCAACATTTTCGCCATAGTCGATATGTCCGCCACAAGCCGTGTCCCATTTGCCTGGCTGTATATCCTTCCATTGCGGACGTTTCTGCAGATACAGTTCGCCTTGGCTGTTGAACACATGCAGATGCACCACGGGATGCAGCTTTTTCGACCCGTTGTGAGCCTCGCCACGCAATATGTGTCCTATCACGTTGCCTTCGTTGTCTACCCAAGGAAACAGCTCGTTCTTATTGTCCTTATTCATAGCGCATGCTTTTATAGTTGCATTACAAATGTACGGCAGTCGGCAAACTCGTCTTTTATCGACTGTTCGTCCATGTTGTTCTTGAATATACCGAACAATGAGCTTCCGCTTCCGCTCATCTGCGCATACGATGCACCTAAGGAATAAAGACGGTTCTTGATGTCCTTCAGCTTAGGATAAATGCCGAAGACACTCTCCTCGAAGTCGTTGCACAGAGCATCCTTCCATGTGTCAATAGGCTGAGCCACAATGTCGCGGCAGCACATCTTAGGCTTGCGTGGTGTGATATTACTGAAAGCCTCTTTTGTAGAAACCGCAATCTGAGGCTTGACCACTACCAGACAATAGCCCTGCAGATTGTTATCTGTTATGTTTACAGCCGCCAATATCTCGCCAATGCCTTCGGCATAAGCCGGTTCGGCAGTAATAAAGAAGGGGCAGTCGGCACCCAGTCGGGCTGCATACTTCTCCATCTCGGCATTACCTATATTTATGCGGAATCGCTGGTCGAGCAGTCTTATCATGTAGGCAGCATCGCTCGAGCCGCCTCCCAATCCAGCTTCCGACGGAATGTTTTTGTATAGATGTGCGTGTACACGTGGTATGTCGAAGTCGGCTGCAATCATATTATATGCTCTGACAATAAGGTTGTCTTTCTCGTCGCAACACACGTTGTTGCCCGTAACCTTTAGGTCGCAAGCCATGTCCGACGGGAAACGCTCGTCCATTGTCTTTATCTCCAGGGCGTCGCATATTGGGATAGGGAAGAACACAGTCTCAAGGTTGTGGTAGCCGTCGGCACGCTTCTCTGTAATGTTCAGTCCGAGATTAATTTTGGCGCAAGGAAACTCTATCATATCTCACTAATATAAAAAGAGGCTGCGACATTCTCTACTTTGTTGGTCCAGAATGTCACAGCCTCAATGATTTACTGTTGTTTATTATTTGTTCTTAATCTTGTCAACGTAAGCATCGATAGCTGCAACAGCTGTGATGTTTACGATGTCGCGAACCGAACTCTCGAAGTCGGTAAAGTGGATAGCCTTGTTCAAGCCCATCTGGATAGGGCCAATAATCTCGGCATCCTGGTCGATAGCCTGCAGAAGCTTGTAGCTGCCCTGGGCGCTGCTCATATTCGGGAATACGAGAGTGTTGACATCAAGCCCCTTAAGACGTGTGAATGGGTACTTGTCGTCGCGTAGATCCTTGTTCAGAGCAAAGTTAACCTGCATCTCGCCGTCAACGGCAAGGTCGGGGAATTGCTTCTGCAACTCTTCCACAGCATTGTGTACAGAAACTGGGCTGCCAATCTCGTCGGTACCAAAGTTAGAGTAGCTAATCATAGCCATGTGTGGCTCTTCGTTGAAGAATCTAACGGTATTGGCCGAGAGTTTGGCGATATCCACCAGCACATTCTGGTCGGGGTGGCGGTTGATAAGGGTATCGGCAATGAAGAATACGCCCTTCTTGGTGTTGAGAATATGCATAGTGGCAAAGGTGTTATACTCTTTGCGTATGCCGATAACCTCCTTGGCAACCTTGATGGTGTTAGAGTACTTGGTGTACAGACCGGTGATAAACGCGTCGGCGTCGCCAGTCTCTACCATCATCATACCAAAGTAGTTGCGCTCGTACATCTTGTCGTAAGCCTCCTCAAATGTGTAGCCCTGGCGTGCACGCTTCTTGGCAAGATGCTTAGCATAGGTTGCACGACGGCCCTGCTCCTGGTCGGCACGCATGTCTATAAGCTCAATACCATCAAGGTTAAGCTTCAAGCGCTCGGCCACACGGCGCAGACGGTCGGGGTTGCCCAAAAGGATAGGGTAGCAGATGCCCTCTGTCTTAGCCTGTACAGCAGCCTTCATCATCGATGGATGTGCGCCTTCGGCAAACACTATGCGCTGTGGGTGCATGCGTGCAGTATCGTGCAGGTTGCGTGTAAGCTTGGTTTCCTGACCGAGCAACTCCATAAGGTTCTTCTTGTAAGCGTCCCAGTCGGTAATGGTCTTGCGTGCTACTCCGCTTTCGATAGCAGCCTTGGCAACAGCCGCGCTCACTTCTGTGATAAGACGTGGGTCTACTGGTTTCGGTATGAAGTATTTAGGACCGAATGAGAGGTCGTTAACATGGTAAACCTCATTGACGATATCAGGCACAGGCTGCTTGGCAAGGTCGGCGATGGCATGTACGGCAGCCATCTTCATCTCCTCGTTAATAGCCTTGGCATGAACGTCGAGGGCGCCACGGAAGATGTAAGGGAAACCAATAACGTTGTTAATCTGGTTAGGATAGTCGCTTCGTCCGGTAGACATAAGCACGTCTGGGCGGCTTGCCATAGCGTCCTCGTAGCTAATCTCAGGTACAGGATTGGCAAGGGCAAACACTATAGGCTGGTCGGCCATTGAGCGTATCATGTCCTGCGAGAGTACGTTGCCCTTTGACAGACCAACAAATACGTCGGCACCCTTTACAGCCTCTTCCAGGGTGTGTACGTCTGTACGTGTTGTAGCAAACAGCTTCTTCTGCGGAGTAAGGTTAGGACGGTCGGCTGTGATAACTCCCTTTGAGTCGAGCATCACGATGTTCTCTACCTTAGCGCCCAAAGCCACGTAAAGCTTTGTACAGCTAATGGCGGCTGCACCAGCACCATTTACTACAATCTTTACCTTGGCAATATCCTTTCCTGCAACCTCAAGAGCGTTCTTCAGACCTGCAGCCGATATGATGGCTGTACCGTGCTGGTCGTCGTGCATAACTGGTATGTCGAGTGTTTTCTTAAGGCGTTCCTCGATATAGAAACATTCAGGCGCCTTGATGTCCTCAAGGTTTATACCGCCAAATGTAGGAGCAATTTTCTCTACAGCTTCGCAGAACTTCTCAGGATCTTTCTCGGCAACCTCGATGTCGAATACGTCGATGCCGCCATATATCTTGAACAGAAGTCCCTTGCCTTCCATCACAGGCTTGCCACTCATAGCGCCTATGTCGCCCAAACCGAGCACAGCTGTACCGTTAGAGATAACAGCTACAAGGTTGCCTTTGTCGGTATATTTGTACACATCGTTAGGGTTCTGCTGAATTTCCAAACAAGGAAACGCAACGCCTGGCGAGTAGGCGAGACTAAGGTCGGTTTGAGTATGGTAAGGCTTTGTAGGCTTTACCTCAATCTTTCCAGGGCGATTGCCTAAGTGATATTCCAAGGCACTTTCTTTTGTTATTTTCACCATGTTTAAGTTGTTTATTTATATCGTTTGTTATTGGTCTATTTGTATGGCAAAGTTACTTAAAAACGAGCATACAACCAACTATATAACATTATTTTTGACATTAAAATATATTCTTTGTACTTGATGGGGTAAAAAAACTGTATAAAACTATTACAGCATTAATAGTTTTTTGTAACTTTGCATTCGAAAATGTGTTAAATGCACATATAATGGCAATGGCATATGTTGTATACATATATAATAAGGTATATAAGATAAGACAAAAGCAAAACTATCACACATTCATACAATGCATAAAGATATTCAACTGACAAATTACAGAACAGAACTGCCTGGCAAAATCCTTAAAACAGCAATGCACGAGTTTCTTCATCGAGGAGTTAAGTCGGTGAAGATGGACGACATTGCCAATCATCTTGGTATTTCCAAGCGCACGTTGTATGAGATTTATTCAAACAAGGAGGAGCTTCTGCTTGAGTGTGTGCGTTTGCAGGAGGAAGATAACGACCGCCACATGTTTGAGTACAGCAATATGCCCAACCATAGTGTTATCGACATTTTCATCGAATTTTACAAGCATCAGATAGAGGGCGTGTCTAATGTCTCGCCCGCATTCTTCCAGGACATCAACAAGTATCAAAGCGTTGTAGACTTTTATGAGAGGAAGCGTGCCGTGCGCAACCGCGATGCCAAAAGCTTCTTTATGCGTGGTGTAAGGGAGGGATTTTCCGTAGTGATGTCGATTTCGACATCGTTTTGCGCATATGTCAAAAGTCGATGGAGTATGCCATGCGTACAGAGATGTACAAGGAGTACGACATGAAGCATCTATTGCACAACATCCTCTTCCTCTTCCTGCGTGGCGTGTGCACAGCCGAAGGCATTGTAAAGCTTGATGCATTTATAGCCGAGAATATGCCTGCCACAAACCCAAACTGCTGATAGATTTATTGGCACGAGTGCCGGCATTAATCAATAATTTTGTACGTTCCTGTCTGTTAATAAATTTATTTTGATTAATTTTGCATAATCATTTAAATTTACTAAAATACAGATATTAACAAGTGTATATAGGAATAGCAGGAAATATTGGTTGCGGCAAGACCACGCTCACAGAGATGCTTGCCGAGCATTACCAATGGGAACCGCGGTATGAGGCTGTAGTGGACAATCCGTATATGGACGACTACTACAAGGATCTGCAGCGATGGTCGTTTGCAATGGAGGTGTTCTTCCTCAAGGAACGCTTTAAGGATGTGCTCGAGTTCTCAAATTCGGAGAATATGATTATTCAAGACCGCACCCTTCATGAGGGAGTGTTCGTGTTTACGGCAAACAACTACTCGCAGGGCAATATGAGTGACCGCGATTTTGAGACTTATATGGAGCTCTACGAGATTATGATGGACAAGGTACAGTTGCCCGACCTCATGATTTATCTTAAGGCTTCGGTGCCACATCTTGTGGAGAACATCCAGAAGAGAGGACGCGTTTGCGAACAGAAGATACCTATAGAGTATCTGCAGGGCCTGAACGATAGATACGACGACTTTATACGTAACAAGTACAAGGGAAAGGTTCTGGTTATCGATGTAGACCAACTCGACTACAAGACGCGCCCCGAAGACTTCAAGTTCATTACCGATAAGATAGACTCTATATTCCCCGTCAATCCCAACCAATCTACAAAACAGAAATAACAATGCATATAGCTATAGCCGGTAACATTGGCAGCGGCAAGACCACCCTGACCAAGATGTTGGCAAAAAGATACAACTGGTCGCCACGTTTCGAACCTGTAGAACACAACCCTTATCTCGACGACTTCTATAGCGACATGTCAAGATGGTCGTTCAATCTGCAGATTTATTTCCTAAACAAGCGCTTTAAAGAGGTGGTGGAGATTAGCCAAAGCGACAAGGACATCATACAGGACCGAACCATTTTTGAGGATGCGTGCATATTTGCACCTAATCTGCATGGACAGGGCTACATGTCCGACCGCGACTTCAACAACTATTCCGACCTCTTCAATACGATGATGACGCTCGTCAAGTTGCCCGACCTCATGATTTACATCCGCTCTACCGTGCCCAACCTTATCAATCAGATTAGCAAGCGTGGACGCGAATGCGAGCAGACTATCCGTATCGACTATCTCAAGGGGCTTAACGACCGTTACGAGAACTGGATTAAGGACTATAAGGGCAACCTGATAATTGTAGATGGCGACACCCAGAAGTTCGAGTCAGACCCCGAGGCTTTCCGTCGAATTACCGACCGTATAGACGCCATGCTGTACGGCTTGTTCAAGTAAAAAGACAACAACAATAATGTGCATCTTTAGGATGCTACTTAAATCAATATGAGTATGAAGACTAAGATCGTAACTTTTGGAGAGATATTGCTCAGAATCTCCAAACCCGAGTATCAACGTTTGTTCCAAGGTCATCGTATGCTGGGCAATTATGGTGGCAGCGAGGCCAATACAGCCATCTCTTTGGCTTGCATGGGCGACAATGTGGAATATGTTACACGTTTGCCGCATGGCGCTATGGGCGAGGCGGCGTTGATGCATCTACGAGAGTTTGGTCTTAAAGTCTCGCATGTGGTGCGTGGTGGCGAGCGCCTTGGCACTTATTATTTCGAGGAGGCTGTTGCCATGCGCAACTCGCACGTTATCTACGACCGCAAGAACTCGGCTATGTATTCGCTTAAGAGGGGAATGATAGACTGGGAGAAGGTATTTGCCGATGCTGCCGTGTTCCATTGCTCAGGCATTACATGCGCCATTAGTCGCGACTCAATGGAGTCGACTATGGATGCCATAAAGCTTGCCGCGGCTGATGGATTGACTATTGTATGCGACATCAACTACCGCAAGAATCTTTGGGGATACGGCATGGAGCCGCACGATGTGATATTCAATATGATGCAGTATAGCGACATTGTCTTTGGCGACCAAAACGAGTGGGAGGTAGCAAGTGGCGTGCCTCACATCCCCTTTGTGGCTACCGACGACAAATGTGAGCTCGACAAGGATGCTTATCAAGAGTATTTCCAGAAGATGCACAAGTTGTTCCCTAAGTGCAAGAAGATGATTATGGCTCTGCGCAACCAGTTGGCAAGCAGCCACCATGTGCTTACTGGCGTGCTCTACGATGCTGTTGAGGGCAAACTGTATACTACAAAGATGTACGACATCCAGCCTGTTGTCGACCCAATGGGTGTGGGCGATGCTTTTGTGGCTGGCTACATTCACGCCCATCAGAAGTGGGCCGACGACAACCAGTATTGTCTCAACTTCGCCCTATCGGCAAGTGCCTTAAAAAACACAATCCCTGGCGACCAAAACTTGGTTAGCGAAGAAGAAGTGATAAGCAATATTACCTCATCGGGAGGCAGAATACAACGTTAATAATAAACGTCCGACTTTATATGGATAATCAAGCTCCGTATAAAGTCGGACGTTTTCTTTTGTATTCTTGTAAACCCTAAAAATAGGGTGGGGCTTTGTGTGTGTTTAGAACGCAAACTGCTCCAGCTTCAATCCATTCTTTGTAAGCGCCTCAATTTTAGGCACAAGTGTTGTGAAGTGTTCGGCAGCCATGTGGGCCTTTAGCACTTCCTCGTTCTGCCATGTCTCGCAAATCATCATCACACCCTCGCGTGTTCCGCTAACAAAATAGTCGTAGGCAACGTTGCCGTTGTCCTTGAGCGACTTCTCTACCAACTCCTGGCACAGGGCCTTTATCTCGGCTGTCTGCGCAGCATCTTTTACCTCGAAGAAAACATTCAGTCTAATCATATTCAATCTCGTTTTTAAAGTTGTTGTTATCTGTTGATTAACTCTATACAAAGGTACAAATATTTGGGAAGTTGTGGGGGTGTGGCGACGTTAAAGAAGTTAAAGACAGAAAAAATCCAAATGTTAAGTGAAGTGTAGGAGGTACGGTCTCCGAACCGTACCACGCAAGCATCTGTTAGACAAGAGAACATGTTTTTTTGAAGACATGAAGACATGAGAGCATGTTTTTGTTTTGAAGACATGAGGACATGATGTATAAAAAACTTGGATAAACGTTTGGAACTTTCAATAAATACTGTTAGCTTTGTAGACGTAATACAGAAGAAAGGAAGAAGATGGAAACTATTAACATTGAATTGCAGGTAGCTACAACCGGTAAATATACTCTTGACGAGTTTGTCGCCAAGATTAAGGATTATGCAGATAAATTATCAAATACTATTTCTAAACCCACAAAAAGTTATCAAGAATCCTACATGACACAGGCAGAACAGGAGGCTTATGTGTCAGAAAGCCTTAACCGTGCGCTCGACCAAATGGACGAGCATAGAAAGAATGGAACTAAGCCGATGGATGCAAGGGAATTCTTGAGAAAACTTCGTGAAGAGGAATAGTATGGTGATAAGGATTGATGTAGAAAAGGAGTTTGAACGACAACTTAGAAAATTAGCTAAGAAGTATTGTTCTATAATTGACGATTATGAGGCTTTTCTTGACGAGTTAGAAAAGGAACCTTACCAAGGCAGTAGTCTTGGCAGAGGCGTCAGAAAAGTAAGAATGGCTATAGTATAGAAAAAAAACATAACTTTGCGCCACCAACCATTTATAGTGAGCTGCATGAGTGGTACGGTTCGGAGACCGTACCTCCTACAGTGGTTTACATGATTATCCTTTCTTCAAGCCTGCAATCATTGGCATATGTTGTTGCCAAATATTGCTTTTCCCACGCATCCGTTAGGAGCCTGAACATGCAGCATGGCCGCAATTGTAGGTGCAATATCCGTCATGAAAGTCTGCTTTGTTGTGGCGCCATGTTTGATACCCCATCCCATAAACACAAGCGGAATGTGCGTGTCGTACGAGTTCCATGCGCCATGGTCGGTTCCCTTCATGCCGTGAGCGTAGAAGTTGGGCTTCAGAATAATAACAACGTCGCCGCTGCGTTCGCGGTTGTAGCCGTTTATTATGCGGAACTTAACCTCCTCCGGAATGCTCTCTGTCGAAGCCTTTGCCATGTCGCAAGCATACAGCACGCTTGGGTCTTCCTTCAGCACATTTACAACCGTCTGCTTAATATTGTCGAAATCCAGCTGCTTGCTTTTAATCACGTCGCGGTTGAAGAACACCTGATAGTTCATCACGGTCTTCACAATATCGCCAGCTTCGGGATATTCTTTAGCCAGCACATGGTTTAGCTTCTTGGCTGTGGCTGAGGCGTCCCAACTGCCAGCCGGGATGCGGCGGTCTTGCAGAAAGGCGGCATTGTTCATGGCACCATGGTCGGCGCTAAGGAACACAAGATAGTTGCCCTTGCCCACCTTTGAGTCGAGATAAGCCAGGAAGTCGGCAATGGCCTTGTCAAGGCGCAGATACGTGTCCTCAGTCTCTATGGCATGCGTGCCCACCTGATGTCCAATATAGTCGGTACTCGAGCAGCTTACGGTCAGGAGGTCGGTCTCGTCGTCGGCACCCAGTTGCTCGCCGTCTATTGCAGCCTTAGCCATGTCCAATGTAAGCGAGTTGCCAAAGGGTGTGTTCCTTATAATGCCGTAGCCATACTTCTTGTACAACTCCGGAAGATTAAGCGGCAGAGTGGCCTTTACCCCTTCGCGAATGCCGTTTTCGTATTCATTCTCGTCGGTTGTGCTCTCCGTGTATGTGTTTTTAGGATAGAGCGTGTTCCACTTCTGCGACAGATACTGTTCGGGCAGACGCTTGTCGTTGAACGCCTCAACCCATTTGGGCAGACGGTCCATATAATAAGAGCTTGTGATGAAGCAACCCGTCTGGTCATCAAACCAGAAAGCTCCATTCGGATTATGTCCGGCGGGCAGGATAGAGGCACGATCTTTTAAGGCCACACCCACAACCTTGGCTCTGCCGTTAGAGGCAATCTTCATCTCGTCGCCAATGGTAGAGACCCACAGATTGCGTGGCGACATAAGTGCAGCCACGCTTGTTGTGCCCACGGGCTTTACAGAGTCGTCGTCTGTGCAATACACCTTCTTGCCATCCTTCACAAAGTTGTTGCCAGCAATACCGTGTATAGAGGGCACGCTGCCCGTATAGATGCAGGTGTGGCCAATAGCTGTAACCGATGGCACGTAAGGAATCATGGTGTTCTCGCACGAGAAGCCCTCGCCAAGCAATCGCTTGAATCCGCCGTCAGTATAACGCTTTTGGTAGCGGTAGAGATAGTCCCATCGCATTTGGTCTACAACAATGCCCACAACAAGCTTGGGGCGCTCTATGGCAGCTGCGTTGGATTGCTGAGCCGAGGCTGTGCCGCATCCAAGCAAGGCCATGGAGAGGAAACTAATAACCTTAATCTTTTTCATCATTAATTATTGTAACGTGTTTTACACGTGCAAAAGTATTCAATATTTGTTTCATTTGTGTTACGGAGGGGTTAAATTGTTTTAATCTCAATCTCTGTATCTATGTTTTTAAAAAGGGTTGGTTCATCCGGAATATGGAGTGATAGAAGTGTAAATTGCAGTTTATCGGGGAGAGGCTCTTGTACTTGTATCTCCTTTGCTTGTAGTTCCCACAGAATGCACAGACCACACAGAAGCCTACGGAATTAAGGTTTTGGAATCCACAGAGCGTATAGACGCTGCGCGTCATACGACAGAAGGCACTCTGTGGGAACTACATACAAAAGAACTACAAGTAAAATTGTACGTCCATTATACGAACATCAAGATGCCAACCTCCACGATAAAATCCAGCTTGTATCACTCCAAATATCGGATGAACCAAAAGGTTCTCCATAAGGTGGGCTGAAGGCTCTTGGCGTTACAGTTACAGTTGTTACAGTTATTACAAAAAGGGTAATGATGTTACAATCTCTTATTAAAGACTTTATAACTAATTAATAATCAAATAGTTATATATGATAATAGGGAAAGTTGTAACCCTTGAAAATAAAACTGTAACAACTGTAACTGTAACGCCAGTCTATATCTACTTCTCTCTTAAGGGCTGATAATCAACGACATAGCATGTTAATAGATGTCCCAAATGTTACATCAAACCTCAGTAAAACCTCTAATTAGGCGATATAAAACCTCGGTAAAGGCTTTAAAAGCGTGCTCTTGTTGCTCTCGCAACAGAAGAACATGTTTTTTTGAAGACATAAGAACAGAAGAACATGTTTTTTTTTGAAGATATGAGACATTTGTAAGCTTAGAGCAAATCTTCGAAAAGCTTCAGTCGAATAATCGAAAGGCTTCAGGCGAATAATCGAAAAGCCTCAAGCGAATAATCGAAAGGCTTCAGGCGAATAATCTGTTCATGACAGTATAGCAGCCTACAGAAGCCCAGCAAACTGTAAACAAAGGTTAAATGTATAAGATACTTGAAAGATTTATGGTACTATGTATTGCATAGTACCATAATTATGCCTACTTTTGCATTATCATAAATAATGAAAGTCGTATACATACACAAACGCATATATTTAAAACCCTAAAGCTATGAATATAGACAACGCCAAATCGCAGATGCGCAAGGGAATGCTTGAGTATTGCATAATGCTGCTGCTGCGCCACCGGGCTGCCTATGCCAGCGACATAATAGCCAGCCTTAAGGAGGCAGAGCTGATAGTGGTGGAAGGTACGCTCTATCCGCTGCTGACGCGCCTAAAGAAGGACGGGCTGCTGGGATACGAATGGCAGGAGTCGACGCAAGGACCGCCACGCAAGTACTATACCCTTACGCCAGACGGCGAGGCTACGCTTAGCGAGCTGGACAAGGCTTGGCAGGAGATAGCCCACACCGTAACCGTATTAAAGAACATAAAACCGAAAGAATAACTCTTAAATCTGAATGAAATTATGAAGAAAAACATCAACATAAACCTCTTTGGCACACTCTACGCCATCGACGAGGACGCCTGCACACTTCTTGAGAACTATCTCGACAACATGCGCAGCTATTTTGCCAAGCGCGACGGAGGCGACGAGATATACGACGACATAGAGCATCGTGTGGCCGAACATCTGTGGAGCTTGAAGGAGAGCGGCATGTCAGCTATCGACATCGACACCGTGAAGCAGATTATCAGTAGTATAGGCAATCCAGACGAGATGGAGAGTGGGGTAGAAGAAGCTGCCGATTCCAATACAGAAGAAACTTCTGACGCAGAAACCGACAGCGAGGATAAAGACCAAAACGAAGGCAACGGCCAAAACGAAGGCAAACGTCACGACCAAAGCGAAAGCTATTCCAATACTTCCAACAATACCGACAGCAACACAACAGCCGAAGAAACTATTGGCGGAAAATGGATTGACCGTGTGTTGCATCACTTAAGTACCCATCGTTTCTATCGCGACGGCAAGGACAAGATAGGCGGTGGAGTTATCTCAGGATTATGCCACTATTGTGGCGGGGGCGACATCGTGGTGTGGCGAGTGGCTACAGTACTCTTCATTATGGCGGCATTTGCCCTTAACCAGACCTTCCACTATTATTTCTTCCGTCCATTGTTTGGTCTGCTATTCTCCGTGCCCATAATTGTCTACATTGCCCTATGGCTTGTGGCTCCTTTGGCGCGAACAACCGAGGAACGCCTCTGCATGACGGGCAAGGAGGTAACGCCCGAATCGATAAGCAAGGCCATTATTGCCGAGGCCGAAGAGCAGGTTAAACCCGCCGCAAAGCGCGCCAAGGGCGGCAGCATATTGTCGGGAATGGCAGAGATACTGAAGTTCTGCATAAAGATAGCTGCGCTTAGCTTCTTCTCTGTAATGACAGCCTTTGCCCTTGCTTATCTCCTCTTCTCTATAGCATATTCCGTGATAGGCGATCCGTTTGTACGACTTTTCACCAACGACGAGATTACCCTGAGTGTTTTGGCATCTTTGCCTTACCTGAAAGTCTATATGATTGTGTCGGCTCTGTGTTGTTTCATAGTGATGCTTTTGCCATTGCTCTTTGTCTTCCGCTTGTTCAAGTCGGAACCCAAGCCAATACAAACCGGCATTGTTGCAATGCTTACCGGTATTTGGATTGTGGCGATGACGTTAGGATTCATTATGTTTGTGATGATAGGCATACAGATGCAGAAGAAAAACAGAGAATACGATAGATTGGAAAATACGCACAACGGCATCTATATGGACCGCAACAACTGGGATTTGATTTCGCAGAATGGATGGACCATTGATGTAGCCAAGAACTTTGGCGAGACCATTTATGGTTGGTCGGACGAAGACCCTTTGTGTATGGAAAAGAATCCTATACGTATCAGAGCTGACAAGAGCAACCAGCCTATAGAGTTTGTCATGAGCCGCAAGGAGGCAAAGGAAGAGGGCGACTATGTGCTTGAGTGTCTTTCGAGCTGTTCGGTTGTTGATGCTACGCTTAGCGTGTGGAGCGAGGGCAAGTGTCTCTCTATATTGCGTCTCGACGGTTATGGCTCTGCCTCAAACATTCCGCTCAAGGGATTGTCGTGGGCTGAAAGCCGCAAAACCCCATTAATGTGCCAGCAAAACGACAGCACAACATGGGTGGACTACGTTGCCTCGAATGCCCAAGATGACAACTGGCGTTATCTCTCTACCGCTCCATTCCATCATAAGGGTGGAATCTTGGAGTATCGTCTGCGCATAGGTCAGCACGATGTCAAGGATATTGTGAACAATGGAGGATATGTGAAGATGGTGCACGAGGGCGTAAGAAAACAGTAATAGAACTTTCGCAAGTTCATTAGTTGTAGTAGTTAAAGAATTTCTCTTATGAAAACAAAGTTTCTTTTACCGTTATTGCTTCTCCTCCTCTTTAATGTGATAGGGGGAGCAGCACAAAACGCCAAGACCGACAAGCCCAAGCGTACTGTAATGCTGGGACAGATTGTCAAGGACTCGTTTACGGGTGTGAGGCTTAAGGCTCATGTCACATTGATGCGCCAGGACAGTACGGTGGTCGACACTATTACCTGCAAAGGATGGTATGGTAACTATTTTGCACGCTTTAATGTGGAGGCTAAGCCTGCGAAATATATTGTCAAGGCAGAGTGTGAGGGCTATGCTTCCAACTGTCAAGACTACGAGATTAAGCGCGTGGCACGCAACCGCGGCTTCAAGATGCCCGACCTTAACCTGAAGAAACTCGCCCAAAGCGACATATATAAAGAGGTGGACTTGGACGGAGTGGTGGTTACGGGCACCAAGGTGAAGTTCACCTATCGTGGCGACACAATCGTGTATAATGCCAGTGCCTTCAACGTGCCCGACGGTTCTATGCTCGACGCCCTTGTGCGCCAGTTGCCTGGAGCCGAGATCAAGAGCAATGGCGACATCTATGTGAATGGTAAGAAGATAGACTACCTCACGCTCAACGGCAAGGACTTCTTCAAGGGCAACAACAAGATTATGCTCGACAATCTGCCTCACTACACGGTACAGGACCTGAAGGTATACAACAAGTCTACCGAGAAGAGTCGACTGGTAGGCACAGAGGTTGAGAAGAAAGACTACGTGATGGACGTGGAGCTGAAGCGTGAGTACAACCGTGGATATATATCGAATGCCGAGGCGGCAGGAGGCACACGCGACCGCTATATGGCTCGTCTCTTCGGACTGTATTACGACGACTACACACGTTTCTCTGTCTTTAGCAACGTGAATAACGTCAACGAGAACCGTCGTCCGGGAAGAGAAGGCGACTGGAGTCCGTCGAACAGTCCGCAAGGTCAGGCCGTCACCAAGCAGGTAGGCGCAAGTCTCAGCACACAGAACAAGGCAGGCAGCTTGCGCGAGCAATTCGATGCCATAGCTTCATGGAACGATGTTACCGACATCACACGCTCTTCAAGCGAACAGTTTGCCTCGGCAGGCAACATCTTCAACCGTTCTGCCTCAACCTCCGTACAGAAGGAATTTCGCCTGTATGCCAACAACCAGATAACGTATACCGATGAGAGCAAGTTCTATCTACAGTCGTCAACATCGTTCAACTATGGCGACGGTACCAACAACTCCTCTTCTGAGCGTGCCACATTCGATTCGGAAGGCAATATGACAGCAGATACCCCCACCAACCGCTCGCAGACAATAAGCCTTACAAAGTTCCGCACAACATCAGTCAACGAGAACCTTATGTTTGGATTTGTCCTGCCCTGGGGCGACATGCTTGGCTTCAATCTGAACGGCAGCTACACATCCAACAAGCCTCAGGACAGTTTCAGCCTTTCTAACAACGAGTATCTGCGCGAGAACAAGAACGACCTGCGACGTGTCTATGCCGACAGCCACAACAATTCCTACAACTATGGTGCATCAGCCAATTACTCCGTTAAGCTGAATAATTGGCAGGTAGGATTGAGCCAGGCATATAATCAGAGCATGACTTCTACCAACCAACTCAACTATCGTCTTGAGCGTCTTGGCGGCTTGTACAACCGTTTCGACCAGCAGCAGCTCGACCGCTTGCCATCAACTCGCGACTCCCTGCTCCTTGCTCTCGACATACAGAATAGCAAGAAATACAGTTTGCTGACACGCCAGTATACTGGTGAGCCGGCTCTGACCTACAACCACAACAACACTTACTTCTCGTTGAAATTGCCCTACCGTCTTGTGCGCGAGCGCATCAACTACAACTGTGCCTCGGTCGACACAACGGCTGTTCGACGCAAGTGGCTTGTTGAGCCTTCGCTGTACTTCAACAAATGGAACGATAAGCTTGAATTAAATGCCAGCTATAGCCTTAACTGTAGCCAACCCAGCATGGAGTCGCTTATGCCTATAGACAACGACATCAATCCGCTTGCACGCCGCGTCAACAACCCTAATCTGAAGACATCCGTAACGCATAACATTAATAGTTATGTTAGCTTCATCTTCAAGAACAAGAGCAGTCTGTCGATTGCCGTCAACGGCTCGGTATATACCGACATGATAGGCACACGCACCACCTATAATACGCAAACAGGTGCTTACGCCTATATGAGCGACAACGTGCATTCGGGCAACTGGACCCTCAACCCCTATGTAGCCTATTCTGGCAATCTCGACAAGAAAGGACTGTTCGCTATAGAGACCCGCATCTCGCTCGACTACACCAAGAGTACCGACTTCGACATAGCCTACGATGCCGACATCAACAACGCAGCCTCCGTATTAAGTCGTGTCTACACATCTATACTTCGCGACTATCTGAAGCTTTCGTTCCAAAAGGGCGACTTGAATGTGGCTCTTGTAGCCGACGCACAATGGCGCAACTCTACAAGCAATCGCGACAACTTCCAGACGCTCAACGCTTACGACTACAACTACGGCATGACGCTATCCTATAAGTTGCCGCTCGGCATTCAGCTTGCCACAGATCTGAAGCAATACTCACGTCGTGGCTATGGCGACAGCTCTATGAATACCGACGACCTCGTGTGGAATGCTTCGCTCGCACGCTCCTTCTGCAAAGGTCGTCTCACCCTTACAGCCGAAGGCTTCGACATCCTCCACCAGCTGTCAAACACCACATATACGGTAAATGCGCAAGGACGCACAGAGGTGTGGCGCAACACCATACCTAATTATGTGATGATGCACGTGGCGTATAAACTGACGAAAATGCCTAAGAAGAAATAAAAAGCCTACAAAAAGCCCTACCACCAAACGCTTCCCAATTGGAAGCTTGGGGGTAGGGCATATTCTTTGTATGCAAAAAAAAAGGTGCAGTATTTGTCTTTACCATGGTTTTTGTATATCTTTGCAAAGATATGAGACTTTATACCATAAAACAGACAATACTTGGCCTGACGGCAGCCATGCTGTTGTCGGGCTGCGGCGCCTTCGACATCCATCCTTACGATGTTGATGTTAAGGGGGCTACAAGCATAAACAGCCGCAACATTCGGCAGATAGAACAGGCAACGCAAGGCAAGGACACCTTGCGCTTTGCCTGCATAAGCGACACGCACCAATGGTACACAGACATGCGCGACGCCCTGAACGACATAAACCGACGCAAGGACTCGATAGACTTTGTGATACATTGTGGCGACCTGACAGACACGGGCACCAACAAGGAGTTTGAATGGTGCGACAGGGTTATGGGCAATCTGCAGTTGCCTTATGTTGCCATGATAGGCAACCACGACTTTCTGGGCACGGGCGAGGAATATTATGTAAAGAAGTATGGCACGAAGAACATTAGCATGATAGCCGGAAGGGTGAAGTTTGTGTTTCTTAACACCAACGCCACAGAGTACGACCATGTGGCTTCTGTGCCCGACCTTAACTATATACGGCAGCAGGCCGAGGAAGACACAGACAAGTTTGACCGCACAATTGTGCTGATGCATGCGCGTCCGTACAGCGACCAGTTCAACAACAACATAGCGGAGCCATTCGAGTATTATCTTCAGAATTTTCTGAAACCTATGTTCTGCATCAACGGTCACGACCATTCCACAAAGATTGACGACATCTTTAATGACGGCCTTATTTATTACGGTTTGCCGAGTGTTGTCAAGCGCAAGTATTTAATATTCACCATAACTCCAACCAGCTACCATTATGAAATCGTTGATTTTTAGCCTGTTGATGCTTGTGTTCAGCTTAGGAGCCAACGCACAAGTACGTCCGCACGAGTGGCTACGACAGATAAGGGATTCGGTAAACCGCGACACCTCGCTCACGAGCTATGAGAAGAAGGTGATAAAGAGGTATCTGCGCTGGTCGAGACTAATACCATCGCAAACCATATTGCAGACAGCCGGCAACATGGGTGCCGTGTCGGTAGGATTGGGATGGGACTACGGCAAGCGTGAACAATGGGAGACGCATCTGCTAATAGGTTACATTCCCAAGCACGACGCCTCTACCGGCAAGCTTACGATGACGCTTAAGGAGACATTCCGCCCATGGCAACTAAAGGCTTATAGAGACTTGTACTTTGAACCCCTAACTACGGGCATTTATCTCAACACGGTATTCGGCAATGAGTTTTGGGGGTCGCAGCCCGATCGCTATCCCAAGAGCTACTACGACTTCCTATCCACCAAGGTAAGGATAAACGTGTTTGTAGGTCAGCAGATAACGTGGAACATTCCGCATGAGATGCAACGCAAGCGCAAGAGCATAACCCTATTCTACGAGGTGAGCACATGCGACCTGTATCTGCGAACGTATTTCACGGAGAAATATATCCGATTGAGCGACATATTAGGATTGTCGTTGGGTATAAAGATGAAGTTTATGTAGATTAAGTGTTCTAACCTTAGTAGTTAGGGTAATGGGGAAAAAAGAAAAATGAAATGAGGAAAAAGGTAATTGGCTGGCATGATAATAACATCAATATTATATAGAAGTATGCCAGCCTTGACCTTATGGATGCAAAGATACAATTTTATTATGTAACATCGTGCCTTTTTTAACGGCCAAACTCGTTAAAATATACTAATTGTATTGAGTATTGTGTTTAAATCACCCTAAAAATACGTAACTTTGCAATTGATTATATTTTATCTATATTTTTAAAAGGCTGAAAAGCGTGAAAATAAAGGAAGTTATTGAAGCCCTTGAACGTTTCGCGCCTCTGCCCTTGCAGGAAAGTTGGGATAATGCTGGCTTGCAAGTTGGACTGACAGAGGCGGAAGTATCAGGGGCATTATTGTGTCTGGACGTTACCGAACAGATTGTGGACGAGGCCATAAATAAGGGCTGCAACCTTATCGTCTCGCACCATCCGCTAATATTCCGTAAGCTTGCTCGAATCTGTGGCGAGGACTATGTGCAGCGAGCTGTGATGAAGGCTCTGACAAACGGCATCGTCATCGTTTCGCTTCATACCAATATGGACAACGCCATGGGTGGCGTAAACTTTAAGATAGCCCAGAAGATGGGGCTTGAAGACGTGCGCTTTATGCAGGCCAAGCAGATGAATGGCGTTGAGTATGGTTCGGGTGTTATGGGCAGCTTTGCCGAACCACTTGCCGCCGACGACTTTGTGATAATGCTAAAGCGAGAGTTTGGCGTAGAGTGTGTGCAGACCAACCAGTTGCTGCGCCGACCAATAAAGACTGTGGCAATATGCGGAGGCGCTGGTGCATTCCTCCTGGATGATGCTGTTGCATTAGGCTGCGATGCCTTTGTAACAGGCGAGATGCATTACCACGAGTTCTTTGGCCGAGAACAGCAGATACAGATAGCCGTTATAGGCCACTATCAAAGTGAGCAGTATACAAGCGAGATATTCAGAGACATTATCGAGCGCGACTGCCCCGGCGTTAAGTGCATTATTGCCGAAACGTGTACCAATCCGATATATTATTTATAAAAACAATACTATGGCAAAAAAGGAATCAGAAATTTCTGTAGAGGATAAGTTGAGCACCCTCTACCAGCTTCAGACCACTCTTTCGTCTATTGACGAGAAACGTGCTTTGCGTGGCGAACTACCTCTTGAGGTACAGGACCTTGAGGACGAGATTGCCGGTCTGAAGACTCGTATCGAGAAGATTGAGAATGACATCAACGACTTCCAGCAGGCTGTTGTACAGAAGCAGGCTGAAATACAGGAGGCTGAGGAGAGCGTAGAACGCTATAAGAAGCAACTCGACGAGGTGCGCAACAACCGCGAGTACGACACACTTACCAAGGAGATTGAGTTCCAGAGCCTTGAGATAGAGCTTTGCAACAAGAAGATTCGTGAGGCTAATGTTAAGGTTGAGGACAAGAAGCGCGAACTGGCACGTACCAACGACCTTGTTGCCGATCGTCAGCAGGCTCTTGACGAGAAGAAGAACGAGTTGGACGAGATTATGATGGAAACCCGCGAGGAGGAGCAGGTGCTTAAGGCTAAGGCCGAAGAGCTGGAGACTAAGATTGAGCCACGTTTGCTCTCAAGCTTCAAGCGCATCCGCAAGAATGCACGCAACGGTTTGGGCATCGTGTACGTACAGCGTGACGCATGCGGTGGCTGCTTTAACAAGATTCCGCCACAGCGTCAGCTCGACATCAAGATGCACAAGAAGATTATCGTTTGCGAGTATTGCGGACGTATCATGATCGACCCAGAATTGGCTGGCGTTAAGACTGCTGTTGAGGAGACTGTTGAGGACAAGCCAAAGCGCAAGCGTGCAACTACACGCAAGACAGTCGCTTCGAAGAAGTCGGAGGAGTCGGAAACTAAGTTGAGCTAATCAATTTTTAGCAATTTATTTTTGGTTCTTCCGATATTTGGAGTGATACAAACTGGAGTTTATCGTGGAGGTTAGCGTCTTGTCTTGTATCTCCTTTGCTTGTAGTTCCCACAGAACGCACAGACCACACAGAAGCCTACGGGCCTAAGCTTTTCGAATCCACAGAATGGCCTACGCTTCGCGA